>Ga0268263_1000392_pt1 | contig 76772 bp, 64 predicted proteins | sample Biomet5_FD_190358 | JGI IMG/M metagenome (GOLD analysis project Ga0268263, IMG submission 190358) | Microbial communities from bioreactor (seeded with sewage sludge) at LBNL, California, USA - Biofuel metagenome 5 (SPAdes) (version 4) | ecosystem: Engineered > Bioreactor > Anaerobic >... | reverse complement strand
CACCGAAGGCATCAATAACGCCACCAAAACCCTCAAACGTGCTGCCTTTGGCTTCAGAAACTTTCATAACTTCAGAACTCGCATCCTCCATTGTTCTAACCTCTACCCCTACGGTTGACATTGAGCCATATTATAAGGCCAACAACCCTGGCTGAGCGGCTAAAAAAGCCAACAAAAAAAGCCCTCACAGGCTTGCTTCTTTTATGTGAACTGGCCACTATGGACTACCAACTGAGCCAACAGACCTTACATACTTAGCTGCCGATTTTTATGCGTTCCATCCAAGTCACATTCTTGGTACACCGCCCGTCGGCTGAGGCGTTCTGCCGCCGTTCAGGCGACGCAACATATAATACCATAGCGGGTGGGGTTTGTCAACCCTTCGAGCCACTAAAATTTCGGAAATGTGCGCGGATATGGAGAAAATCCGCACGGTACAACGGTGAGGCATATTTTTTGAAAGCGGCATTGATTTGGAAGTCCTTCTCATCCCGTTTTGCGTGGGCGGATCGGGAATCCAAGCCGCGCCGTGCGCAGAGCGCCGAAATTGTGGTATACTCTATGCGTTTAGTTTTCCGCACTGTGGGGGATGCACGATGGAAGCCATCATCACGGACAAGCTCTCCAAGGTCTACCCATCCGGCAAAAAGGCGGTGGATGGGGTTGAGCTTACCATATCGAAAGGTCAGATCTTTGGGTTCCTGGGACCAAACGGGGCGGGCAAGACCACCACGGTCAAGCTGCTCAGCGGCATGCTGAAACCCACGGAAGGCCGCTGCAGCGTGTTGGGGATCGATCCAGCCGCGCATCCCGAGCAGGTGCACGCCCTGTCCGGCGTCGTCACCGAGCGCGCGCAAATGTACGATCAGCTGACCGGCATTCAGAACCTGGTCTTTTACGGCACGGTGTTCGGGCTCACCGGCAAGGAAAGCGAAAAACGCGCGCTGAAACTACTGGACACGCTTTCGCTGACGGACGCAAAGAATCAAAAGCTCGCCGCCTACTCGACGGGCATGCGCCAGCGGCTCTCGCTCGCCCGCGCGCTGATCCACGAGCCGAAGGTGTTGTTTCTGGACGAGCCGACCTCCGGGCTGGACCCGGAGAGCGGGCACAGCGTCAACGAATTGATCAAGGCGCTCGCGCGCGATAAGCGCACGACGATCTTCCTGTGCACGCATCAACTGCGCTACGCTCAGGAGATCTGCACCGATTACGGGCTGATCGACGAAGGCCGCCTGCTTTCGACGGGCAGCCTGGAAGCGCTCAGGGCGCAGGTATCCTCCGGCATGACCGTCACGATCAAGGCGGACCACATCCCGGACGGCCTGTCCTTCAGGCGCGGCGAGGACGGCTGCTGCGAGATCGGCGTGCAGAGCGAGGCGGAGATCCCGGCCATCGTCAAGCGGATTGTCGATTCCGGCGGAGCGGTGTACCACGTGTCGGCGCGCAAGCCTTCGCTTGAGGAGATCTACTTTACGCTGATCGAGCGGCGCAAGGAAGGAGGCGCTTCACAATGATCCGTTCGATGCAGGCGGCCCTCATCAAAAAGGACCTGCGGGCCGTGACCGACAACAAGCGCACGCTGACGGTGCTTTTCATCGTTCCGCTGATGATGACCGTGGTGCTGCCTTCCATCTTCATCTTTGCGATGGGGGCGTCCTCCAAGGACTCCGGAGACCTTCAAAACCTGCTGGCGCTCTTGCCGGCCGGCGCCCGGATCGGCAGCCTGAGCCAGATGATGGCGCACCTGCTGCTGAACAACATCCTCCCTTTATTCTTTCTGATTATCCCGGTCATGGTGGCTTCGGTCTCCGCCGGGAGCTCCTTTGTCGGCGAGAAGGAAAAGCGCACGCTGGAAACGCTGTTGTACAGCCCGCTCAACCTGCGGCAGATCTTCAGCGCGAAGGTGCTGGCGTCCTTCATTCTGAGCATGATGGTCTCCTTGATCTCGTTTGTCCTCATGCTGCTCGTGGTGGAAATCGAAACCAGGCTTGCGCTCGGCTTCTTTATGGCGCCCGGAATCAACTGGCTGGTGCTGCTGCCGCTCGTTTCGCCCGCCGTCGCCCTGATCGCGATCATACTGATCGTGCGGGGTTCTGCGAAGGCGCAAACGGTGGAGGAGGCGCAGCAGAAGAGCGTGATGCTGATCCTGCCCGTTGTGCTTCTGGCTTCCGTCCAGTTCTCCGGCATCATGCTGATCGGGCCGTGGGCGCTGCTCGGGCTGGGCGCCGCGCTGGCGGTCGTCGCGCTTCTGGCGCTTCGGGGGTCGGTGGGCAAATTTCAATATGAAACGCTGCTGAAGTAGCCCCGGATTCCCCCCGACGACGCCCGCGGGTTGTTTACACCCCGCAAATTGTGGTAATAAAGGAGCATACCCATTAGGCCGCCTATGCGGGAAGCGAACCCATCGACGAGCGGAGGGCATCTATGTACAACATCTTGCTGGGAGGGGCGGCGGGCCAGGGCGTGGACACCACGGCGGCCATCCTGGAAAAGCTGCTCAAGCGCGCGGGCTACCACATCCTGACCGTCCGGGACTTCATGTCCCGCATCCGGGGCGGCCACAACTTCATGCTGCTCCGGTTCGGGCCGGAGAGGGTCTATTCCCACGACAGCGCCGTCAACGCCATCGTGGCGCTGAACGAGGAGACCTACCGCCTGCACGAGGGCGAACTTACGCCCGGCGGCTTCATCCTGTGCGACAGCGCGCTGCAAATCGACGACCCGCGCGCGATCAAGCTGGACATGGCGCAGATGGCGAAATCCCTCGTAAACCCCAGGGTGGCTGGGACGGTGGCCGTGGGCGCGGTGCTGAAGCTGTTCGGGGAGACGCTGGACGGGGCCGAAAATGTGCTGCCGGCGTTCATCAAGGAGCAATTTCTGGAGATCAACCTGAAGGCGCTGAGGGCCGGGTACGACGCGGTGGAGGCGAGATACCCGCGCCTTGGCGGCGACACCTCTGAGGACCTATTGATCTCCGGCAGCAAGGCGATGGCGCTGGGCGCGCTGGCCGCGGGGCTGACATTCTACTCCGCCTACCCGATGTCGCCCGCCACGCCGGTGCTCGAATCGCTGGCCGAAATGAGCAAGGAAGCGAACATCGTGGTCGAGCAGGCGGAGGACGAAATCGCCGCCATCAACATGGCCATCGGCGCGTCTTTTGCGGGCGCGCGGGCGATGACCGGCACCTCCGGCGGCGGCTTTTCGCTGATGGTGGAGGCGCTGGGCCTCAGCGGCATGGCGGAGATTCCGGTGGTCATCGTCAACGTGCAGCGGCCCGGCCCGGTGACGGGGCTGCCCACCCGCACCGAGCAGAGCGACCTGTTGTTCACCCTCTCCGCGTCCCAGGGCGAGTTCCCGCGGCTGGTGATCGCGCCGACCAACCCGGAGGACGCGTTCTACCAGACGATGCGCGCCTTCGACCTGGCGGAAAAGTATCAGATCCCGGTGCTGCTGCTCTCCGATCAGTATCTGGGCGACTCCTCCTACACCGTGCCCAAGCCCGATCCCCGCAGGATCGCCGTCTCCAAGCCCGCGAAAGCGCACGAGGGGCCGGAGGAATACCTGCGCTACCGCTTCACCGAAAGCGGAATTTCGCCGCGGCTGCTGCCCGGCTTCACGGAGAATTTGGTGACCGCCGACAGCGACGAGCACGACGAGCGCGGCGCGATCACCGAGTCCGCCGAAATCCGCAACCGCATGATGGAAAAGCGCATGAAGAAGCTGGAGGGCCTCGCTCGTGAGCTCCGGGAGCCGGAGTTTACGGGCGCGGAGGACTTCGAGGCGCTCGTGATCGGCTGGGGCTCCACCTGGGGCCCGATCCGCGAGGCGCTGAACCTTTTGAACGCCCGGGGCGGCAAACGTTACGCGGCGCTGATCTTTTCGGACGTCTACCCGCTGCCCACGAAACTTCTGACCGAGAAGGCGGCGAAGGCGAAGGAGCTGGTGAACGTCGAGCAGAATTTCACCGGCCAGCTTGCGAAGCTGATCCGCATGGAGACCGGCATCCGGATGAGCCAAAGCGTGCTCAAATACGACGGGCGGCAGATTTCCGGCCGGGAGATCGCGGATGAATTGTCAAAGGAGGGCGCACAATGAGTTCCGCCTATGAAACCTGCGAGACGGCCTGGTGCCCGGGCTGCGGCAACTTCGCGATCCTGGAGTGCCTGAAGGCCGCGCTGGAAAAGCTTGGCAGGGAGCCTCATCAGGTGCTGCTGGCGGCGGGCATCGGCCAGGCGGCCAAGACGCCCCAGTACCTGTCGGCCAACGCCTTCTGCGGGCTGCACGGCCGCGCGCTGCCCGCCGCTATCGCGGCCAAGATTGCGAACGACAATCTGACCGTCGTGGTGGACACCGGCGACGGAGACTCCTACGGCGAGGGCGGCAATCACTTCTTGCACAACATCCGGAGGAACGTGGACATCGCCCACTTCGTGCACGACAACCAGGTCTACGGCTTGACCAAGGGCCAGGCCTCCCCCACCTCCGACCTGGGTTTCGTCACCGGCGTCCAGCCCGGCGGAAGCATCAACCAGCCGCTGAACCCGGTGCTCATGGCGATTGCGGGCGGCGCGGGCTTCGTGGCCCGGGCCTTTACCGGCCGCAAGGAGCAGCTGATCGACCTGATGGTTCAGGCGATCGAGTTCAAGGGCTACGCGCTGGTGGACATCCTGCAGCCCTGCGTCAGCTTCAACAAGGTGAATACCTTCCAGTGGTACAGCCAGCGGGTGTACGACCTCGAGGATCATGACCCGTCGGATCGGGTGGAGGCGATGAAGCGAGCGATGGAGTTCGGGGATAAAATCCCGCTGGGCGTACTGTACCGCGCCGAGAAACCCACCTACCGGGACAGAAACCCCGCGCTGCACGGCGAGCCCCTCGCCGCGCGGCAGCCGGACCTGGGTCTCGTGGACCGGCTGCTTGAAGCGCACAAATAATCGACCCATAGAAAGAGGAGGTCTACCCCATGGTGAAGAATGTGATGACCCTGGATTTTCTTCGGAGCGCTTACGGCGGCGAGAGCATGGCCCACATGCGCTACCTGTACTGGGCGGAGATGGCGAGGAAGGAGGGCTTCCCGAACATCGGAATGCTGTTCGAAGCGATCTCCTACGCCGAGCGCGTGCACGCCTCCAACCACTTTCGCGAGATCGGCGGCGACACCAGCGACATGACCGTCACCTCCGGCGCGGTCTCCGGCACCGGCAAGACCGTGGACAACCTGCAGGGCGCCATTGGCGGCGAGCTGCACGAGGTGGAGCAGATGTACCCGGTGTACCTGAACGCCGCGGAATTCCAGGGCGAGAACGGCGCCAAGCGCTCGTTCCACTTCGCGTTGGAGGCGGAGAAGCTGCACGCCGAGATGTTCAAAAAGGCCCAGGATCACGCCAAGGCCGGCGAGGACATGCCCATCAAGGGCGTGTACATCTGCCCGATCTGCGGCCACACCGCGCTGGACGAGGCGCCGGATCGCTGCCCGGTCTGCGGCGCGAAGAAGGAAGCCTATATCGCGTTTTAAAGGCGTCAAAAAACCCGTGGGGTTTTTTTGACGCAAAGGAGAATCCTTCGGGAGCCTGAAATCTTGGAATTTCCGGGCGGCTCCCTGACTGAAGGGTTTGTTTGCGCCATCAGTATGCGTACTGATGGCGCAAACGCGTTTCCGGCGCACAGGTCGCCGGAAACGATTGAAACTCTATGGGGACTATTCTGACAGGCTGAGGCCGGAAACCCACGGGTCCCGGTCCGCTTTGGTTTCGCGCCGGGAAATGACGAGGGGCGCGGCCAAACCGCTCCCCTCTTTTCGTATCGCTAAGTTTCAACCGCTGCCGGGCTGAACCAGGCGCGCCGCCCGAACCGGTCGATCAATTCGACCCGGATGTAGCGCTCCGCTTCCTCCAGGCGGTAGCGGACGGAGGTCAGATCCTGCCCACTGAAGCAACGGTGCTCGCTCCACTGGATGTTGGAGTAGAACACCACCCGGTCTACCGGGCTGCACTCGACGGTCACATAGCGCCCGTCGATGGAAATCTGCGAAAAGAGCGGCCCCTGGGTGGCAAAGAAGCGCCCATCGCGCAGCGCCCCGGTGATCGCCTCCACGGAGTTCTCCCGCGCGTTGACCATCGTCCGGGAAATGCCCTGCTCCCCGGCGTAGCAGTGGCAATCGTCCGAGGCCACGAGCGGCAGAACCGCGCCCTTCGTGGCCGCCAGGTCCAGGATGCAAGAAGAATCGGCCCGGCCCGCGTTCCAGGGGATCCCCGAGAACGTGTTGAAGATTTCCGCCGCGGAAAGCCCTTTGAGGCTCACTATGAAATTCACCGTGTTCATCGACCAAGCCGGGTGCGCCAGGATGGCGACGCCGCCCGCCGCGCGGATTGCGTCGATCAGCGCCTGCGCTCCCGCGCCCGCGCCGGGCAGCGCCAGCTTTTCCGGGTCGAACCCGGCGCCCACGATGTGGGCCACCTGATCCCCGTCCGGCTCCGCGTCCAGTTCGACGCCCGGCAGCACCGTCATGCCGTGGAAGCTCCCGGCTTCGCAGGGCCGCCAGTGGTCGGTCAACGCCACAAAATCATAGCCCCTCGCCTGAAAAAAGCGAAGCGCTTCGTCCGGCGAAAGGCGTCCGTCGCTCCTAGTGGAATGCATGTGCAGGTTGCCCTTGAGAAAAGGGAGCGAGGGATCAAACAGAGTCCTCAAGAAACATCGGTCTCCTTTGCGCCATATCGGGATCGAGCGGGCGGCTCGTCAGCCCGGTCGTCGATGCCCACCGCCATCACGTGGGGAATCTGAACCCACTTGGGCGGGCGGGTGACCAGCGCCAGCATGTTGGCCGGCATCCAGGTGAGCAGGTAACAGCCCATCATCAAAAGGCACTGGAGCCTGGCGTGGCTCCATTTCTTCTCCGCCGTGCACACCAATACCACCGCGAAGAAGCCGCCGACGAACGTGGAGGCCAGCGCCATCAAGGTCGTCCAGGCTGCCCAGGTGACGGCGGCGCGGGGGCTGAGGGTCACGAGCTGCCGGACGAATTCCACGACGCAGAGCAGAAACGACGCGATGCCCAGGCCCTGCAGCGGCGTGCCGAAGAACACGGTCAGCACGTCCATCGCGTCCAGGCTGCGCCTTTCATGAACCGCCTTTGCAAGCGCCCCGCGGTAGTGGCGGAAGCACTGCAGCGTGCCCGCGCCCCAGCGCCTGCGCTGAACGAAGGAGTCCCTGAGCGTGATGGGCTGCTCATCGTAGGTGATGGCGTCCTCCATCCAGCCGATCTTGACGCCGTTGATCGCGCAGATGCCGGTGAACTCCTGGTCCTCCGTCAGCGTGCAGGTGTCAAAGCCGATCTTGCGGATGGTGTCGGCGCTGAACATGATGCCGGTGCCGTTCAGCGAGGCCGACATGTTCAGCGCGAAGCGCGCGTGGTTGAAGAACCGGTTCATAAACCAGAAGAAGATCGACGTGCAGCCCGCCACCCAGTTGTCGTCCGGGTTCTTGCTGTCCCGGTAGCCCTGGGCCACGCCGTAGCCGGCGGCTAAAGTGTTATTGACCGCCTGGAAGAAGCCGCCGTCCGCGATGTTGTCGGCGTCGAAAACGCAGAAGGCGTCGTATTTCTTCTCGCCGTCCATCAGCTTTTCAAACGCCCAGCGCAGCACCTCGCCCTTTGAGTGCACCTCCACGTCGCAATCCAGGACAAGCGCGCCCGCGTCCAGCGCGGCCTTGCGGGTGGAGTCGGTACAGTTGTTGGGCACCACGTAGATGTCAAAAAGGGTCCTGGGATAGCGCTGCTTCAGCAGACTATCCACAAGCTTCGGGACGACGGTCTGCTCGTTCCTGGCCGGGATGATCGCGGCGATGCGGCTGACGGGGGGCGCCGGCAGGATGACGCGGCGCTTCATCAGGTTGCCCGCGAAGGCGATTGCCAGGAAATAGCAGCCGTACACCGTAAACGCCAAGCCCAGAAACAGGGCCCATTTAAGAATCAAGTGACTTTGCACCTCAAATCATTGCAGCTGTCGGCCAATTCCTGGCGCTTCTGCCGGTTCAAAAGCTTGACGAGCCGCGGGCGGTTGTAGCGCTGGATCATCACAAAGGGAATGTTCCCCAGCGCGTACAGCACGGCCCCGATCTGGCCGGCCAGCCCTTCCATCAGCACCAGAAAGACCGGGCTGATGAAAACCAGCATCCAATGGACGAATTCCGCGACGCAGGTCTCCAGGATCAAATCCTTGATATAGTCGAAATCCCGGAATACGGAAATCTTCTTCCGGAACATGCTCTTGACGTACTGGCTCATGTCCGGAACCTTGTCCTTCCAGAACTGAATTTTGAATTTGGTGTAGAACACGCCGTCCTGCTCCCACTTGAAGGGCGCATAGGGCGCCTCGGCGTAGTCGAAGTTCTTTCGCGGCAGCAGTTGCCCCACATAATGCGAAGCCGCGCCGATGAACGCCACGATCAGCGCGAACTTGAAAATTTGCCCGATGAACACAGGCAACGTCATCATGAAGCGGCTAAACATTCGAGCGTTTCCCTTCTCCCACCGCTTGTCTCACGGCCTCATTCTAGCACACCAGGGACGGGTTTGCAAATTAAAACATAGGCAAACTGTGTGATTTTCACGAAAATCCCCCTGGCTGCTTCCATGCCCGACGAAAGTTCGGCATAAATCGACGCTGTACTTCGGTTTGTATTATGCGGTTTGCGCCCTGGCGGGTATTTGTCCCACGCTCTGTGTCCGGAAAGGATTTCAAACTCCGGTCTGTTATACCGGAGTCTCTTCCTGCTGGTTCAGCGCGTACGCGCTGTACAGGGTGTGATACAGCCCGCCCTTCGCCATCAGCGCGTCGTGCGAGCCCTGCTCCTCGATCCCCCGCTCCGTCAGCACCAGGATCAGCTTCGCGCCCCGGATGGTGGTCAGCCGGTGGGCGATGGTGAAGGTGGTCCGTCCGTGCATCAGCGTCTCCAGCGAGCGCTGCACCACCTGTTCGGACTCGTTGTCAAGCGCCGAGGTGGCCTCGTCCAGGATCAGCACCGGCGGGTTTTTGAGGAACACGCGGGCGATCGACACCCGCTGCTTCTGCCCGCCGGAAAGCCGCACGCCCCGCTCCCCCAGGAAGGTGTCGTACCCCTCCGGCAGCTGCTGGATGAACTCGTGAGCGCCGGCCATCTTCGCCGCCCGGACGATCTCCTCCTTGGAGGCGCCGGGCTTGCCGTACTCGATGTTGTCGCGCACCGAGCCGGAGAACAGGTACACGTCCTGCTGCACGATGCCGATCTGCGACCGCAGCGAACCCAGCGTGAAGTCCCGAATGTCGATGCCGTCGATCAGGATTCGGCCCCCCGTGGGCTCGTAGAAGCGCGGGATCAGGCTGCACAGCGTGGTCTTGCCGCCGCCGGAGGGCCCCACCAGCGCGATGGATTCGCCCGGCTCGACGGCGAGGCTGATGTCGGAGAGCACCTCGTCCCCGCCCGCGTCGTAGGCAAAACTCACGTGCTCAAACCGCACCTCGCCGCGCCGGATGTCGTGCGGCTTGGCGTTTGGTGTATCCACGATGCTGACGGGCTCGTCCATCACCTCGATAAAGCGCTCGATGCCGGTCATGCCGCGCTGAAACTGCTCGGTGAACTCGACGACGCGGCTGATGGACGTGAGCAGCGTGGTGACATAGAGAAGATATGCCACCAGATCCGCCGGCATAATCGCGCCTCGGATCATGTACAGCGCGCCCACCACCACCACCAGAATGTACATCATGCCGTCGAAAAAGCGGGTGCTGGAGTGGAACGCGCCCAGCCACAGGTACATATCCCGCTTAATATCGAGGAAGCGCACGTTGCCGCCCTCGAACTTGTCCTTTTCCAAATCCTCGTTGGCGAAGGCCTTGACCACCCGGATGCCCAGCAGGCTATCCTCCACCTGAGCGTTCAGTTCGCCCAGCTGGTAGCGCGCCTCCTTGAAGGCTCTGCGCATGTTGGTGTTGAAAAAGCCCAGTACGAACATCATCATCGGCAGCGCGATGAATATGATCAGCGTCAGCGAGACGTTCATCGTGCACAGGATTGCGAACACGCCCACCAGCTTCAGCGCCGCGTTGAAGAACTCCTCCGGGCAGTGGTGGGCGAACTCGGTCACGTCGTTGAGGTCGGTGGTGATGCGGCTCATCAGTTGGCCGGTCTTGGCGTTGTCGTAGAACGAGTTGGAGAGCGCCTGCAGGTGAGAGAACAAATCCCGACGCAGGTCGGTTTCGATGCGGGAACCCATGATGTGCCCGACGGAGGACATATAGAAGTACGCGGCGGTGTCCATCAGCCTGAGCACCACGTAGAATCCGCCCAGCTTGAAGATGGTCTGAACCGTCAGGCTGGCCAGATCCCTCATGGCGGTGTCGGTGATGTAGCGCACGATCAGCGGCAGCACCAGCTCGCACACCGTCGTCAGCGCGGCGCAGGTGAGATCCAACGCCAGCACGCCGCGGTAGGGTTTATAATATGGAAGGAACCTCCGGATTAAGTGAAGCGACCTCTTGGCGCCCTTGGGGCGCGTGGCTTGCTTGTCCATGGTGCCTCCGCCCAAATCGTGACAATAACAGGATGATACCGCGCGAGAAAGCCTTATGTCTAGCGCACTTTGTTAACAAACCCGTGATTTCGCGCCGCTATGGATTGCCCGCCAACGTTCACAAACATCGGCAATCTCCGCCGCAAAAACGCCGCATATTCCCATTAGAATGTGACCATCAAATTCTTGGGGGAGGAATTGTCCATGATGAAAAAGCGCGGAGTTGGCGCCAAGTGGGTCAAATGGGTCGTTCTCGTGGTCGTCCTGGCGGTACTCGCGGCGTTTGCCTGGCCCACCATCTCCTCGATGATCGGCGGCGGATCGGCGCGCAGCGGCCTCCAGACGGCCAGCACCTCCGGCAGCAGCAGCTCCGGCACGGCCCGGACGGGCTACAAAAGGGCCGGCGGCTCCGGCGATTCCAGCGGCTCCAGCAGCGCCGGCGCCGTGTCGGCGGGCAGCTACGCCACCGTGAAAAAGGGTGAACTGCAGGTCACGGTGTACGGCTCGGGCAGCCTGAAGCCCGCCTCCACCAAGAACGTCTACAACGAGGCGGAAGGCACGGTGGAGTCGATCAACGTGGATATTGGCGACACGGTCAAGGCGGGCGACACGCTGATGAAGCTGTCCTCCACCGACCTTGAGACTTCGATCTCCACGCTGCAGTCCGACCTGTTCAACGCGCAGGTCGCGCTGAGCCAGGTCCGCGACACCGGCAGCGCCTACTACATCTACGCGCCGTCGGCCGGCACGGTCAAGCTGATCGACGCCGTCGACGAGGGCGACGATATCTCGGTCATCATGAAGACCACCGGCTACCTGTGCATCATCTCCCGCGACGACAAGATGAAGGTCGAATTCGAGCCCCAGAGCGGCGACGCCTTCGCGGTCGGCGACAAAGTCAGCGTCTGGATCGACAACGTGGAGGTCGAAGGCACCGTGGACCAGGTGGACGGCCTGGGCGGCAAGATCTCTGTCACCGTGCCGGACAACGATTACGACATCGGCACTCAAGCGCTGGTCACCACGCTGCAGGGCGCCAAGCTCGGCGAAGGGGAGCTGGAGATCAACATGCCCGTGCCGGTCACCGGCATCGGCGGCACCATCGACACCCTCTACTATGAGAACAACGACTCGGTCGCGTCCGGCGCGAAGCTGTTCTACGTCACCGGCCGCATCCCGTCTGCGGAGCTTCAGCAGGCGCTGTACACTTACGACGAGGCCAAGACCTCGCTGGACAACGCGCTGACCGATCAGGAGAACCTGATGGTCAAGGCCCCGATCGACGGCGTCATCACCGCGGTCAACGCCTCCGTCGGCCAGTACCTGGAGAAGAGCTCCTCGACTTCGGCCGCCATTGCGATGCAGTCCAATAGCGAATTCAACGTGGTCGCCTCGGTGGACGAGCTCGACATCCCGAAGATCCAGGTCGGTCAATCGGTCAACGTGGAAATCGACGCGTTCCCGAACCAGACCTTCACCGGCAAGGTCACCAAGATCTCCGGCGTCGGCACGGTGTCCGGCGGCGTCGCGACCTACTCAGTCACCGTCGCGGTGGACAAGGCGGAGGGCCTGATGGACGGCATGACGGCCTCGATCAACATCGTGACCACCGACATTAAGGACGCGCTGCTGGTGCCCGTCGAGGCGGTCTCCACCTCGAACAACCAGAACTACGTCACGCTGGCGAACGGCTCGACCTCCAGCGTCACCATCGGCGCGTCGAACGACACGTACGTCCAGATCCTCACCGGAGCCGAGGAGGGCGACCAGGTGCAGATCAAGCGCGACTCCAGCAGCAGCAGCAGTTCCAGCACCACGACCCGGCAGCAGAACCTGCGCGTCGGCGGTGAATTTGCCGGCATGGGCGGCCCCGGCGGCGGGTTCTAATCCCAGGCCGCCCCGATCGCCTGAACAGGAGGGATTCCATTGATAGAGCTCAAACAGATCGTCAAGCGCTACAAGATGGGCGGCGAAGTCATCCATGCGCTCGACCGGGTGGATCTGACGATTGCCGACCACGAATTTGTGGCGATCATCGGCCCGTCCGGCAGCGGCAAATCCACGCTGATGAACATCGTCGGCTGCCTTGACTACCCTGACGAGGGTGAATACCTGCTCGACGGCGAGGATGTTTCCGAATTTTCCCCGCGTCAGCTGGCCGTCATCCGCAACAAAAAAATCGGCTTCATCTTCCAGCAGTTCAACCTCTTGGGGAAGCTCAGCGCCTATGAGAACGTGGAGCTCCCGCTGATCTACCAAAACCTTCCATCCCAGGAGCGAAAACAGCGGGTCACGGAGGCGCTGGAGCGCGTGGGCCTCGGGGACCGCATGAAGCACCGCCCCAACCAGCTTTCCGGCGGCCAGCAGCAGCGCGTGGCCATCGCCCGGGCGCTGTCCACCCACCCGCAGCTGCTGCTGGCCGACGAGCCCACCGGCAACCTGGATTCCAAATCTGGCCGGGACATCCTGCAGATCCTGCACGAGCTGCACGATCAGGGCAACACGATCCTGCTGATTACCCACGACAACGCGATCTCGCTGGAGGCCCAGCGCCGCATGTCGATCCGGGACGGCAGAATCTCGCTGGTCAACGGCAGCCACGACGTCACCAAGGCGCACGAGCCGCGGCCCGAAGGACTTGACCGAGAGGAGAGCGCGTCATGAAGATCCTTCAGTGCCTGAAGATGGCCATGAACGCCATCCTCGCCAACAAAATGCGCTCCTTCCTGACGATGCTGGGCATCATCATCGGCGTCCTGTCGGTCACGGTGCTGGTGGCCATCGGCCAGGGCACGACCGCGAACGTCACCAGCCGGATTTCCAGCCTCGGCACCAACATGATTACCGTGCGCAACACGAACCCCCGCGTGATGCAACTGACGCTGAATGAGATCGGAGCGCTGCGCGGCAAAAGCGGCGTGGGCGAGGTCTCCCCGGTGATCTCCAGCTCCCTCACCTTGAAGGCGGGCATCAATACCTACGATACCACCGTCTACGGTGTCACCGAAGGCTACGACACCATCCGCAACTACGCGTTGTCCACCGGCCGGTTCATCACCGCCAGCGACGTGGAGAACCGGAGTTCCGTCTGCGTGGTCGGCGTCGAGGTGGCCGACGAGCTGTTCGCCCAGCGCGACGTGATCGGCGAGACGATCCGCATCGACGGCCGCGCCTACACCATCGTCGGCCTGTTCACCGAGATGGGCGACAGCGAGGGCGCTTCGCTGGACTCCATGGTGTTCATCCCGTTCACCATCGCGCAGCGCACCTTCCGCAACACCACCATCTCCACATTCTACGCCAGCGCGGTTTCCAGCGAGGATGCGGACGTCAGCCTTGCGGAAGCAACCCTGAACGACTTCATGCTCGCAAAGACCGGCGACGCGGACTACTTCAGGGTCACCAGCCAGTCCCAGCTGCTGGAGACGATGAGTTCGATCACCAACACGCTTTCGCTGCTGCTGGCGGGCATCGCGGGCATCAGCCTGCTGGTCGGCGGCATCGGCATCATGAACATCATGCTGGTCTCCGTCTCCGAGCGCACGCGGGAGATCGGCATCCGCAAGGCCATCGGCGCCCAGAAGCTGGACATCATGCTCCAGTTCATGATCGAGGCGGTTTCCATATCGCTGGTGGGCGGCCTGATCGGATTGGGCCTGGGCTTCTTCGTGGTCAACGTGGTCTCCCCTTTGATCAACGTCACGATGATGATGTCTTCCAGCGTCGCGCTGTTGTCGGTTGTGTTCTCGGTGCTGGTGGGCGTGCTGTTCGGCTGCTATCCGGCCAACGTGGCGGCGTCGCTGCTGCCCATCGAAGCGCTGCGCTACGAATGACCTCCCCCGCTGCCCGCAACCCCCGGAGCGATCCGGGGGTTTTTACTGGCCGTCCCCCGCTTGACACGCCCGCCGTCCGGCCGTATCATGAGGGAGTGTTCTTTTTGCGGAGGTGCGTGCGGATGGACGATTTTGCGGCGCTGGGCCGGGATGTGGAGCGGCTGTTGGGCGAAACGGGCGGGAATTACCGGGTTCGGGCGCTGAGGGAGTCGGCCTCGACCAACGACGACGTGAAGGCCGCCGCCCGCCGGGGCGAGGCGGCGGGGCTGGTGGTCATCGCCGATCGCCAGACCGCGGGCCGGGGGCGCCTTCGCAGGGCGTTCTTCTCTCCGGACGGCACCGGGCTGTACATAAGCGTGCTGCTGAGGCCGGCACTGCCCGCGACGAGTTCCGCGCTGGTGACCGCCGCAGCCGCCGTGGCGGTCGCCGAGGCGATTGAGCATGTCTCCGGCCGGAGCGCGCAGATCAAGTGGGTCAACGACATCTTTCTGGACGGCCGGAAGGTGTGCGGCATCCTGACGGAAGGCTCCGTCGGGCCGGACGGCGCGCTGCAGTACGCGGTGCTCGGCATCGGCGTCAACGTCGCACCGCCGCCGGGCGGGTTCCCGGAGGAATTGAGGCCCATCGCCTGCGCGGTGTTCGAGGGCAGCGCGCCGGAGGGCGCAAGGGCGCGCCTGGCCGCGGAGATCCTGACCCGCTTCCGCCGCTTCCGGAACCTGGAGGCGCGCCAATTCCTCCCCGCCTACCGGGCGCGCTCGATGGTCCTGGGCCGGCGCGTCGCGGTCTCTCTGGGCGAGGAGGTTTTCCCGGCGCGGGCGCTGTCCATCGACGACGACTGCCATCTGATCGTCGAGGCGGAGCGCGGCGTGCTCTCCCTCTGCGCCGGAGAGGTCAGCATCCGGCCCGCATCGGATGGATGAAAAAAGCCCGCCGGCTTGAAAACCGGCGGGCCTTTGTTGGAGCGGGATTACGCCTTGGCGGGTTCGGCCTTCTTGTTGGGTTCGGGCTTGTTGCCGCGGCGGTTCCTTCTGTTATCCTGGTGCTTCTTCATGTCCACCCACAGCGGGGCGCACAGTGCGATCGTCGAGTAGATGCTCAGCACGGAGCTGATGACCATCGGCAGCGCGAAGGAGATGACGGAGTCGAGGCTCGCGCGGGTGGCCAGCACGTAGATCATGAGCACCGAGATGGCGACCGCGATGTTGGTGTTGATCGAACGGGTCATCGTCTGGCTGACCGACAGATCCGCGATATTCTCAAGCGATTCCTTCGGGTAGACCCTGCGGTTCTCGCGGATACGGTCGAACACCACGATGGTGTCGTTGATCGAATAACCGACAATCGTAAGCGCCACCGCCACGAAGGAGTCGCCGATCGGGACGCCCGCGATCACGCAGGTGAAGAACGCGATCAATAGGTCATGGAACAGCGCGATGATCGCGGACAGGCCGGCCAAAAGGCCGCCGATCTTGCGGAACGAGAACCACTCATAGATCAGGATCAGGATGATCGCCAGCACGACCGCCAGCAGGCTGCGCTGCAGGAACCGGTGCCCATAGAAGGGCTGCACCAGCGAGGACTCGGCGCTGACGAATTTGGCGTCTGGGAACTTCGCGTTGAGCTTGTTTAAAAAGTTGGTCTGCTCCTCGGAGGACATGCCGTACTCGCCGGCCAGCGTCAGCACGATGCGGTTCTCGTGCGTCACGTAGTCGTTGGTGAGCTGTGCGGTGGTCTGGCGGCCCAGGATCTCGGACGCGGCGCCGGCCACGTCGTCGGCGTTGACCTCACCCTGGTAGGTGTACTTGAGCAGCGCGCCGCCGGTGAACTGGATGTCCAGCGCCACGCCACCGCGCAGCAGGATGCCGATGATGCCGATCACCATGAACCCGATGGAGATCGAGTACAGGATTTTTTTATGGGCGTAAAAGGAATATGGCTTCTTTACATTCACAGCGCGACCCTCCTCGTACGGCAGGTGTACAGCTTCTCACCGGACAGCTTCGGGAACAGGATGAGCGAGCGCATCATCAGGTGCGACGCGGTCACGCCCGCCAGGAAGTTGAGAATAATGCCGGTCAGCATTGAGTAGGCGAAGGACAGCATCGCGCCGGAGCCCAGGATCATCAGGATGATCGCGGCGATCATCACGGTGATGTTGCCGTCAAACACCGACGAGAACGCGTTCTTGAAGCCGGTCGCGACGGCGGCCTGCGTCTTTCGGCCGATCTTGATTTCCTCGGAGATGCGCTCGCTGATGATGATGTTGGCGTCCACGCCCATGCCAATCGACAGGATGATGCCGGCGATGCCGGGCAGCGTCACCGTGATCTGGGGGATGGACAGCGCCAGCAGCACGCCGCAAACCTGAATTACCAGCGAGATGCAGGCGACCACGCCCGACATCTTGTAGTAGAGGATCAGCAGGAGGCAGATCATCAAGAACGCGAGCGCGCCCGCCCACACCATGACGTTCAGCGCGCCGGCGCCCAGCGACGGGCTGATGGTGGAGTAGTTGCGCGCCTCCATCGAGAAGGGCAGCGCGCCGGCGGCGATCTTCTGCGCCAGATCGCTCGTCTGCTGCAGCGTGCCGGTGCCGGTGATGCGGGCCTGGCCGTTGGGGATGGCCGTCTCAACGGTGGGCGAGGTGATCAGCGTCTCGTCCATGTAGATGGAGATGGGCTTGCCGACCAGCTTGGCGGTGGCGTCGGCAAAGAGCTTCTTGCCGGCGGCGTCAAATGTCAGCGCGACCTCGTAGCCGCCTTTCTCCGTGTCCTGGGCGACGATCGACTTGGTGACGTGGGAGCCGTCCACGACCACGTTGCCGTTCGGGTCCCTGAAGGTCAGCTTGGCGGTCTGGCCCAGCTCGGAGATGGCCTTCTGGGCGTCAAATGTCTTCTCGTCGGACTTCCAGGGGAAGCGGACGATGATGTCGCCGTTGGTGCGGTCAACCGTCACGTCGCGGTCCAGGATGTTCTTCTGGTCCAGGCGGGTTTCGATGACCGCGCGGGCCGCCTCGAGTTCATCCGCCGTCGGCACGCGGTTGAGGCCGACCGGCTGGTAGATCGCGTCCACGCCGCCGCGGATGTCGATGCCGAAGCGCATCTCGTTCGCGCCGGGGATGTTGATCCCGAAGTTGTCGCCCATCGGGATGTGCACCCCGAAGAAAGCGACCCAGGCGAGCACGAGCGTCACGCCCAGCACGATGAAAAACGTACCCCGATTGACTTTCATTCCCTTACCTCCACACACCCGCCGCGGCGGGCAAGACTGACGTGAATTCTCGTAAACCTCCGCCATTTACGATCACACGATGCCAATTATACCATAAACGCCACCGGGCCGCCATAAAGAAGATGACAAGATTCGGGGGCGTTGAAAATCCGCAAGCGGCTTTTCACCGCATTGGCAGAACTGCGCGAGCCTAAAATCCTGCGGGATTTCCGGGCGGCTCGCTGACGGGCGGTATTGTTTCCTCCACCAGTGTGCGCACTGGTTCCGGAAACGGCGTTTCCGGCGCGCGGGTCGCCGGAAACGATTGGGTGGCCGGCGGGGCGGTCTGCACTCCTCGTGCTTTCACCCCTCGTTCATCCGGTAGCCCACGCCGATCTCGGTGATGATGTAGCGGGGCGCGGCGGGGTTCTTCTCCAGCTTCCTGCGGATGTTGGCCATGTTGACCCGGAGAATCTGGTTATCTGAGAGCGCGTTGGGCCCCCACACCTCGGCGATCAACTGGTCGTAAGTCATCACGCGCCCGGCGTTTCTCGCCAGCGCCGTGACGATTCGAAACTCGTTCTGCGTCAGGTGGGCCTCCTGATCCCCGACGAACACCCTGCGGCGGAAGAAGTCCACCGTCAGGTCGCCGGAGACGAACGCCTCCTCCTGGGACGAAATGGTCTGCGCGTGGCGCAGCTCCGTGCGGATGCGCGCCAGCAGTTCCGACGTGCCGAAGGGCTTGGTCACATAGTCGTCCGCGCCCAGGTCCAGCGCCGTCACCTTGTCGCGCTCCTGATCCCGGGCCGATACCACCAGGATGGGCATCCTGGACCAGGACCTGACCGACTTGATCACGTCCATGCCGTCGGCGTCCGGCAGCCCCAAGTCCAGGATCATCAGGTCCGGCAGGTGGGAGGGGATCATGTTTAGCGCCTGCGCGGCGTCCGAAGCCTCGATCACCCGGTAGCCGTTGGCTTGCAGCACCGTGCGCATGAAGCTGAGAATATTGTGCTCATCCTCGACGATCAGTACGCATGGCTTATTGTCCATCATCCGCCTCCTCCATCGGCAGCGTGAAGCGGAACAGCGCGCCGCTGGGCCGCACGTTTTTGGCCTCCATGCGGCCGCCGTGAGCCTGTATGATCGAAAGGCAGACCGAAAGGCCGATCCCCATGTTGCGGCTGTCGTCGCTGGACGCGCGCTCCACGCGGCCCATGTAGCCGTCGAACAGGTGCGGGAAATCCGCCTTCTGAAGGCCGCGGCCGTCGTCCCGCACCTCAAGAACCGCCTCCCCGTCCGAGCGCAGCACGTTGAGCTCGATGCGCTTCGCGCGACCGTGCAGCACCGCGTTTTCGAGCAGGTTGAACAGCACCTGCTCGATCAGCAGCGCGTCCATCGGCACCATCAGAAGGTCCTCCGGCGCGCTGACCTCGATCACGCTGTCCGGATAGTGTTTTTGAAACTTCGCGACCGCCTCGGCCACCACTTCCTCCACCGCCTCGCTGCGCTTGACGATCTGCGCCGCGCCCTCCACCTTGGTGATCAGAAGCAGGTTCTCCACCATGCGGATCAGCCATTCCGAGTCCTCGTAGACGCCGCGGATCAATTCGGTCCGGCGCTCGCTCGTCAGCGCGTCGCCGTTTTCCAAAATGGCGGAGGTGGCCCCCAGGATGGAGGTCAGCGGGGTTCTGAGGTCGTGGGACACGGCGCGCAAGAGGTTGCCGCGCACGCGCTCCCGCTCGGCCTCGGCGTAGGCGCCCTCCTGCTCGCGGAGCTGCTGGGTCATGCGGGAGGTCTGAAGCGCCACCGCCAGCATGCACGCGAACATCACCAGGTCGCCGTAGAGGAAGTCGAACTCGTAGTATGGCTGCCGGAACATGTAGCTGATCCACAGGATGCCGCCCACCGCCGACGCCGCGCCGTAAATGTAGCCGGAGGTAAAGCGCGCAATGAACAGCACCGCCGCCAGAAAGATCATCGGCATGTACACGCCGCCGTCGCGCACCAGCTTGAGCGGCAGCGACGCGCCCACCGCCGCGGCCATCGTCAGAAGAAAAATCAGCGCATCGGACACCGCCGTGTGCTGTTTCATGTTGTTCACGCGCATCACCCGCACCATTGTAGCATAAACGGGCGGCCCCAACAAGCGGGGCCGCCGCGCGAACCTGTAGATGCATGCGGGCCGCGGCCCTGCAAAATTCCCTGTCAGAGGCCCAGCGCCTCCCGCTGTGCCTTCGGGAGGCCGCGCACGACCAGCCGATAGGATTTCTCCGCCAGTTCCCGCAGCAGGTCGTCCGGCACCTCGCCGTCCATCCGGATCGAGTTCCAGTGCCGCTTGTTCATGTAGTAGCCGGGCGCGATGTCGGGGTACTGGCTCCGGAGGAACTCGCCCTCGAGCGGTTCCAGCTTCAGCGAGACCACCGCATGCCCCTCCCCGTCCGTCAGCGTCGCCGCGAACATCTTGCCGCCCACCAGATACCGGATCCACTGCCACTCCACCTTGAAATCCTTTTGCGCGCCGGGCTTTTGCAGCAGTTCCTCGTCCAGCCATCCGTACCGCATCTTAACCCCTCCCCCGCCCATCCTATCAAAAAAAGCCCGGCGCGTCAAACGCCAGGCCTTCATACAAAATGTGCGCTAAGCCGCTTTCTTCCGGTCGGTGTAGGTGACCACCGCGCGCTGGATCACGATGAAGAGCAGCAGCAGCGCGCCGGTCGCGATCTTACCCCACCAGGAGGACAGGCTGCCCTCGAATGTGATCAGCGAGGGGATGGTGGCCTTCAGCATCACGCCGAACATGGTGCCCAGCATGTAGCCCACGCCGCCGGTCAGCATCACGCCGCCGATGACCGCCGAGGAGATCACGTCCAGTTCGCCGCCCGACAGCGCCAGGTTCCAGCCGGACTTGACGTAGAGTACGTACACGATGCCGGCCAGCGCCGAGCAGAAGCCGTTGATGGCGTACACCGCGATCTTGGTGCGGCCCACCGGCAGGCCCATCAGCTTTGCCGACTGCTCGCTGCCGCCGATGGCGTAGACGTTGCGGCCGAAGCGGGTGCGCTGCAGCACGTACATGCCGATCAAAATCATCGCGATGAATACGATCACGCTCAGGTTGATGTAGGCCATCGGCTTGATCTTGACCCACTGCCCGTCCTTATAGTATGTCAAAATCCATTTCCACCCGGCCAGCGCATCGATCGTCGGGTTGTCGATGGAGATCGACTCCCGGCTGATCAAGGAGCACACGCCGCGGGCCAGGAACATGCCGGTCAGCGTGGTGATGAAGGGCGGCACGTTCAGGTAGTGGATCGCCGCGCCCATGACGAGGCCGAGGCCCGTGCCCACCGCCAGCGAGAACAGCATGCACCACAGCGGGTCGATGCCCAGCTTGGTCGTGCCGTAGGCGATGAACATGCCGGTCAGCGACGCCACCGCGGCCACCGAAAGGTCGATGCCGCCGGTGATCAAAACCATCGTCATGCCCACCGCGGACACGCCCACGTAGGCGTTGTCGGAGAACATCAGAAGGATCGTCCGAAGCGACGTGAACCCCCTGTCGCCGTACATGATCGCGCCGAACAGGTAGATGACGAAGAACACGCCCAGCGTGGCGTACACCATGATGTACTTGGGGTTGAAGATTCGAACCCCCAGGCTCTGGCGCTTGACGTCTGCGTTAAGCACGAACCGCACCCCCCGTCGCCGCCGCGCCCCTGCGCCTGCGGCTGGCAAAGGCCTTGCGCACCGGCTCCGACTGCAGCACGATGACCACCGCGATGATCATCGCCTCAAACGCCATGATCGCCTCCGACACGACGCCGAAGAAGTACACCAGCGTGACGATCGTCTGGATGATCAGGGAGCCGATCACCGTGCCGGCCAGGCTGAACTTGCCGCCCGACATCGACGTGCCGCCGATGACCACCGCCAGGATGGCGTTCATCTCGTTGTTGATGCCGGCGTTGTTGGAGTCGCAGGAGGAGATGCGGCTGGAGTAGATCAGCCCCGAAATGCCCGACAGGAACCCGGTGATCATGAAGGCGATCAGTATGATCTTGTCGGACTGCAGGCCGGACACGCGGCTGGCGCTGGGGTTGACGCCCACCGACTCCACGAACATGCCAAACGAAGTTTTGCGGGTAAAGAGCGCCACGCACAGCACCACCACCGCCGTGATGATGATCGGCATCGGCAGCGCCAGCAGGTGCCCCTGGCCGATGACCTGAAACGGCGTGTACATCGTGGTGAACTGCTTGCCGTTGGTGGTGATCTGCGCGATGCCGCGGCCGGCCACCATCAATATCAGCGTCGCGATGATCGGCTGCATGCCCAGTTTCGCGATCAATAGCCCGTTGAACGCGCCCATCAGCGTGCAGACCGCGAGCGGCGCCAAAATCACCAAATAGAACGGCATGATGGTGTAGTCGCCCGGCGTGGGGTACTGCGTGACGTCCCAGCGCAGGAACTTCAGCGCCATCGCACCCGACACCGCCACCAGCGCGCCAACGGACAGGTCCGTGCCGCCCAGCGCGATCACCAGCGTCATGCCCATCGCGATGATGGTGATCTCCGCCGAGCGGTTCAGGATGTCGATCAGCACGCCGTAGAGCATGCCGGTCTCCGGCTTGTACTCGATCCGGAAGAAGTCGGGCTTCAGGATTTCGCTGACCAGGAGGATCACGACCTCCGCCACGACCGCCCAGAAGATCTTGGAGCGGACGACGCTGTCCCAGTCGAACTTGCGTTTCATGCGCTCACCTCCGAGGACTCGTTGGCGATGATCGCCAGGATGTCCGACTGCCGGCAGTTCTCGCCGTCGAGTTCCGCCGCCTTCGCGCCGTCCCGCATGACGATGATGCGGTTACTGCAGCGGATGATCTCGTCCAATTCGGAGCTGATGAAGATGACCGCCATGCCGTTTTCGCACATCTCCAGCATCAGCCGCTGGATCTCCGCCTTGGCGCCCACGTCGATGCCGCGGGTGGGCTCGTCCAGGATCAGCACGTCCGGGTTGGTGGCCATCCAGCGGGCGACGATCACCTTCTGCTGGTTGCCGCCGGACAGTTCGCCCACCTTCTTCTCGGCGTCCGGGGTGGCGATGGACAAGAGCCTGATGTACTTGTCGGCCAGCTCCTGCTGCTCCCTGGGCGGCATCGGCTTCAAAAATCCCCGCTTGGCCTGCACCGCCAGGCAGATGTTCTCCCGAACCGACAAATCGCCGATGACGCCGTCACGCTTGCGGTCCTCCGGGCAGAAGGCCATCTTTTGGTTGATGGCGTTAAGCGGCGTCTTGAGCGACAGCGCTTTGCCGTCCATCTTGATCGTGCCGTGCAGCGGCCGCGTGACGCCGAACAGCATCTCCGCCGTCTCGGTGCGGCCGGAGCCAAGGAGGCCCGCGAAGCCCATCAGTTCGCCCTGTTTGACGGCGAGCGAAATGTCCTCGACCTTCCCCGGGATGCCGATGTGCTCGGCCTCCAGCTTCACCGGGGCGCCCGGCTTCTGCTCGGCGCGCTTGAGGTTGAAGATCTGGTTCATGTCCTTGCCGATCATGTAGGTGACCAATTCGAGCTTTGTGATCTGGGCGGCGTCGTACTTGCCCACCAGCTTGCCGTTCCGGAGCACGGTGATCTGGTCGGAGATCTCAAACACCTGGTCCAGGAAGTGGGTGATGAAGATGATGCCCAGCCCCCGGGCCTTCAGGTCCCTCACCACCTTGAACAGCCGCCGCACCTCGTGCTCGTCCAGCGAGGAGGTGGGTTCGTCCAGGATCAGCACCTTCGCCTGAATGTCCACCGCGCGGGCGATGGACACCATCTGCTGGATGGCGATCGAGTAGTAGGACAGCGGCTTGGTCACGTCGATGGACGTGCCCATGTGCTCCATCAATTCGGCCGAGCGCTGGTTGATCGCCTTCCAGTTGATCTGACGGTGTTTCATCGGCTGGCGCCCGATGAAGATGTTCTCCGCCACCGTGAGGTTGGGGCACAGGTTGACCTCCTGGAACACCGTGGAAATGCCCATGCCGATGGCGGCCTGCGGCGAGGACGGCTTGATCTCCTCCCCGTCCAGCGTGATCGTGCCCGAGTCCATGTGATGGACACCGGTCAGGCATTTGATCAGCGTGGATTTGCCCGCGCCGTTCTCGCCCAAGAGCGCGTGCACCTCGCCCCGCTTCAGCGAGAAGTCCACATTGTCCAGCGCCTTGACGCCCGGAAACTGGATCGAAATGCCCTTCATGTCCAGAACGACGTCCCGCAAAATATCATCCCCTCAATCACAGTGGTGGCATACCAAGACGAAATATTGTTTCGCCCAAAGCGGCTGGGAATTTTCGATGCAGAACAAGGAGCCGGAGCGAGCCGTAGCAGCGCTACGGTCGAGCGGAAGGCGACACAGTTCTGCGCGAAAAGGCCCGCCGCGACGGCGAAAGAATGTTTTGGATTGGTATCAGCTATATAGTAAGGACGGATGAGGGTCGGCCGGCCCCCATCCGTCTTGGCTCAGCGCATAAGCCGGCGCTTGGATCAGTACTTGCGGTCGTTGATGACGTCCGCAGCCTTCAGGGTGGTCTTCGAGCCATCCGCGGTGTAGGCGATGCCGCCGGTGGCGTCATACGCGAACTCCTCGGGGTGCTGGACTTCCTTGCCGAAGGTCTTGCCGGCCTCGAGATCCTTGATGCAGGAAACGACGAACTTGGAGTAGAGCGGCGTGCACTCGATGGTGGCGTTCATCTCGCCGGCCACGATGGCTTCAAAGGCGGCCTTGACGGAGTCGCAGCCGATGATGATGATGTCCTTGCCCGGGACTTTGCCGGCGGCCTTGATGGCGGCGATGGCGCCCAGCGCCATGTCGTCGTTCTCAGCGAACAGCATGTCGATGTCCGGCTGGGACTTCAGGAAGCTCTCCATGACGGCCTGGCCTTCGGCGCGGGTGAAGTTGCCGGTCTGGGAGGCGACGATCTTGATGTTCGGGAAATCCTTGAGGGCCTCGTCCATGCCCTGGGTGCGCTCGGTGGCGGCGGTGGCGCCCGTGGTGCCCTCGAGGCGGACGGCGTTGATCTGCTCCTGATCGCGGCCGACGCTCTTCAGGTAGTTGCCGGCCCAGTAGCCCATCCGGCGGCCTTCTTCGACGAAGTCACCACCGAAAGCGGCGGCGTAGGTGATCTTGTCGGCGCAGTCGGGCATACGGTCGATCAGGATCAGCGGGATGCCGGAATCGTTGACTTCCTTGAGGACCTCGTCCCAGCCGGTGGTCACGACGCCGGTGAAGAGGATGTAGTCAACGCCCTGGGAGATGAAGTTGCGGAGCGCCTTGATCTGGTTCTCCTGCTTCTGCTGCGCGTCGTCGTACACCAGGTTCCAGCCCTCGGTCGTGATGGCGCTCTTGAGATCGTCCGTGTTGGCGGTGCGCCAGTCGGATTCCTGACCGATCTGCGAGAACGCGACCGTCAGCGCGCTTGCGCTTGCGCCGACGCCCAGCACCAGCATCATTGCCAGCACCAGGGCAACCAGTTTCTTCATGAGTCGTCCCTCCATAATCGTTCTCGAGCGGTCTTCCGCTCTTCTAAAATCCTAGCACACTTAACATGGAGGGAAAACAGGCAGCCTTACGCCAAATTGGGAGAAATCTTCTCAGGTTTTGGCCGGTCCGCGCTTACTGGGAAATATATTCCGGAGAAAAGTGGGATATTTACTTTCTTCACCTTTTGCACGAATTTCGGTAGTCTCTTGGGTTCATACCGACATTTTTCTTGAACAAATAGCTGAAGTAATGGGGGTCGTTGTAGCCGATGGCCACGGCCACCTCGCTGGAGCGCATGTCGGTGCTCTTGAGCAGCTCCCTGGCCTTCTTCATCCGAAGGGCCGTCAGGTGCTCGATGAACGTCACGCCCATCTCCTGGGAGAACACGGTGCAAAAGTGGTTGTTGGAGAGCGCCACATGCTTGGCCACGTCGCTTAAGGTCATGTCCGGGTTCATGTAGTTCTGGTCGATGTAGGCGCAGGCGCTGCGGATCACCGAGCCGTAGCGGGACATGGTCTGGCTGTCCCGGAACTGAATGGCCTTGAGCAGGATGCCCCGGGCGGAGTCCACCATATCCTCCTGGCCGGAGAATGTCCTGAGCGCGCCCGACTGCTGCTGGACGGCCTCCGGGATGATCTCGGCGGGGTCGCCGCCGTTTTCGCGGATCACGCGCATCGCGGCCAGCAGGATGTCCACGTACAGGTAGTTGGCCATGATGACCGACTGCCGCGCCACGGTGCCGATGGATTCGAAGTGGGCCTTCAGGATCTCGTCCGCCTCCTGGTTGGAGGCGTAGCGCAGCTTCTCGAACAGAGGCACCACGTCCAAACCCATCAGCTTCGCGCCCACCTGCAGCCCCAGATCCATCGTATCCATGATGCGGGTGCCCGAGGCGTTCATCGCCATGCCCTTCAGCACGCCCTGGGCCGACAGGTAGGAGCCCGCGACGCCCTCGATGCCCTCCGCGGGCGCGCCAATGGCCACCCGGAGCGTCACGCCCACCGAGCGCTCGACTTCATACTTCACCGCCTGCGCGAAGGCGAAGGCGCGCTCCTCAAGGTCCTCGTCGCTGTCGCCCAGCACGATCACCGCGATCCGCCCGCCGGTCTCGCACAGGTTGATCGCGCCGCCGGAGCCCTCCGCCAGCCGCTGCGCGTGGGCGCGCACCAGCAGCATGTCGTCCTGCTCGCTGGTCGCGATCAGCATCACACGGTAGCGGCGGGCCAGCAGGTTGATGCGCAGCTTGCGGGCCTGCTCCAATACGTCCTCGCCCGGCGCGCCGGAGAGCAGCTCCAGCAGCAGCTTCTCCTGCATGAACCGGCTGGAGGAGTCCAGTTGGCGCCGCATCGATTCGTAGTCCGCCTGCTGGCGGCGCTCCTCGTCGATGGAGGCCGCGATCCGGTGCAATACCTCGCCCAGCTCGTGGGCGCTGACCGGCTTCAAAAGGTACTCCTTCACGCCCAGCGAGATGGCCTCCTTGGCGTAGGAGAAGTCGTCGTAGCCCGAAAGGATCACGATGTGGATCCAGGGCATGGTGCGCGCGATCTTGCGGCACAGCGTCAGCCCGTCCATGAAGGGCATCTTGATGTCGGTGATCAGGATGTCCGGCTTGATGTCCTGCAGCATGGACAGCGCGATCTCGCCGTCCGGCGCCTCGCCCGCCAGCTGAAACCCGCTCTCCTCCCAGGGAAAATTGTTGCGGATTCCCTCGCGGATGACGATCTCGTCGTCCACGACAAACGCCTTATACATCCCCATCCCCCCGACTCACGTGAATCGGCACGCAGAACTCGATCGTCGTGCCCTCTCCCTGAGCGCTGGTCACCTTCAGCCCCTCCGGCTGGTTGTAGTAGAGCTTGAGCCGCTTGTCCACGCTGTACAGGCCGTAGCCCGACTCGGTGTCCGGCATGCCGGACGCCTCGAACGTATTCCGCACCATTTCCAGCCGTTCGGGCGGCATGCCCGCGCCGTCGTCGGTGACCTTGACCGACAAAAACGCGCCCTGCCGCTCCACCGAGACCAGCAGCTTGCCGCCGCCCCGGCGGTTTTTGATGCCGTGGTAGATGGCGTTCTCCACCAGCGGCTGTATGACCAGCTTCAAAATGTACAGGTCGTAGAGCGACTCGTCCGCCCGAATGTCGTAGTCCAGAATATCCCGGTAGCGCACCTTCTGAATGGTGAGATACCCCTGCAGGTTCTCGACCTCCTGCCGGATGGTGATCCAGTCCTGCCCGCCGGACAGCGAGATCCGAAAGAAGTTCGAAAGCGACCGGGTGACGGTGATGACTTCCGAGGTCTTCCTGGCCTCCGCCAGCCAGATGATGGCGTCCAGCGTGTTATACAGGAAGTGGGGCGCGATCTGCGCCTGCAGCGCCCGCATCTCGCTCTTTTTCAGGTTCTCCTGCTCGCGGATGTTCTCCTCGATCAATTCCGAAAGCTTGCCGGCCATCGTGTTGAGGCTATTGGTCAGCTCGCTCAGTTCGGACACGCCCGGCGGCGGCGCGCGCACGTCCAGGTGGCCCGCCGCGATCATGCCGGCGAAGCGCTTGAGCTCAACGATCGGCCGGGAGATGGCGCGCCCCAGCGACCGCTGGGCGATGGACGCGAAGACCAGCGCCACCAATAGCAGGCACAGCTCGAAGAACAGCGTCCCCCTGACGACCCGCTGCAGCTGGTTGCTGGCGTTCATCGCGGCGCCGATCTCGGCGGTGATCGCGTCGCCCAGCATGTCCACCACCAGCGAGCCGACGTTGCGGATCTCCTCCAGCGTCTGCTCGTCCTGATCCACGGTGGAACCCGCCTGCATCTGCGCCCCCAGGTTGGCGATGTACTTGCGCAGCGTGTTCATCGTCTTGCGGGCCATGGTCATCTCCAGGCGGCTGGAGGAATCCGCGGCGATCAGCTGATCCATCTCGCGGCATACCGAGTCCAGCGTGTGGAACTGGTTGCCCTTCTCGAAGGTTTCGCGCCCCGCGACAATCGACCACATCTCGCCCAGCAGGTCGTCGCTGATGACCGGCGAAAGCGTCGAGATGCGATCCATCCGGGTGATGACGTCGTGGTACTGGCGGGCGTAGCTGGTCATCATGCCGATCGACGCGATCGCGGGGATCAGCATCATCAAAAGCACCACGAAGATCGACAGCGTGATGCGCCCCTGAAGGGAACCCCCGAACCGTGAGAAGAGCTTTCGCATGTCAGTAGCCCCTCGGCGGGATGTTCTGAAGGTCCTTGTCGAACTCGCTGAACACCGTCTCCTCCGAGTAGGTGTACCGCTCGACGCTCTCCCCCGCCGCCAGCTTCTTCGCCAGGCTCATAATCATGTCCCCGATCTTGGGCGTGCACTCGACGACGCAGTTGATCTTGTCCTGCTTCAATAGGTCTATCGCGCCCTGTTCGCCGTCCACGGTGATGATTACGATGTCCTTGCCCGGCGTCAGCCCATCGGCCTCGATGGCTTCGATGGCGCCCAGCGTCATCGCGTCGTTGTGGGAGTAGAGCACGTCGATGTTGTGGCCCTGCTCCTTCAGGATCTCCGTCATGCACTCCTTGCCCTTGGACTTTAAAAAGTCGCCGGAGATGGACTCCACGATCTCAAAGCGCGGGTCGCCCTGAATTGTATCGCGGAAGCCGATGGCCCGCTGCCGCATCGGCGTCGAATCCACGGTGCCGGTGATCTCGACGATGCGCAGGCGGCCCTTGCCCATCTGATTGGCTTTTTTAATCAGGAACTCGCCCGCCCGCTGGCCTTCCTTATAAAAGTCGGAGCCGACGAAGCCGACGATCAGGTCGGCGTCGCTGCCGCTGATGAAGCGGTCGGTGCACAGTACCGGGATGCCCGCCTCCTTCGCCTCGTTCAGCACGTTCGTCCAGCCGTCCTCGACGATCGGCGAAAACGCGATCACGTCCACCTGATAGGCGATGAAGGAGCGGATCGCCTTGATCTGGTTTTCCTGCTTCTGCTCGGCGTTTTTGAACAGCAGCTGCACGCCCGCGCGGTCGGCCGCCGCCATGATGTCCCGGGAGTTGCCGATGCGCCAGCCGCTCTCGCTGCCCAGCTGGGAGAACCCCAGGATCGCGGCGCTCTTTTTGGGCGGCTGCTGAGGGCTCGCGCAGCCGGACAAAAGCGCCAGCGCGGCCAGCACCGCCACCACCGCCAGCAACCGCACGCCCGCAAGGGCACGGCGCATCCTCATCCCTCACGCCTCCCGCGTATTTTCCGTTAAGGATCTCCATACAGTGCGTTCAAAGTATGGCACAAACCCGCACAAATTGCAACCATCTCTTGACAACCGCCATATATTACATTAGAATTAAATATACAGAATATTCCATTACAAAGGTGTGATGACATGCGGCGGATCCTTCGGACTGCGGCGATTTTGGCGCTGTGCCTGTCCGCGCTTTTCTGGGCGCTGCCGGCCATCGCGGCGCAGGACGCGGACTGGCGGGCGCTGTACACAAACTTCCTAACTAGCCAGCAGAGCCAACTGCGCGCGCGCCGGTCGGTGGCGCTGATCGATCTGGGCGGCGACGGCGTGCCGGAACTGGTGCAGCTGTACTCCACCCGCGGCGAAAGCCGCACCTGCCGCCTGGGCGTCTACACCATCAGGTCCGGTTCGGTCGTGCCGATGTCGGCGGGCGACGGCTTCAACTTCTCCACGACGTTCCCGGGCGTGCGCTCCACCTCCTTCCAGCTGAGGGCCGATCCTTCCCTCAAGCCCTGCCTCTCGATCTCGATCAGCGGCGCGTCGGGCGGCGCCGCCACCACCACGCGGCTCGCCTTCACGCTGAGCGGTTCCGCAGCCAAACTGGACGTGGCGCTGTATGAGGCCCGCCAGGTAAAGGGCAGAAAATCGCTCTATTCCGTGAGCGGAGTGAGCGCGACCTCCGCCCAGTATTCCGACGCCTACGCCCGGTTCCTCGCCGCCTACGTCAAAAAGGGCGACAGCCTGCCCTATCAGACGTTCTCCTCCACCGCCAAAGGTTCGACTCTGAAAAGCGGCGTCACCCGGCTGGCCTCCCGGTACAGGGTTCACTCCACCGCCGCCAAGGTGAGTCTCAACAAAACCAGCCTGACCCTCGCCTACGGCGCCAGTTACGCGCTGAAGGCGTCCATCTCCCCCGCCTCCGCGATCTACGACAGCTGTACCTGGACGTCCAGCGTCCCGGGCGTGGTCAAGGTGGACGGCGGCCTTGTGACCGCGCTGGACATCGGAACCGCCACCATCACCGTCCGAACCGCCAGCGGCGCCCACAAAAGCTGCTTTGTCACCGTCCTGCCGCCGCCCGCAAGCTCCGTCAAGGTATCGGGCGACGCGCACACGGTGCTGCTGGGCAAAACCACGACGCTGAGCGCGACCGTCGCGCCGGAGAAGGCCTCCCAGGCGGTCAAGTGGTCCAGCGCCAATTCCTCGGTGGTCTCGGTGAAGGACGGCGTGGTCACCGGCCGCAAGATGGGTACCACCACCATCCGCGCCACCACGTCAAACGGCAAATCCTGCACGTATACCATCACCGTGCTGGCGGAGGAACTCAACAAGGACGGCGCGATCATCGACATCTCCCGCTGGAACGCCGTCGCGAACTGGAGCGTGCTCTCCAAGAACGTGGCCTTCGTCATCCTGCGCTGCGGCGTCACCTATTCCGCCGACAGCGACAAGGCCGGCCAGATGGACATCGACGTGTGCTTCGACGCCTATGCCCAGCAGTGCCTCCGGTATGGCATCCCCTTCGGCGTATACTACTACGGCTTGGCCGCGACCCCCGAACAGGCGCGGCAGGAGGCGGACAAGGCCTACCTGGTCGCGCAGAAGTACCACCCGCTGTTCTACGCCTACGACGCGGAAAAGCCGGTGCTGACCGGGGACAGCATCGAGGCCTTCGGCGGAAGGCTGCGGGAGCTGGGCGTAAACAAGGTGGGCTGCTACATCGCCCACCAGCTCTACAGCCGCTACAAGGTGGACACCAGCAAGTTCGACTTCATCTGGATCCCCCACTACGGCGCGAACACCGGCGAGGTGCTCTCGACGCCCTCCTATAAGTGCGACCTGCACCAGTATTCCAGCAGGGGCAAGGTGGCGGGCATGGCGGACACCACCGTGGACGTCAACCGGCTGATGGGCAGGAAGCCGCTGTCGTTCTTCACTTCTTGACGCTCCTTCATGGAAGGATGCGGCCCCGGCGCGCGCCGGGGCCGCCTTTTCATGCCTTCTTCCAGGGCGCCATCAGCGTGCCATGACTTTGGCGCGCTTGCCGCCCTTAGGCCTGCGGACGCCTTCGAAGTCATCCAGCGCCTCCTCCGCGAAGCGCGCCGTCGCCAGGGCCGGATAGCCTATGTAGACGCATGTAAAGGCGGCGAAGGCCATTGCCCCTACCAACCCCATGTCCCCGCTGGGGACGCCCAGTTCCCGGGTGATCACCACCGCGGCGATCAATACCGGGAGGAAGGGCCAGCCCACGGAGATCGTCAGCCGAAACAGCCGCCAGCACCTGCCCCGCATCGCGCCCCAGGACGCCTTCAGCCACCGCCCCGCCCCCTGTTCCGGCTCCCTGGCCGCCGCATAGGGGTACAGCGTCAGCCGCAGGGTGATCCAAAGTGCGGCGATCGTCGCGGGCAGGTACAGCGCGAGCACCGCCGCCAAGTTGACGGCGGCCCGGGCGCTCTCCGGGACGCTCGCCGCGATCAGAGGCCCCGCAGCGTCGAACGCGAGGTTTGCCAGGGTCATCGGGCAGATGGCGGCGAGCGCCGCAAGCCAGAGGTGCCCCACCCGCCGGAAACTGCGAAGCGGCTGAAACATCAGGCCGATCCCGGGCTTATCGCCCAGAATCGCCGCCCGGGCAAAGAGCGCCATGCCACCTTGCTGTACCGGCGCGATCAGAGCCGGGAACAGCGCCGCGAAGGACGCCTTGAAAATACCCGCCTGAGCGATCATGGGATTCCCCTGGGACGCCGCCAGCCACAGCGCCCCGGAGACCACCATCGCCGGCACGAACCGCAAGTAGTGCTTTTTGAACAGCTTCCAAGCCTGGCCCCTGATTTCACGGTTGTTCATGCGCGTTCCTTCTTTCAAAATTCCGCCCCTCGGGCTTGTTCCCTTGAAGTTTTAACATCCCCGCATCGGTTTCTCGATGTTGCGCGTCAAAAGATATAGTATAATAACCGTGGGCGAATCAGCCGGGTTCGCGGGATTCGACCCCGGGCTTTGGGATGGAGGAACGATATGAAGACGACGAGAGTCCTCGGCTTTGTGGCGGGCATCATCGCGCTGGCGGCGCTGATCACCATCGGCATGAGCATGACTTTGGGCGCGATGCAGGGTCTCAAGGTGCTGGTGGCCGGGACGGGCATCATGCTGGTGGCGCTGCTCACGGGCATCGTCCACCTGCTGCTTCGCATCAAATTCCGGAACCCCTACCGCAGCCGCCGCGGAAGGAAGCCGTTTCTGGTGGCCGGCCGCGTCATGATCTGGGTGTGGGGCGCTTCGATTATCGCGACGATCGCGATGGTCGCGTATTTCGTCATCAGCTCGGGCCTGGGCCCGGTGCTGCTCGATTTCCTGGGTTAACCCAAAGCGTTGGGGTTCCAGCCCGCGCCGCGGCGCGGGCTATAGCCATTTGCGCTTCTTGAATTCCACGATGGAAAATATCACGATCGCCACGCTGAGCGCGATCACGAACGGGTATCCGTTCGCCCACTCGAACTCCGGCATCTTAAGGTTCATGCCGTACCAGCCCACGAGCAGCGTCAGCGGCAGAAAGATGGCGGTGACGACGGTGAACGTCTTCATCAGGCTGTTCTGCTCGATGTCGATCTGCGCCTGGTACGCCTCCCGCACCTGGGACACGTAGTCCCGCAGGCTGCGCACGTTCTCGTACAGCCGGTCGATGCGGCCGTCCAGGATCACGAAGTGGCGCAGGCCCTCGTCCGAGATCAGCTTGTTTTCGTTCTCCACCAGCCCCTCGAAGATGGTGTTCAGCTGCTCGTAATACCGCTTCAGCATGAACAGCGTGCGCCGGATGCGCGCGAAGAAGTGGGCCATCTGGCGCTTGGGCGAGGCCATGATGCCGTCCTCGGCCCGGATGATCTCCTCCTCCAGCGCCTCCTGGCAGTCGTTGTCGCCCTTGACCAGCCCAATGAAGAAGCGGTAGAGCGCCTGCTCCCCGCCGGCCTCCGGCGGCGCCTCCCCCATCAGCGCGCCGGCCGCCTCCAGCGCCTGCGCGTTCTCGAATATGAACGCGATGTCCGCCTTGTCCTGGTAGATCACGACGCCCGACGGCTCCGCCAGCGGGTTCTTTACATCGTACCAGTCAAATGAAATCAGGTTTACGTCCCGGTGGCACTCAAACCGGTCCAGCGGTCCGGCCATCACATGGGTGGCGTAATAGCCTGGCAGCTTTTCGGAAATCCCCTTCTCATCTCCGGCCAGCAGCATCGAAATCATTTCGCATCCTCCCCCGCGCGGGCATTCGGTATAGTATGTGTTCCTGAAAATCCGGTTAGCCCGCGCCGCGGGTCTCCGCCGCCACTTTCCGGTACGGAATCCAGATATACCGGCCGTCGGTGATCGGATAGCCGACGTTTTCCGGCGTGGGCGCCTCATTGCGGGCCAGCACCTGCGCGAGGCGGACGACCGCCCGGCCCTGGTTGACCGCGTCGTTGAACACGGTGCCGAGCAGCGTCCCCTCCCGCATCGCCTCCAGCGCCTGCGCGGAGGCGTCGACGCCCACCACCGGCATGAATTTGCCGCCTGAGAAGTACCCGGCGGTCTTCAGCGCGTCGATCGCGCCCAGCGCCATGTCGTCGTCGTTGGCAAAGACCGCCTCGATGTCGTCGTAGGCGGCGAGCCACTCGGTCATGATGTCCTGCGCCTCGGACCGCTGCCAGTTGGCCCGCTCCGACGCGACCAGCGACACCTGAAACCCCGCCGCCCGAAAGGCGTTCACCGAGTATTCCGAGCGGATCGCCGCGTCCTGATGGCCCACCTGGCCCTCCAGCAGCACGTATTGAATGACGCCGTCGCCATTCCGGTCCGCTTCCGGATGCGCCTTGAAGTAATCTGCCATCAGTTCCCCCTCCATCGCGCCGGATTGCTCGGCGGGGGCGCCCACGTAGTACCACCCGCCGTCCGGCAGGTCCGCGGCGTCCGGCTCGCGGTTGAAGAACACCACCGGGATGCCCTCTGCCTGGGCCTTTTCCAGGATAACGGAGGCGGCGGTCGGGTCCACCGGGTTGACCGCCAGCACGTCGACGCCCTCCGCCGCGTCGCCGCAGATCCGCTCGTCCTGCACCGCCTGGCTGTTCTGCCCGTCGGCAAACTTCAAATCGATCTGCCCCGCCGCCGCGTCCTCCATCGCCTCCCGCATGGAGGTGATGAACGTGTCGTCCGACCGGTAGATCTCCACGCCCACCGTTTCCGCGTCCGCGGCGCACGCTACGAAGAGCAGCGCGGCCATGACCATCGCAACGAACTTCATGCGCATCCCCCTTCCGGCTATTGGATCAGCGGGAACACCAGCCGCACGTTTTCCGGCTTCAGAATGTCCTCGCGCGGGATCACCTTGGCGTCCACGTACCGAACCGGAGGCGTCACGCCCCGGGTCATCCTCTCCATCAGGCACCTGAACCCCTCGTAGCCCACCGCCAGCGGCTCCCTGAGCACGGTGAACGCCGCCGAGCCGTCCTCAAGGCACTTGATGTGGGTCTGGTCGCAGTCGAAGCCCGCCAACGTCAAGCGCCCCTTCAGGCCCAGCGCGTCGATCTCCCGGGCCGCGCACTCGGTCAGCGCGCCGTCCAGGCACAGAACCGCGCGAACGTCCGGATTTTCCCGCAAAAACTTCCGGACGGAGGCGCTCGCGGGTTCGCCGTCGGCCGCGGGAACATCGCCCTCGATCGCCTGCGCGCCCGCGCGCAGCGCGGCCAGCTTCACGCCGTGCAGCCGGTCGCGGGCGATCCCGCCATCCTGCCAGAGCACCAGGAGCCGCTTCGCCCCGGTGTCCCTCAGCAGCTTATCCGCCGCCTGGGCGCCGGAGGATACGTGGTTGGTGCCCACATAGGGCGCCGTGCCCCGGTGCGCCTCGCAGCAGTCGAGCAGCGTCAAAAGCGCACCGTGCTGGGCGCACAGGCTCGAGACCCGGCCCACCAGGTCGGCGTCCGCGGGCACCAGCAGGATGCCCGACGCGCCGTCCTCCAACTGCTCCAGGACCAGGTTGATCTGTACATCCGGCGACTGATCCCCGGAGAGCGCTTCGACGTTCAGCGCCGCGCCGCACTCCCTGGCCGCCATCTGCGCGCCCTGGCGAATGACGGCGGAGTTGACGCCGATGTCGGTGTCGAGCACCAGCGCGACCACCCTTTGCGGAGCCTGCCGGGCGGGTTCCCAGGCGGGCCAGAGCCCCCAGACGGCGAGCCCCACCGAGATCAGCGCCGCCGCGAGCGCAATCCAGAGCGAGCACTTCACGGCGTCTCCTCCTCCCGGATCACGGGCTGCCGGAGGGTGACCAGCGTGCCCACGTCCTGTTCGCTCTCGATGGTCAGCCCGTACCCGCTCCCGAAGATCAGCTGAATCCGCTCGTGCACGTTGCTGAGGCCGATGCCGCCGCCCAGCCTTCGGGCCATCACCGCCTCCACCTCTTCCGGGCTCATGCCCAGGCCGTTGTCCCGGACGCTGAGCACCAATACATCCCCCTCCACCCGGGCCTCGATGGCAAGCCGCCCCTCGTCGGTCATGAAGTGCGAAAGGCCGTGCACGATGGCGTTTTCGACGAGCGGCTGCAAAATCAATTTCACCGTCCGCAGGTGAAGCGCCTCCGGCTGGGCGGCGATCGTGTAGGTGAACTTGTTTTTAAAGCGGATCGACTGGATAATCAGGTAATTGCGCACGTGCTCCAGTTCCTCGGCGACGGTGATGACGCTGCGCCCCTTGGAGATGGAGATGCGGAACAGCCTCGCCAGCGCCGTGACCATCTGGATCGCATCCTGGTTCTGGCCGCGCTCCTGCATCCACACGATGGAGTCCAGCGTGTTGTAGAGAAAGTGCGGGTTGATCTGGGCCTGCAGCGCGTCCAGCTCGTACCGCCGCTTCTGCTCCTGCTCCAGTTCGTTCTCGCGCATCAAAATCTTGATGCGGTCCAGCATCCGCTTGAACGCGCTGGCCAGGTCCCGGATCTCGGTAAAGCCCTGAGCGGGAATCTCGACGTCCAGGTCGCCGCCCTCGACGGTGCTCATGATGCGGGTCAGCCGGCCCAACGGCCTGACGATCAGCCTTCCCATCAGGATCGCCACCGCCAGCGCCATCAGAATGCCGGATATCAGGAGCAGCGCGATCATCCGGATCGTCCGCCGGTTGGCGGACGCCAGCTCGTCCATGTAGCCCACGCCCACCAGCCGCCAGCGCGTGGAATCCACCGTCTGCACCACGACGAAGCGCTCGCGCTCGCCCCGGGTGTCGAAGAATTCCCCCATCACGTTCTTGCGGATCAGATCGGTATCCTCGCCCTTGAGCCCCAGCTGGATCAGCGGCAGCTGGTTGTGGTAGATCAATTGGTATTCGGGGCCCAGCAGGTAGACGTAGCCGCTGGCGCCCAGCTGCACTTTGCCGAGCAGTTCCTCGATCGCGCGGAAGCGGATGTCCATCGCCAGGATCCCCGACTCGGCCCGGCCCATCCGGACGTACTTCACCCGCGTGGACAGCGTGACCACCCAGGCGTACTGCCCGTGGAACGCGTCCTGCAGGTAGGGCTGGGAGACCGACACCGTGGACGGACGCGCCAGGCCCGCGCGCACGAACCAATCGGAGGCGCGGATTTCCGCCGGAGCCTTCAGGGCCTGGCCCGCGGTGGAAAACACGAGTTCCCCGCCCTTTGAGAACACGGAAAGGCCGGCGATGTCCGCGCGCTGGCGCCGGACGATCTGCAGGCGCTCGGCCAGGTCGCCGGACTCGACATCCGCCGCTTCCTGCGCCAGGCTCTTGAACAGCGCCACCGTCTCCATCGCGCCGGACATGTAGCTCCCGAGGGCGGCGCTGCCCTGGGTGACGGTCTGCCGGATCCTGGACATCGCGTCGTCCCGGACGGTTTTATTGCCCTGAGCGGCCAGCCCCAGCATCACCACCAGCAGGATGGCCGCCACCAGCAGCGTGGACGACAGGATGATCGCCAGCTGCAGGCTGCCCCTGCGAAGCCTGCCAAACATCTATCCGTTGTCCTTCCGCACCTGCGACGGGGAGACGCCGAAATGCTTTTTGAACGCATAGCTGAAATAGCTGGCCTCGCCCAGGCCGCACATCTGCGCGATCTCCTGGGTCTTAAAGGGGGTGGTCTTGAGCAGCTCCATCGCGCGGTTCATGCGCAGGCCCGTCAGGTATTGGTGGAATGTCTGCCCGGTCTCCCGCTTTAAGAGCGCGCGGAAGAACGCGGGGCTGACCTTGAGTTCCTCGCACACGCGCTCGATGGTCAGCGTCGCCTCGCCGGCGCGCCGCTCGATGTACTCCTGCGCCTGGCGGGAGAAGCCCGCCCCGCACTCCCTGTGCCCCGAACCGATGGCGTCCGCGACCTCGAGGCACATAGAGAGCAGCATGTCGCCCGCCGCTTCCAGGTCCCGGATCCCCAAAAACTCCTGGATCGCGCTGCCAGACGCGCCGCGCGACGCGCTGAGTTCCACCTGCATGTCCCGGGCGACCCCCAGCACGGTCATCAGCGCCTCCAGCATGTAGGCCTGATAGTCCGAGAGCGGGATCTTTTCCCCCCGGAGCGGGTCGATCAGCGCGCGGACCTGAGACGCGATCTCCTCCCTGCCGCGACCGCGGATGGCCCTTTTCAGCCTGGCCAGCGCTTGCGGGTCGGCCGTCAGGCGGGCACCGCCGGTGAGCTTGAGATCCCCGATGTAGACGACCTGGCTGTCGTCCGCCGGCACCCAGCGGTTGAGCGCCGCTGCCGCCTGCCGGGCGCTTTCGGGGATGCCCGAAAGCTCGCGGCAGGGTTCGCCCACCCCGGCGGTCACCGACGCGCCCAGGTAATCCCGGACGACGGCGGCGGCGGTGTCCATCAATTGGAGCAGCTCGCTCATCGACTGCTCCCGGCGGAGCATCGTCAAACCCGCCACCTGGCCGTTGTAGTTGAACACGTGGCAGGCGATCCGCTCGCCCACGACCTCCCGCAGGATCCGGTCCACCGCCAGCCGCGTAAGTTCCACATCGCCCGCCAGCTGATTGTCGCCGCCGGAGGCGACGTTGAGAAGCGCCACTGCGTAGCGGTCGGCCTCCAGATTCAGGTTGTACCGGGCCGCCGCGGCGCGGGCGCTCACCTCGTCCATGCCGCCCGACATCAGCGAATTGAGCAGCTGCTGCCTCAAAATCGGCAGGCTGTCGGCAAATATCCGGTTCATCACCTGCACGCTGTTGTGCCGCGCGTATTCCTGGTCCAGCGCGCGCTTCGCGCGCTCCAGCACAAGCGTGAACTCGGCGGCGGAGACGGGTTTCAGCACGTAATCTGAAATTTTGATCTGAATGGATTTGCGGGTATATTCGAATTCGTCGTATCCGCTGACGACGATGAACTGCGCCATCGGCAGAAATGCGCGCATCCGCTCGACCATCTCCAGGCCGTCCATGAAGCGCATGCGCACGTCGGTGATGACCAGATCCGGTCGCGTCTGTTCGGCAAGCTGCAGTGCGTCCAGCCCGTTGTCGGCCTCGGCCACCAGTTGAAAGCCGCATGCCGCCCAATCGACGATCTCCTTCATGCCTTCCCGGATCTCGGGTTCGTCGTCCACCAGCATCAGTCGGTACAGCATCTTCGCCCTTCTCGCCTCGCGCGGCTCCCGCACCGCGCCACGGTATATCCATATTTTACCATGCAACCCCTAAATAGACAACCAAATGATTAAACGAGGGCCGCTCGCGTTCGCAAGCGGCCCCCGCGGCAGTACCGGTGGATATCAGCCCGCCGTATCGTTCTCGGAATTGTCGATGTAGTCGTAGGCCTCGTCGGAGAAGATGTAGGCCTGGAAGTCGGGGTCGGCCGTGCCGTCGGACTCGTAACCGCGGGCCAATTGCGCGTCGATCACCGCGTTCCGGGTGGATTTCTCATACTTGCCCAGCGCGACGTCGTCCTCGGACAGGTAGCCCAACTCGATCAGCCGTTTCTGCAGCGCGGTCACCGGATCGCCGGTGGAACCCATCTTCAGCGTCGCATAGGGCGAGGGCGTCCCGCTGCTCTTGTAGGCGGGCGCGTCGTCCGCGAACAGCCGCTGCTGCAGCGTGACGGAGGCCACGCCGGTCTGGTTGGCGCCGATCTTGTCTTGGAAGCGCTTGACCGCCGTGGTGGTCAGTTCGCCGTAGTTGCCGCCGATGTTGCCGGTAAAGTAGCCCAGCTCCTTGAGGCGGGTCTGCAGCTTCTTGACCCGGCTGCCGCTGTCGCCGGGCGAGAGCTTCACGTATTCCGGCTCGGGGGTGGCCGACGCGCCGGAATAGGGCTTGGCGGAGTCGGAGAACAGCGTCTTTTGCAGCGACACGGTGGCGACGCCGGTCTCGTCCTTGCCGTAGGCGCGCTGGAACAGCTTCACGGCCTGGGTGGTCTTTTCCAGGTAGTTGCCGCCGATGTCGCCATTGAAGTAGCCCAGCTCCTTGAGGCGGGTCTGCAGCTTCTTGACCTTGTCGCCGGTGTCGCCCGGGCGAAGCTCCACGTAGTCCGGCGCGGGGGTCGGCGCCGGGGTCGCCGCAGAGCCGGAATAAGGCTTGGCGGAGTCGGAGAACAGCGTCTTTTGCAGCGATACGGTGGCGACGCCGGTGGGCGTCTTGCCGTAGGCCTGCTCGAACAGCTTGATCGACTTGACGGTGGAGGAATTGTAGTTGCCGTCCACATCGCCGCTGAAGTAACCCAGGTCCATCAGCCGGTTCTGCAGCGCCATCACGCGCAGGCCCTTGTCGCCCTGTTTGAGTTCGATATACTCCGGCTCGGGGGTGGGCGTCGGCTTTGCGTAGGGCTTGGCGGAGTCGGCGTACAGCGTCTTTTGAAGCGCCACGGTGGCGATGCCGGTGGGCGTCTTGCCATAGGCCTGCTCGAACAGCTTGACCGCGCTGACGGTTCCATTGCCGAACACCCCGTCCACGGACCCGTTGAAATAGCCCAGTTCCTTCAACCGGTTCTGCAGCGCGGTCACCCACGCGCCGGTGTCGTTCTTCTGGAGCTTCACGTAGCTGCCGGAATTGGCCGTGTTGGCCGGGGCGCTGGAGGCGAAGAGCTTGCGCTGCAGCGACGTGGTGGCGATGCCGGTCTGATCCAGCCCCAGCGCGTCCTGGAACGCCTTGACGGCCTTCGAAGTTTCGGTCAGGTAGTTGCCGCCCACGTTGGCGGTGAAATAACCCAGTTCCTTCAGCCGCTGCTGCAGCTGCTTGACGCGGTCGCCGGTGTCGCCCGGCTTCAGCGTGACGTAGGAGGAGGTGGGGGGGTTCTGGGCGGGCGCGGGCGTCGCCTGAGTGTAGGGCCTGGCGTCGCCGGAGAACAGCTTGGTCTGCAGCGCCACGGTGGCGATGCCGGTCTGCGTCTTGCCGTAGGCCTGCTCGAAGCGCTTGACCGCGGCCACCGTGCCCGAGCCGTACACGCCGTCCACCGCGCCGGTATAGTAGCCCAGCGCCTTCAGGCTGGACTGCAGGTTGCGCACCCTGGTGCCGGAGTCGCCGTAGCTCAACGTCGCGTAGCCGGTACTGCTGCCGCCGCCGGAGGAATTGGAGGAATTGGACGAGTTGGACGAACCGCTGGACGGCTTTTTGGTGGGCGTCGCATCGTAGTTCTGGTCGTCGGTCTCGCCGAAGGAAGTGGTGTTGCCGGTGTCGGCATAGGAGTTGCCGGTATAGGTGGGCGCGGCGGAGGAATAGATCATCCGCTGCAGGTTGGCGGTGGCGATGCCGGTGGTGTCCAGGCCCAGCGTAGACTGGAACCGCTTCACCGCGGTGGTCAGCGACGAGCCGTAGCGGCCATCCACCGCGCCGGCGTAGTATTTCAGGTCTTTGAGGCGCTGCTGAAGTTTTTGCACGTCCGTTCCGGAGTCGCCGGTGGACAGCTGCTTATAGACCACGGTGGTGTCGTTGACCAAGTCGCCCTCCTCGGTCTGGGTGTCGGTGCCCAGATCCGCGGAATGGTCTTTCTGCCAATCCTGCGTCGGCGCGTTGGTGTCCAGTGCATCGGTGGGCGCGGGCGACGGCGTGGCGGTGGCGACGGCCTCGGGCGCGGCGGTGACAAAGGGCAGCTGCGCGTCGACGTCAAAGGACAGCGGATCCTCCACGCTGTCGGGCGTCGAAGAACAGCCGGCCAGAAGCATTGCCATTAGCCCGGCCGCCGCCCATTTGATCAGCTTTGTCCTTTGCATACCGTATCCTCCCCCGCATTGACGCGTGCACAATGACCGTTTTTTCCAGTTGAATCGACTATAGGACGAAGGGCGCCGGCTGAAAGTTGCCCGCATGTGCGCCAAAAATTGAAGAAAGGAGCGCAATTCGGTCAAAGGCCCGAGGACGCCCGCGCCCGGGCGGAGACGGCGTAGACCGTGACCTCGCCGTTCTGGTAGCAGACCGGGAAGCTCCGCTGGAAGAACGATTCGTCGACGGCGTAAGAACCCCGCTCGTAGCTGGAGATGTAGACGTAGTCCACGCGGTAGACGTCAAACAGCGGCGCTCTGTCCACAGGGTCCTCGTACAGGTCCCGGGCCGCCTGCTGCTGGCGCTGGTAGCTGACGCCGTGGAAGTACAGGTAGGTGCCGGTGCCGCAGACCAGCTCGCGCCCCGCCAGCGCCGCCACCGGGTTGTTGTGCTGGCCGCCGGTCAGCACCACCGCGTCCCGGGGCGCGGTCTTTTCGATGTAGTCCGCCGCCTGAACCTCGTCGGCGCTGAACAGCTCGTAGTCGGAGATGGCCTCCCGGGCCAATGTGATGGCGCCCGAGAGCGTCGAGGCCACCATAAACGCGCCCAGCAAAAACGCGCGCCAGCGGATGCCGGAAACCTTGTCGTAGATCCTCACCACGTAGTCCGCGACCAGCGGCAGCATCAGGAGGAACGCCACATAGAACAGCTTGTTGTTGTCGTAGGGGTTGGGCTGGAACAGCACCGTCTCCGCCACCAGAAACACGACGAGCGCGCCCACCGACAGCGCGCGGCCGCGCTTTTCCTGAGACAGCGCCGCGGGCACCAGCAGCAGGAACACCAGCCCCACGTTCTTGACCCAGAACCACAGCCAGCCGTCGATCATCCCGTTGTCGCCGTTATTCACCCAGTCCAGGTGGAACTTCAGCGAGCCGCCGCCCTCGGTCTGCGGGAACGTCCAGGTGATCAGCTGCGGCAGCGCCAGCGCCAGCGCGATCGCGCCGAAGACCAGGAAGTTCCGCGTCACCCGCAGGCGGTCTTCGGACTTCACCACCAGGTAGCCGAACGCGCCCAGGCTGATCAGCCCCAGCGCAAAGAACGAGTGGGTGTGGATCATCGGCATCATTCCGGCCCAGACGCCCAGCACCGCGAAATCCTTGAGGCCGCCGTCCACCTCCGTCACCACGTGCACCGGGCCCAGCGGCTCGATTCGCACGCTTTCCTCCCGCCGCCGGATCGCCTGCGCCAGCAGCATCAGCGCCGGAACACACGTCGTCCAGCCCGCCAGCAGCGTCCGCTGCGGGATCATCAGGTCCGCGATTCCGTTGACCCAGCGCAGGTTGAGGTCCGGCATGTTGGTGGGCGTGAGGTAAAAGCCAAAGAGCGCGTCCTTGAGCTTTGAAAAACCGTCCCTGAACGCGCCGTCGAACGTGTAGAGGAACCCCAGCCCGCCGTTTAAGGACATCAGCAGGAACGCGATCACAACCGCTCGGCGGCTCCTCGTCAGCTCCCAGGACAGCAGCAGGAAGCCCCAGTACACCAGCCCCATCATCAGCGTGCCGGTGACGATGAACGCCCAGCGCAAGGGAGCGCCGAACAGCAGCATCGTGGTCGCCATCGCGTCGGACAGGAATGGGTAGCCCAGCATCGTGCCGGGCAGCAGCGTGTACTCAGGCGGGTAGGCCGCGCCCCGGAGGCCCGTCGCAATGCCCAGGTGCAGGCACAGGTCGCCGTAGGTGGACTGCCCCGCGTGCAGCGCGCCATCCACCGGGCGCAGCGTGTGGGTGTACTGAAGATAAAAGGAGAGGATCAATAGCGGCACGATCAAAAGCATCAGTTTCGGCGGCATGCCCAAGATCTGCGGCCGGCCGCGCTTCCAGGGCCTGCCCAGGAGGAACAGCGCCAGGGACAAAACGAACGCTGTGCCCAGCGCCCACCATTGGGCGGCCACGGTGAAGTTGAATTTGAACGCCCAGACCGACGGCAGCCACATCATCATCATGAGGCCGAAGGTCAGGCCCAGGTAGGCGCGCGTCAGACGGGGCCTGTCCGAAAACAGCCCCTCCGCCGCGAGGACGCCCAGCGCGAGAAACGCCGCCAGAATGCCAAAGCCCATGCCATGCCTCCAAAGAAAACTCTCCGGATATTATACTGCCCGAAGGCATATTCCGCAAGCCGTATCCTGCGCGCTTGGTTTCCTGCAGCAAACCGCGGCTTGATTCATAGAGACGGCGGGCGAAGGCGATGCTAACGATGCGGCCGCCCGCCGGAAACGGTCGCTCCGGAAACGTTTCCTCCCACGGTTGACACCGCGCGCCAAACGTATATAATACCTTATAGGAACAAATTGGACGAGGAGGCCCCCCATGAAACTGAGTGTTTTTGCCGTCGTGCTGCAGGACCGCTCTTTTGACGAAGCGTGCAGGTATCTGGCGGAATCCGGCGTGCAGGCGGTGGAGATCGGCTGCGGCGGTTTCCCGGGCAAGGCCCACTGCAACCCCAGGGAACTGCTGGCCGACGCGGACAAGCTGCGCAAATTCACCGAGACGCTGAAGAAGTACAACCTGGACATCGCCGCGCTATCCGCCCACGGGAACCCGGTGCACCCGGACAAAGCGGTCGCCCGCCAGTTCCATGAGGACTTCGAGGACGCGGTGCTGCTGGCCGAAAAGCTGGGCGTGGACACGGTGGTCACCTTCTCGGGCTGCCCGGGCGGTTCGCCGGAGGACAAAACGCCCAACTGGGTCACCTGCCCCTGGCCGGACGATTTCTCCAACATCCTCAAATACCAGTGGGACGAGGTACTGATCCCCTACTGGAAGAAGGAAGTGGAGTTCGTAAAGGTCCACGGCGTCAAAAAGGTCGCCTTCGAGATGCACCCGGGCTTCTGCGTGTACAACCCGGATTCGCTGCTGCGCATCCGCGCGGCGGTGGGCGACACCATCGGCGCCAACTTCGACCCCAGCCACCTGTTCTGGCAGGGCATCGACCCGGTGGCGGCCATCAAGAAGCTGGGCAAGGCGATCTACTTCTTCCACGCCAAGGACACCAAGATCGACCCCTACAACACCGCGGTGACCGGCGTGCTCGATACGAAGCACTACAGCGATGAGTTGGGCCGCTCCTGGATCTTCCGCTCGGTGGGCTACGGCCACAGCCACCAAGTGTGGAAGGACATGATGAGCGCGCTGCGCATGGTGGGCTACGACGGGGCGATCTCGATTGAGCACGAGGACAGCCTGATGTCCCAGAGCGAAGGGCTGCAAAAGGCCATCGAGATGCTCAAAAACGTGATGATCTTCGAGGGAACCGGCGAGATGTGGTGGGCCTGAATGGTCTCGCTGGACGAAGCGCGAGAGATGCTGGACGGCCTGGTCGCCGAGCTGCCGGAGGGGATCTTCGAGCGGCTGAACGGCGGCGTGTTGCTGCAGCCCGACGTGAAGCTCAGCCCCGAGGCCGTGGGAAACGATCTGTACACGCTGGGCGAGTACACGAACAGCTACTCGATGGGCCGCACGGTGCTGATCTACTACGGTTCCATCGTCCGCGCCCACGGCGACATGCCGCCCGAGCGGTTCCGTGAAGTGCTCCGGGAGGTGCTGCACCACGAGCTGACCCACCACCTGGAATCAATGGCCGGCGAACACGGTCTGGAGGACGACGATGCGCTGCACCTGGCCTGGTACAAGATGCAGCGCTGACGCGTGGATACCCGGCGCGGCCAATATGCCGCAGTTCCCTGATCTGAAGCAGTTTCAGCTCCCGGCTCGTTTTGCCGGGAGCTGAATTCTTTGCGGCGCGATTCGATGAGAACCCCGCATGCAGGCGCTTCCGCAGAGGACTTTCTCATTCCCCGGTCTCCCGGTAGACGAAGTGGATCGGCCCCTCGCCGGGACGAAGCAGCGCGTCCCGGACCTGCGGCGGGTACAGCTTGATGGAATCCAGCTTTTCGAGCGGAACCCAAACGAAGTCCAGGTCGATCCGCTCCCCGCCCAGTTCGTCCACGCCCGGGAACGACCCCTCCGCCGGTCGATCGTGCGCGTCTAAGATTGACGCCGCGAAGTACAGGCCGATCTGGTGGCAAGGCCTGCCTCCCCACGGGAAAAAGGCCTCCCCCACCGCCATCAGCCGCCCCGCGCGGACGGTCATGCCTGTCTCCTCCAGGTACTCCCGCTCCAGCGCCTCCGCCGCCGTCTCGCCCAGGTGCGGATGCCCGCCGGGCACGGAATAGCCATCATCATTCAGCGGCTTTTGCAAGAGCACTTTGCCATTTTGCACGATCAGCCCCGCCACCCGGTAGGAGAACACATACCCTTCCGCTTTGAACAGAACGTCCGCCACAAAAACCCCTCCCAAGGAGAATGAAAAAGCCCCGCTTGCGGCGAGGCTTTCGATTGACGGATCAGCGCTTGGAGAACTGGGGCGCGCGGCGGGCGGCCTTGAGGCCGTACTTCTTGCGCTCCTTCATGCGCGGGTCGCGGGTGAGCAGGCCGGCCTTCTTGATGGCGGGCTTGAGCTCCTCGTCCGCCTTGACCAGCGCGCGGGCGATGCCGTGGCGGATGGCGCCGGCCTGGCCGGTGAAGCCGCCGCCGTTGACAGTGGCCAGCACGTCGAAGCGGGCGAGCGTCTCGGTGAGCGTCAGCGGCTGGCGGACAGCCATCTTGAGCGTCTCCAGGCCGAAATACTCGTCCAGCGGATGACGATTGACGGTGATGTTGCCCTCGCCGGGGATCAGACGAATGCGAGCGATGGCCTTTTTCCTGCGGCCGACGGCACTGAAGCAAATATCAGACATGTTTCGTCCTCCTCCCTTACTGCATGCTGAACGGGGCGGGTTTCTGGGCTGCGTGCGGATGCTCGGCGCCGCGGTAGATGTGCAGCTTCTTGAGCATCTGGTAGCCGATGGGGCCCTTGGGCAGCATGCCGCGCACGGCCAGCTTCAGCGCAAACTCAGGCTTCTTGTCCATGAGGTTGCGGTAAGTGACCTCTTTGAGGCCGCCCGGATAACCGGTGTGGTACCGGTAGAGCTTCGTGTCCAGCTTCTTGCCGGTCAGGCGGATCTTCTCCGCGTTGACGACGATGATGTAGTCGCCGGTATCCACGTGGGGCGTGAAGGTGGGCTTATGCTTGCCGCGCAACATCAGCGCGATCTGAGAAGCCAGCCTGCCCAGCACGAGGTCGGTGGCGTCGATGACATACCACTGGCGATCCACTTCGCCGGCCTTTGCCATGTAGGTATTCACAGGTGATTCCTCCCCAATCATTTCCCTGGCGGCCACGAGCGAGGTCAGCGCTTTGTCCGCCCGCGATTCGATGGGTTCGGGGCTAGTGATCCCATCGACGCAAGTTTTATCATACCGGATCAGGGGAGGTCAAGTCAATGCCCTTCCAGATTAAATTTCAATAAAATGGCGTCATCCGCGTCCAATCCATTCATTTCCGCTGCCAGTACGGAACCAGTTAAGAACATTTCATCCGGAAAGCGCGCGCCCAACCCCGTCCTCCCCGTTTTTAATCGTTCCCGCCGACCCGCGCGCTCTCCGGGCTTCACTCATTCCCACCGACCCGCACGCTTCCCCAGGCTTCAATCGTTCCCACCGACTTGTCGGTGGGAACGGTTTCCGTAACCAGTGCGCACACTGGTGGAGGAAACAAACCCTTAAGTCAGCGCGCCGCCCGGAAATCCCGCAGGATTTTAGGCGCGCGAAGATCTCCTTTTCGCTCAAAAGACGCGAAGTGGATTTTGAGCGCTCCTCGATGAAAAGACGCCGCAGCGGATTTTCATCGACTAGTATACTGTCAGCGGCCCCAGCGCCTGCTCCTCCCCCACGGCCTCGCCCTCGTCGTCCGACACCTGGACGCTGAGTTGGTACACGCCGTTCAGGCCGTAGGGGACGTCCAATTCCGCCCGGGTCATCGTGGATTCGAGCTGATCCGCCCCCACCACGGTGGTCTGCTGGGCGACGACCGAGCCGACGCCGTCCCGGAGGATCAATTCCATCAGCAGTTCCTCCGGCTGGGACGTATCCCTCCAGGCGACGTCCACCGCCAGCCGGTACCCCGCCGGGATCGACGTGCGGTACTTGCCGGAGCGGATGCGCGCGGTCTCCACCCGGTGTCCACCCTGGACGGCCGCCTGCCGAAGCCATGTGGTGGTCGTCCTGGGCACGCGCACGCTGGCCACGGCCCAGATCATGAGAATCAGCGCCGGGATGAACCACAGATACCTGAACCGGCTCAGGCCGAAGGAGCGCAGCCGATCCCGGGCCGAGCGATGGGGGCGGCGCTTGCGCACCGTCCGCCAGGCCTTGGGCGGCCTTTTCCGCCAGCGGAGCTTTCGCGGCCACATCCAGTATCGCATGCGCGCCTCCGTAACACGTCACACTACAGGTAAGAAAGCAAAATCAGCAGCATCACCGCGCAGACCAGCCCCAGCGCCGGGTAGCCGACGCCCACCAGCGCCGTGAGGCCCGCCATCGAAAGCATCAGCGCCGCCGCCGAGGAGAAGAATACCGCCTGAATTGGACGAAGGCCCAGCGCCGTCAGTTGCGCCTTGAGCGCCTTCATCGCCGCCGACAGCGTGGTGACCACCGCCAGAAACAGCGCCAGGATCGACAGGTAGTACCCGGCCACGCCCCAGCGGTGCGCCATCACCACCGTCGGCAGCGCCATCTGCCGGACCTCCGAGCCCGCCCGGAGCAGCGCCCAGTTGGCCGGGATCAGCATCGCGGCCAGCAATAGCCCCGTGTACAGCCCGACGCGAACAGGCTGTATACCCTCTTCGGCGCTCAGGCACACCACGCCCGCCGCCACTGTGGCGTTGAACGCCGCGTAGATCATGCCGGAAGCGGCCGAGATGCCGACGGAGCCGCCCACCCGGATGTCCGCCGCCTGCTGCCCCGCGCCCAGCGCCAGGTACCAGGCGGCCATCGCCCCCACGATCACCAGCCCCGCCACCGGCAACGCGCCCTTCAGCGTCAACAGCAGCCCGGCGGCCAGCACAATCAGCGTGCCCAGCAGGAACGCGCCGTGGAACGGGAACGTCAGCGCGCCCAGCGTCGCGCCGGTGGACAGCATCGCCGCCGAGCACAGGATCAGCATCGCCGCGTACACCACCTGCATCGCCACCCCGGCGCCACGGCCCATCGTCCGCGCGAACACGCCGGGCAGTTCCCGCCTCCCGGTGCGCTGAGCCATCGCCGCGATCGCGCCGGTCAGAAAGCCCGCGCCGGCGCAGGCCACGACGACCCCCAGCCAGGACGGCGCGCCCTGCCCGGAAAAGAAGACCACCAGTTCCCGGCCCGACGCGAACCCCGCGCCCACCATCGCCGCCACCGCCGCGAGAGCCGCCGACAGATTGACCGCCTTGCGCATCCGGTTCCCACCTCCTCGGGCAACCTTATGCGCCTGTCCTTCCCGGTCATGCTGAAAACGGTCTCCATTCCGCTTGCGAGCCTGCGCGCCTTCAAATCGTTTCCGGCGACTTGTCGGCGGAAACGCTGTTTCCGTTATTTGACGATCAGCCCCAACAGCTTGGACAATTCCACCGCCTGCTCCGGAGAAACCACCGCGCCCCGCAGCTCGCCGCCGGAAAGTTTGATGCCGTCGATCCGGCTGGTTCTGAAATCGATGCCCTTGAGCGGCGTCCCCAGAAACTCCGCGGCGGTCAGGATGCAGTTTTCAAACTCCACCGCCTTCAGCTGGCAGCCGGAGAACGACGCTTCCGTAAGGTCCGTATCCTCGAAGCGCACCTGTTCCAGCTTGCCCTTCCCGAGACCTGCGTAGCTCATCTTGCAGCCGGAGAAGCGCGCACTCGCGATCCAGGCGTCCGCGATCTCCGCGCCCACCGCCCGGCAATCCGCGAGTTCCACCCTCCGAAACGCCGCGCCCTTCAGCGACGCGTTCGAAAAATCGCAGCCGGCGAAGGCGCAGTCGGTAAAGCTCAGCCAGCGGATGTTGATCTCCTCGAACCGGCAGCGCACAAACGAGCAGCCGGAGAACTCCAGCCGCTTCTCGGCGAGGCCCATAAGTTCCCCGCCCTCGAACAAAAAGCCTGCCGCCTCGTCGCCCTCCCGGGCGGCCCTCGCCGCCTCCCTTTGGAGGTCGCCGTTTTTCAATTCGCCGGGAAGCTCGGGTTTCATCCGGTTCATCGCGCTCACCCGCGTCTACGATACCACGTTTTTGTGCAGAATACAACATCCGGAGCGCAATTGCAATCCCCCTCCCATATATGGTATAATGTTCCGTAAAAACGAATTGGAGGATGCGCATGGCAAAATATCAGGCCAGCGATATACAGATCCTCGAGGGCCTCGACGCGGTCCGGATGCGCCCGGGCATGTACATCGGCTCCACGGGGCCCCGCGGGCTGCACCACCTGATTTGGGAGATCGTAGACAACGCCATCGACGAGGCGATGAACGGCTACGCCACCGAGATCAGCGTCACATTGAAAAAGGACGACAGCTGCGAAGTGACGGACAACGGCCGCGGCATTCCGGTGGACATCCACCCGCAGCTGGGCGTATCGGCGGTGGAAGTGGTCTATACACAGCTGCACGCGGGCGGCAAATTCGACAACAAGAACTACGCCTACTCCGGCGGGCTGCACGGCGTGGGCGCGTCGGTCGTAAACGCGCTGTCGGAATGGCTGGTGGTGGACGTGTTCCAGGACTTCAGCCACTACCAGCAGCGCTTCGAGAGCGTGGAGGACAAAAAGACCGGCAAAATCATCTCCGGGCGGCCGGTGGCGCCGCTGGCAAAAATCGGAAACACCCGGAAGCGCGGCACCACCGTCTGCTTCAAGCCGGATCCCCGCGTGTTCGAGGAGACCGCGTTCAACGGCGACCAGGTGAGGCGCCGCATCCGGGAACTGGCCTACCTGAACCAGGGCGTGTCCTTCCGGTTCACCGACGAGCGCCTGCGGGACGCCGAAAAGCGCTCCGTGGAGTACAAGTACGACGGCGGCCTGGCCGACTTCGTCAAATACCTGAACGCCGACAAAAACGAGATCGGCGAACCGATCCTGTTCGAGGGCCGGCGGGAGGGCACGATCCTCCGCGTGGCGATGCAGTACACCGATTCCTACACCGAGAACCTGTTCTCCTTCGTCAACAACATCCCGACCGGCGAGGGCGGCACCCACGAGACCGGCTTCAAGGCCGCCATCACCAAGGCGTTCAACGACTACGCCCGAAAGCTCGGCGCATTGAAGGAAAAGGACAACAACCTGTCCGGCGACGACTTCCGCGAGGGCCTGACCGCGGTCATCGCCTGCAGCGTGCAAAAGCCGCAGTTCGAGGGTCAGACCAAGGGCCGCCTGGGCAACACCGAGGTGCGGCCCATCGTGGAGGCCATCGTCACCGAGCAGTTGGCGCTGTACCTGGAGGATCTGAAGCACCAGGACCTGGGCCAGAGGATCATCGAAAAGGCGGTGCAGGCCGCGAAAGTCCGGGAGGCCGCGCGGAAGGCCCGCGACGTGGCCCGGCAAAAAAACCAATTGGAGGCCGCGCCGCTGGTGGGCAAGCTCTCCAGCTGCACCGGGCGGGACGCTTCAAAGAATGAGCTGTTCATCGTCGAGGGCGACTCGGCCGGAGGCAGCGCCAAGCAGGGCCGGGATCGCAGGTTCCAGGCGATACTGCCGCTCCGCGGAAAGCCGCTGAACGTCGAAAAGAAGCGCATCGACCAGGTGCTGGCCAACGAGGAGTTCCGCTCGGTGATCACGGCGCTGGGCACCGGCATCGGCGAGGACTTCGACTTGATGTCGCTCAAGTACAACCGCGTAATCATCCTGTCGGACGCCGACCAGGACGGCGCGCACATCCGCGCGATCCTGCTGACCTTCTTTTTCCGCTATATGCGGGAACTGGTCGCGGACGGCCACGTGTTCATCGGCATGCCGCCGCTCTACAAGTGCCAAAAGGGCAATACGGTGATCTACAGCTACGACGACCGGGAGCTGGATCAGGCGATCAAAAAGATCGGCAAGGGCTATACGCTGCAGCGCTACAAGGGCCTGGGCGAGATGAACCCGGAGCAGCTGTGGGAAACCACGATGAACCCGGAAAACCGCAAGCTCATTCAGGTGACGCTGGAGGACGCCACCGAGGCCGAGCGTCTGGTGACGATCCTCATGGGCGATAAGGTAGACCCCCGGCGCGAGTACATCAGCCAGTACGCCAACTTCAACCGCGAGGACAAGTTCATCGAGCGCGTGGAGATCGGGGGTGAAGCCCATTGAGTAAAGTAGAACCGCCCCGCGACATGGTGATCCAGCGCGCGATGGAAGACGTGATGCACCAGTCGATGATGCCCTACTCCGAGTACGTGATCCTGGAGCGCGCGCTGCCCAGGGTGGAGGATGGCCTGAAGCCGGTGCAGCGGCGCATCCTGTTCACGATGCACGAACTGGGCCTGACCAGCGACAAGCCCCACCGCAAGTGCGCCCGCATCGTGGGCGACTGCCTGGGCAAGTACCACCCGCATGGCGACACCTCGGTGTACGACGCGCTGGCCCGCATGGCCCAGCCGTTCGTGATGCGCGGCCTGCTCGTGGACGGCCACGGCAACTTCGGCTCCATCGACGGTGACAGCCCGGCGGCGATGCGCTACACCGAAGCCAAGATGACCAGCCTGGCGATGGAACTGCTCCGCGACATCGACAAGGACACGGTGGGCTTTCACCTGAACTTTGACGACACGCAGAAGGAGCCGGACATGCTGCCCGGCCGCTTCCCGAACCTGCTGGTCAACGGCGCCAGCGGCATCGCGGTGGGCCTGGCCACCAACATCCCGCCGCACAACCTGGGCGAATCCATCGACGGCGTGATCGCACAGATCGACAAGCCTGAGATCACGGTGGACGAATTGATGCGCTTCATCCCCGCGCCGGACTTCCCCACCGGCGGCATCCTGCTGGTGGACGACGAATTGAAGCTGGCCTACGAGACCGGGCGCGGAAAACTGCAGGTGCGCGCCAAGGTGCATGTGGAACCCGGCCCGGCGGGCAGGTCGCTGTTGGTCGTGACCGAGGTGCCCTACCAGATCAACAAGTCCTCGATGCTGGAGAAGATTTTAAAGCTCAGCGAGGAGAAGAAGTCGCTGTTCAGCGGCATCCACGACATCCGGGACGAGTCTGACCGCACCGGCATGCGGGCGGTGATCGAGCTCAAGCGCGACGCGGACCCGGAAAAGACGCTGGCGCTTTTGTACAAGTATTCCGACCTTCAGACCACATTCGGCGTCAACATCGTGGCGATCGCCGGCGGCAAGCCGGTGCAGATGGGCCTCAAGGAATTGATCGGCCACTTCATCCGCCACCAGAAGGATGTGGTCACCCGGCGGACGAAGTACGAGCTGGAACAGGCCAAGGCCCGTGCCCACATCCTGGAGGGCCTGATCATCGCCGTGGACAACCTGGACGAGGTGATCCGGCTGATCCGCGCCAGTTCCACGCCGAAGGAAGCGCGGGAACGGCTGATGAACCGCTTCGGCCTGACCGAGATCCAGGCGCAGGCCATTTTGGACATGCGCCTCCAGCGGCTGACGAACCTCGAAATCGTGTCGCTCCGCAAGGAGTACGAGGAGGTCAAGCGGCTGATCGACAAGCTGCTGGGCATCCTGGGCAGCGAGAAGAAGCTGCTTGCCGTAATCAAGCAGGAACTGATGGAGATCAGGGCCAAATACGCCGATCCGCGCCGCACCGCCCTCCAAGAAAAGCCGGAGGAAGTTCCGGTCTTTGTGGAGGAAAAGCCGGTCGCCGAGGAGGCGGTGATCCTCGTCACCCGCGCTGGGCTGGTGAAGCGGCTTTCGCCCAAGGCCTGGGAGAAGGCGCAGCCGGAGGATGCCGAGAAGCCGAAGCTGCTGATCCGCACGGCGACCGACGAGCGCATCCTGTTCTTCTCCGGCGCGGGCCAGTGCTACCCGGTCGCGGTCGCCCAAATCCCGGAAGTCCGGCTGAAAGACCGCGGCACCGCGCTGACGGGGCTGCTCAACGGCTACGACGTCAAGGAGAAGCTGGTGGCGGCATTCGCGCTGCCGGACGACGGCTACACCGGCGACCTGGTCTTCGCCACGAAGGGCGGCCAGGTCAAGCGCAGCCCGCTCTCCGAATACCAGGTGCGCAAGGCGAAATTCGCGGCGCTGAACCTGAAGGCGGGCGACGAACTGATCTTCGTCCAGCGCTGGACGGGCGAAGGGCAGATGCTCCTCGTCACCGAGCGCGCGATGTCGATCCTGTTCGACGCCTCGGAGGTCCCGTCCACCGGGCGCGCCACTGCGGGCGTCAAGGGCATCGGCCTCGCGCCGGACGACCGGGTCGCCTTCCCGTTCCTGTTCGATTCCGCCGAGGGCGAGGCGCTCCTCGTCACCGATCGGGGGTACATGAAGCGCTGCCTGCTCGTGGACTTCGACCCGCAGGCGCGGGGCGGCAAGGGCGTGAAGTGCTTTACGTTCCTGAAAAATGGCGCCAACGGCGAAAAGATCGCGGGCGCGCTCGTGGTTCGGCAGCCGTTCGACTTCGTCGCGCTGCAAAAACAGGGCCTGGCGACAAAGCTCAATACCGAATGGGTCAAGATCGAACTGAAGGCCGGCAAGGGCCAGCCGCTGGTCATGGCGGTGATGGACGACCTGATCGAGGAAGTCAGCCCGGCCTGATGAGGCGCAGGACGGCTTAGCCGGCAGTTGTGCTCAGCGGAGCATGAAAAGGCAGCGGGTTTCGGCTCACTGCCTTTCCGCTTAAGATTAGCTCACGGAGAAGGAATGATTGCGTTGAACCTATCGGGCTATAACCGCATCATCATCGTGGGCAACAATGGCAGCGGAAAGAGCTTCCTGTCCAGAGAGCTGTCCGCCATCACGGGCCTGCCGCTCGTTCACCTCGATGTCGAATTCTGGCGGCCCAACTGGGAAATGCCATCAAAAGAGGAATGGATGAACAGGCAAGCGGAACTCGTCTCAAAAGATCAGTGGATTATTGACGGCACCCACCAAGCCACGATGGAGCAGCGGTTCAAAGCGGCGGATCTGGTCATATTCCTCGATATAAACCGGTTGGTGTGCCTGTACAGCGTGTTGGCGCGAAACGGCCGCAAACGCCCGGATATGCCGCAGTGTCTTGAAGAAAAACTGGACAGGGAGTTCTTTCAGTTCTGCCGCCGGTTATGGAATTTCCCAGGAACGGGCGAGCGCACGATCCTGGGTCTGCATGAGAAGTATCCGGATACGCCGTTGCTCGCCATTCGGAGCAGAAGAACGATGCATAAGCTGCTGCGCCAATGGAGGGACGAAACCGCAGAGCATAGGGTCCTCTGATCGTCCGTTTTTACCCCATCTTCCGAATCGCTTCGCCGAGTTTTGAAAGCTCGGCAAGCGTCAGCGCCTCGCCGCGCACTTTCGGGTCAAAGCCGAGCGATATGAGCAGGGCTTCCGCTTTTTCCCGCGGCATGGCGAATGCGCTCATCAGGTTATTGACCAGTGTCTTCCTGCGCATCGCGAACGCCGCCGCCGCCACCCTGAGGAACATCGCCTCGTCCTCCGGGCCTTCCCGCTCCGGAAGCATCTCCACCCGGAGCAGCGCGCTGTCCACATGGGGGCGGGGCGTGAACGCCTCCGGCGGCACCCGCATCAGCACCGATGGCGTTCCGAAATGCTGCACCGTCGCCGCCAGCAGGCACCAGCTCTTTGTCCCCGGCGACGCCATGATGCGCTCCGCCGCCTCTTTTTGCACCATCACCGTCATCCGGCGGATGGGCAGGCGGGATTTCACCAGCAGCAGAAATACATCGGCGGTGATGTAATACGGCAGGTTCGCCACCACGTCGAAGGGCGCCCCGCCGAACGCGCGCGACGTGAGATCCGCGAGGTCGCATTTCAGCACGTCGGCGAACTCCACCCGGACGTCCGTGCCCGAAAGCACCTCCCGGAGCACCGGCTCGAGCCCCCGGTCGATCTCAAGCGCCATTACCAGCGCGCCGCGCTCGCTCATCGTGCGGGACAGAATCCCCGCGCCCGCGCCGATCTCAAGCACCCGGTCCCCCGGAGAAACCTCCGCTGCGTCCGCGATGCGGGAAACCAGCGCTTCGTCCAGGATGAAGTTCTGCCCCAGCGAGTGGGTGAAGCGGAAACCGTTCTTTTCCAGCGCCGTCCGCGCGATCGAGCCTGCCGCCATACCGTCCCCCTGAAATTGAATTTTGAAAAAGCCCGGCGCGTCAACGCCGGGCTTTCCGGATCCCCGTTACTTGGTGCCGAACAGCCGGTCGCCCGCGTCGCCCAGGCCGGGCACGATGTAACCGTGTTCGTTGAGCTTCTCGTCCACCGCGGCGATGTAAATGTCCACATCCGGGTGTTCCGCCTGCACGCGCCGGATGCCCTCGGGCGCGCCGATCAGGCACACCAGCTTGATGTTGTGGCAGCCGCGCTCCTTCAGGAAGCGGATCGCCGCCGAGGAGGAGCCGCCGGTCGCCAGCATCGGGTCCAGCACGATCAATTCGCGCTCGGTGGCGTCGGAGGGCAGCTTGCAGTAGTATTCCACCGGCTGCAGCGTCTGCGGGTCGCGGTACAGCCCGATGTGGCCGACCTTCGCGCCGGGGACCAGCTGCATGATGCCGTCCACCATGCCAAGGCCCGCCCGGAGGATCGGAATGATGCCCAGCATGCGCCCGTCGATGATCTTGGTGCGGCAGGGGCCGATCGGCGTCTCAATCTCAATTTCCTTGAGCGGCAGGTCGCGCGTCACCTCGTAGGCCATCAGCGTGGCAACTTCCTGAAGCAGTTCCCGGAAATCCTTGGTGCCGGTGGTCTTGTCGCGCATCAGCGACAGCTTGTGCTGCACCAGCGGATGGTCGATCACATGTAGCTTTCCCATTGTACCGCCTCCCCAATCTGATCGAAAAAAACCCTTTTGTCAGTATACCGCACCGAAGGGGAAAAATCAACACAAAATCGGCGGCCCGTGCGCCGTTGACCGGCGCCCGTTCCGCCATATTATCCGTTTTTTTCGTCATGACTGAATGTGCGTTCAGCCGGTGATGCCGTTCCGGTTCAGGAAGTCGGCGATCAGGTTCATCAGCACCTTCTTGCGGTACTCCGCCGAGATGCGGCCGCGGATCGGCTGGATGGCCTCGTCCATAGCGCCGAGGTAATCGCCGCGGATCTTTTTGGCCTCCTCGATCGTGCGGCCGATCAGGATGCCGTCGATGTCCGGGCGGCGGAGAATCGTGCCCGCCACCGCGCCGTAGGCGGTGGCCGCGTGGCGGATGATGCCGCCCTCGACGCGCATCAGCCCCGCAAACGACACGCGGGCGATGGCGAGCGCCCCGCGCGCGCCCACCTTGTGGTAGTAGTAATTCTGAACGTTCCGAAGCGGCATGACGATCTTCGTAAGCAGCTCGTTCTCCCCGAGGCAGGTCTTCCCGCGGCCCAGGTAGAACTCCCCGATCGGCACCCTCCGCTCGCCGCCAATGCTTGAAAGCACCAGCTCCGAATCGGTGACCGAGAAGATCAGCGCGCTGTCCGCCTTGGGGGAGCCGTTGCAGATGTTGCCGCCGAATGTGCCGGCGTTTCGGATGGCGGGCGCGGCGATGAACCGAACCGCCTCCTTCAGAAGCTCCGGAACCAATGGACTAAGCAGCCCCTGCGTGAACGTGACCGCCGCGCCGATCTCGAGATTTCCGTCCACCTTCTCGATGGCCTTGAGTTCCGGCACGTCCGCCAGGAACAGGTAGCGCGCCTCCGGCTCGGCCTCAATCATCAGGTCGGTGCCGCCCGCGTAGGGCGTCACATTCTCCCGGGCGCGGATTTCCAGCGCTTCCTTAAGCGTTTCGGGCTTGTAGCTCACCATAGGCCCTCGCCCTCCTTTGCCGCCCGCTTGATGCCCTCGATGATCGCGTTGTAGCCGGTGCAACGGCACAGGTTGCCCGATATGCCGTCCCGGATCTCCGCCTCGGTCGGGTGCGGGTTTTGGTTGAGCAAGCTCTCTGCCGCCAGCACCATGCCGGGCGTGCAGAAGCCGCACTGCACCGCGTTGGCCTTCGCGAACGCCTCGTCGATCGCCTGGAAGCGGGCGGTCTCGCGGAAGCCCTCGATCGTCGTGACCTCGTGGCCGGGCAGCGTGCCGATGGCCACCATGCAGGAATTGACGAGGAGCCCGTCCAAGAGCACCGAGCACGCGCCGCATTCGCCCTCCTTGCAGCCGCACTTGGCGCCGGTCAGGCCGAACTCGTTCCTCACCACGTCCAAAAGGCGCGAGGCCGGCGAGGAGGCGCTCTCCACCATCCTGCCGTTGAGCTTGAACTGCACGCCCATCAGGCTTCGCCCCCTTCCAGCGCGTTCAGCGCGTCCTCGGTGGTGCAGGGCGCCTTGTAAAGCGGCCGCCCCACCGCCTGCTCCATCGCCAGCACGTAGGCCGGGGCGACGCCCACGTGGGGCAGCTCGCCCGCGCCCTTGGCCCCCATCGGGCCGAACTCGGCGGGGTTGAGCACGAAGTCGGAAACGAGCGGCGGCGCGTCCGCCGACGTGGGGATGATGTAGTCGCTCAGATGATCGTTTCGGATGACGCCGCGCTCGTTGTAGCCGATCTGCTCCATCGACGCGTAGCCCAGCCCCTGCAGCATGCCGCCCTGCATCTGCCCGTGGCACACGGCCTCGTCGATGGGCACGCCGATGTCATACACGCCCCAGCAGCCCAGCGTACGGGCCTCGCCGGTCAGCGCATCGACCTCGACCTCCACCACGTTGCCCGACCAGGAGTAGTCCGGGTAGGCGTCGCCCTTGAAGTCGTCCAGGCTGAAGGGGATCATGTAGTCCGGGTGCTGGTAGTGCTCCTCCACCGTGACGGTCTCGCCCGGCTTCCACTGCATTTTCAGCTTGTCGGCCGCGCGGCGCAAAATCAGGCCCACGATCATCATGGAGCGGCTGGCGACGGTCGGGCCGGAGTCCGGCACCAGGTCGGTGTCCGGCTGGGCCAGGCGCACCCGCTCCACCGGGATGCCGAGCCGCGCGGCGACCAGCTTCGGGAATGTGGTCTCCAGCCCCTGGCCCATTTCGGTGTTGGCGGTGAACACGTCCACCGTGCCGTCGGCGTTGCCGCGGATGCGGGCGACCGACTTGATCAGGTCGCGCTCGCCGTTGCCGGTGAACGCGCAGCCGTGGAACACCAGCGAAAACCCGATGCCCCGGCGGTAGCGGCCCTTCGGCTGATGCGCGTAGGCCTCCCGCTTCTCCCGGTAATGGGACAGCTCCTCGAGCCGCGCCGCGATCTCCGGCGTGGGCACGTGGAAGTGGTACAGGCCCTGGGTGGAGGTCTCGTCGCCCTGCTTCGCCGCGTGGCGGAGCTTGAAGTCCAGCGGCTCCTCGCCCAGCGCCTTCGCCGCGTGCTCCATCATCATCTCGACCGCGAAGAACGTCTGCGGACCGCCAAAGCCCCGGAACGCGCCGTTGGGCACGGAATTCGTCTTGGCGGCGCGGCTCTGAACGCGCAGGTTCGGGATATTGTAGACGCCGTCGGCGCCGATGGAGCCGCGCTGCAATACGACCGCGGACAGCGTCGTGTAGGCGCCCGCGTCGTAGGTCACGTCGATGTCCATCGCGGTCACGCGATTGTCCTTGATGGCCAAAGCGTACCGGCAGACGGACGGGTGGCGCTTGGGCGTGTAGGCGATGTCCTCCTGCCGGGAGAACACCGCCTTGACCGGCCTTTTCGCCTTGACCGCCGCCACCGCCACCTGGCAGCCCAGGATGCTGGGGTAGTCCTCCTTGCCGCCGAACGCGCCGCCGGTGGGTTCTTGAATCACGTTCAGGTCTGAGTCACGGCAGCCCAGCGCCTTTCGAACTGCGCGGAACACGTAGTAGGGGCACTGCAGCGAGCCGCGCACCGTCACCTTGCCGTCCGCCCACTCGCCGATCATCGCGTTGGTCTCCAGGTGCACGTGCTCCTGATGGCCGGTGGTGAAGGTCTCCTCCAGCACCCGGTCGGCCTCCCGGAACGCCTTTTCGATGTCGCCCTTTTCGATTTTATACTCGAAGAAGTGGGTGGTGGCCGTGAGAGGATCCAATTCCGCCGGAAGCTCCTCGTACCGCACCCGGATTTCCTTCAGGATGCGGTCCACTTCCCGCTCGTCCGGCCCGACCACCATCAGGATCGGGTCGCCGACGAACTCCACCGTGTCCTCGGCGAACACCGGCGTGTCGTCCAGCACGATGTGCACTTCGTTGTCACCCTTGACATCCCGGTGGTCAACGATCAGGTAGCCGTCGGGCAGTTCCGGCGCGCTGATTTCCACGATGCGCCCGTGGGCGATCGCGGATCTCAATATTTTCCCGCAAAGGAAGTCCGGCGACTGGATGTCGTCGGTGTAGCGCGTGCGCCCGGAGACCTTTCCGTCGTGATCCCTGCGCTTCATTGGCCGCTTGATGGCTTCGAACGCCTCCATACAAGCCCTCCGTTCCCGCGGCGAGGGGTTCGCCGCGCTCCTATTTTACATGATTATTTGAATTCGCGCAAGTGCGTCGCAAATGCCGGCGCGGCTTTTCGTCCCGCTGGTATTTTGCCCGAATTTACACAAAAGTGCGCAAAATGAAACGATCGGAGCCGTCCGCGGTATCATTTTTCAGTTATAATGCGTTTATATGTAAACCGAGAGATGGAGCGCTCATGAACATCATCTGTGATACGCATACCCACACCATCGCCTCCGGCCACGCCCACTCGACGGTGTTGGAAAACGCGGCCGAAGCCGCCCGGATGGGCCACAAATTCCTGGTGATCTCCGACCACGCGCCGAATATCCCCGGCGCGCCCACGGAACTCTACTTCCGCGCGATGCCAAACGTACTGCCGGAGTCGGCGCTTGGCATATATCTGATCCGGGGCTGCGAGGTCAACGTGCTGGATGGGGACGGATCGCTGGACCTGCCCGGCGACACGCTGGACAGGCTGGATTTGGTGATCGCCTCGATGCACACGCCCACATTCCCGCCCGCGGACGTCGAAACCCACACCCGCGCGTGGCTGGCCGTGGCGAAAAACCCGTCGGTGGACATCATCGGCCACGCGGGCGACGCCCGCTTTGCCTTCGACCACGAGCGCGTGATCCCAGCCTTCAAGGAATACGGCAAGGTGGTGGAGATCAACGCCCACTCGTTCAAGGTGCGGCAGGGCAGCTATGAAAACTGCCGCGCGATCGCGCGGCTGCTGAAAAAGTACGAGATGCCGGTGGTGGTGTCCACGGACGCCCACTTCGCGCCGCTCATCGGCAAGGCGGAGGCGTCGCTGGAAGTATTGCGCGACGTGGACTTCCCGGAGGAACTGGTGCTCAACGCGGACGCGGCGCGCTTTGCCAACTGGGTCTCCGCCAAGAGCGGACGCACCTTCGACCTCTGACCGATATCCACGAAAGAGGGGCGCCCGAGTGTATCACATGATCGTCAATCCCGCAGCCGGAGGCGGCCGCACGCTGAAGGTCAGCCGCCTAGTGGAGAAAGAACTGAAAACGAGGGGGCTGCCGTTCCGGACTACCCGGACCGAGCGGCCCGGCCACGCCACCCAGATCGCCCGGGACATCGCTTCCGGCGAGCCGGAGGCGCGGCTGGTGGTCGTGGGCGGGGACGGGACATTCAACGAGGCGGCCAACGGCCTCACCGGCACCGACGCCATCCTGTACTTCGTGTCCTGCGGCACCGGCAACGACTTCGTGAAGGCGCTGAACCTTCCGAGGGACCCGCTGGCGGCGCTGCGCGTTCAGCTGGAGAGCCTGCCCCGGAATATCGACGCGGGAATGGTCAACGACCGGCTCTTTCTGAACGTGTCGGGCACCGGCTTTGACATCGAGGTGCTGCGCCAGACCCAGCGCTTCCGCGTCCGCTTCAAGGGGCTGGCCGCGTACCTGTTGGGCCTCATCGCGGCGCTCAGGTGCTTCCACCCGGTGGAGGGCGTGATCACCGCGGCCGGGCGCACGTTCCGCGCGAATATGACCCTCTTCGAGGTCGCCAACGGCCGCTATTTTGGCGGCGGCATGCTGGTGGCGCCCCACGCGAACCCCTCCGACGGCCTGTTCGACGTGGTGTACGCCGACGCGGTGGACCGGCGGCACATCCTGAAACTGCTGCCGCAGTTCGTCAGCGGCAAGTTCATATCGCTTCCGATCACGCACACGCTGCGCGCCCAGGAGATCGTCATCGAGTCGCCCGGCATGACCATCAACCTGGACGGCGAACTGCAGGAAACGGATCGCGCCCACTACCGGATGCTGCCCGGCGGCCTACGGATTGCCTGCCCATGATAGGGGCGCTCAAAATCCGCCGCGGCGTCTTTTGAGCGATGGGAAGGAACTGCGCGGGCCTGAAAATCTGCGGATTTTCCGGGCGGCCCGCTGACTTGTGGAAATGTTTCATCAACCAGTGTGCGCACTGGTTGTAGGGGCGTTGAAATCCGCTGCGGCGTCTTTCAACGCAAAGAGGAAACTGCGCGGGCCTGAAAATCTGCGGATTTTCCGGGCGGCCCGCTGACTTGCGGAAATGTTTCATCAACCAGTGTGCGCACTGGTAGATGAAACGCATTCCCACCGACAAGTCGGTGGGAATGAATGAATTCGGGGGAGACGCGTTGGTCGGTGGGAATGAATGAAGCCCAGAGGAGCCGCGGGTCGCCGGGAACGATGAAAGCCCGAGAAGGCGACGCAGCGGCCGCCGGAAACGATGAAAGCAGTATGCGGATTTCCCGCGGTATGCAGCGGGCCTGAAATTCCCTGGAATTTCAGGCCCATCTGAATTCAGGCTTGCGAATCCTTCAGAAGTTTTTCAAGGTTTTCGGTACAGAAATCGCACAGCTCCTTCGCGAATTCCGCGTTTTGGGCCTCGGCCAGGACGCGGCATTCCTTTTTTTCGCCCGTCGCACTGACCCAGGCCCAGCCGCGCGAATCCTCGAATGTCACGCCGTCCGAAAGGCTGGCGCCGGGCACGCTCTCCGCCAGGCGCTTCAGCAGCGCGCCCCTATCCTTCAGCTCGACCGCGAACACCCGGTCGCTGCGGTACACCGGCGGCATCGCGCGAACCACGCCGGAGACGGAGATGTTCGCCTTTTTCAGCGCGTGCAGCGCCTGAACCGACGCGTAGACGCCGTCGAAGTAGAGCCGGAGCAGCCGCTCGTCCTCCTGCAGCAGCGCGCGCATCCAGCGGGCCCGGTCGCTGGACACCCGCTCCACCGCCGCGCCCCTTCGGGCCGCGTACTCCACGACGCTCCTCGTCATGCCCGGCGGCATCAGGATGCGCTTCGCGCCCATCTCCAGCGCGACCCACGAGAGCATCTGCTGATTTTCAGCCTCGGTCAACAGGCCGTCCTCGCCGTAGAAGCGCACGCTCTCGCCGGTCTCGTCCAACTGCAGCCCGACCTCGCCCGGCTCCGGGTCCATCAGTTCGATCTCCCACTCGGCCCGCACCTGGCACCCGGCGCGGATCAGCGCCCGCTCCGCGGTGGCGAGCAGCGGCTCTCCCGGCGCGTACAATTGCACTTTCATACCGGATGCGTCGATCCCCTTGGTCAGCGAGGCCACGTAGCTGCGCTCGCCGCCGCCCGCCATCACCGGCGCGAACAGCCTTTGCGAGTAGGGCCGGGGATAGTCCTCCCGGGAGAGCGCGCCGGAGAGGGAGCGCATCTGCTGGGCGGTCGGCGTCGCGCCGCCCTCGGTCAGAAGCGTCAGCCGGTCTTCGGCAATGTACATCGCGCCGCCCGCGTCCATCGATCGGACCGCGTGGGAAACCTGCGGCAGCGTGGCCGGCCCCAGTTCGATCACCTGCGCGCCCTGGGCGATCAGCCCGGCGGAGACCGCCCGGGCCTGGGAAAGCGCCACCAGCGAGTGATCCCGCCCCACCACCACGCTGCCCGGCTTCAGCGCCGCGGCGAAGCCTTGCGCCAGCCGCACCGCCTGGGACGGGCTCTCCGGCGCGAAAAGATCCGCGCCCTTCGCGCCCCAGACCAGGTTCTGGTCCAGCTTCGCGCCGCAGGCCACCTGCTTCGAGGGCCACACCTTAACCCCCGGCATCAATACGCAGCCCTCACCCAGTTCGGAGTGGTCGCCCAGCGCGCACTCCTCGAACGCGGAGGCCCGCTCCCCCACCTTCGCGCCGGTCTGCACCACCGCGCCCCGCACTTGCGCGCCCTCGCCGATCAGCGCGCCGCGCCAGATCACGCCCCGCTTGATCGAGGCGTTCTTCGAAACGACGCAGCCCGCGCCCAGCACGCTGTAGGCGCCGATGCGCGCGCCCGCGCACACCTTCGCGCCCTCGCCGACGAAGCACGGCCCCTCCAGGATCGCGCTGCGGTCCACCTGCGCGCCCGGCATCCGGGCCACCGTGCCGGGCCTCACCGGCGCGTCCACCTGCGCCCGGCCGTCCATCAGGTCCCAATGGGCCTTCAGGTAGGCCGAGATGTCGCCGATGTCGCACCAGTAGCCCTTCATCACGTGTCCGTACACCTTGTGCCCCTTCTCGACCAGCGACGGGAACATCTCCCGCCCGAAGTCGTGGGGCTTTCCGGTGGGGATGAAGTTCAGCGCTTCCGGCTCCAGGATGTAGATGCCGGTGTTCACCGTGTCCGAGCACACCTCGCCCCAGCCGGGCTTTTCCAAAAACCGCTGCACCCGGCCCTCGCCGTCCGCCACCACCACGCCGTACTCCAGCGGATTTTCCACCTTTTTCAGCACCATCGTGGCCAGCGCGCCGCGCTCCCGGTGGAAGGCGACGGCCTGGGTCAGGTCGCAGTCGGTCAGCCCGTCGCCCGAAAGGATCACAAAGGGCTCGTCCAAAAACTTCTCCGCCAGCTTCACGCTGCCCGCGGTGCCCAGCGGCTGGTCTTCGACGAAGTAGTTCAGATGGACGCCGTACTCGCTTCCGTCGCCAAAGAACTCCTTCACCGACTCCGGCAAGTACTGCAGCGTGACGCCGACCTCGTGAATCCCGTGCTTTTTGAGCAGGTCCAGCGCGTAGGCCATGACGGGCCGATCCATCAGCGGCACCATCGGTTTGGGGCAGGCACAGGTAAGCGGCCTCAGGCGCGAGCCTTCGCCGCCGGCCATGATGATTGCTTTCACGAACAAAACCTCCGGCAGGAATGTATGCATATTCTTGCCGGAGGAGACGCTTCGAATGCAAAACAAACGGAAAATGTCGCTTTATACCAAGGTAAAAAAATGGCTTGAATGGGTGTCAGGCGGGCGGTATCCGCTTCCAGCGGATCGCGCGTTCCCGCCAGAGCGCCAGGACGCCCAGCGCTAGCGCGAGGGTGGAGACCACGGGCGGCAGACGCTCGCCCGCCCGGCTGCCGCTCATAAAAAAGTAGATAATTTCGACGGCGCATAGCAGCGCGAGGAGCGCCGCCAGTGCGATCAGCCATTTTTTCAGCCGAAGCGCGGAACTTGTGTAGTCCCTTTCGTTCAGCGCCCGCTTCGTCATCAGAATCCGCGCGCCGTCGTTCAGCGCCAGCGCCTCCGCGAAGCAGGCGAGCGCCCAGGGCAGCGCCACGTACAGCACCCGGAAGCCGGAGACATCCATCAGGCCCATCCATATCAGCAGCGCGCCGGAAAGCACCAGCGGCGGCGTTACAAAAAGCATATACGCGCGCCGCGCCTCTTTCGTCAGCTCATACCTCGCGCCCTTGTAGCTGTAACTGCGCTTCCCGTCCGGGCCCGCCGTCTCCTCGTAATCTTTCGTCCAGTCCCGCCGCACCGGCATCCCCCCGCTTCATTCAGGATCATATTAGCACATCAATAAATTGGATGCAATCTTCATATTAACGCCGTCTTTGCGTCAAATCCGGTTGACTGCATAGGGTCTGAATGGTATACTTGTTTCTATATTGGCGGCAATATTTGCCGCCCAAATTCTCAAGGAGGGATCGAGGATGGTAAAGAGTTTGCGCGTTTTCCTCTCTCTGGTGCTCGCCCTGTCCATGCTGGGCGGCGGCTTGACGGCGATGGCCGAGGCCACGGCGGCCCCCGCGGCCGGGACCGACACCCCACTGGTGGTCACCTACGACCAATTCAGTGAGAAGTTCAGCCCGTTTTTCGGCGAGAGCCAGATGGACGTGGACGCCTCCGACATGACGCAGCTTTACATCCTGACCACTGACCGCGTGGGCGCCGTGGTCGATCACGCCATCGAGGGCGAGACCCGCGCCTACAATGGCAAGGACTACACCTACACCGGCGCGGCGGACGTATCGGTCAACTATGACGACAAGGCCGACAAGACCGTCTACACCATCAAGCTGCGCAAGGATTTGAAGTTCTCCGACGGCGTGCCGCTGACCGCGGACGACGTGATCTTCACCTATTACGTGTTCTGCGACCCCAACTACGTGGGCGCGGTCACCGTCAACAGCTACAACATCGTGGGCCTGCAGAACTACCGCACGCAGACCAGCGAGGACGTTTATAACAAGTATCAGGCGATCGCCGAGGCCATCCAGAAGGCCGGGGCGGACTACAAGGCCGCTTCCTCGGACAGCTTCACCCAGGAGCAGTACGACAGCTACTGGAAGACGCTGAAGGCCAACTGGACGGCCATCGATCAGGCCATCGTGGACTACTGCATGGCCAATTATGAGGACAACATTCAGGACACCGTCGGCTTCACCCCCGACGAGGTCAAGGCGGACGACGGCCTGAAGATCGCGTTTGCGATGGGGCTGTGGGGATTCGGCGAGGTCAAGGACGGCGTGCTGACCGGCGGCACCACCGGCAAGACCTGGACGCTGAAGGACGCGAAGCCCACCCTGGACGACCTCTACGCCGAGACCTACGCCAAGTACGCCGGCGACGCGGACACCTTCTCCACCACCGAATCGCCCGATTCCAACATCACCCCGGTGGGCAAGGCCACCCAGGAGGCCTTCATCAAGGAGTGGGGCCCGAAGGACGAGGGCTCCAAGGGCGGCTTCCCGAACATCGAGGGCATCAAGAAGCTGGACGACTACACTGTGGAAATCACCACCAACGGCTTTGAGGCGCCGGCCATCTACAACATGATCGGCATACCGATCGCGCCGATGCACTACTACGGCGATCCGGCCCAGTACGACTACGCGGGCAACAAGTTTGGCTTCCCCTTCGGCGACCTGTCCATCGTGCAGGCCAAGAGCGCCCAGCCGGTGGGCGCCGGCCCCTACAAGTTCGTCAAGTACGACAACCGCGTGATCTACTACGAGGCCAACGACCAGTACTTCAAGGGCACGCCCAAGACCAAGTACGTGCAGTTCAAGGAGACCGCCACCAACGAGGTCACGGCCGCCGTCGCCACCGGCACCGCCGACATGGGCGACATGAACGGCAGCAAGGCCACCTTCGAGGAAATCCGCGGCTACAACCCCAACAAGGAACTGACCGGCGACGCCCTCGTGACGGAGCGCGTGGACAACCTGGGCTACGGCTACATCGGCATCAACGCCGCCACCGTCAACGTGGGCGGCGTGCCGGATTCCGACGCCTCGAAGAGCCTGCGCAAGGCGCTGGCCACGATCCTCGCCGTCTACCGCGACGTGGCCGTGAACAGCTACTACGGCGACGCGGCGTCGGTCATCAACTACCCGATCTCCAACACCTCCTGGGCGGCGCCGCAGCCCACCGACGAGGGCTACCAGCTCGCCTACTCCACCGGCGCGGACGGCAAGCCGCTCTACACCGCGGACATGGCTGCCGATGCCAAGTATGACGCCGCGCTGAAGGCCGCCATCGAATACTTCAAGGCGGCGGGCTACACCTTCGACGAGGCGGCCGGCAAGTTCACCGCCGCCCCCGACGGCGCGAAGCTCTCCTACGAGATCATCATCCCCGCCGACGGCGTGGGCGACCACCCGTCGTTCGCGATCCTGACCGACGCCAAGGCGGCGCTGGCGAAGATCGGCATCGAACTCAAGATCAACGACCCGTCCGACTCGAACGTGCTGTGGGACGCGCTGGACGCCAACACCCATGAGCTGTGGTGCGCCGCCTGGCAGGCCACCATCGACCCCGACATGTACCAGACCTATCACTCCTCCGGCATCGTCGGCAAGGGCGGCTCGGACTCCAACCACTACTCCATCGCCGACACCACGCTGGATAAGCTGCTGGTCGACGCCCGCAAGTCGCCCGACCAGTCCTACCGCAAGGAAGTCTACAAGCAGTGCCTGGACATCATCCTGGACTGGGCGGTTGAGATCCCGGTCTATCAGCGCCAGAACTCCACCATCTACTCCCCCGTGCGCGTCGATTCCCAGACCTTCACGCCCGACATCACCACGTTCTACAAGTGGCAGGTTGAGGTCAACGGCATCGCGATGAACGCGGCCAAATAATTCAGCCGGATTAGCGCGCATTGAGCCCGCCCGCGCGGGTTCAATGCGCGCGCCGCGCTTTGGGCGAAGGGGTAGAATCCATGCGGAAGTTCGTACTCAGGAGATTGGCGCTGGGCGCGCTGATCGTGTTTTTCGGCTCCCTCGTCGTGTATACCGTGATCCGATGCCTCCCCTCCTCCTATGTGGAGACCATCGCGCGGCAGCGCGCCAACAAGCCCGGCGGCCGCAGCTACACCGAGTGGCTGATCCAGCTCAACCAGGTGTACGGCTTGGATCAGGGCATTTTGCAGGGCTTCTTCCACTGGCTGGGCAACGCCGTCCGCGGCCAATTCGGCGAATCCTGGTCCTACAACCTGCCGGTGACCACCAAATTTTTGAACGTCATCTGGTACAGCGTGGTGATCAACATCATCACGTTCGTGCTCGAGATCGTCATCTGCATTCCGCTGGGCATCCTGGCGGCGCGAAAACAGTACAGCCGGACGGACTACTTCGTCACGGTGTTCTCGCTGATGGGCATGTCGCTGCCGACATTTTTCCTGGCGACCATTTTAAAATTCATCTTCTCGGTCAAGCTGGGCTGGTTTGACCTCTATGGCATTGTGGGCCGTTTTTACGAACAGTTGAATACCTGGGGGAAGCTGATGGACATGGCGCGCCACATGGTGCTGCCGATCCTGACGCTGGGCATGCTGTCGGTGGGCGGATTGATGCGCTACACCCGCACCAGCATGCTGGAGGTACTGTCCTCCGATTACATCCGCACCGCCCGGGCCAAGGGCCTGAGCGAAAAGGTGGTCATCAACAAGCACGCGTTCCGGAACACGCTGATCCCGCTGATCTCCTACATGAGCTACTTGCTGCCGGATATGTTCGCAGGTTCCATGATTACGGAGACGCTGTTCCAGATCCCGGGCATCGGCTACATCGCCTACCAGGCGATGGTGGCGGGGGACATCCCCTTCACGATGTTCTACCTGGTGTTCCTGATCCTGCTGACGCAGGTCAGCCTGATTTGCGCGGACATCCTGTACGCGGTGGTCGATCCCCGCGTGCGGGTCAATTAAGGGGGCGTCGGCATGAGCGAGCAAGAAAAGAACGCCCAGTTCGGCGCCGAGTCCCTGAGCGACGAGCGCCGCGTCAAGGTGCTGTCGCCTACGATGCTGGTGATGAAGCGGTTCATCCGGAACCGCCTGGCGATCACCGGCCTCGTGATTCTGATTTTGATGTTCCTGTTCTCGTTCCTGGGCGGGCTATTGATTCCCTACTCCCAGTCGCAGGTGTTCAAGACCTACGGCTCGATGGACAAGGATTATGCCAGCGCCACCATCAACCAGGAACTGCGCTACACCGCCCAGCAGGGGGCGTCCTTCCCCGCCTCGGCCCGCGCCGCCTTCATGCTGGCCAAGGGTAAGGGGCAAACCACCTTCTCCGATGGGGACGACGAGTACACCATTGCCCAGAGCGGCAAGGACTTCTACCTGATCGGGCGCGTGGAGGACATGGCCTCCGCCATCGCGCTCAAGGGCAAATTCAACTACGCCAAGGGTTCAAGCGATTTGACCGCGGAACTCAAGGCGGCCTTCGAGCAGGCCGTGAACGCCGGCCAGACCAGTTTTGACTTGGACGGCGCAATGTATTCGGTCACCCGCGCGGGCAAGAGCGTGGTGCTGGGCCGGGCGCAGCCGGTGGCGCTGGCCTCGATGCTGGTGTTCGACGCCTACGATCAGGCGGATGAGGCGGCGGTGGGGGCGCTCGGCTTCAAGGCCGCGGCGCTGACGGCCATCGAGGCGGGCCAGCCCTCCTTCGATTGCGACGGCGCGAGCTACGAGGTTAATAGCGCGGACGGCTCCCACGTGATCGTAAAAGACGGCAAGCCCTTTGCCGACGCCAGCTCCATTATCGTAAACCCGCTGGATACCGGCGCTTTCCTGCCCATCACCTTCAAGGTGGCCGTGCGGGACGCCATCGCTTCCGGTTCCCGCGCGTTCGCGCTGGACGTAAACGGCCAGGACACCAACTACACGCTGAACCTGGTCAAGGACACCTACTCGGTCAAGTCCAGCGCCAGCGTGCAGCTGATCGACATCTACGCGCCCCCGTCCCTCGCCCACCCGCTGGGCACCGACAACAATGGCATGGACGTGTTGACCCGGCTCATGTACGGCGGGCGCGTCTCGCTGATGGTGGGCTTCGTCGTGGTGATCATCGAGCTGCTGCTGGGCGTCGTGATAGGCGGCGTGTCCGGCTACTTCGGCGGCATGGTGGACACGTTTTTGATGCGCTTTGTCGACCTGTTCAACTGCATCCCCTACTGGCCGATGATGATCATCGCCGGCGCGGTGATGGATTCTCTTGAGGTCAACCCCTACGTGCGCATCTTCCTGTTGATGCTGATTATGGGTCTCCTCGGCTGGACCGGCGTGGCGCGCATCGTGCGCGGGCAGATCTTGTCGCTTCGCGAGCAGGACTTCATGGTCGCGACCGAGGCCACCGGCATCCGGGCGTCGAAGCGCATCTTCCGCCATCTGGTGCCCAACGTGATGCCCCTTCTGATCGTGTACGCGACGATGAACCTGGGCTCGATCATCATCACCGAGGCGACGCTGAGCTTCCTGGGGCTGGGCATCAAGTACCCGCTGGCCTCCTGGGGCTCGATCATCAACTCCGCCACCAACCTGCACGTGATGACCAACTACTGGTTCATCTGGATCCCGGCGGGCTTTTTGATCCTTCTGACGGTGCTGGGGTTCAACTTTGTGGGCGACGGCCTGCGCGACGCCTTCGACCCCAAGATGAAAAGGTAGGCGATCGCGATGAGGAAAGAGAACAAGAACGCAAATTACATCAGCGCCCGGGAATCCCGGAAGATTTCCCGGGACAACCGCCGCGTCACCGATCAGCTGGAAAAGAGATTGAACCGCCAGCACGTGCCGGAGAGCGAGTACCTGTGCCAAATGCGGGACCCGAAAAACGTCGTCGAGTTCGACCGCCTGTCCACCAGCTTCTTCACCGACATCGGCGTGGTCAAGGCGGTGAACGGCGTGTCCTTCGACGTGCCCCAGGGCAAGACGGTGGGCGTGGTGGGCGAATCCGGCTGCGGCAAGTCGGTCACGAGCCTTTCGCTGATGCAATTATTGCAGCGGCCCCAGGGGCAGATCACCGGCGGCGAAATCCGGCTGAACCTGGGCGACAAGGCCATCGACGTGGCGAAGACGCCCTCCTACGTGATGCAGCACGTCCGCGGCAACTCGGTCGCGATGATCTTCCAGGAGCCGATGACCAGCCTGAACCCGATCTTCAGGATCGGCGACCAGGTGGACGAGGTGATCCAGCTGCACACCAGCCTCGACAAGGACGCGGTGAAGAAGCGCACGCTGGAGGCGCTGGAGATGGTGGGCATCGCGAGCGCCGACCGCGTGTACTCGATGTTCCCCCACGAGCTGTCCGGCGGCATGCGCCAGCGGGTGATGATCGCGATGGCGCTCAGCTGCAGCCCGCGCCTTATCATCGCGGACGAGCCGACGACGGCGCTGGACGTGACCATCCAGGCGCAGATATTGGACCTGCTCCGAAATCTGAAGGACAAGATCAACGCGTCCATCATGCTGATCACCCACGACCTGGGCGTCATCGCCGAGATGGCGGACTACGTGGTGGTCATGTACGCGGGCCGCGTGGTGGAAAAGGGCACCGCGAAGGAAGTGTTCCTGTCGCCCGCCCACCCCTACACCGTGGGGCTGATGGCCTCAAAGCCCGTCATCAACCGGGAGGTGGAGCGGCTGTTCAGCATCCCCGGCTCGGTGCCCAACCCGATCAACATGCCCGACTACTGCTTCTTCCGGGACCGGTGCGACCAGCGCTTTGACCGCTGCGCGGGGCCGTACCCCTGCGAGGTTCAACTGACGGCGACCCACAAGGTCTGCTGCTGGCTGCATGAGGGCGCGAAGGGAGGCGAGGCGAAGTGACCGACAACATCCTCGAAGTCCGCGACCTCGTCAAGCACTACCCGATCAAGTCCGGCATGTTCGGCCGCGTGGTGGGCCGCGTGCGGGCGGTGGACGGCGTGTCCTTCTCAATCCCCCGGGGCAGCACGATGGGCCTCGTGGGCGAATCCGGCTGCGGCAAGACCACCGTGGGCAAGACCATCCTCCGGCTGACCGACAAGACCAGCGGCTCCGTCACCTTCGACGGCAAGGAGATTTTCAATCTTTCGAAATCCGAGATGCGCTCTCTCCGGCCCCGCATCCAGATCATATTCCAGGATCCCTACTCCAGCCTGTCGCCCAGGCTGCCGGTTTCCGAGATCATCGGCGAAGCGGTCAAGGAGCACCACATCGTGCCGGATGCGGAGCTGGACGACTACATCACGCAAGTGATGCGCGCCTGCGGCCTGCAGCCCTACCACAAGGACCGCTACCCGCACGAATTCTCCGGCGGGCAGCGGCAGCGCATCTGCATCGCCCGCGCGCTGGCGCTGAAGCCGGACTTCATCGTGTGCGACGAGCCGGTCTCGGCGCTCGACGTGTCGATTCAGGCGCAGATCATCAACCTACTCAGCGACCTTCAAAAGCAGTTCGGCATGGCGTACCTGTTCATCTCCCACGACCTCAGCGTGGTGGAGCACATCTCCGACGCGGTGGGCGTGATGTACCTGGGCACGATGGTGGAGTACGCGTCAAAGCGCGAGCTGTTCAAAAAGCCGCTGCACCCCTACACCCGCGCGCTGTTTTCCGCCATCCCGATGCCCGACCCCACCGTCCGGATGGACCGAATCCTGCTGAAGGGCTCGATCCCTTCCCCCGCCAACCCGCCTTCGGGCTGCAAGTTCCACACCCGCTGCCCGAACTGCATGGAGATCTGCAAGACGGTGGACCCGGAACCCAGGGACTTTGGCGGCCACACCGTGGCCTGCCACCTGTACGATCATGGGACGCCGTGACCGCCCCCGGCCCGGGGACGACGACGGCCGCGTGATCGCCGACATGGGGCCGCTGTCGGAAAAAGGCGGCGGAGAGCCCGGCAAAAACCGCCCGCCGGTTCCGCCGATGACCAAGGAGGAGACGCGCCAGATCATGGTCAGCGCCACGCTGGCGGGGCTGGCGGTGGCGGGGGTATTGAGCCTGGCGGTCATCGGCCTCGTGCTGTTCTGCCAGTTCGTCTGGTTCCGATAGCAGGCTTTGTACTTCGGTGAAGGTGCCGGAAAACGGCGCGTTCCTCGCTGCATCGGCCCGGAGGTGCGTCAGCCGGACGGCGATATTTCCGTCTCCCCGAATCTTTTTCTGTTTTCCAGTGTACCCTTGGACCGTGCCGCGCCGTCAAACCAGGCGCTCCAGGAGGAACTGGACGGCGAACCTGTCCGGCTTTGGCGGACGAGGCGCTTTCCACGCTGTCCGCGCGTTTGAAGGCGCGCCAAACGGTGTATGATACCGGACGCCGCACCGGCGACCCATAATGGACGGGAGGGCTGCAAAATGGGCCTGGTGATCCACATTGTGAACCTGCTGATCTGGCTGGCCATCCTCATCGCCCTGTACATGGGGATCCGCTGGATCATAGGACGCTGTTTCTCTAAAAAAGCAGCAGATCAAACAAATAAAGGAAGGAAATAGCATGAGCGAATCCTGTACCCACGATTGTTCCACCTGCTCCGCCGCCTGCGGCGAGCGGGCCGCCAGCTTTCAGGAGCCGGCGAACCCCGGCAGCCACATCAAGCGCGTAATCGGCGTGGTCAGCGGCAAGGGCGGCGTCGGCAAGAGCCTGGTGACATCCCTCTTGGCGGTGAACGCCCGGCGGCAGAACCTGAAGGTGGGCATCCTGGACGCCGACATCACCGGCCCCTCGATCCCGAAGGCCTTCGGGCTGACCCAGAAGGCCACCGGCGACGACACCGGCATCTACCCGGTGTTCAGCAAGACCGGCATCCGCGCCATGAGCCTGAACCTCCTGATCGACGACGTGAGCGACCCGGTGGTCTGGCGCGGCCCGGTGATCGCCGGGACGGTCAAGCAGTTCTGGACCGACGTGGTCTGGGGCGACCTGGACATCCTGTTCATCGATATGCCGCCGGGAACCGGTGACGTGCCGCTGACGGTGTTCCAGTCGCTTCCGCTGGACGGGCTGGTGGTGGTCACGACGCCGCAGGACCTGGTCACGATGGTGGTAGAAAAGGCCATCCGCATGGCGGGCATGCTGAATATCCCGGTGCTGGCGATGGTCGAGAACATGTCCTACGTCGAGTGCCCGGACTGCGGCAAGCGCTTCTCCCCGTTCGGCGAGAGCCATCTGGAGGAATTCGCCGCCCGGCACGGCGCGCTGGCCGCGCGGATACCGGTCAACCCAAAGCTCTCCGCCGCGGTGGATAAGGGCATGGTGGAGTTGTACGAGGGCGAATGGCTGGACCCGGTCTCCCACGTGCTCCAGCAGCTTCCGGAAAAGCAGGCGGAATAATTTCAATTTCCGATACGGTTGTAAACGAACGGACCCGTCCGCACCCCGCGGGCGAGTCCGTTTGTTTCCGAGTTCCTTATCGGGCGGCCTGCAGCGCCGGATCCGGATGCTGCGCTCCGCCGCCCTGCAGCACGCGATCGATGAACAGCCGCACGATCTCCCCGTCGAACTGGCTGTCCGCGTTGGCCTTCAATTCCTCGATGGCCTGATCCTCGGTCAGCGCCGGATGGAACGGGTACGCGCCGGTCATCATGTCGTAGGCCTCCGCGATGGAGAGGATTTTCGCCTGCACCGGGAGCTGCGCCGCCTTCACGTCCGGGTAGCCCGCGCCGTCCACGCGCCGGTGGTGCAGCAGCACGTACTCCGCGATCTCGCCCATGCCGGCGAAGGAGCGCAGAATCTGGTAGCTGAGCTCCGGGTGCTTGGCGAGCGCGGCCGTCTCCGCCTCGTCCAGCCCGCCGGCCTTGTTGATCAGCTCCCCGTCCAGCGCCACCTTGCCGATGTCGTGGTACAGGCCCGCCTCGCCCAGCTTCTCGATGTCCTCCCGCTCCATGCGCATCTCCCGGCCCATCGCCATGCACAGCCGGCTGACGGCCTCGGAGTGCCTGCGCTCCGTTTCGCTCTTTTTGTAGAGGTTGTCCAGAATCTGCCGGAGCATGCCGGCCTTTATCTGGCGGTTCGCGGCCAGCTTCTCGCGGTACATGTTGTCCTCCGCGGTTCGGTAGACCTCGCTCACGTCCTCCTCTACGGTGAGCTTCGTCGCCACGCCGAAGGAGGCCGTGATCGTGACCTCCTCCACCGACTTCAGCGCCAGCGCCGCCTTGATGCGCCCGACGATGCGGCCGGCGGCCTCCAGATTGGTTCGGGGCAGCAGCAATACGAACTCGTCGCCGCCGAACCGGGCGGCGATATCGGAGGCGCGCAGGCTGGCCTTCAGCACCTGGGCGAGGCTGGTCAGCAACTGGTCGCCCACCAAGTGGCCGAAGGCGTCGTTCATCAGCTTCATGCCGTTGACGTCGATCAGCACCAGCGACAGCGGCATTTGGCCCTCGGTATTCAGTTCCTCCAGCTGCTCGGTGTAGAACCTGCGGTTGTACAGGTCCGTCAGCGGGTCGTGCTGGTTCAGGTAGAGGATCTGCCGCTCGGACGACTTGCGCTTTGAGATGTCGCGGCTGATGCCCACCGCCTCCAGCCCGCCGTACGCGTTGTTGCGCAGCTTGATGGAGACCTCCGCGCAGGCGACGGAGCCGTCCTTTTTGTACTGATCCACCTCGACCATGTCGTTTTTGACGCTCATCGGGTCGGCTTCAAACTCGCGGATTCGCTCGCCGAGATAGGCGTCGAACCTGGCATAGGATTCCTGGGGCATGGAGTCCGCGATGTGCTCCCTAAGCGCCTCCTCCGCGGTGACGCCGCGCAGCGAGTAGACCGACGGGCTCACGTAAGTGAAGCAGCCGGTGGTCAGATCGAGTACCCAGATCACGTCCTGGGCGTTCTCGGCCATCAGCCGGTATTTCTCCTCGCTGACGTACAGCGCGGTCTCCGCCCGCTTGCGCCTGGTCGCGTCCATCAGGAAGAAGATCAGCGCCTTCCGGCCGTCCCAGTCGATCGCGACGCCCTTGGCCTCCAGCCAGATGATGCCCTCCGGGCCGTTCACCCGGAGCATGACCTGGTTTTCCTGCGGCTTGCCGTCGAGCAGCGCGTCGCAGAGGCCCGCGGCGACCTCCCGATCCTTCTCCCGGAACAATTCCAAAAAAGGCGTCCCGGAGGCTGACACGCCCGCCGCCCGGCAAATTCGCTCAAAGATGGGGTTGGCCAGCACCACCCGGCCGTCCGCGACGACCGCGATGGACTCCGCGGCGTTCTCAAACAGCATCCGGTACTTGGCTTCGGAGCGCCTGAGCGCCTCCGAGCGCTCGCCCAGCGCCCCGGCCATCCGGTTGAACGCGCTGGAGAAGTCGCCCATGAACTCCACTTTTTGCGTGAAATTGCCCGCGGCGATCTCCTCGCTCTTCCCAAGCAGGTGGCGCAGCACGCCCTGCAGCGCCTTGAGCGCGCCGACGGCATCGCCCTCGCCCTCGATCTCGCGCCCAAGCTCCCCGCGGCTGAGCGCCAGCGCGCCCGAGCGGATCGCGCGGAGAGACGCGCTCAACTGCATGAACGCCGGATCCCCCATCAATTCGATCGGAGGCTCCGGCGCGTTGACATCGCTTATCAGCCTGGCCAGGTACGTTAGCGCGATTTCGTATTTTTGATCGCCATTCATTTTGCAGACCCCTCTGTTGAGACAACCCGTTTCCCTCCGGGCCGCGGGTGCAAACCCGGCGCGCCCGGAAGTTGTTATTAATACATCTTAACATATTATGGATCATCATGCAATATGCCTGGAATATGAAAGCAGGGCTTACGCATGAACGAAGCGGAGGACATTTGCAAGGAAAGCGTCATCGTAGGAACAACGTCTGCGTTTTCTGGAAAGGCTGATTTTCTCGGGATATTGCTTGAGAATATCCAATGCCAAATGT
>Ga0268263_1000391_pt1 | contig 76987 bp, 62 predicted proteins | sample Biomet5_FD_190358 | JGI IMG/M metagenome (GOLD analysis project Ga0268263, IMG submission 190358) | Microbial communities from bioreactor (seeded with sewage sludge) at LBNL, California, USA - Biofuel metagenome 5 (SPAdes) (version 4) | ecosystem: Engineered > Bioreactor > Anaerobic >... | reverse complement strand
CCTTGAAGACGACGAGGTAGATAGGGCAGAGGTGGAAGTGCAGTAATGCACGAGCTGACTGCTACTAATAGGTCGAGGGCTTGACCATAAAGGCATAGGAAAGGCTTCGAACGGAAGTCGCCTGTTGAAAGACAGGCAGGATACGTTATATGTGCGGTTTTGAAGGTATGGAAAACACGGCAAGAGTTTCCATGACGGACACTGCGGGGAATATGCTCCCGGTGAACGTCTTTTTGCTGTAATTCCGCTGTTATTCCTCGATAGCTCAATGGTAGAGCATTCGGCTGTTAACCGAAGGGTTGTTGGTTCGAGCCCAACTCGGGGAGTTTTTTTATATACGGCTCCGTGGTCAAGCGGTTAAGACATCGCCCTTTCACGGCGGTAACACGGGTTCAATTCCCGTCGGAGTCATATGGACCTTTAGCTCAGTTGGTTAGAGCAACCGGCTCATAACCGGTCGGTCCTGGGTTCGAGTCCCCGAAGGTCCATAGGGCCCAGTGGCTCAGTTGGTTAGAGCGCCGCCCTGTCACGGCGGAGGTCACGAGTTCGAGTCTCGTCTGGGTCGTAATAAAGCAGCATCCTCAGAATTATTCTGAAGATGCTGTTTTTTCGTGACTATAAAATGATTCCTGAGAATTCGATCAAGATTCCGCAGATTACGCTTATGATATAAAGAAGAGCGTATATCGCAAGATTTTCTTTACGATGCGGATTCGTACGCCACAGCATCAGAGGGCCGATACCTGCGCTGACGAGGAGGCCGGTCATGATTGCGCCCGTCTGCATGGCACCTTCCAGATACAGCTGAGTTATGATCACGGAAGCGGAACAGTTCGGAATCAGGCCGATCAGACCTGCCAGTATCTCACCGATGACGGGACGATTCAGAATAAAGCCGGAGAGGCTGTCTGTTCCGATAACAGCAACAAAGGCGTCGACGGCAAACGTCACCAGGAAAATAAAAAGGAGTGTCTGAAACGTGTGGGAGAGGACTTCCGGAAGAAAACGTGATTCTTCAGCTGCTTCGGAATCCGGGTGGCTTTTGCGGTGCCGGTCAAGGTCAAAGTCGGGACTTTGATCCTGCTGTTTCTTCGTGAAAAGGTCGATTACAAATCCCGCTGCAATGCCGATCAGCAGCTTGATCAATAAAATGCTGACGATCACGTGGACGGAAGTGCGTTCTGAGATAAGGATGGGAAGCATTTCGTCGGAAGTAGAAAGATAAATGGCAAGGAGCGTACCGAGAGTTATGATGCGGCGGGAATAAAATTCCGATGCGATCGCGGAAAAACCGCATTGCGGAACGACGCCGAGGAGGCCGCCGATCATGGGGCCGAAGCGGCGCGAATTGCTGATCAGCTTTGCAGAATGAGAACCGGATTTTCTTTCCAGCAGTTCCAGCAGGAGGTACGTAAGAAAGAGAAACGGCAAAAGCTTCAGCGTATCAGTACAAGTATCCAATAAAACAGATAAAAACAGGTCCAATGGTTTTACTCCTTATCAAAGCTTCTTAAAAACTCATTATAACACAGGAAAGTGTCTGGAAGATACTATTCTTGTATGGTATTATAGAAAAAGAAACAGTTGGGAGATAGATATTCATGTTTGATTTACTGATCAAAGACGGAATGATCGTCGACGGAACCGGCCGAATGCCTTACTGCGGCGATATTGCAGTGAGCGGCGGGAAGATCGCCGAATGCGGAGGCAGTATTCCGGCTGAAGCGTGCAGGCCGGAAGGTGTGATCATGGCCGGAGGGCGTTATGTAACGCCGGGGTTTATCGATATCCACTGCCATGCCGACAGTGTGATGTTTCGGGATCCTTATTTTTCTGCCCAGAAGCTTCACCAGGGACTGACGACGATCGTGAACGGAAACTGCGGGTTAAGTGTTGTTCCTGCACGTGGCCCGTATGAGAAAGAAATCAGGGAATTCCTGGAACCTGTTACCGGATCGGTTCCGGAAGAAGTTCCTGTTACTTCTTTTGCGGAGTACTGTGAAGCGGTCCGGGAACTGCAGCTGCCGATCCATACAGGCATGCTGATCGGAAACGGAACGGTCAGCGCATCGGTTTGCGGATACGGAGCAAGGCAGCCGGACGAGGATGAGATTCAGGAAGCGCATTTGGTGCTGGAAGATGCATTGCAAAGCGGAGCACTTGGAGTTTCGCTCGGCCTGGGTTATGCGCCGGAATGTCATTATACGACGGAAACGCTGATTCGGCTTCTGGAACCGATGCGGGGCGCCGGCGTACCGCTGATTACACATATCCGCGGCGAGGGGGACAGTATCCACAACGCGCTTCGTGAGGTGATCGCAATCGCGAAGGCAATTGGAGTCCCGCTTCATGTCAGCCATTTGAAAACCATAGGAAAGCGCAACTGGGGAGCGGGGATGATAAAGGCAATGGAAATCCTCGACAGCGCCAGAGCGGAGGGAGTTGATACGGCTTGCGATTTTTATCCGTACTGCGCCGGTTCGACTCAGCTGATCAACGTTCTTCCGCGTAATCTGCTGGAAGACGGACTGCCGGGTCTTATGAAAGCACTGGAGAGTCAGGAGGAACGGGCGAAGATAACGGAAGAACTGAAGCACCCGAGTGATTCTTTCGAAAATATTGTAGAACTGGCTGGTTGGGACAGAATTCTCGTCACTTCTCTGAAAAGCGAGGAGAACAGGAAGTACTGCGGTATGAATATGGAGGAAATCGCGGAACGGCGCGGACAGGATCCGTACAACTGCGCATATGACATGCTTTTGGAGGAAAACTGTGAGATTTCCATGGTAGATTTCTACGGCTCCGAGGAGGATATCTGCCGCGTTCTGGAGTATCCGTTCAGCAATGTGATCTCCGATTCCACGTATCCCGATGAAGGCATCCTGCATCCGCGTCTTTTCGGGTCATTTCCGAGAATACTTGAGAAATATGTACGTGATGAGAAGAAGATTTCTCTTGTTGATGCTGTCCGGAAAATGACGTCGATGCCGGCCGGTGTCCTTGGCTTAAAGGAGAAGGGCACGCTTCTCGCAGGCAGGGATGCGGATATACTTGTATTTGATCTTGATAAGATCCATGCAGGTGCAGATTATACGAACCCATGTGTTTTAAGCAAAGGTTTCTGCAAGGTCATCACAGACGGAGAGGTTCGGCTTGAAGATGAAGAATAATAAAGAGCGGATCGATAAACTGGAAGCGGAACAGATAATTCCGCGGGAAGATTTCAAAGAACTTATCGGAACGTATACACCGGAGGAATCGGAATACATAGGCAAACGTGCAAATTTTGTACGGGAAAAGTATTACGGACGTGATGTATACATGCGCGGTCTGATCGAGTTTACGAATTACTGCAGAAATGACTGTTATTACTGCGGGATCCGAAGGAGCAACCGGAACGCTGTGCGTTACCGGCTGAGTGAAGAGCAGATTTTAGACTGCTGTGATGCGGGATATAGTCTTGGCTTTCGCACATTTGTACTGCAGGGCGGCGAGGATCCTTACTATACGGATGAACGTCTTGCCGGGATCGTCCGCGCCATCCGCAGACGGTTTCCGGACGCTGCCATTACATTGTCGGTAGGAGAGCGGAGCCGGGAAAGCTATCAGACTCTTTATGACGCCGGCGCGGACCGGTATCTGCTCCGCCACGAAACGGCAAATCCGGATCACTACAGGATTCTTCATCCTGAGGAATTAAGCCTGGAAAACCGCAAACAATGTCTCAGAAACCTGAAAGAAATCGGATACCAGACGGGAGCAGGCTTTATGGTCGGTTCTCCCGGACAGACGATCGACTATATTGCGGATGATCTTTTTTTCCTGAAGGAGCTGCAGCCGGAAATGGTCGGGATCGGGCCTTTTATTCCGCATCATGATACACCGTTCCGCAATGAAAAGAGCGGAACGTGTGAGCTGACTGTTTTTCTTATGGCCGTGATACGTCTCATGCTTCCGGATGTTTTGCTTCCGGCAACGACGGCACTCGGAACGATCGACCCGAACGGAAGAGAGCGCGGCATACAGTACGGCGGAAACGTTGTTATGCCGAATCTTTCACCCGCGAATGTCCGCGGGAAATATCTGCTGTACGACAACAAGATCTGCACCGGCGATGAGGCGGCCGAGTGTGTGGCCTGTATGGCAAAGAGGATGGAACGGATCGGCTACCGCACCGTCGTATCGAGGGGAGACAAGGCAGGCTTCTGCCGGCCGTGACGAGCCGTGTGAATACAGTGTGACATGCGTAAACAGGTCTTGACATTTAGGGTGAAATAGCGTACAATCATCTTTGTTGCCGAAAGGCGGCCTTGTGCGTTTAGCTCAGTTGGATAGAGCGTCTGGCTACGGACCAGAAGGCCGGGGGTTCGAATCCTCTAACGCACGTGTGACAGCTGGGGAGCCCTGCAGATTAAGATTTGCAGGGCTTTCTGTTGTAATAGGGAGGAGATATCATGAACAGAAATGTAATTGTAGGCCAGTCCGGCGGACCGACAGCAGCGATCAATTCCAGTCTTGCCGGTGTTTACAGGACGGCGATCGACCGAGGTGCACGCAAAGTCTATGGAATGATCCACGGGATACAGGGTCTTTTGGATGAACGGTATATCGATCTTTCCGAACATATCGAATGCAATCTCGACTCCGAGCTTCTGAAGCGTACGCCAGCTGCTTATCTTGGCTCCTGCCGGTTTAAGCTTCCTGAAATATATCAGGACAAGAGCACGTATGAGCATATCTTCGAAATTCTGAAGAAGCTTGATATCGAAGCCTTTATCTATATCGGCGGCAATGATTCGATGGACACGATCAAGAAGCTTTCCGACTACGCGATTTTAACGGGAAGTGACATTCGTTTTATCGGATGCCCGAAGACGATCGACAATGACCTTGCGCTTACGGATCATACGCCGGGTTACGGCAGCGCCGCAAAATATATCGGTACTTCCGTGAAAGAAGTAATACGCGACAGCGTCTATCTGGAGTATCCGCACGGACTTGTCACGGTGATCGAGACAATGGGCAGAAATGCAGGCTGGCTCGTCGGGTCTACAGCTTTGGCGAAAAGCGAGGACTGCGACGGACCTGATTTGATCTATCTTCCCGAAATTCCGTTTGATATCGATGATTTCATGAAACGGACACGGAAGCTTCTGGAAGAGAAGCCGTCCGTTGTCGTAGCGGTTTCCGAGGGAATCCGGACAGCGGAAGGAAAGTATGTCTGTGAACTTGGAAGCGGCGTTGATTTTGTAGATGCGTTCGGTCATAAGCAGCTGACGGGAACGGCAAGCTATTTAAGCCGTGCGATTGCTTCCGAGATTGGATGCAAAACACACTCCGTTGAATTCAGTACACTGCAGCGTGCGGCCTCTCACAGCGCTTCACGTGTCGATATCCTCGAGGCGTACCAGGTCGGCGGCGCGGCAGTGAAGGCTGCCGATGAGGGCGATACAGGCAAGATGGTCGTTCTGGAACGTGTTTCCGATGATCCGTATCAATGCGGCTCGGCAGTCAAGGACGTTCATAAGATCGCAAACGATGAGAAGCTGGTGCCGCGTGAATGGGTCAATGAAGAAGGCACATACGTTACGAATGATTTTATCGATTACGTCCGTCCGCTGATTCAGGGCGACGTTTCGCCGGTCATGGTGGACGGCATCCCGCGTCATCTTTACAAGCCGGGAAAACAGATACTGTAAATCCAAAAACTGCCTGCCTGTCAGCGTATGCTGACAGCAGGCAGTTTCGTTATCTTCGGAATTTTATTTTGCAAGCAGTTTCTTTAAATCTTCTTCCGGAGTGCTGATTGGAGCGATGTGGTAATGATCGACCAGCACATTCAGGACATTCGGAGAGATAAAAGCCGGCAGTGTCGGACCAAGAAGAATATTCTGGATTCCGAGGTGCAGCAGGGTAAGCAGGATGCAGACGGCTTTCTGCTCGTACCATGAGAGGACGAAGGAAAGCGGAAGCTCGTTTACCGAGCAGCCAAATGCATCGGCAAGGGCGACGGCCACCTGGATCGCACTGTATGCATCGTTGCACTGTCCCATATCCATGATGCGCGGCAGGCCGGCGACGGTGCCAAGATCCAGATCATTAAAGCGGTATTTGCCGCAGGCCAATGTGAGAATGATCGAATCTTTCGGAGTCTGTTTCACAAATTCTGTATAGTAATTGCGTCCCGGTTTCGCACCGTCGCAGCCGCCGACGAGGAAGAAATGGCTGATCTGTCCGGCTTTTACGGCTTCAACGACCTTGCCGGCAACGGAGAGTACGGTGCCGTGTCCAAAGCCGGTCGTTACTTTATGACCGCCGTTGATTCCTGTAAATTCCGTATCTTCTTTATATCCGCAAAGCGCCAGCGCTTTTTCGATGACCGGCGTGAAATCCTTGTCCTCACCGATGTGGCAGATTTCCGGGAAGGAAACGACTTCCGTTGTGAAAACGCGGTCGGAGTAAGATGCTTTAGGCGGCATCAGGCAGTTTGTCGTAAAAAGAATCGGAGCAGGGATGTCGGCAAATTCTTTCTGCTGATTCTGCCATGCCGTACCGAAATTGCCCTTCAGCTGAGGATATTTCTTGAGTTCCGGATATGCGTGTGCCGGAAGCATCTCACCGTGTGTATAGATGTTGATGCCTTTATCTTTTGTCTGCTCGAGAAGAAGCTGGAGGTCGCGCAGGTCGTGTCCGGTCACAACGATGAACGGTCCTTTTTCGACAGTCATTGTGACATCTGTCGGAACCGGAGTCCCGTACGTTTCGGTGTTGGCTTTGTCGAGAAGTGCCATGCAGGAGAGGTTGACTTCGCCTGTTTTCAGTACGAGCGGCAGAAGCTCATCCAGAGTGTTTTTATCGGCGAGTGCTGCGAGCCCTTCATAGAAGAAATCGTTGACGGTACGGTCGCAAAAGCCCAGGACCATGGCATGGTAAGCGTAGGCGGACATTCCGCGCATCCCGAAAAGAAGCAGGGATTTCAGAGAACGGATATCTTCATTGTCTGTCCAGATCTGTTCCATATTATAATCTGCGGCAGGAACAGGTGCGTAGCGCAGTGCTTCCGCGTGGATATCGTCGATTCGTTCCTGAACGGTATCCTGATTGAAATTCACATTTGTGATAGTGGTAAAAAGAGCTGCCAGAACGGCTTTATCGGTTCTGCCGTCCGGAGAAGCCGAACCGGAGCGGACGGCTTTTGCCAGGAGGATCAAAGCGCCTGTAAGTTCATCCTGTTTTTGGGCAACAACGGCGGGTTTGCCGCAGACACCGGCTTTTCCCTTGCAGCCGCTGCAGCCGGCTGTCTGCTCACATTGAAAACAAAACATCTCATTCATCATTTTTTTTCTCCTATTCTTCTACTTCAATTACAGATACGGGACAAGAATCCGCAGCCTCGCGGACTGAGCCTTCTGTTTCCGGTGACGGGTCGGCGTAAACCTCGGCATGTCCTTCGTCAGTCAGACGAAATACCTCCGGACACGTTTCGGCGCAAAGTCCGCAGCCGATGCATTCTTCTTTATTGATCTGTACGTTCACAATGATCCACTCCTTTCGGTTAGCTTGGAAACACGACGGTGAGCAGCATTTTGAAATCTTCCTCCGCATAAACCGCGTGTTTGATTTTAGCAGGCATGACAAGAACTTCGCCCTGCTTTACAAGATGAACGGTTCCGCCGACGGTAAAGCGGCCGGTACCTTCCAGAACCTGCACCATTGCGTCGCCTTCGGAATCATGGGTACTGATTTCTTCTCCTTTTGAAAAGGCAAAAAGGGTAATGCTGACAGCCTGATTCTGTGCCAGCGTTTTACTGACGATCTGACCGGGCTGTGCGGTTACTTCGCCCGCGAACGGCAGCACCGTGTCCTGTTTGATATTTTTAATGATGGCGCTCATGCTGATACCTCCTTATTCTTCGTCGAGGATGCGGCCGTCTGTTGAAAGTGTGACGACATGCCAGGGAATCATTTTGCCGCTGCTCTGGAGTGCTTTTTTGACGGCAAATTCGAGGCCGCCGCAGCAGGGAACTTCCATGCGAATGACAGTTACGCTTTTAATATCGTTGGTACGCAGGATTTCGGAAAGCTTTTCGGAGTAATCCGTGTCGTCAAGCTTGGGGCAGCCGACCAGTGTGATATGATCCCGGATGAAACGTTCATGGAAGTCGGCTCTGGCATATGCCGTGCAGTCGGCGGCGATGAGGAGCTTTGCACCGCTGAAATACGGCGCGCTTACAGGCACGAGGCGAATCTGTACAGGCCATTGGGAAAGACAGGATGTGACATTTTCCGCCGCGGCTGTGTTTTCAGCTTTGCTTTGCCGGACTGCTTCCTTGTCGTATGCGGCAGCTTCGCGTTCCGTAAATGTGATGGCTCCGGTCGGACAGGAGGGAAGGCAGTCACCTAGGGCGTCGCAGTAGTCGTCACGCATAAGCTTTGCTTTTCCGTTTACCATGCTGATGGCACCTTCGTGGCAGGCGGCTGCACATGATCCACAGCCATTGCATTTTTCTTCGTCGATTTCGATGATTTTTCTTTTCATGGGGATTCCTTCCTTTTGAATGAAGTCTTTCGCTGTTTTCTGATGCAAGTATATAAAAAAAACGCGTGTAAGTATGTTGTATTTACAACACGGCAAAAAATAATTGAAAAAATATACTTTTTTCGTGATTTCTGGTATGATGATTTCTGACAGGAGGGTGAAATGGAAGATTTATCGTGGAAAGATAAGAACTATTCGTTTTTCAGCAATACAAAATGTGAATATTTTCCGTGTCACAGGACGGAGCATCCGGAGGAGTTCAATTGTCTGTTCTGTTACTGTCCGCTGTATGCGCTCGGCAGAAAATGCGGCGGCAATTTCACATATACGGACAAGGGATACAAGAATTGTACAAACTGCAGTATTCCGCACAAGAAAAGCAATTATGGGTATATCGTCGGCAGATTCCAGGAAATCGCCGATCAGATGAAGGAAAATGAAACGAAATAAAAAAAGAGCCCGAAGTCTTGCGTTGCCTGCACAGTTCTGTGCGGGATCCGGAAGACAGCGGGCTCTTATGCGATTCTATTTCTGCGCCTGATGGTCAAGGGCAGCAGCTATGAAGCCGGCAAAAAGCGGATGCGGACGGTTGGGGCGTGATTTGAATTCCGGGTGCCCCTGCGTACCGACAAACCATGGATGAGAGGGCAGCTCGATCATTTCGACAATTCTTCCGTCCGGTGAAATGCCGGAAAGCAGCATGCCATGCTCGGTCAGTACTTTCCTGTAGTCGTTGTTGACCTCATAGCGATGGCGGTGGCGTTCATGGATCAGTTCCCTGCCGTAAAGCGCGTACGCTCGGGAGGATGTGTTCAGCATGCACGGATAAGAGCCGAGGCGGAGTGTGCCGCCGATGTCGGTGATTCCGTTCTGATCCGGCATCAGGTGGATGACTGGATGCGGTGTGGACGGATCCAGTTCGATACTGTGAGCGTCCGTATATCCTACGACGTTGCGGACAAATTCGATGATCGCCAGCTGCATGCCGAGGCAGAGACCAAGGAAAGGAATGTTGTTTTCACGGGCGTAACGGATCGCCGTGAGTTTCCCGTCAATGCCGCGGGAGCCGAAGCCGCCGGGAATCAGAATGCCATCGACATCACGGAATATTTCGGCAGCATTTTCCGGGGTGACGGTTTCTGAGTCGATCCATTTAATGTCTACGGTGGCGCTGTTTGCGATTCCGCCGTGCTTCAGCGATTCAACGACACTGATGTAAGCGTCGTGAAGCTGGACGTATTTGCCGACAAGAGCGACCTGGACGGAGCGGGTCGGATTGCGGAGCCGGTCGACCATGCTGACCCAGTCGGAAAGGTCGGGCTTCGGGCATTCCAGATTCAGGCATTCGCAGGCAATATCTGCGAGATGCTCTTTTTCCATGGCGAGCGGTGCCTCGTACAGATATTCTACGTCCAGATTCTGCAGGACGTGCGAAGCCGGAACGTTGCAGAAAAGAGCGATCTTGTCCTTGACAGACTGACCGAGCGGAAGCTCGGAGCGGCAGACGATGATATCCGGCATAAGTCCCATACCCTGCAGGGATTTGACGCTGGCCTGCGTCGGTTTTGTTTTCAGTTCGCCGGATGCTTTGATGTAGGGGACGAGTGTAACGTGCAGAAGAACGACATTTCCGGGGCCCATGTCGTGACGGAACTGACGGATCGCTTCGAGAAACGGCTGACCTTCGATATCACCGACGGTACCGCCGACTTCGATGATGGCAATTTCCGTCTTCTCTGAGCCGGGATTGCGGTAAAAACGGTCTTTGATCGCATTTGTAATGTGCGGGATCACCTGGACGGTGCCGCCGCCGAAGTCGCCGTGGCGTTCCTTCTGCAGTACCGACCAGTAGATTTTGCCGGTCGTTACGTTGGAATTCTTGGTCAGGCTTTCGTCGATAAAGCGTTCGTAATGTCCGAGATCAAGGTCGGTTTCTGTTCCGTCGTCGGTTACGAATACCTCGCCGTGCTGGATCGGGTTCATCGTGCCGGGGTCGACATTGATGTACGGATCGAATTTCTGCATCGTTACGGAATACCCGCGTGCCTTCAGCAGCCGCCCGAGCGATGCGGCGGTGATGCCCTTGCCGAGCCCGGAGACGACGCCTCCTGTTACAAATACGTATTTGACAGCCATTTACATACCTCCGTGTCGAAAAAAACAATTAAAAAAACAGCCAGTGGCAGACCCACTCGCCATTCACCTTTGAATTAACGAACCTTATTATACGCTATGATGGTTTAAAAATCCAGTCATATATTGCCGAAAGAGAATCTAAAAAAAGAATAATCAGCCTTGTTTAGCTTGCTTTTAAGGGCAAGGAACTTTATAATAATGGAAATGATACGGTACAAGGAGAGGACACATGGATAATCACAACAAAAACCAAAAGAACAGACAGACATGGGGAGTTCTTGTGCTGACTGCGGTCATTACGCTGATGATCCTCTTTTTCTTTAACTCTATGGTCAGTTCCGGAACGTCTACGGAGGTTTCTTATACTGACTTTATGCAGTGGGTGCAGGACGGCAAAGTCGAGAAGGTCGTCGTCAAGACAGATCGGATCGTGATTACGCTGAAAGACGACAAGACTTCTTATTATACAGGTGTTCTGGAAGATGAGAATATGGCGCAGACGCTGCTTGACAATCAGGTCAGTGTGACGAAGGAAATTCCGGATTCGGCGACTTCGGCATTTTTCAGTGTGCTCGTCAATATTATTCTCCCGTTTGCGCTGATCTGGATCGCCCTGAGCTTTCTGATGCGTCATGTTTCCAAGGGAAATATGATGGGCGGAATCGGGAAGAGCAATGCGAAGGTATACATGGAGAAGGAAACAGGGGTTACGTTCCAGGATGTGGCAGGTCAGGACGAGGCGAAGGAGTCGCTGCAGGAGGTCGTGGATTTCCTGCACAACCCCGGCAAATATACGGAGATCGGTGCGAAGCTGCCCAAGGGGGCGCTTTTGATCGGCCCTCCCGGAACAGGCAAGACGCTGCTTGCCAAGGCAGTGGCCGGCGAAGCGCACGTGCCGTTTTTCTCACTTTCCGGCTCGGAATTTGTGGAGATGTACGTCGGCGTAGGAGCATCGCGGGTGAGGGATCTTTTTAAGCAGGCACAGCAGATGGCTCCGTGCATTGTATTTATCGATGAGATCGATGCGATCGGGAAGAGCCGTGATTCCGGAATCGGCGGCGGAAATGACGAACGTGAGCAGACGCTGAATCAGCTGCTTGCGGAGATGGATGGCTTTGATACTTCAAAAGGACTTCTGATGCTGGCGGCGACGAACCGCCCGGAGATACTGGATCCGGCGCTTCTTCGTCCCGGTCGGTTCGACAGACGGATCATCGTCGACAAGCCGGATCTGAAGGGGCGTGTCGATACCCTAAAGGTCCATGCGAAGAATGTGCATATGGATGAGACCGTTGATCTGGAGGCAATCGCACTTGCAACATCAGGTGCCGTGGGATCGGATCTTGCCAATATGATCAATGAAGCAGCTATTCTCGCGGTCAAGCACCATCGTCAGGTCGTCTGTCAGAAGGATCTGCAGGAAGCCGTCGAGGTCGTTCTTGTCGGCAAAGAGAAGAAGGACCGCATCATGAGCAAGGAGGAACGGAAGATCGTTTCCTATCATGAGGTCGGCCACGCGCTCGTAAGCGCCCTTCAGAAGGATTCCGAACCGGTGCAGAAGATCACGATCGTGCCGCGCACGATGGGAGCTCTGGGCTATGTTATGCAGACACCGGAGGAGGAGAAGTTCCTGAACACGAAGAAGGAGCTGCAGGCTATGCTTGTCGGACTTCTGGCAGGACGTGCCTCCGAAGAGATCGTTTTTGATACGGTTACGACAGGCGCGGCGAATGATATCGAGCGTGCCACGGAACTGGCGCGGGCAATGGTGACCCAATACGGCATGTCGGAACGATTCGGTCTTGTCGGCCTGGAATCGGTCGAGCATAAGTATCTGGACGGCAGGGCTGTTTCAAACTGCGGGGAAGCAACGAACGCCGAGATCGATCAGGAAGTCATGCGGATGCTGAAGATATCCTATGAGGAGGCGAAGAACCTGCTGCATGGCCATCGGAAGGCACTTGACGAAATCGCATCGTACCTGATCGAAAAGGAAACGATCACAGGTAAGGAATTCATGGATATTTTCCTGAAAGTCGAGGGAATCACGCCGGAAGAGCTGGAGCGCCGGAAACAGGAGAACGGGCGGATCGTCCAGTATGACGAGAACGGAGAACGGATCGCCAAAACGGAAGAACCGGTCCTGTCTGAAGAAGGAACGGACACCGCGGAAGAGAAGAAGAGCGGCGGCCTGGAGCCGGAGGCTGTTTCGGATACTGAAAGTACTCCCGAAGGCTGCGGCAGTGAGACGGGAGCGTACAGAAACGCATCGCAGGATGCTACCGTACCGTATGATCCCATGGATGTTCCTGCAGATAACGAGAGCGAAGAGGACCCGGACAAGGACGGACGTCCTTAATACATTGAGAATATGTGCTTTGCACGGTTTCAAGGCAAGAGACGTTTTGTCTCCTGCCTTGAATTGTATTGAAGGCGGAGGAAGAAATGGTATTTGATATCGATGAGGAACTGAAGAAGCTGCCGGATAAACCAGGCGTTTATCTGATGCATGATGAGACCGATACGATCATTTATGTTGGGAAAGCGGTCAGTCTCAGAAACCGTGTGCGTCAGTATTTTCAAAGCAGCCGTGACAAGGGTGCCAAAATCGAACAGATGGTTACGCATATCCGCCGCTTTGAATATATTATTACGGATTCGGAGGCAGAGGCGCTTGTACTGGAATGCAATCTGATCAAAGAGCATCATCCGAAGTATAATACGATGCTGATGGATGATAAATCGTATCCTTATATCAGGGTGACGGTATCGGAGCCTTTTCCGAGAATCATGCTGGCAAGACGTATCGGGACCGACCGGAGCCGCAGCAAATATTTCGGGCCGTATCCAAGTGCCGGCGCAGTGCGCGACACGATCGAGCTGCTTCATAAGCTGTACCGGATCCGGACGTGCAGCAGAAATCTGCCGAAGGATATCGGGAAGGAACGGCCGTGTCTGAATTACCATATCGGACAGTGTGACGCGCCATGTCAGGGTAAGATTACAAAGGAAGAATACGCGGGGCATGTGCGTGAAGCGCTTGAATTTCTCGGAGGTCATTATAAGCCGATCCGAGATCAGCTTACGGATAAGATGAATCAGGCGTCGGAAATACTTGATTTTGAATCGGCGGCAGAGTACCGGGATTTGCTTGAGAGTATCGGACAGATCGAACAGAAGCAGAAGATAACGAGCAGCGGCGGGGAAGACAGGGATATTATCGCTGTCGCTGCCGGGAAAGAAGACGCGGTTGCGGCGGCCTTTTTTATCCGCGGCGGACGCCTTCTCGGACGCGACCATTACTATCTGACAAGGGCACAGCAGGATGAAAGCAGCAATATTCTGGAGAGCTTTGTGAAACAGTATTATGCCGGGACTCCGTATATTCCAAGAGAAATCATGCTTCCGGAGCCGATTCCGGAGCAGAAAGTCATAGAGGACTGGCTTACGCGGCGGCTTGGTCATAAGGTACGAATTCTTGTGCCGCAGAAGGGAAAGAAGGAGCAGCTTGTGGAGCTGGCGGAGCAGAATGCCAGGCTGGTGCTTGCAAAGGACAGCGAGAAGCTTAAGCGTGAGGCGGCAAGAACGACGGGTGCCATGCGTGAAGTGGCAGAAGCACTTGGACTTCCCGGTGTCCGGCGTATTGAGGCGTTTGACATTTCCAATACAGGGGGCTGTGAATCGGTCGGTTCCATGGTCGTTTACGAAGACGGGTCACCGCGAAAGAGTGATTACAGGAAATTCCGGATCCGGACGATCGAGGGTCCGAATGATACGGGCAGTCTGAAGGAGGTTCTGTTCCGGCGATTCCGGCACGGCCTGGAAGAGCGGGAGAGTCACACGGACGGCGGTTTTGTAAAGTTCCCGGATCTGATCATGATGGACGGCGGGAAAGGTCAGGTCCATGCGGCGGAGGAGATTCTTCAGGAGATGGGCCTTTCGATCCCGGTCTGCGGAATGGTGAAGGATGACAGCCACAGGACACGCGGTTTGCTCTATCAGGAAGAAGAGGCCGTGCTTGATAAGGATTCGGAAGGATTCCGGCTCGTAACCAGGATCCAGGACGAAGCACACCGCTTTGCAATTACGTATCACAGGAACAGACGCAGCATGGAACAGGTCCATTCTGTGCTGGATGATATACCAGGAGTCGGCGCGGTGCGGCGCAGAGCGCTGCGGAAACAGTTCGCAACGATCGAGGAGATACGGAACGCTACGCTGGAACAGCTGGAGGAAGTGCCGGATATGAATAAAAGAGCGGCAAAGTCCGTGTATTCTTTTTTTCATGAAGAAAGATAATTGCCGGTACTTTACGCATATGGTAGAATAAAGGAAAAATGAACAGGAGATGAAGCGGGTGGGATTTAATGCCAGAAACAAAAGTATCAAGCTGGAGCAGATCATCGAGAAGATGAAACTTAAGAACCTGACTCCGGATGTTGACCTGCAGAACCACGACATAACGGTTGCGGATATTACGAGACCGTCCCTGCAGCTCGCAGGCTATTTTGAGCATTTCGCGTATGAGAGAATTCAGGTCATCGGCTATGTGGAATATACGTTTCTGCAGACACTGACACGTGAGCGAAGACTGGAAATTTATGATCGGCTGCTTTCTTACAAAATTCCCTGTATCATTTTCAGCCGTGACATGGTTCCGGATGATGATTTCCTGAGGATTTCAAATGAGAAGAAGATTCCGATCCTTCAGACGCCGCGTCCTACTTCTTATTTTACGGGCGAGCTGATCCGGTGGCTGAATGTTCAGCTGGCACCGTGTATTTCGATCCATGGCGTGCTGGTCGATGTATATGGGGAAGGCGTTCTGATCATGGGTGAGAGCGGTATCGGAAAGAGTGAGGCGGCACTTGAACTTCTGCGCCGCGGTCACCGGCTTGTTACCGACGATGTCGTGGAAATCCACAAGGTCAGCGACGAAACACTTGTCGGAACGGCGCCGGATATTACGCGTCATTTCATTGAGCTGCGCGGCATCGGCATCGTAGATGTCAAGACACTTTTCGGCGTGGAATGTGTAAAGGAAACGCAGGGTATTTCATTCGTTATTAAACTGGAAGAATGGGACAAAGACAAGGAATACGACCGGATCGGCCTGGAAGAGAAATATACGGAGATCCTCGGAAACCGCCTGATCTGTCATTCGATCCCGATCAGGCCTGGCCGTAATCTGGCGATTATCGTAGAAACAGCCGCTGTCAATTTCCGTCAGAAACAGATGGGTTATAACGCAGCAGAGGAATTGTATAAACGTGTGCAGCAGAATCTGGCACGAAAAGATTGATTTTTTGAAGGAGGCAGTCACAGTATGAAACTTGGGTTTATCGGTGCGGGCAACATGGGCGGTGCCATGATGCGGGGAATCGTCGGAAAGGGGATTCTGAAGGGCAGTGAAATCATCACTTCAGATCTGCTGAAAGAGAATCCGGAGAAGCTGAACAGGGAATGCGGAATTTCGATCGGCAAAGACAATATCGATGTCGTTTCCGAATCGGACATTGTGGTCCTTTCCATTAAACCGCAGTATTATGAGGCAGTGATTCATGAGATATCTCCGTACGTAAGAGAGGAGCAGCTGATCGTTACGATCGCGCCCGGAAAGACGCTTTCATGGCTTACGGAGCAGTTCGGAAAGCCGGTCAAGCTGGTACGTGCCATGCCGAATACGCCTGCCATGGTAGGGGAAGGAATCACCGGCATCTGCTTCAGCGATACGGTTACGGAAACGGAACTGGAGACAGTTAAGCAGATCATGAGTGGATTCAGTATTGTTGAAGTGATCCCTGAGAAGCTTATGGACGCTGTTGTCGCAGTAAGCGGCAGCTCGCCGGCCTTTGTGTTTATGTTTATCGAGTCGCTTGCCGACGGTGCGGTCGCGGAAGGAATGCCGCGCGCGCAGGCGTATCGTTTCGCAGCACAGGCTGTTCTCGGCAGCGCGAAGATGGTACTTGAGACCGGCAGGCACCCTGCCGAACTGAAGGATATTGTATGTTCACCCGGCGGGACGACGATAGACGCTGTACGTACACTTGAGGAATGCGGTTTTCGGAGCGCGATCGAGGAAGCGGTTGCGGTCTGTGCCGAGAAATCCAGGAGGATGTAGCCAGAATGCACGATACGATCGGAAAAGTTCTCGTGAGCGCATGCCTGACCGGAGAAAACTGCAAATATAACGGCGGGAACAATTACAGCCGGCAGGTAGAGGAATTTCTGAAGGACAGGGAATATATTGCCGTCTGCCCGGAAATGCTGGGAGGGCTCACAATTCCCAGGTGTCCGGCAGAGCTTGTGAACGGCCGCGCAGTCGACAGGAACGGAAACGACGTGGACGAGGCCTTTCGAAAGGGCGCCGGGAAAGCGCTGGAAACAATTCAAAATGAAAAAATAGATCTGGCGATTCTGCAGCCGAGAAGTCCGAGCTGTGGAGTCAGACAGATCTATGATGGAACATTTACCGGCCGCCTGATCGACGGCCGGGGTTTATTTGCGGAACTTCTTGTACGTCAGGGCATCCGCGTGATTGATGCGGATGAAATCGGGTCATTGCCAAAGAAGCGGTGATCACGGTGTCACTGTGCCGGTATTCGTGTTTGTATTTGTATCGGTTCCGGTTCCCGTTCCCGTTCCGGTCCCGGTTCCTGTACCTGTCCCTGTCCCGGTGCCTGTGCCGGTGTTCGTGCTGTTGCTGTCGGTTCCCGTTCCGGTTTCGCTCTTCTTGGTCGAATCGGTTCCAGTACCGGTACCGGCAGTGCTGTCACTTGTACTTTCGTCGTAATGGCCGGGGCAGACGGAAGTAGGCTGTGTGCCGGCCGCATAATATTCAGTTGTGGCAGGACAGCTGGAGCTGGCCAGCTTGCCTGTTATCGAACAGACGGAATACTGCTGGACCGTGGACGGCATGACAAAATCTTTGCTTTCCTGACCTTGACTGACACGTTCCATGATCGATCTCCACAAGGTAAGATGCCAGCTCGTTCCGCTTGACAGGGTCTGGTTCAAATCATAGCCTCCCCAGACGGAGCAGGTGTAATACGGTGTGAAGCCGGAGAACCAGATATCCACGTTGTCTGATGTTGTACCGGTCTTGCCGGATACAGGCATACTGGAAAGTCTGGCGCCGGTACCGGTTCCCTTTGTGACGACATCTTCCATGGCACTTGTCAGCAGGTAAGCTGTGGAGTCCTGGATGACCTGATGTGTTTCCGGCGTATTGTCAATCAGTACGTTTCCGTCGTGATCAAGGATCTGGGTATAGAAGCGAGGCTTTGTATATGTCCCGCCGTTGGCGATCGCAGCGTATGCCGCGGTAATCTCCAGATTTGTAATACCCTTCGTGATACCGCCGAGTGCCAGAGGCTGTGCAATGTCTGAGAAAACCTTTCCGTCTGACGAAACGTAGTTATCGACGAGTGTCGTAAATCCAAAATCCAGACAGCAGTTATATCCGACGCGCGGCGTAATGGCGGTCAGTGTCTTGACGGCACAGACGTTCATGGATTGTTCGATTGCCTTCCGGACCGTGACGGTTCCCCGGTAGCCGCTGTACCAGTTGTTGACCGGGCGTCCCGTATCATAATTGAACGGAGAATCCTCGATCGTCGTTGCCAGTGTATAACCGCATGTATCGATGGCAGGCGCGTATGTGGACAGAATCTTAAAGCAGGAACCAGGCTGCCTCGTCGTATTGGTCGCACGGTTTAAGGTCAGGCTTCCGGACTTCTCGCCGCGGCCGCCGCTGATAGCCTTAACTTCCCCGGTATATTGATCCATCAGGACGATCGATGCCTGCGGTTCCGGAGAAGCTTCGCTGGATTCAACAATCGTATCACCATCTGTCAGAATGTCTGCCTTGTATTCTTCAACGGCTGCATTTGCCTCATCGGGGCTGTCATACAGCATCTCGTACGAGGAGCCGTATTTCTGCTGCATGTGGGCAAGCATCGTTTCTGTGTAGAAGTTCTCGACCGATCCGTCCTTATGCGTGACGGTAGCGGCATAACTCAGATTGTACTGGATCCGGGACGGGTAATTCGCATCGTTGTTCATCTCTTCGTCAACGATTTGCTGCATCGACTGATCCTGGCACGCTACGATCGTAAGCCCGCCGCTGTAGAGAGCGTTGTATGCCTGTGTATATGTATATCCCTTGATGTTTTCGAGATCTGTGATTACCTGGCTTGTAAGCTCATCGATATAATAAGAATAAGAAGAATCATTCGTGGTGACGATTTCATTATTGCTTTGGATGCGGGAATACACGTCATCTGCCAGTGCCTCGTCATACTGGTCCTTCGTGATCATATTCTGCTCGAGCATGTTATTGAGGACTTTTGTACGGCGCTTCTGATTCTGATCAGGATGCGTGATGGGGTTATACGCAGAAGGGTTCTGCGTGATCGCCGCGAGAACCGTACTTTCGGAAAGAGTAAGCTCGGAAACATCCTTGCCGAAATATCGTACGGAAGCAGTCTGGATACCAAGCGTATTCTGTCCGAGATTGATCGTATTCAGATAATCCTCCAGAATTTCGGATTTGCCCATGGACTTCTCAAGCTGGACGGCGAGATACTGTTCCTGGATTTTCCGTTCCATCTTCGCCTTGAACGTATCTTCATTGATGAAATCAGGGTAGACGGTATTCTTGATCAGCTGCTGTGTGATCGTACTGGCACCTTCCGAAAAATGTCCTCCGTTTGTGATGCCCTGCATGACAGCGCGGGCGATACCCTGCAGATCGATGCCGTTATGTTCATAAAAGCGGGCATCCTCGATCGCGATAAAAGCATTCTGTGTATCGGTCGGGATTTGGTCGATGCTGCGCCATATACGGTTGGCGTTGGCCGCCACGAACCGTTCCAGTTCCGTGCCGTTCTGATCGACTACAAATGTAGTGTAGCCGCTTGGCTTCACATCAGCGGTCGTAATGGACGGAGCGTCAGCAATCACGCTGCGGATGATCCCATAACCAATGACACCCGCGCAGATGAAGCCGACGATAATGGCGAATATGACGATGCGAAGTACGGTGACCTTGGCCTTGCCCTTATGCTGATTCTTGCGGGAAGTCAAGTCCTTCTGCTTCTTCGCAGTGCTCTGTTTACCATAGTTCATTGCGTACTGCCTCCTTATTTAACCAATTATAACAAAGACACGTAATGAAATAAAGCAAAATCAGAAAAATTCACATTCACCATAAAATCTTAAGAGCTTTTTCATTCCTTGCACATTGCGGAGAAATCCGTTACATTATAAGAGATAAAGAAAAAAGGAGTGCATATTCCATGCAGGATTCATATAAAACGGTCGGGAAAAGCGGGTCCGGCTCGATCGAAGAGAAGAAATCACGTTTTTTGGCAGAAATACGGTGTGTTCATTCGGAAGAGGAAGCAGCATCATTTCTGGAAGAAATGCGGAAGAAATACTGGGATGCGTCCCATCACTGCTCGGCGTTTCTTCTTGCCGAAGGCGGGACCGTGCATTTCTCAGATGACGGAGAACCATGCGGCACCGCAGGACGTCCGATTCTGGACATACTGACCGGTGCGGAGCTTTTTGACGCGGCCGTCGTTGTAACGCGGTATTTCGGGGGAACACTTCTTGGAACCGGAGGACTGACCAGAGCATATGGAAGCGCGGCCAGGGCCGCACTTGAAGACTGCACCGTTATTCAGAAACAGCGCGGCATCCATCTTTTGCTGAAGACGGATTATACGATGCCGGGGCGTCTGAAACGGATGGAAAGTGAGAAAAGATTCGTCATCGGCAGCGTTGATTATACAGATTCGGTTTGTCTGGATATTCTTGTGCCGGCCGGGACGGCAGAGGATCTGAAGCAGGAACTTCTGAATGAGACGGGCGGAAAGATCATCATTGAAACAGGCGCACCGTGCTGGTTTACGCTGTAAGTGATTTGTCCGATAAAAAACTCCCGCTGCCGGCAGAAGAATGCCGGCGCGGGAGCTGCGCATTTGAAAATCAGTCGAATTCCGGTTCGATCAGACCGTAAGCACCGTCTTTTCGTTTATATACTACGTTGACTTCTTCTGTTTCTGCGTTGCAGAACACGAAAAAGCTGTGGCCGAGGAGCTCCATCTGTACACAGGCATCCTCCGGGTACATTGGCTTGATCCCGAAACGTTTCGTGCGGATGATATGGATGTCGTCCGTCGAGTCATACTCCTTCTCAAGATATTCTTTCTTAAAGTTGGAACCGGCATCCTGATGCTTCTCAGTAAGTTTGTTCTTGTATCTGTGAAGCTGCCGCTCAATTACTTCCTCGACCAGGTCGATGGAAACATACATGTCGTTGCTGACTTGCTCGGAGCGGATGATATTGCCTTTGACCGGGATCGTCACCTCGATCTTCTGACGTTCCTTCTCAATGCTCAGTGTAACGATGATCTCCGTGTCAGGAGTGAAGTATTTCTCCAGCTTGCCCAGTTTCTGCTCGATCGCTTCATGAAGGCCAGGAGATACTTCAAGATTCTTGCCGCTGATAATAAAACGCATATTCGGTCAACTCCTTTATACTTGATTCTGAAAGAACGGCTGGAAAACAAGAACATTCCGATATAGAAAAGCGGTCCCTTCAGTTACTGATATTATACCATATCCCCGGCATAAGGCAAAGCAAAACATGGCATCTGTACTTATCTTGCCGCATTCCGTTTGCGCATACGGGAATCGAGGATCTTCTTCCGCAGACGCAGATGTTCTGGTGTGATTTCCAGCAGTTCATCCGTGTCGATGTAGTCAAGCGCCTGCTCAAGGCTCAGAATACGCGGCGGCGTCAGTTTAAGCGCCTCATCCGCGCTGGAAGAACGCGTATTTGTAAGGTGCTTCGTCTTGCAGACATTCAGTTCGATGTCTTCCGGCTTTGCGCTTTCACCGATCACCATTCCGGCATAGACACGCTCGCCCGGTCCGATGAAAAGTGTTCCCCGGTCCTGCGCACTGAACAGTCCGTATGTTACAGATTCACCCTCTTCAAAGGCGATCAGGGAACCCTGGCTGCGGTACTGGATATCTCCCTTATATGGGGCATATCCTTCGAAAATCGTATTGATAATTCCGTTTCCTTTCGTATCCGTCAGGAAATCACCGCGGTATCCGATGAGACCGCGTGAAGGTATCAGAAATTCAAGCCGGACGTATCCGCCGTTGATCGTACCCATATTCTGAAGCTCGGCCTTGCGGACAGACAGCTTCTCGATCACGATGCCCGTACAGTCTTCCGGAACGTCGATATAAACACGCTCCATCGGCTCAAGCAGCTTGTTGTTCTCGTCGCGTTTATAAAGGACCTCAGCCTTGCTGACGGCAAACTCGTATCCTTCTCTCCGCATCATTTCAATAAGTACAGAAAGATGAAGCTCGCCGCGGCCTGAGACCTTGAAGCAGTCGGTCGAGGAGGTATCCTCAACACGAAGACTTACGTCTGTATTCAGTTCCCGGAAAAGACGGCTCCGGATATGACGTGACGTTACATATTTTCCTTCCTGGCCGGCAAAAGGACTGTCATTTACCATGAAATCCATGGCAATGGTCGGCTCGGAAATCTTCTGGAACGGGATCGGCTCCGGATGGTCGATATCGCAGATCGTATCTCCGATACGGATGTCCGGAATACCGGAAATGGCAACGATAGATCCGACAGTGGCGCTCTCCACATCGATTTTGCGCAGACCCTCAAATTCATAAAGCTTATTGATGCGGACTTTCTCTTCTTTATCGGGATCGTGGTGGTTGACAAGAATCACGTCCTGTCCCACACGGATCGTACCGTTGCTTACCTTGCCGACACCGATGCGTCCGACATAGTCGTTATAGTCGATCGTACTGATCAGGATCTGAGTCGGAGCGTCGGGGTCGCCCGTCGGCGCCGGGATATATTTCAGGATCGTTTCAAAAAGCGGGACCATGTTCTTGGGATCGTCGCGCATGTCAAGAACGGCATGGCCGGTTTTGGCGGATGCGTAGACAAACGGGCAGTCAATCTGCTCATCGGAAGCACCGAGATCCATAAAGAGCTCCAGAACTTCGTCGATGACTTCCTTCGGTCTCGCCTCCGGTCGGTCGCATTTATTGATACAGACAATTGCCGGAAGATCCAGGTCAAGCGCTTTCTGAAGAACAAATTTCGTCTGCGGCATGGCTCCCTCGAAAGCATCGACGACGAGTACGACTCCGTCTACCATTTTAAGGACACGTTCCACCTCACCGCCGAAATCGGCATGGCCCGGTGTGTCGACGATGTTGATTTTCGTCCCTTTGTACCATACTGCCGTGTTTTTGGAAAGAATTGTAATACCACGTTCGCGCTCAATATCGCCGCTGTCCATAACACGTTCCGCAACTTCCTGGTTGTCCCGGAAGACACCGCTCTGACGCAGAAGCTGATCGACAAGTGTTGTCTTGCCGTGGTCGACGTGGGCGATGATTGCAATATTACGGATGTCGTTGCGTGCTGTTTTCATATTTTATTCCTCTTCTCATTTCATTTGCATTTAGTAGTATATCACTTTGCGGCAGAAAAAAAAGAAAAGATTAACAAAAACCGGAAACAAATTTGATATTTATATTTAAATATGATAAGATGTCACCGAATCTTGTTGACCATGCTGGGGTGAAGATATGAGCAAAGGATTGATTTCAGTCTATTACGGAAACGGACGCGGAAAGACGACAGCTGCGCTTGGACAGGGTATCAGAGCTGCAAGCCAGGGAAAGTCAGTTTTTATCATTCAGTTTCTGAAAGAGAAGAATCAGGAAGAAATCAGCTTTATCGCCAGACTGGAGCCGGAAATCAAGCTTTTCCGTTTTGAAAAGGCAGACGAAGGCTTCGATCTCCTTTCGGAAGATGAAAAGCAGGAAGAGATTTCGAGTATCCGGAACGGTATGTCGTTTGCCAAGAAAGTGCTGGTTACGGAGGAATGTCAGGTACTGATTCTGGACGAGGTTCTGGGTATCCTGGAACAGGGGATCATAACGGTCGAAGACATGAGAAGCATCCTGGAGTCAAAGCACGAAGAGACCGAGATCATTCTGACAGGGCAGAAGATGTGTCCCGGCATCGAAGATTTGATGAATCGGATTTATACGATCAGTATAGTCAAAGATTGACACGCATCCAGAATAATGATATAGTGTCCTTGATAAAAAACATAGCAGGATAGAGGTTGCGGTTCTTCATTAGTATTCATGCGGATGTGCAGGAACAGGTGATGCATGGTGAAAGGGGAGGGCTGCCGAAGGATATGCTTTCCCTGCGGAGGGTATCCTGGGCACAGAATGAATAATTCTGTGACTGTCATCATTTGATGGAGCGCTATCTGCCGCATGGAAATATTTTTCTCACAGAGAAGAATCGTAGAGGCAGCCCCATTCGTTGTCTCTATTTTGTATCTTCAAACTTATAAGGAGGAATTTCGAATGGCTATTTTTAAAGGTGCCGGTGTCGCAATCATTACGCCGTTCCATGAAGACGGATCGATCAATTATGAGAAGCTTGACGAGCTTCTGGATTACCAGATCGCGCACAGTACGGACAGTATCATCATCTGCGGTACGACCGGTGAAGCATCTACGCTTACGGAAGAGGAACACCTCGACTGTATCGCGCATACAGTTTCTTATGTGAACCACCGCGTGCCTGTCATCGCCGGAACGGGCTCAAACTGCACAAGAACGGCGGCATATCTGTCAAAAGAAGCGCAGAAGGCCGGAGTGGACGGGATACTGATCGTAACGCCCTATTACAATAAAGCTACGCAGAAAGGTCTTGTCGAGCATTATTCTTATGTTGCCAGGCATGTTGATCTTCCTATTATTATGTATAATGTACCGAGCCGGACAGGCTGCAATATTCAGGCAGCTACGGCAGCGGAGATCGTTAAGAAGATCGATAACGTGGTCGGAATCAAAGAAGCGACAGGGAACATTTCACAGGTCGCGGATCTGATGGATCTGACACAGGGCGATATTGATCTTTATTCCGGAAATGACGATCAGGTCGTCCCGCTTCTTTCGCTGGGCGGAATCGGTGTTATCTCGGTACTTTCCAATATATCCCCGGAAACGCAGCATGATATCTGCAATATGTTCTTCAACGGTGATGTAAAGGGAAGCATGGAACTGCAGCTGAAGGCAAACCCGCTGATCGGACAGCTTTTCTCAGAGGTCAATCCGATCCCTGTCAAGAAAGCCATGAATCTGATGGGCTTCGAGGTTGGCCCGCTCCATCTGCCGCTTACAGAACTAGAACCTGTACATACAGAGGCATTGATCCGTGAGATGAAGAAGTTTGGCTTGAAAGTAAATGAATGATAAGACATTGGGCAGCGCGTCTTGACGGGCTGCCCGGTTTGATTGAGATGAATGGAGGAAGCTTTTATGATTGACGTTATTGTGCACGGATGCAGCGGTGTGATGGGTCAGGCTGTCGTCAGGATGGTTCGGGAAGACCCGGATATGGAGATCGCGGCAGGCATCGATCCGAGGGGAGGAGACGAGAACTCATTTCCTGTTTATAAGAATATCGGGGACTGCAAAGAAGCGGCCGATGTAATCATTGACTTTTCCACGGCAGCGGCGATCGACAGTCTGCTTTCCTACTGCGCCGAAAAGAAGATGCCCGTCGTTCTCTGTACGACCGGCCTTTCCGAGGAACAGCTGAACCGTCTTCCGGAAATTTCCGAACGTACCGCTGTTCTGAAATCCGCCAATATGTCGCTTGGAATCAATCTGCTTATGAAACTGCTGAAGGAAGCAGCGGAAATTCTCGGGCCGGCAAATTATGACGTTGAGATCGTGGAGCGTCATCACAACCGAAAGCTGGATGCACCGAGCGGAACGGCAATATCGCTTGCGGATGCCGTAAACAGCGGCCTTGAAAGGAAATACAGCTATAATTTCAACCGCAGCGGAGAGCGGAAGAAACGGGAACATGATGAAATCGGAATCGCTTCCGTGCGCGCAGGAAATATTGTCGGAGAGCATGAAGTCATTTTTGCAGGTACGGATGAGATCGTGGAATTCCGCCATACGGCATGCTCTCGTTCTGTTTTTGCACAGGGTGCCGTGGAGGCGGCGAAGTTCCTTGTCGGAAAAGACCCGGGAATGTACGATATGGCTGATGTGATAGCAGACAGACGCTGACGGAAGAGGTATAAAATGGAAAAGAATTCACTGGAGTACCGATATTTGCTGCAGTTAGCGGATGTTTATCCGACGATCGCCTCAGCGGCGACGGAAATCATCAATCTGCAGTCGATTCTCGACCTGCCGAAGGGCACGGAGCATTTCATGACGGACATTCACGGAGAATTTGAGGCGTTTGATCATGTGCTCCGCAACGGATCCGGCGCCGTGCGGCGCAAGATCGAGGATGTGTTCGGAAATACGCTTGGAGAGAAGGACAAGCGGAATCTGGCGACGCTGATCTATTATCCGAATGAGAAGATCGACCTTGTCAAGAAGACGGAAACGGATATGAAGGACTGGTACCGTACGACTTTATACCGTCTGATTGAGGTCAGCAAGCGCGCCTCTTCCAAGTATACGCGTTCAAAGGTGCGGAAAGCGCTGCCGAAGGATTATGCGTATGTGATCGAGGAACTGATCACAGAAAAAGCCGAAGTGCTTGACAAGGAAGCGTATTATTCAGAGATCGTCAATACGATAATCGATATCGGCCGGGCGGAGTCTTTCATCATCGCTTTAAGTGAACTGATCCAGAGGCTTGTCATCGATCACCTTCATATCGTGGGGGATATATACGACCGCGGTCCCGGACCGCACTTTATCATGGACAAGCTAATGGAATATCACTCTCTTGATATTCAGTGGGGCAACCATGACGTCCTTTGGATGGGCGCCGCGGCCGGCCAGCTTTCCTGCATTGCGAATGTGATCCGTATCTGTATCCGGTACTGCAATCTTGATATTCTGGAAGATGCGTACGGCATTAACCTGCTTCCGCTGGCGAATTTTGCCATGCTGACGTATGCGGATGATCCGTGCAGATGTTTTCAGGTCAAGGGCGGTGAAGATTACTCAGACCTTGACCGTCACATGTCCGTTCTGATGCATAAGGCGATCACGGTGATCCAGCTGAAGCTGGAAGGACAGCTGATTAAACGTCATCCGGAATACGGCATGGAGGACAGGCTCCTTCTCGACAAGATCGATCGGGAAAACGGCATGGTAACGGTATACGGCAGGGAATACGAAATGCTGGACAATAATTTCCCAACGATCGACCCGGCGGATCCGTATGCTCTGACACCGGAGGAAGAAGACATCATGGAACGCCTTCAGAAGACGTTCGTAAACTGCAGCCGTCTTCAGAAGCATATGAGCTTTCTGATGCGGAAAGGAAGTCTGTACAAAATTTTCAACGGGAATCTTCTGTATCATGGCTGTGTGCCGCTCAATGCGGACGGCTCTTTCCGCGAGGTGACGGTCTACGGAAAGAAATACAGCGGGAAAGCACTTTATGATATTCTTGAAATATATGCACGCAAGGCATATTTTGCAGTCGAGAACGAGGAACGGGAAAAAGGCCGCGATATTTTCTGGTTTATCTGGGAGCATCCGGATTCTCCGCTTTTCGGAAAAGACCGCATGACGACGTTTGAGCGGCAGTTCCTGGCGGAGACCGACACGCACGTTGAACATAAGAACCCATATTACCGGCTCCTTGAGAACGAAGATGTCGTCACCAGGATCCTTGAGAATTTCGGACTTACGGACAGTGACGCCCATATCATCAACGGGCATATCCCGGTCCATCAGGGCGAAGGGGAGCTGCCGGTGAAATGCAACGGCCGCGTACTCGTAATTGACGGCGGCTTTTCCAAAGCATATCAGAAGGTGACCGGAATTGCCGGCTATACCTTGATCTATAATTCATACGGAATGCGTCTTGTCGCTCATGATCCGTTTCAGTCGCGTGAAGAAGCGATCATCAACGGGAAGGACATCCATTCGGATACAGTCGTTGAGCAGCGTGTCATGGACCGGCGCAAGGTCGGCGATACGGATACGGGAACGGCGATCCGTCAGAAGATCGGGGAACTGAGGGAACTTCTGGCGGCATACCGTGCCGGTGACATCCGTGAAAGGAGCTGAAATACAGGCTTATGAGATTTCGTCCCTGTATCGATATTCACAACGGAAAGGTGAAGCAGATTGTCGGAAGCAGTCTCCGCGACAGCGGAGATACTGCTTCCGAGAATTTTGTAGCCGGAAAAGACGCTGCCTGGTATGCGGAACTGTACAAGAAATACGGACTTTCGGGCGGCCATGTCATACTTTTGAACAGCACTTCGTCTCCTTATTATGAGGCGACGAGGGAGCAGGCATTTATGGCGCTCCATGCCTACCCGGGCGGCCTGATGGCAGGCGGCGGGGTAAATGACGGGAACGCGAAGGATTTTCTGAATGCCGGCGCTTCTCATGTGATCGTCACGTCATTCCTTTTTCGGGACGGGGCCTTCTGTGCCGACCGTCTTTCCAGCCTGGAAAAGGCGGTCGGAAGTGACCGCATCGTCATTGACCTGAGCGCGCGAAAGAGAAACGGCCGGTATTATGTGGTAACGGACCGGTGGCAGACGTTTACGGCGCAGCCGGTAACGGATTCCTTTCTGGATTCGCTGTCGAGCCACTGCAGCGAATTCCTGATCCACGGCGTGGACGCAGAAGGCAAAACGGCCGGTATGGAGAAGGAACTTGTTTCCTTCCTTTCTTCCTGGAATAAGCTTCCGGTAACGTATGCCGGCGGGATCGGCAGTCTTGAGGATCTGCGGAATTTTGCACAGATTACAGACGGCCGTATCGATTTTACGATCGGAAGCGCACTTGATCTGTTCGGCGGTACGGTCCCTTTTCGTGAGATATTAAATTTCCGTGAACAGAAAAGCGACAGTTGAAGAAAGAATCCATTCGTGCTAGAATAATTTCTGTATACATAAATACAGGAATTTAATGGGAGTAATAATATGGGATTTGCACAGAAGATTTTTGGAACACACAGCGAACACGAAGTGAAGCGTATTCTGCCGATCGTCGATAAGATCGAATCCTTACGCTCGGAAATGCAGAAGCTTTCCGATGAGGAGCTTCGTGACAAGACGCGGGAATTCAAGGAACGGCTGAAGAAGGGAGAAACACTGGATGACCTTCTGCCTGAAGCATATGCGACAGTCCGTGAAGCAGCAAAACGGTCGATCGGTCTTGAGCATTACCGTGTTCAGCTGATCGGCGGGATCATTCTTCATCAGGGCCGCATCGCCGAAATGAAAACCGGTGAAGGAAAGACGCTCGTGGCTACACTGCCTGCGTATCTGAACGCGCTGCCGGGAGAAGGGGTCCATATCGTGACCGTCAACGATTACCTGGCTAAGCGTGACGCGGAATGGATGGGGAAGGTCCATGAATTTCTCGGCCTTACTGTCGGAGTCGTTCTGAACAGCTATACGCCGGAAGAGCGGCGCGCCGCTTATAACTGCGATATCACTTATATCACGAACAATGAAGATGGTTTCGACTATCTTCGTGACAATATGGTCATCTACAAGGAGCAGTTAGTCCAGCGTGAGCTGAACTATGCGATCGTCGATGAGGTCGACTCGGTTCTGATCGATGAAGCAAGGACACCGCTGATCATTTCAGGACAGAGCGACAAGTCTACAAAGCTGTATGAGCTTTGCGATATTCTTGCCGGTCAGCTGGAACGCGGCGAAGCGAGCGGTGAATTCAGCAAGATGAATGCGATCATGGGTGAGGAGATCACGGAAACAGGTGATTTCATCGTCAATGAGAAGGACAAGGTCATCAATCTTACCGAGCGCGGCGTCAAGAAGGTCGAGCGTTTCTTTAAGATCGAAAATCTGGCCGACGCGGGGAACCTTGAGATCCAGCATAATATTATTCTGGCCTTAAGGGCCCATAATCTGATGTTCCGTGATCAGGATTACGTTGTCAAAGACGACGAAGTACTGATCGTCGATGAATTTACGGGACGTATCATGCCGGGACGCCGGTATTCGGACGGCCTGCACCAGGCGATCGAGGCGAAGGAGCATGTCAACGTAAAGCGTGAGAGCAAGACGCTGGCGACGATCACATTCCAGAACTTCTTTAACAAATATAAGAAGAAAGCAGGAATGACCGGTACAGCACTTACGGAAGAGAAGGAATTTCGTGATATTTACGGGATGGACGTTGTCGAAATTCCCACGAATGTTCCTGTGATTCGTCAGGATCTTGAGGATGCAGTATACAAGACGAAGAAAGCAAAGTTTAACGCCGTCATCAATGAAATTCTGGAAGCGCACAAGAAGGGACAGCCCGTCCTTGTCGGTACGATCACGATCGAGACATCCGAGCTTTTGAGCGGTATGCTCCATAAGCGCGGGATCCAGCATCAGGTTCTGAATGCCAAGTTCCATGAATTGGAGGCACAGATCGTTGCCGGTGCAGGAATCCACGGAACGGTAACGATCGCGACCAATATGGCCGGACGTGGTACCGATATCAAGCTGGATGATGAATCACGGGCGGCAGGCGGACTTAAAATCATAGGCACGGAGCGCCACGAGGCGCGGCGTATCGATAATCAGCTGCGAGGCCGGTCAGGCCGTCAGGGCGATCCGGGAGAATCCCGTTTCTTCGTTTCGCTGGAAGATGATTTAATGCGTCTGTTCGGCTCCGAGCGTCTGATGAGTATTTTTAACGCGATCGGTGTTGAGGATGACGAGCAGATCGAGCATAAGATGTTAAGCAGTGCGATCGAGAAGGCCCAGGAGAAGATCGAAGGCAACAACTTCGGCATTCGTAAGAATCTGCTGGAATACGATCAGGTTATGAACGAGCAGCGTGAGATCATATACAAGGAGCGCCGCCGTGTGCTCGACGGAGAGAGTATGCGTGATTCCATTTACAAGATGATCACGGATATCGTCGAGGAAACGGTCGACGAACTGGCACCGGGAAGTGACGGTTCGTCCGAGTGGAATGAAGTAGATCTGAATGAGGCTCTTCTTCCGACGATCCCGATCGCGCCGGTGTCGAAGGATGAACTGGAAGGCAGAGAGACCGGCGAGATCAAGCAGATGCTGAAGGAACGCGCCGTTAAGGCATACGAAGCGAAAGAAGGAGAGTTCCCGGAACCGGAGCAGCTGCGTGAAGTCGAGCGGGTCATTCTGCTGAAAGTAATTGATGCAAGATGGATGGACCATATCGACGATATGGATCAGCTTCGCCAGGGCATCGGCCTGCAGGCATACGGTCAGCGTGATCCCCTTGTGGAGTACAGAATGAACGGCTATAACATGTTCGATGAGATGTCACGTACGATCCAGAAGGATACGGTGCGGCTTCTCTTCCATGTCCGCATAGAGCAGAAGGTGGAGCGTGAGCAGGTCGCCAAGGTGACAGGCACGAATAAAGATGATTCGGCGCCGCGCGGCCCTGTCGTCCGCCAGGAGAAGAAGATTTATCCGAATGATCCCTGCCCGTGCGGGAGCGGTCTGAAGTATAAGCAGTGCTGTGGCAGAAAGAAATAGCCGCAGATGACTCAGGTTGATAGTTTTTCGATTTTTATTATCTGAAAGAAGGTGCAGGGTTGGTCGAATTTGATCAGTACAGATTATCATTGAACGCGCTTGAGCAGCCTTTCCAGGAATTAAGGGATTCACTTTGACTGTGCATCCTTAAAGAAACGCGCGGCGGAGCTTGAGGAAACGATGGCAAAGCCGGATTTCTGGGATGACGCTTCTCATTCAAAGAAAGTCATGCAGGAGCTTTCTTCGCTGAAATCCAGAATCAGTTCGTGGGAACGTCTCGAGTCTGCCCATGACGATCTTGAGCTTTTGATCGAAATGGGAGATGAAGAAGAGGATACGAGTCTGATACCGGAGATTCAGGAAATGCTTCGCAGTTTCGGGGAGAATCTCGAAAACATACGGATCCAGACATTGCTGTCAGGCGAGTATGACCGGGACAACGCGATCATTACGCTTCACGCGGGAGCAGGCGGAACCGAGAGCTGCGACTGGGTCAGCATGCTTTACCGAATGTACTGCCGCTACGCGGAGAAGGAAGGCTTCCGGACAGAAATGCTGGACTATCTCGACGGCGATGAGGCAGGTCTCAAGATGGTTACGTTTGAAGTGACCGGTGAGTTCGCATACGGGTATCTGAAATCGGAACACGGAGTGCACAGACTCGTGCGGATATCACCGTTCAATGCAGCAGGAAAGCGGCAGACTTCATTTGCCTCCTGTGACGTCATGCCGGATATCGATGAAGATATTGAGCTTGATATCAATGAAGACGATCTGAAGATCGATACATACCGTTCCAGCGGTGCCGGAGGACAGCACGTCAACAAGACGTCCTCGGCGATCCGCATCACACATATACCGACGGGCATCGTCGTACAGTGTCAGAATGAACGGTCGCAGTTCAACAACAAGGATAAGGCGATGCAGATGCTGAAAAGCAAGCTGTATCTGCTGAAACAGCAGGAACAGGCCGAGAAGGCTTCCGGTATCCGGGGTGAAGTGCGGGAAATCAATTTCGGAAACCAGATCCGTTCTTATGTGCTGCATCCTTATTCACTTGTAAAGGATCACAGAACGGGAGAAGAAGCAGGCAATGTAAGTGCCGTGCTCGATGGCAGTATTGAGCCGTTTATTAACGCATACCTCAGAAAATCACTTGAAAACGGAACGAAACAGCAGGCAGGGGAGTGAGCGATATGGTCAATATAGCAGTACTGGGTTATGGAACAGTGGGCTCAGGCGTTGTGGAAGTGATCCGCACGAACGGAAAGCAGATCAACAGACGGATCGGCAATGAACTGAATATCAAATATGTTTTGGATCTGCGGGAATTTCCGGATGATCCGGTATCGGATGTTTTGGTCCACGACTATGCAAAAATAATAGACGATCCGGAAGTTGATATCGTTGTAGAAGTCATGGGAGGCATAGAGCCTGCCTATACATTTGTGAAGACGGCACTGGAACGCGGCAAGTGTGTCGTGACATCCAACAAGGAACTGGTTGCGAAGCACGGCGCCGAATTTCTTTCCATGGCGAAGATACGGAATATCAATTTCCTGTTTGAAGCAAGTGTCGGCGGCGGCATTCCGATCATCCGTCCGATCAACTCTTCGCTGACAGCAGATATTATCGAGGAGATTACCGGTATTCTGAACGGAACGACGAATTATATCCTTTCGAAAATGTATTTTGACGGTGCCGATTATGACGAAGTGCTTCGTGACGCGCAGGCAAAGGGATATGCGGAGCGCAATCCGGAAGCCGATGTGGAAGGCTTTGATGCATGCCGCAAGATCGCGATTCTGTCGTCGCTGATTTCAGGTCAGCAGGTCGATTATGAAGATATATACACGGAAGGGATTACGGAAATCACCTCCAGAGACATCAGCTACGCGCGGAAGCTCGGAATGCAGATCAAGCTGCTGGCCAGCAGCAAACGGGACGAAGACAGTCTTTCTGCTATCGTAGCGCCGTTTCTTCTGGACCGTGAGCATCCGCTCTACGGAGTCAACGACGTATATAACGCTATTTTTATCCACGGGAAGTTTCTGGGTGACGCGATGTTCTATGGCCAGGGGGCCGGCAAGTATCCTACAGCAAGTGCTGTCGTAGCGGATGTTGTGGATGCGGCGAAGCATCTGCACCGGAATATCATGACGATGTGGGAAGAGCGGAAGCTTACGCTGGTCGACAGCGGATCGGTAGAACGCAGATTTTTCGTGCGCTTAAGCGGAAACGGGGAAGAGCAGCTTGAAAATATCAGACAGTGCTTCGGCAGCGTGCAGTTTGTGGATGCCGGATACGGTGACGAAACTGCGTTTATTACGCCGGTGATGACGGAAGATATTTACAGACAAAAGGTGGCAGATATATCCGGGATCATCCATATGATCCGTGTGGAGGAGCCGCGATGAAATATATCCTTGTACTGGGCGACGGAATGGCGGATGAACCGCTCCCGGAATGCGGCGGCAAGACGCCTCTTGAGGCAGCCCGTACGCCGAATACGGATGAACTGGCAGTGAAATCCGAGCTGGGAATGGTGCATACGATACCGGATGGAATGGTTCCCGGCAGTGACACCGCAAATTTATCTGTTCTCGGATACGATCCTGCCCGCTGCTACACTGGACGTTCACCGATCGAAGCATTGAGCATCGGCGTCGATATGAAGGATACAGATGCTGCATACCGCTGCAATATCGTAACTTTGACGGAAAGTGCCGGTTCTTTTGAAGAGCAGACGATCGTCGATCACAGCTCAGGGGAAATTTCCACGGCCGACTCGACAGTGCTTCTCAATGCGGTCAGAGCAGAACTCGAGACGGATGAGTTCCGTTTTTACGCGGGGACGAGCTACCGCCATCTGCTGATCTGGAATCACGGAAGGGTCATAGAACTGGCGCAGCCGCATGATATACTGGGAAAGGTGATTGGTCCGTATCTTCCGGAATATCTTCCGTTCCGGGAAATGATGAAGAAGAGTTTCGATATTCTGCGGGATCATCCGATAAACAAAGCCAGGAAGGAGCGGGGGCAGAATCCTGCCAACTGTATCTGGTTCTGGGGCGGCGGTACGAAGCCGCTTATCACTTCGTTCGAAGAGAAACGCCATATCAGGGGCGTTATGATATCGGCGGTGGATCTGTTAAAGGGCATCGGGATCGGCGCCGGAATGAAGATCATCCAGGTCGAGGGAGCCAACGGAGGCCTTAATACGAATTACCGCGGCAAGGCAGACGCCGCGCTTAACGCGGTTCTGAAGGACGGATACGACTTTGCGTATGTCCATATCGAAGCGCCGGATGAAATGGGACATTTGGGAAATACAGCAAATAAGATCGAAGCGATCGAACGGATCGACCGCGATGTGATCGGACCGATCCGAAGAACCATGCAGGAATCGGGAGAACCGTACAGACTGCTTTATCTGCCGGATCACCCTACGCCGATCTGTCTGCGGACGCATACGAGTGATGCGGTGCCGTATCTTTTATATGACAGTACGGCGGAGCAGGATCATTCATGGCATTACAGCGAACGGGAAGGGCGCGAAAGCGGCCGCTACCTTGAGAAGGGCTCCATGCTGATGGATCGCCTTTTTCGATAAACAGAGGAGGTAAATATGTTAGTTGTTAAGAAATTCGGCGGCAGCTCTGTAGCTGACAAGGAAAGAATCTTCAATGTCGCACGGCGGTGTATCGAAGACTGGAATAAAGGCAATGACGTCGTCGTTGTGCTTTCCGCCATGGGCAAAACGACAGACGGTCTGATCGCGCAGGCGCATGAAATCAACCCCAAACCGCCGAAACGGGAAATGGACATGCTTTTTACGGTAGGTGAGCAGACATCGGTCGCACTGATGGCAATGGCTATGGCAAGTCTCGGTGTTCCGGCTGTTTCCTTGAATGCTTTTCAGGTAATCATGCACACGACTTCTCAGTATGGGAACGCACGTCTTAAACGAATCGATACGGACCGTATCATGCATGAGCTTGACAGCCGCAAGATCGTGATCGTTACAGGTTTTCAGGGCGTCAACCGTTATGATGACTATACGACACTTGGACGCGGCGGTTCTGACACGACGGCTGTTGCTCTGGCTGCTGCCCTTCATGCGGATGAGTGTGAGATTTATACAGATGTGGAAGGCGTATATACGGCAGATCCGCGTATCGTGCCGAACGCAAGAAAACTCAAGGAAATCACATATGATGAGATGCTGGAGCTGGCATCGCTCGGGGCGAAGGTACTTCACAATCGTTCTGTTGAGATGGCCAAGAAATACAATGTGCAGCTGGTCGTACGGTCCAGTCTGAATGACGCGGAAGGAACGATAGTAAAGGAGAAGGTCAAAATGGAAAAGACGCTTGTAAGCGGTGTCGCAGTCGATAAACATGCAGCAAGAATTTCGATCATCGGGCTGGAGGACCAGCCGGGGATCGCATTCAAAGTATTCCAGGTGCTTTCCAATAAGGATATCAACGTAGATATCATTCTGCAGTCGGTAGGCCGTGACGGCAGGAAGGACATATCGTTTACCGTTCAGGACACGGATCTTGATGAAGCACTGCAGGCACTGGAAGACAACAAGGAGCGCCTTACGATCCGTCAGATCGAGCATGAAGAGAAAGTAGCGAAGGTCTCGATCGTCGGGGCAGGCATGATGACACATGCCGGGGTAGCGACGACGATGTTCGAATGCCTTTACAATTCAGGCATCAACATCAACATGATTTCAACGTCCGAGATCCGGATTTCCGTGCTGATCGATGAGAAGTATGCGGATCTTGCGGTGAGTTCGATCCACGACGCGTTTCAGCTTGAGGATTAGACAGCAAGAAAGCAAAAAAGGGAACTGCCGTGACAGCAGTTCCCTTAAATTTTGGAATCCGGTTTAGTAAAACACGTGAGCTCCGATTACGAGTCCGTCGATCGTTCCGTTATCTCTGCAGAAGAACAGCGCACCGCCCGTAATGTCAGTTCCGGAAAGAGCATCCTGCGCCGCGGGAATACAGTAAGCATATGCTCCGGAAGCAAGAACCATTGCAAAACGTCCGCTTGCTACAGGCGAGAACTGTCCGCTCTGATAGATGACACCGCTGATCGTACTGGGGAAGCGGCTGCTTCTGACACGATTCATGACGACACTGCCGACCGCGACCTGACCGTCGTAGCTCTGGTTGCCTGCTTCGCAGTAAATAATTGCTGCAAGCATATTCGTATCACTGTCGGTCACCGTTATCGCAGGAGCATCATAAGAATAGTCGCCGGAAACACTGGCAGAACTGCTGTAAGAAACGGATTTCACAGCGGCAGCCTGCGCAGCCTTCTCTTCATTCAGCTGGGCTTCATATGATTCGGCATCTGCTTCGGCTGCGGTAAGCTGGTCTGAAAACTGTGAGATCGAAGCGGACGTTGCGGCGATCTGACTCGATGCGGCAGTCTGTTTCGATGCAAGATCGCTCTGAAGAGAGGTGAGAGATTCTCTGTCAGCGACCAGCTGATCTTCCTTGGCAGCGATCGTGTTCTTCGTAGCCACATATTCATTCAGCATGTTCCGGTCGTACGTATTCAGCTGACTGACTTCGTCCGCCCGGTTCATCAGTTCACCGATATTTTCCGATTCAAGAATCGCGGCCAGATAGCTGAAAGAACCATTTTCGTAAGAATATTTAATGCGAAGCTTCATATTGTTATACTGATTGGCTTCGTCTGCGCGTGCATCATCAAGCTCGGACTCTGTCTGACGGATATCGTCATTCTTGTCAGAAATCTGAGACTGGATACTTTCCATGTCGCTGCTGATGGAAGAAAGTTCATCGTTAAGCGTACTGAGTGTCGACTCAAGAGAAGCTTTCTGGTCTGCAATATTACTGACCTGCTGTTTCTTTTGGTCAAGTGTTGTCTGGTCGGCGGCATATGACAATTCAGGGAACAGGCAAACGCTTGAAATCATGGTAAAGGCGAGGACAGCAGCCGTAAAAATGCGTCTATATCTGCATTGAGGCATTGTTAGAACTCCTTTCTGCCCATATCTTCTACATCTCAAAACATTACAAATACGAAATACACTTATGAACCAATAGAAATAAATCGTTAATAATAATGTAATATTTACGGTGCTACGTTTGCTATTATACATGGTTTTGACCTTTTTTGCAAGCTTTGATATAATATTGCCATAAGGTCCAAAAACCCCGCATTTTACAGGCTTTTCCGGTGCACGCAGAAAGCGGCGGCATGCCCGGGTATCCGCAAGTGCCCACGGAAAGCCTGTTTGCAAAAGGAAGTAAAAAAATGAAAAAAGAAATAAATACTAAAAAAATTAGATTAATAGGACTTGACCTTGACGGGACCGTATTAACAAATGACAAGCATATTACGGAAAGGACGCGGAAGGCGCTGGAATCGGCGTCCGAGCAAGGTGTTGTGGTTATGACGGCAACAGGCAGGCCGTTCAATGCGATCGCGGAAGAATTCCTGAATCTCAAAGGAGTCAGGTATCTGATGAGTTCAAACGGCGCATCCGTCTATGACAGGGACAAGGAAGAACTGATCTACCATGCCTGCCTAACGGAAAAACAGTGCCTTGATATCATGAGCCGGTTCTCCCGGTATCACTGCTGGCGTGAGATCTGCATCGGCGGCATCAGTTATGTGGAGCAGGATATGTACAATACTCCGGAAACGTATTTCCGGGAGGCCCCGATGATCCGGTATGTGCTGCAATCGCGTGTGCCTGTTCCGGATATCATCGAAACGATCCGCTCAAAAAAAGAAAACCTTGAAAAGGTCTGCGCGTTTTTTTATGAAACAGAAGAAAGAGAAAAAGCAAGACAGGAATTCCTCAATATGGAAAACATTGTTCAGGCTGAGGCAAGCATGTATAATCTTGAAGTGAGCAGTCCTAAGGCAACGAAGGGGAAGGCGCTTTTTTATACGGGAAAGCTGCTGGGAATCGAACCGTCTGAGGTCATGGCCTGCGGTGACGGCATGAATGATTATGAAATGGTCGTGGGAGCCGGGCTCGGGGTCGCCATGGGAAATGCAATGGAAAAGCTGAAAGAGGCGGCGGATTTCATCACGGGAACGAACGAGGAAGACGGGGTGGCTTATGCGGTCGAACGGTTCGTTTTAGGGCAGTAACTGCGATTTGCATATTCATACAAACATTCGGAATATGCTTGTATTTCCAATTGGAAAAATGTACAATAAGAAAAGCGCAGGCTCGAAACCGTGCCTGCATATTATTCAGGGAGGGGTTCATTATGAAAAAGAAACAGGTACTTTGTATACTTCTTGCAGGTGCGATGGCCGTATCGCTTGCAGCGTGCGGATCATCTTCAGCATCAACGTCTTCATCAGGAGCGAGTGCTTCGTCCGGTTCGACGGGAAGCAGCGACACACTGATCGTCGGTACGGAAGCCGGATTTGCGCCGTATGAATATATGAGCGGCGACGAGGTGGTCGGTGTCGACATGGATATTTCCAAAGCCATTGCAGATGATATGGGCAAGAAGCTTGTGATCAAGAATATGGATTTCGACGGCGCACTCGTTGCGGTACAGAGCGGCAAGGTCGATATGGTAGCGGCAGGTGTTTCGGTCAGTGACGAGCGGAAGGAAGTCATGGATTTTTCTCATGAATACGTAGATTCGACCGAGGTCGTGGTTGTGAATGCTTCGCAGCCAAATGTGAAAACAGCCGGTTCCGAGCTGGCGGGCAGTGATCTGGACGGCAAAATCGTCGCAGTGCAGCAGGGAAATATCGCGGATTCATGGGTATCGAGCGGAGATAACTGCAAGCCTTCCGATATCAAGCGTTATACGAAGTTTGCACAGGCTGCTGAGGATCTGAAGAACAACAAGGTAGACTGCATCGTTATGGATCAGTATCCGGCACAGGAGCTTGTTTCAAGCAATCCTGAACTGAAGGTCATGGACGGTGTCCTGTTTGAGGATAAATATGCGATCGCGGTAAAGAAAGGCAATGAGGAACTTTTGACGGAGATCAACAAGGTGATCGATAAACTGAAGGAAGACGGGAAGATCGATGAGTTTATCTCGAACCACGCAAGCAGCGCGGCCAGTTCGTCAGACAGTTCATCAAAGTAATATCTGAAAGGAAACGGTAACAGAGTATGATTGCAGCAGGAAGCTGGGGCGCCGCTTTTACAAGGGCGTTTCTGACAGACCATCGGTATTTGGCGTATCTTAGCGGACTTAAGACGACAGCACTCATTTCCGTATTTGCCATAATTCTCGGTATTCTGATCGGACTTGTTGTCGCGGTCGGCAAAGTGAGTGCCAAGGGCAACAGGAAGCTTTGGATCATCGGTGGAATATGCAATATTTATACAACGGTCATCCGCGGCACGCCTGTCATGGTGCAGCTGCTGATCATCTATAATCTGGTTTTTACGTCCCGCAATACGAATGAAATCGTCGTCGGCGCCGTCTGTTTCGGCATCAATTCCGGCGCGTACGTTGCGGAGATCATCCGTGCCGGACTCGAATCGGTCGACCGCGGGCAGATGGAAGCAGGCCGTTCTTTAGGCTTCAGCTATCTGCAGACGATGCGGCTGATCATTGTTCCGCAGGCCGTCAAGAATATTCTTCCGGCTCTGGGCAATGAACTGATCACTCTGATCAAGGAGACATCGGTAGCCGGAGTTATCGCCGTGACGGACCTGACGAAGGCTGCTCAGTATGTCGGCAGCGTGACGTTCGACATTTTGACACCGCTCTTTATCGCGGCGCTTACGTATCTCGTTATTGTACTGATTCTTACACGTCTTCTCAAGGCGCTGGAAGGGAGGATGTCCCGCAGTGATCGTTACTAAAGGCCTGAAGAAATCGTTTAACGGCATAGAAGTACTAAAGGGGATCGACCAGCACATCGAGAAGGGTGAGAAAGTCGTGATCGTCGGACCATCCGGTTCCGGCAAATCAACATTTCTGCGCTGCCTGAACCTTCTGGAGGTTCCGACAGCAGGCGAGGTGTGGTTTGAAAATAAGAACATAACGAGCAAGGAATGCGACATCAACAAGCTTCGGCAGAAGATGGGCATGGTGTTCCAGCAGTTTAACCTGTTCCCGCACAAAACGGTACGGCAGAACATTACGATGGCGCCTGTGACGCTTGGCGTCATGACACAGGCAGAGGCAGACAAACGCGCAACAGAGCTGCTGTCCCGCGTCGGACTTCCGGAGAAGGCAGATTCGTATCCACGTCAGCTTTCAGGCGGTCAGAAGCAGCGGGTCGCAATCGCACGGGCCCTTGCCATGGGACCGGACGTTATGCTTTTCGATGAGCCGACGTCCGCGCTTGACCCGGAAATGGTCGGAGAAGTGCTTATGATCATGCGTGAACTGGCCGAAGAAGGAATGACAATGGTTGTTGTGACGCATGAAATGGGATTCGCCAGAGAAGTGGCAAACCGCGTCCTTTTTATGGACGACGGCCAGGTCAAGGAAGAGAATACACCGGCAGAATTTTTCGGAAACCCGAAGGACGCGCGTCTCAGGGATTTCCTTTCCAAAGTACTTTAGAAGAATCATCGTCATAAAACGGAGCCTTGTCATACGGCTCCGTTTTCTGTCATCACGCGTCCGGTTAAAATAGTGGGAGAAAACAGGATGGAAATCAAAGACGGTACAAATAAAATGAGGGAAGCAGTTCCGCCGCTTCTTGCATGGTTCCGGAAATCCGCCAGAGAACTGCCGTGGCGGACGAGCCGCAGTCCATACCGCGTATGGGTGTCTGAGATCATGCTGCAGCAGACGCGGACGGCAGCGGTGATCCCTTTTTATCAGCGTTTTACGGAACGGCTGCCGGATGTAAAGTCTCTGGCAGAGGTTCCGGAAAGTGATCTTTTGAAGCTGTGGGAAGGACTCGGATATTACAGCAGAGTACGGAATATGAAGAAAGCAGCCGAAATCGTGATGTCCGAATACGGCGGTGTCTTTCCCGGTTCTGCGGCTGAAATAAAGGAGCTTCCGGGAATCGGACCGTATACGTCAGGAGCCGTTGCTTCCATTGCATTTGGTGAGAAGATCCCGGCCGTCGACGGAAATGTCATGCGTGTTGTGACCAGACTTCTTGAAAGCGAGGAAGACATCGCGATGATGCGGACCCGCAGGGATACAGGCGAGATGCTGGCGCAGGCAATGCCGGCGGATGATCCGGGAAGCTTCAATGAGGCGCTGATGGAGCTTGGCGCGTGTGTCTGTGTGCCGAACGGAAAAGCAGAATGCGGGAGGTGCCCGCTTTCCGATCTTTGCGAAGCACATAAGCATCACCGGGAAGAAGAACTGCCTGTCAAAAAGCACGCTGCCGGAAGGCGGACCGAGGAGAAGACGGTGCTGATCATCCGCAGCGGGAACAGGACGGTGATCCGCAGACGGCCTGAGAAAGGTCTTCTTGCGGGAATGTACGAATTCCCGATGATGGACGGAAAGAAAACGAGACAGGAAGTACTCAGCGAGGTCCGGCGGATGGGGCTTGTCCCGCTGAAAATCAAAGAGCTTCCTCAGGCACGCCATATTTTCAGCCACATCGAATGGCAGATGAGCGGATATCTCATCTGGCTTGCGGAACCCGGCATTTCTTTTCCGGAGCAAATGCGTTTTCCGGAGGAAATTCATGAAAATACAGACTTAGGCGTGACGAATGAGGAAGAAAATGGTATGATTTTTACGGAAAGTAAAGAGATCGAAGGAAAATATCCACTCCCCGCGGCATTCAGGGCATTTGCCGGATATATGGACATTCGGCTCGGCGAGGAGAAATACAGAAAGGGAAAAAAGAAAAATGCAGCAGTATGATGCGATCGTTGTCGGAGCAGGCGCGGCAGGAAGCACGGCAGCCAGAGTTCTGGCGCAGGAGAAGGGCATGCGTGTCCTGGTCATCGACAGAAGAAGCCATATCGCGGGAAATTGCTATGATGAAACGGATGAATACGGTGTGCTGATCCATAAGTACGGCCCGCACATTTTCCATACGAATGACGAGGACGTTTACCGTTTCCTGTCCGGATTCACAGAATGGCATTCGTTTACGCATACAGTAGATGCCAGTATTGACGGAAAGCTGGTGCCTGTGCCGTTTAATCTGAACAGTCTGCGGATCGTTTTTGACGAACAGCGCGCGGACAGGATCCGCGGGAAGCTTGTCAGCCGGTACGGAATGGAGCAGCGAGTGCCGATCCTGACGCTCATGAAGGAAGACGACGAGGATCTGCGTGACGCGGGAAAGTATGTCTATGACAACATTTATCTGAACTATACGATGAAGCAGTGGGGAAAGAAGCCGGAGGAAATCGATCCGGCTGTTACGGCCAGAGTTCCGGTCGTTGTGACGGATCGGAATGCGTATTTCCCGGCAGACAAGTATCAGGGTGTTCCGCTTCATGGTTTTACGATGATGTTCCGGAGAATGCTCGATGCGCCGGGCATCACGGTCCGCCTGAATACAGAGGCAGCTGATCTTCTGGTTTTTGATAACGGAAAGGTTCTTCTTAAAGATAGCTGCGATGAATTCAAGGGGATTCTTGTATACACGGGTGCGATCGACGAGCTATTTGGACTGCGGTACGGCCGTCTGCCGTACCGGACACTGCGTTTTGCATTCGAGCATTACGGCACGGACTCGTATCAGGGACGAAGCGTTGTGAACTATACGGTCAGTGAAGATTATACACGGATTACGGAATACAAATATCTGACGGGCCAGACGGTGGACGGGACAACGATTTCTAAGGAGTATCCGTCACAGTATACAGGTGCGTCCGGTGAAATACCGTATTACGCGATTGCCGGCGACGACAGTCTTCTTCTGTACGGAAAATACAAGGAAATGGCAGATCAGTACAGCAACATGCGTCTTCTCGGCAGGCTGGCCGAGTTCAAATACTATAATATCGACAAGATTGTCGGAGAGTCCATGAAAATGGCAGAAGCGGCAGAAAAAAGGAGCAGGGAATCATGACGCTTGCAGAACTTGAAATCGGTAAGGATGCCGTGATCGAGGCAGTCAATACGGAAGATCCGGCACTTCGGAGACATATCCTGGATATGGGACTGACGCCGGGAACAGAAGTAACACATGTGAAATCGGCACCGATGGGAGACCCGATCGAGATCCGCGTGCGGGGATACGAACTGACGCTTCGCCTTGGAGAGGCATCGAATATCAAACTGATCGACGTGCATAATGCGCATGCGGCACAGCAGACAAAAGACAGGATCCCGTCCATAGACCATCCGCACGTTGGTGAAAGCGGTATCTACCATACGAAACAGAGCGGTGACGAGATACCCGAGAACGAGATGATAACATTTGCACTCGCGGGAAATCAGAACAGCGGGAAGACGACTCTTTTCAACCAGCTGACCGGCGCAAACCAGCATGTCGGGAATTTTCCCGGTGTCACGGTGGACAGGAAGGACGGTGCTGTCCGCGGTCATGCCAATACAAACGTAACGGATCTGCCGGGAATCTATTCCCTTTCACCATATACGAACGAAGAAATCGTGACGCGTGATTTCCTTTTGAAGGAGCGGCCGCGCGGCGTCATCAACATCGTGGACGCTACCAATATCGAACGGAATCTGTACCTGACGATGCAGCTTATCGAGCTTGACATTCCGATGGTGCTTGCACTGAACATGATGGACGAGGTCCGAGAAAACGGCGGTACCGTCATGGTGAATCAGCTGGAGGGTATGCTTGGCATACCGATCGTACCGATCTCGGCTTCGAAAGACGAAGGGATCGACGAGCTCATCGAGCATGCGATCCATGTGGCACGGTACCGGGAACGTCCGGGACGTGTCGATTTCTGTGAAGAGGAAAGTCCGGATCTTGGTGCCGTTCATCGTGCCATTCACAGTATCAGCCATCTGATCGAAGATCATGCACACAGGGCCAAGATCCCTCTGCGCTTCGCAGCGACGCAGCTTGTCGAGGGCGACGAGAATGTACTGCAGATGCTGCATCTTGAAGAAAACGAAAAAGAGATGCTGGAGCATATCATCAAACAGATGGAGGAAGAAAGCGGCAAGGACCGCCTCGCAGCAATGGCGGATATGCGCTTCCGCTTTATCGAAAAAGTCTGCCGTGAGACGGTTGTCAAGCCGAATGAGAGCCGTGAGCATCTGCGGAGCCAGTCAATCGACAAGGTACTGACGGGCAAGTATACGGCGATCCCGGCTTTTGTCGGCATCATGGCAGTTATTTTCTGGCTGACCTTTGCCGTTTTGGGAGCAGGGCTGTCAACACTTATGGATATGGGAATCAGCGCACTGACTGCATTGTGCGACAGCGGCCTTACATCATACGGGATCAATCCGGTCGTCCATTCCCTTGTGATCAACGGTGTGTTTGCCGGTGTCGGGAGCGTCCTAAGCTTTCTGCCGATTATCGTAGTGCTTTTCTTCTTTCTTTCGATTCTGGAAGACAGCGGCTACATGGCGCGGATCGCGTTTGTTATGGATAAGAGCCTTCGTAAAATCGGGCTGTCCGGCAGAAGCTTCGTGCCGATGCTGATCGGCTTTGGCTGTTCCGTACCCGCCATCATGGCGACAAGAACACTGCCGTCCGACCGTGACCGGAAGATGACGGTCATGCTGACGCCGTTTATGAGCTGCTCGGCAAAGCTGCCGATCTACGCGCTTTTTACCGCAGCGTTCTTCCCGCGTCACCAGGGACTCGTTATGGTTCTTATGTATTTTATCGGGATATTAGTAGGGATCTTATTTGCTTTAATCCTGAAATCTACACATTTCCGCGGCGAACCGGTACCATTTGTCATGGAGCTGCCGAATTACAGGATCCCAAGTCCCAAGAGCGTTGCACTTTTGATCCGTGACAAAGCAAAGGATTTCGTGACACGCGCTTTTACGATTATTTTCGTGGCATCCATTATCATCTGGTTCCTTCAGACATTTGACACACGGCTGAATGTTGTGACAGATTCCGCGAACAGTCTGCTGGCAATTCTCGGAGGTTTGATTGCACCGGTATTCTCGCCTCTTGGCTTTGGCGACTGGAAGATATCGACGGCGCTGATTACCGGCTTTATGGCAAAAGAAAGCGTTGTCAGTACCCTGACCGTACTGCTCGGGGGTACGACGGCTTCTCTTTATACATTGTTTAAACCATTTACGGCTTTTGTGTTTTTAGTATTTACACTTTTGTATACACCGTGTGTAGCGGCGATCGCTTCCGTCAAACGGGAACTCGGCAGGAAATGGGCGGCAGGCGTTGTGATTTTTCAGTGTGTGATCGCCTGGGTCATCGCATATGCTGTAACGCTGATCGGTATGCTGATCGGAATTGCCTGAGTAAAGGAGGAATCATATGAATCTGCTCAGTGTGATCATTCTGCTTCTTGTAATCTGTCTGGCGCTTGCCGCGGTTTCTTATATGGCAGGACACAGAAAAAGCGGAATCGGCGGGTGAGGTTCCTGCGGCAGCTGTGACAGCTGTATGGACAAGGACAGATGCGGACCGGATAAGAAAAACAAAAAATAAAAATGAACGCGCCGCGGGATTCCCGCGGCGCGTTTCGGTAAGCATACTGTGTATGAACGGATATTATCGTATAAAATTCGTCGGCTGCCACGGTTCCGGATCCGGGATCGGCAGGCCGGCTTTCTGCCTGCTCTTTAACAGCCATGCCATATTGCGGCCGAGCGTGCGCATGATCTGCAGTCCTTCCAGGTCCTTGCGCACATCGTCTGCTGTAAAACCATGGACAGAATTCCAGTACTGGGAAGATACAACAGGCATCCGGCTGATCGTAAAGTACTTGTTCAGCCTGTCAAATGCCGCACTTGCCCCGCCGCGCCGGCAGCTGACGACAGCCGCGGCCGGCTTGCCGGCAAACGTTCCGCTGTCACTGAAAAACACACGGTCCAGCAAAGCACAGAGAGCACCGTTTGGTGCGGCGTAATAGACGGGAGAGCCGATTACGATACCGTCGGCATCAGACATCTTCTGATGAAGTTCATTGCAAATATCATCCTGAAAAATGCATCTGCCCGTATCTTTACACTTGCCGCAGTCGATGCATCCCCTGACTGAACCGTTCCCGATGTGAAAAATCTCACCCTGGATGCCGTTCTCTTCCAGAGAAGCTTTCACCTCACAGAGAGCGGTATATACACAGCGGTCTTTGTGAGGGCTGCCGTTTACAAGAAGTACCTTCATCGAATCACGCCTCCTTTGTATTTAAAGCTTTTCAGGTTCCGGATAATCGATTTCAAATGTCTCGACGGATACTTTCTTCATGATTTGGTCGTTCCTCGGACGATCGCGGAAATCAGTCTTTTCACATGCGATTCGGTCGACCACATCCATTCCCTCCGTTACTTTGCCGAAAGCGGCATAGGAACCGTCGAGATGAGGAGCATCCTTGTGCATGATAAAAAACTGTGAACCGCCGGAATCAGGATCCATCGCGCGCGCCATGGAAAGAACTCCTTCTGTGTGCTTCAGATCATTCGGACAGTCATTCTGACTGAACTCTCCCTTGATCGAATAGCCCGGACCGCCCATTCCGGTTCCCTCCGGACAGCCGCCCTGGATCATGAAACCCTTGATAACTCGATGAAAAATCAGTCCGTCATAAAAGCCGCTCTTTACAAGTGCAATAAAGTTGTTGACCGTATTCGGAGCCTTGTCCGGATACAGCTCTGCTTTGATCACACCACCGTCAGCCATTTCAAACGTTACGATCGGATTCTTAGCCATTTTAATAACCTCCTGTTTTTATTTCTTATGGATATTTTAACGAATCCGAAAGAAAAGGTAAAGTGTTATTTCAAACAGAAACAATAATGGACAAAAGAAAAGAATAACAATATAATGAGATATAAGTATCCAAAGTCAACCAGCTTTCCCGCTTGCGGGAAAAGCAGGTTGACCTTGGATACGCGAAAACTCGAGGAAGGAGCGATTTGCGAAGCAAATCAGCGGATTTCGAGTGTTTTCAGGACCCACGGGAGTCGCATGAGCGGCGGAGCAATCCGTATATCTCATGGAAGCTTACGAATACATTCACATCAAGGAGGTCTTTTATATGGCATTTTGTGAAAACTGCGGCGCACCGCTTTCGGATGATGCAGAGATTTGTCCTGCGTGCGGCAGAACAGTGAAACATATCAACAGAACACCGGTACCGGCACCTGATCTGACACCGGACAGTGCAGATACACCGGACCAGGGAAGTATGGATACAGGGAATCCGGCGGAAGAGAGTGCGGACAGCCTGGCCGGTGTAAACGAACAGCAGCCGGAGACACAGCAGCCGAATGAACAGCAGCCGAAGGCACAGCAGCCGAACGCGCAGCAGCAGAACATGTATCAGCCGAATATGCAGCAGCCGAACATGCAGCAGCAAAACATGTATCAGCAAACCATGCAGCCGGACTACCGCACACAGCAGACGAACAACGGCAACGTAATGCTCGCGGAAGGTGAGAAAGCGATTCGTTCTTACCGGTGCGCGGGAATCCTCCGTCATAAGAAGGATGCGTTCCTGACGGTAACGAATCAGCGTGTGATTTTCCAGGGACGTGACAATGACAGCCGTGTGACACAGGAAGCCGCGATCAGCGGAATTACCGGAGTCAGCAGCTATTACGGAAGAGTCAAAGCATTTGGGCAGATGATGGTATCGCTTGTCCTGTTTGTACTCAGTGTTTTTTCGTTCAGTTCTTCTACGACTGCGGACTACTATTATTATGCGAACAGTACGAACGGAGGTTTCGTGTTTTTAGGCATCGTTCTTTTGGCACTGGCGGTTATACTCTTCTGCCAGTCATTCCAGAAGCGCTTTATTCTGACGATAACCTCGAAGGAAACGGCAGGAAATCCCGTTGTGCTTGGCGCATCTCCGCGAAATGCCGGGCCGGTCGTTTCCGTTATATGCCATTCTACTTCGGAAACCGACAGAATGGTGAGTGAGCTGGGTGCTTTGATCCACGATGTCCAGGTCATGGGCGACAATGCGGTCGCAAAGTGGAGAAGGAATTACTGATAATGGAAATGATCCGTACGGATAAACTGTCATATCATTATAAGATCCATGACGAGGAAGGCCGTGTCATTGGCGATAAAACAGCAGTAGATTCTGTCGACCTTGATATCAGGGCGGGAGATTTTATTGCTGTTTTAGGCCATAACGGCTCCGGAAAATCTACGCTTGCAAAGCATATGAATGCGATTCTGCTGCCCACAGAGGGCAGTATCTGGGTCCGAAATATGGACACGAAGGACATGACGAATCTTTGGGAGATCCGTCAGACGGCCGGGATGGTATTTCAGAATCCGGACAATCAGATCATCGGTACCGTCGTTGAAGAAGATGTTGGCTTTGGTCCGGAGAATATCGGCATCCCCACGGGTGAAATCTGGAAACGTGTCGAGGAGAGTCTGAAATCGGTAGATATGATGAAATACCGTCATGCATCGCCGAACAAGCTTTCCGGCGGACAGAAGCAGCGTGTGGCAATTGCCGGCGTACTGGCCATGCGGCCGAGGTGCATTGTGCTGGATGAGCCGACAGCCATGCTTGATCCGGTCGGACGGCGGGAAGTGATCGATACCGTGAAACGTCTTAATAAAGAAGAAGGCATTACGGTCATTCTGATCACGCATTATATGGAAGAGGTCATTTCAGCCGATAAGGTCTTTGTGATGGATAAAGGCCAGATCGTCATGCGCGGAACGCCGCGTGAAATTTTCAGTCAGGTCGATACGCTGGCAGGGTACGGACTGGATGTACCGCAGGCCGCGAAGCTTGCATATGAACTGCGCAGACGGGGACTCAATATCCCGGACGGGATTCTTACACGTGACGAACTTGTGGAGGCAATATGTCGATTGAAATCCGGAATCTGAATTATACATACGGTGCAGGAACGTGCTTTGAAGCGCATGCGCTTCAGAATATTTCCTTTACGATCCCGGACGGGCAGTTTATGGGGATCATCGGTCATACAGGTTCAGGAAAATCTACGCTGATCCAGCATCTGAACGGCCTTATCAGACCTTCCTCAGGCGATATTCTGTACAACGGCGTCAGTATTTACAGCGAGAATTTTTCCATGAGAGAACTGCGTCAGAATGTAGGACTCGTATTTCAGTATCCGGAGCATCAGCTTTTCGAAGAAAGCGTATTGAAGGATGTCTGCTTTGGTCCGAAGAATCAGGGACTGACGGCAGAAGAGTGTGAAGAGCGGGCCAGAGAAGCGCTTATTCTTTCGGGCGTACCGCAGGAACTTTATGACAGCTCTCCGTTTGAACTTTCCGGCGGTCAGAAGCGAAGAGTCGCGATTGCGGGAGTGATCGCGATGCATCCGAAGGTTTTGGTACTGGATGAGCCGACGGCCGGACTCGATCCGTCCGGAAGAGATGAAATCCTTGGACAAATACGGGAACTGCACAGGAAGACAGAGATGGCAGTCGTTCTTGTTTCACATTCCATGGAAGATGTTGCGGAATACGTGGAGCGGATCGTCGTGCTGAATGACGGAGCCGTGTACTGCGACGGCACGCCCCGAGAAGTCTTCCGGCAGTACAAAGCACTGGAAGAGTTAGGACTTGCGGCGCCTCAGGTGACATACATCATGCATGCCCTTAAGGACTGCGGACTTCCGGTCGATCCGGATATCACAACGATGGAAGAGGCGACAGATGAAATATGCCGCGTGATGGGAGTGGAAGATGCTTCGTGATATTACACTGGGACAGTATTATCCGGCTGCCGGTACACTGCACCGGCTCGACCCGCGTGTAAAGATCGTCTGCACGCTGGTATATCTGGTTTCGCTGTTCCTTTTCAACAACATCATCTGCTATGCCGCCGCGACGGCTTTTCTCATTGCAGTCATTGTCCTGTCGCACGTTCCGTTTCATTTTATGGTCAGGGGGATGAAGGCAATCGTTGTCCTGCTTCTGATTACGGTCGTTTTTAATTTGTTCCTGACACAGGGAACGCCGCTTGTGCATATCTGGAAGCTTACGATCACGGAGCAGGGATTGCGGACCGCCGCTTTTATGGCAATCCGCCTGATGTATCTGATCATCGGAGCCTCGGTCATGACACTTACAACGACGCCGAATGCACTGACTGACGGACTCGAAGAACTTCTGAAGCCGCTTTCCAAAATGAAAGTGCCGGTACATGAGATCGCCATGATGATGTCGATTGCGCTTCGTTTTATTCCGATCCTCATGGAGGAAACGGACAAGATCATGAAAGCACAGATGGCAAGGGGAGCCGATCTCGAGAGCGGAAATATATTTCAGAGAGCCAGAGCTATGGTACCGATCCTTGTGCCGCTTTTTATCTCGGCGTTCCGGCGGGCCAATGATCTGGCAATGGCGATGGAAGCACGCTGCTATCACGGCGGGGACGGACGGACGAAAATGAAGCCGCTTTCCTACAGACGGAAGGACTATACGGCTTACACAGTTACGGCAGCATATCTGGCAGCCATGATCGTGATCGGAAACAAGATACATTTTCATTTGTGGATTTTCTGATCCTGAACGAGGAATGAGGTAATGAGGAGAATCAAGATAACCATTGCGTATGACGGTACGGATTACTGCGGATGGCAGATCCAGCCGAACGGCAAAACAATCGAAGCAGTGCTGAATGAAGCTGTTCGGGAAACGTTCAAAGAAGATCAGAAGATAATGGGCGCGAGCAGAACGGATGCCGGTGTTCACGCACACGGAAACGTGGCGGTATTCGATATCGAAGGCAGGATCCCTGCCGAAAAGGTCGCGTATGCACTGAATAAAAAGCTTCCGCGTGATATTGTCGTCACGCATTCTGAAGAAGTGCCGTGTGATTTTCATCCGCGTTATCGCAGGACACGCAAAACATATGAGTACACGATACGGAACGCGGAATCGCGGGATCCGCTTCGCAGCCGGTATACCTGTTATTTCAAACCGAAGCTGGATGTCGGACGGATGCGGGAAGGAGCAGCATGCCTGATCGGGAAACATGATTTTGCAAGCTTCTGTGCAGCCCGGTCGCAGGCAAAATCAACGGTCCGGACGATCGAAAGTCTCGAAATTACAAAACAAGACGATGAAATCACGATCCGCATCACGGGCGACGGATTCCTTTACAACATGGTACGCATGATCGCCGGTGTCCTGATGCGCGTCGGGACAGGCTTTTATCCGGTTTCCGAGGTTCAGGCGATTCTCGACAGAAAAGAACGCGGATATGCAAGACCGACGGCAGCCGCGTGCGGCCTTACCCTGATGTCTGTCGAATACCCGCTCGACCGCTGTAAATGGGCTGTGACACCGGAAGCGATCGCATATCATGACAAGGAATGGTGCGTCCCCGTCCACGACGACCGGAAGCTTTTTGAGTTTCTGATCCTGGAAGGGCAGCAGGCAGGTCTCTCCTGGAACACGATTCTTCAGAAACGCGAGAACATGCGCCAGGCTTTTTCCGGGTTTGATCCGGAAAAGATTGCCGTATACAGTGAGGCAGATATCGAGCTGCTTATGCAGAATTCCGGCATTATACGGAACAGGCGGAAGCTGGACGCGCTGGTAAAAAACGCGCGTGCGTTTCTGCGTGTCTGCGAAGAATTCGGAAGCTTTGACGCTTATATCTGGCACTTTACGGATGGCTTTTCGATTGACGGCCGCCGTGTTTCCGAGTCGGAAGTTCCTGCCAGTACGGATTTATCAGATGAGATGAGCCGGGATATGAAGAAACGAGGCTTTTCTTTTGTCGGTACGACGATCTGCTATTCCTTCATGCAGGCGGTCGGAATCGTAAATGACCATACAACGGCGTGCTTCCGTTACGGAGAGGTAAAGCAGCACTGGAAAAAGCGAAACGGCAGCTGCCGGGACGACGATGAAACGGAGGAATAAACATGGCTTTTCATCAGGATTACATGATGCGCCAGATCCAGGACATGGTCCGTGCCATTATGCGGGTCATCAACATTAAGACTGCGGATGAAAACGAAGAAGTCCTGCCGGAGCAGAAGGTCTCGGAAGGCGCTTCTTTTTTGGACGGACTGAAAAAGCTGGTGGACGAGGGGAAAATCAATGAGGCTGAGAACAGGCTTTACGAGGCACTTGACGAGAATGATCCGTCTTTTTTAAAGCTGGCACTTTCTTTTTATGACTACATGAATGCATTTCCGAATGATTTTCTGGAAGAAAACGGATACACACGGAAAGAGATCGCAGACGGCATCGAGGATATCGCGGAACGGTACGGATACGGCGGTTTTGGCAGCATCATGACATATCAGTAAAAACAGGATTTGTCTGAACGGAGAAATTTATGCAGATAACCATACTGGCGGCCGGCAGGATCAAAGAATCCTATCTGCGGGAAGCCGCAGATGAATACAGCAAACGGTTAAGCCGGTACTGCAGGCTTGAAATCGAAGAGACCGCAGATGAAAAGACACCGGAAAACGCCGGGAAAGCGCTGGAAGAGAAGATTAAAGAGACGGAGGGCGAACGTCTTCTGAAGAAAATACCGGACGACAGCTTTGTTATTGCGCTTGCGATCGATGGAAAGCCGCTCTCATCCGAAGAATTCGCGGCGCAGATCGACGGGCTGGGAATCGGCGGCGTAAGTCATATCGTCTATGTGATCGGCGGTTCACTTGGTCTCGGAAAGAACGTACTGGATCGTGCGGATTTCAAAGTCAGCTTTTCCAGAATGACATTTCCGCATCAGCTGATGCGGGTGATCCTTCTGGAGCAGATTTACCGAAGCTATCGCATTATTAAGGGAGAACCTTATCATAAGTAAGAAACATAAAAAACAGTTGACATACCGCCTGCGGATAGCTTATACTATCTTAGTGCGACGATAGATAGGATCCGCTTACACCAAGCCCCGGAGTAGCGGTTTCGATAAAGTGCAGCAAAGAAGTTTTTTCAAGGAGGAAATACCAATGAACACTTATATGGCGAGTCCAGATAAAGTTGACAGAAAATGGTATGTGATTGACGCGGACGGCATGGTTCTCGGACGTCTTGCTTCCGAGGCAGCCAAGATCCTGCGCGGAAAGAATAAACCCATTTTCACTCCGCATATCGATACAGGTGATAACGTCATTATCGTAAATGCCGCGAAAGTCAAGATCACCGGCAAGAAGAGAGAACAGAAGAAATATTACCGCCATTCCGATTATGTAGGCGGCTTGCGAGAAGCGACCCTCGACGAGATGTTGGCAAAGAAACCGGAAACCGTCGTTGAGCTTGCCATCAAAGGCATGCTTCCAAAAGGACCTTTAGGAAACAGTATGTTCAAGAAGCTTCACGTCTATGCGGGACCTGAGCACAAACAGGCTGCTCAGAAGCCCGAGACACTGACATTCTAGGTCTGAGAGGAGGAAAGCAAAGTGGCAAGTACAAAATATTACGGAACCGGCAGAAGAAAGAAATCCATCGCGCGAGTTTATCTCGTACCGGGCAAAGGTGACATCACCATCAACAAGAGAAGCATCGATGAGTATTTCGGGCTTGAGACACTGAAAGTAATCGTCCGCCAGCCCCTTACCATTACGGAAACTGCAGATAAATTCGACGTTCTTGTAAACGTACACGGAGGCGGATATACCGGACAGGCCGGAGCGATCCGTCACGGAATCTCCAGAGCACTTCTCGAGGCAGACCCTGAATTCAGAGGAGCCCTCAAGAAAGCAGGCTTCCTGACAAGAGATCCGCGAATGAAAGAACGTAAGAAATACGGCCTCAAGGCAGCTCGTAGAGCGCCGCAGTTCAGCAAGAGATAGTATACGGTCAGAATATCAAAAACCCCGAAGCCATGCGGCTATCGGGGTTTTTTCTTTTGATGGGGTCTGGCGCAGGCCGGAAAGAAGGATAACGTTCATTTGCTCTGCACCTTCGGAAATCGGCATATACCGGTATCAAGCGCCATAGCTCGGTCTAAGTGGAAATCCGCATAACGACAGTACCAGCATTTCCGCTGTGGCTGCACAACGCTTTGCCGGGGGGAAAAGCGGTCGCAGCACTGTCGGGACGCCACTTCGCCGCCGATGCGGTCGGAGGTCGGTTTTCGTTCGGCATTCATTGACAGGACTTCCTTTCAGCTGCATTCTACGCGATTTCTGCCGTTGCTTTTCACATGATAAGCGGCTTCATCCGCTTTGCTGATCCAGTATTCCACATTGGCTTTTTCGGCAAGGCTGCAAATTGCCTCGGCAATGTGCGTCAGCCCCGTCAAATTACAATTCCAGACAAGTGCAACAAATTCCTCGCCGCCGTAGCGGTAAAAATGGATTTGATACACCGTCTCAAATTCATGGAGCATGGCGCCGAAGCGACGCAGGCACTCGTCTCAGGCGGCATTTCGTTTCCGCTTTCGATTGCCGCCATCGTATCAAAAAGTTTGCGGCGGTTGGAAAGCGTGGTCAGCGCATCCGTCTCTTGCTCCTGCTTTAACAGGCGGCTGGCTTCAAAACACTCCAGCCGGTCACGTATCATCATGCGGGCAATGGACACGCCGAGCAGCAGACTGATGAGCGTGTTAATGGCATCCACACCGGCGATGACGGGGTCCTTCACCGCAAAACAAACGCCCGTATGTACAAGATACAGAGCGGCAGTATACAGGGTTACGCGCTCCGACAAATCGAAGGGCAGTGAGAAAGCGGCCGCGACCAGTTCGATGCCGTGCGCTGCGCCGTATTCGTCCAACAGACGATTCACATCGTGCAGATAACGCTGCTCATCGTCACAGACTGCAATTTTAAACATGGCGGATCGACCTCCTTCTCGTTTTTCCTTAGGTCAGTTGGACAGGCTTGAAAAGCCATGAAAAACAAGGAAAGTTCGCAAAGAATGTTAATAAATTACATTTATTCATTTTTTAATTATATAAAAATCAATCTCGGCTACAAGTCCATTTTCGATTCTGTCATGGAAAGTAATGACATCAAGGATTCTCTGTGCAGAAGATTTCCGCGGCGGCATGTCAGCGCCTCCCTGTGCTTGTAAATATCTATTCCTCCGCCACTGGGACGATAAAATTTTCAATCGCGTTTCTCATCTTTGGATGACGAATGACAAAATGAATTGCGGGAGCCTTATTTTTGGACACAACAACCCATTTGCCCTCATGAATAAGAATCTGTATATTTCTGAACGCGCAATAATCAACCGTTTTAATATTGTAATTCGGATGTTCTTTTTCAAATTGCCGCGTTAAAACCAAATGTTCCAGATAGTTTTCATAGGAATACAGAATATCCGTTTCATAGAACAAGCCGAACAGTGACAATGACATGGGATGCTGCGCAAAGTCCTCCCTGGTAATTTCAGGCAGCTCCTCTGTAATGATACTGTGAGTCATTATTTTTTTTGCCATCTCACGCTGTAGACTGACACAAGCATATATCTGTCCTGCATCGTCATCTGAAACATGGTTGTCCTGCAATATCTGATTCAACAATGTGTCACTGATTGTGTATAGAGGCAATGACGATAAAATCGACCTGCGGTTTCCCGACACATTCATATCTGAGCGCATAAAGGCATTATAAGCATTTTCAGAGTCCCTGCGATATATTTCCATCAGTGGCTGAGCTTTTGACAGTAGCTGCTCGGCACGCTTTTTATAATAGGCTACTTCATCCTTGTTTTTGGTCAGATAATATTTCCCGTCGCTGTGAAATCCTGTTATTGCTTCACCTACAAGCGCGGCTGTGCCTGAAACCTTTATAAAATGAGAGAATACGCCGCTCTGAGAGCTGGTGAGATAATACGGCGAAATCTGCCCGGTCATATACATTGGAATCCAGCTTTCCAGTCCCAGCATCATGTCTTCATAGGAACGGTCAATATTATGTATCTGATTAAGGTGCAGCCCCTTCTTCAGCATCATCGCCATTCCGAACATCCATTTTTTCGGAAAAGCCAGGTCTTTTGCCATTTCCTCCATCGGCATGTCACTGTACATAATCACGGGTTCGGTCGATTTCGACAGAACGGTAGCTTTCAAAAAATCCAATTCGCTGTTCATCATTTCAGAAAGTCCAAAATAGCTTCTGGAGGTTGGCAGCTGAAACGGAACGGTAGGAACCTTTAACTCATCAAAATGGAGTGCCTTAATATATTCATTCAAATCAAATTCGTTAAGCTTTGAAAGAAAGTCAGACATATAGTCCCTGCGCTCTCCCTCACCGTTTGTAAGCCAATCCATAAGTTTTTTGAAATATTTACTTTCGTTATCTATATCACTTTTTTCACAGCCGATCAGTTTTTCAGCAACCGCTAAATCATTTTCTGTATCGTAACGCCGAACAATAAATCTTGCGATTTCTTCTGAAAACTCCCACGGATTGGAAGGCCGTCTCTGTCCGCTGCGAATACGGGAAAGATAAGAGGAATCATAGTTTAATGCTCTGGATAATTCAGAAAGGCTAATCGAAAAGACGGAAATGAGCGTATTAAAATTATTGCGCGATTTTTCTAAATCAAAAGGAGAACAGACTTTCTCAAAGGCAGACATAACCACTTCATTCGTTATATCGGACAAGCCCTTTTTATTCGCGATCTTTTCAATACCTTCTGCTAAACGCTTCAGTTGTTCTCCATCGCCGTCGGGCTTTCGTCCGCCGGAACGGAAACGGCTGATCGTCGCGGCTGACAAGCCGGATTGCTCAGCAAGTTCTTTTGCGGAGCAGTCCACCATTTGAATATATTCATTCAGTATATCCTTAAATTCCATAACTGCACCTCGGTTAGCTTGCTTAATGTTTCAATAATATCATCAAACATTGACAATAATTTGAAATTTCCAAAGTGACACGGTCATTTCGGAAATCTTCCTATAATAATTATGAGTGTTTAGTATAATAAAATCAAGCGAATAAGGTGGCAGCAAACGATTTCCACGTATGAAAGGGAGTAAACTCTTATGAAGCAAGCATTTACAAAGCAACTCTTATCAATTGTATTGGTGTTTTGCATGGCAGCGGCTATCGTACCAGCAACTGCCCTTGCTGCCGGCGGACCGATGCTGGAGGTGAGAAACGCAAGTTCCACGAATGGCAATGAGTTCATCTTTACTGACAGTACTGGAAATACAATTGGAAGAGTAAAAGTGAGCCAGAATGGAACCTATAAGACAGCATCAAATCAGATTCAACTAAATGATTATTTGGAGGGGGAGGATTTTGAACAGGTATTGTTGGAGCTTATCCCCGCGGAAGGTTATGAGGTTGGCAGCAATGCCGTAATCAACGGCACGCAGCAGATTTTGCCAGGAGCGGAAAGCGATGGAAGTAAGCGCTGGGGAATTGATGTACTCAGAAGCCTCGGCAATATAATAATTATTGACGGAATATCATTTCAGAAACCAGGGGAAAATCCCGATCCGGAACCAAATGAGCCTTCATCACCCCCTCCGTTTGTTCAGTATGACATAATAGCTAAATTTGAAGGTATCGATGGCGACGTCATTTCAGATTCAGCCGGCAACATTTTAATCCCGGATGGCTGGACATCAGGCAACGTAGAATTTTATGCCAGAACATGCACGGTTGAGGGTGAGTTACAGCCATATTTCGATGGCATGCAATGTGATGAGGGCAGCTATGCAGAATTAAGATTGGATATTGAAGGAATCACAAATCGTGATTTCATCAATCGTTCTGTAGGTGTTGAAGGAAATGATGGTGATGAAAAGGCAGTCTTTACCTCTGATTTTCGAAACTACGGCAGGACAGGAATCCACTTGGTCGCGCCAGACACAGATGTTAATCAACTGGTAAACGTTATTACTTCAAATCTGATCTTTGTAAAAGCAGAAGCGCAATTAGGCATGTCATACAGCTTAGGCTCGGCAGCCATTGACAATGTGATACTGACAAACGCGCAAAGCGGTACGGTTTCCATTTTCTTTGGCAACACGGAAACTACAATAATAGCAGAAGGCCCTGGCGTTGCCGGAATTACCAATGTTGAGGGAGGAGCTGCTTCCGTGATAAATGAAAACGGAACGGCAGCCGTTACGCTGCCGCCGCTGAGTACCGAAACAACCACAACGCTTCGGCTGACAATCGGCTTACAGGAAGGTAATTCGGTTGTGAAAGAACTTAGCGTGAGAAGAACGGCCATTGACCTGGGCTTCAATACCGCTGACGGAAACGCTACGCTGGAAGCCGGATATGTAATGAACAAAGCTTATTTGTATAATAATCAGATGCATAGCGATGACGTATTCGACGCGTATCTTCAGGTGATTTTATATAAAGATGGTGTGGTTGCCGGATATAAGCAGGTGAAGATTGACGATGAGGAGATTGTGAACAGTCTTAATGATAATGACTCTGGGAGCATAGAGCTGCATGGTGAAAATCCAATTAAGCTGTACGGAAAGGATTTGAACGATACGATTGAAGGTGTAAACAGCGCAAGCGTATTTCTTACAAATGGTCCAATAGACTATAACAGTGAAACACTGCCATCTGTGGAGTTCGGAATAGGAAGCGGTATTACTATCCAGTTTGGAGGCACGACAAATGATTAATGTGAAAAAAACCGTTATGGCCATTCTGACTTTCGTTATGGTAATGCTGTTTACTGTTCCGGCGTTGGCTGCCGATCTGAATGAAGTGACATTTGCCGACTCAAAAATAACGGTATCGGGCAGCTGTACCACCAGTGAACAAGTACAAGTAATTGTGTTTGATTATAATAACCAGCCAATCTTCTTTTCGACAGTAGATGTGGTTCAAAATTCCTTTCATAAAACGCTTGATGCTGTTTTCGATTTAGAAGAAGGAAAAACCTATACGGTAAAGATCGCGGATTATAACGGGAAAAATGTTTCAACAGATACATTTACCGTAGAATCTGAAAATCCGATCCATACGCATAGTTATACAAGCGTGTGGAAATCCGACAGCACAAATCACTGGCATGAATGCGCCTGTGGAGAAAAGTCGGATACAGCGGCGCACACCTACGGCGAATGGACGATAACTAAGGGAGCGACCGCAGCCGAAACGGGCAGCAAAGAACGCATTTGTTCTGTTTGCGGGTACAAAGAAACCGCGGTTATCGCGGCAGCGGGAGTTTCGCCACAGACCGGTGACACCGGTAATATGATTCTATGGATTTCGCTTCTGTTTATCTCCGGCTGTACGCTTGCGACACTCGAAAGCAAAGCGAAGCTAAGAAAATAAAATGAACGTTGACTCATTCCGCCAGCAGTCAAAAAAGCGTAGCTGTTATTGATTTTTTAGTATCGGCCGCGCTTTTTCTTATGTGTCTTCCGAACTCTTTCATGGGTTCCCTTCTTTTTACAGAGCATATCAGCCTGGCGGCTTTCGTTTTTTTCCTTTTGACAGGGCTTGACAGAGGCTGCCCCAGGTCGTCTTGGATTGCCGGATGTAAGTCTTGTGTTTTATATATGTAAATGATATACTAAAGCAAATTATTGATTGATATGGACAATCGAAGGGTTATTTGTTTTGGTTCCAGGTCGGAAACAGTCGCTTTTCGACAGATGGGAACCGTTGCTTTTTGCTCAATATTTCATAATTTACGAAATATGTATGAATCGAGGCTCGTTATGGCTAATGAAATTGTACGTCAGATGAATATTCAGAATGTCCTTCAGCACGCCATGGAGCTATTTGCGGAAAATGGTATTGAAAATACATCCATGGAAATGATTGCGCGGGCATCCGACTTGACACTGCGCTCCATACAGAACTATTTTCATACCAGAAACGATCTGTATGTCTCGTTATTAAAAAGAAACTATGCTCTTGAACTGGAAGAAATGAAAGATTTTTTCGGATCGAAGGAGTATCAAAGCAAAACTGGCGCTGAGCAGGTTATATCTATTATTTCAGCATCCCTCAATGAGGCAATCGAACACGCCGATACCGTATTTTGCACGGTTCAGATGCAGCACATTCTCAGCCGGACAGCGAATGAAAAGAACCCGGCACAGCTGACCGGGAATTGGCTATATCTGATGGATCGGCTGAAAGGTGCCTTTGACGCAGGTATTACGGATGGTTCTATAAGCCAGGCAATGGAAAATGAACTGATCGATGTGCATACAATCATGCTGGCCTTGATTGGTATCCATGAACAGGTGGCATATGCTTTGACAAACACAACACTGCATAAATTATTCACCCCGGAAGAAACCGTTAAAAAGTATGTTCGACAAATAGAAGCGCTGATGAATTCCCAAAATGGAAATGGGTGACGCTGGCTGCCTCTGGAAACATCCAATACAATATAAGTGCTGTTTACCTGCACAGACTGAAAAGGGAAGGCAGACGAATGGAAAAAGAGAAACTGACTGTCTTAATTGTAGAAGATCAGAACATCAACCGGCAAATCCTGGTCACTCTTCTTTCCGGCGAATACAAGGTACTTGAGGCGGAAAATGGTGCTGTGGCGCTGGAGCGGCTGAAGGAGCACAAGGAAATCGCAGCGATTCTGCTTGATATTGTTATGCCGGTGATGGATGGGTACGAATTTCTCGAACGTTTCAGGGAGACGCTCCGCTCGTCGGTCCCGGTGATTGCGATCACGGGAGATAAAGATGACAGCACCGAACAAAAGGTGCTAAGCCTTGGCGCCTGGGATTTCGTTTCCAAGCCATTTCAGCCTGCCACTCTTTTGACGCGTCTAAAGAACGTCATTGTCCGCAGCCAGTATTATCTGGTCAGCGAGATGAAGTATTCCAGCGAACACGACGCCTTGACGGACCTGCTGAATCGAAGTGCTTTTTTTGCTGCCGTGCAGCGTCTCCTCACGGATGATCCAGGCGAGCAGTTTGCCATGGTGCGCATGGATATCGATCACTTCCAAACCTACAACTCCTTCTGGGGCGAGGAAGAGGGCGACAAACTCCTCTGCGCAATGGCTAACTGGCTGCGTCAGATTGCGGGACGGTGTCAACCCTGCGTTTACGGGCGAATCAACGCGGATGCCTTTTGCATCTGTGTGCCGAATCGCGCGGAGATCATTCAGGAAGAGGCTGCAAAGATTTTTGAGAAGATCGCAGTATATAATCCGGAATACCGTCTTGCGCCATCCTTTGGCGTTTATGAAATCCATGACCCAAAAGAAAAGCCGCAGAAAATGTATGAACTCGCAACATTGGCCGCGCAGCGATGCAAGGGCAGCTATCTGGAATACCTTTCCTACTATAAGCCGGAAATGAGCAGGCATGTACTTGAAAATCAGTGGATTGTCAACGAAATGCAGCACGCACTCAATTCCGAGCAGTTTGAGGTGTTTCTGCAGCCCAAATACGCTCTGTCAACAAGAAAGCCTTACGGCGCGGAAGCGCTCATCCGTTGGCGGCATCCCGAAAAGGGACTGATTTCCCCTGGCGTATTTATTCCCGTGTTTGAGCAAAACGGCTTTATCGGCAGGGTGGATTGCTATATGTGGGAGCATGCCTGCCGGCTGATCCGAAAATGGATTGACGCAGGGCTCGATCCTGCTCCCATATCCGTCAACGTCTCCCGTGTAAACTTGTTCAAGCCTAATCTGGTCGGGCAGCTTTGCGAACTTATGATGAAATACAATGTTCCTCCAAGGCTTATGCAATTGGAATTGACAGAAAGCGCATACATGGAAAACCCGCTTATTATGGGGCAGATAGTAAAGGCGCTGCAGTCCCGCGGGTTTGCCATTTTGATGGATGATTTTGGAAGCGGCTATTCTTCCCTGAACACACTCAAGGATATTCATGTGGATGTACTGAAAATCGACATGAAGTTTCTTGCAGAAGAATCCGAAATTGCACGCAGCCGCAGCATCCTTGCTTCTATTATTCTGATGGCAGGCCGGCTGAACATGCCCGTGATCATGGAGGGCGTTGAAACCGCCGAGCAGGTATCCTTCCTCCAAAGCATTGGCTGCAATTATGTGCAGGGCTATTATTTTGCAAAACCGATGCCGGTACCAGAGTATGAAGCGTTGATTCCGGGGGTATCGTAAGCGGCCCGGCAAAGTCAGGCAGAAAACCTTATACCGGTTGTCAAAGTACTCTGGTCGGCTGAATCGCAGAATGAGCCGCTGTTTTGGCACAATTTTCGCAGCTGCGGAAAGGCAATAGACCGTTCGGTCACTCTCAATGGTGAAAGCTCCACACTTTGTGTCTGGTGTGTCTGCGCAAGATCTGTGAATGGAGGAAGTTGAAAATGATCCTCAAGACCCTTTCACCCAAGGTCAAAAAGTGCGTGCGAATTCTGGCGCCACTTCTGCTGATTCTGTTTTTTGTGTTTCCTGTCCATGCGGCTGGCAGGACCTCTATTTCGATGTGGGTCTATCCGATCGGCGACTTCAGCGACCCGGATACAGTCAACGGCATTATCCAGACGTTTGAAAAGCAAAACCCGGAAATTTCTGTAAGTGTGGATTACCTGGATTATCAGGACGGCGACGATCAGGTAAGCGCCGCGCTTTCCGCCGGAACTGCACCGGACGTGGTAATGGAGGGCCCGGAGCGGCTTGCTGCAAACTGGGGAGCGAAAGGGGTCATGGAGGATCTTTCGGATCTGTGGACTGCTTCGGCGCGCAGCGACATCGGCGCAAGCGGGAGCTACATTGAAGAGGCCTGCCGCGGTGCGGACGGCAGCTACTATGAATATCCGCTGTGCATGACGGCGCACTGCATGGCTATCAATTACGAGATGTTTGAAAAGGCCGGCGCGCTGCAGTATCTGGACTTAAAGCACCGGACATGGACAACGCAGAATTTCTTCAAGGCATGCAAGGCGCTGGCGGATTCCGGACTCTGCCAGACTCCGGGCGTCATTTACTGCGGCGGTCAGGGCGGAGACCAGGGTACGCGCGCCCTCGTCACGAACCTGTATGGCGCGCAATTCACCAATGAATCTCATACGGAATACACGATTAACAGCGCAGCCGGTGTGAAGGCACTGGCAGCGCTGCAGACGGCAACAGAACAAGGATTGCTTGACTACGATGCCAGCATGCAGGCCGCGGGTGAACTGAAGCTTTTCACCAGCGGCAGCATGGCGATGACCTTTGCCTGGAATCCGTCCAACGCAAGCAGCTATGCCAGCGACGTGGATTTTACCCCTTTCGCGATGACCTTCCCGACCGATCAGGATAAGCCTGCTCTCTGGGGCGGAATCTGGGGCTTCGGCATTTTCAAAAGCGGCGACGGCGCCCGTGTCGAAGCGGCAAAGAAGTGGATTCAGTTCCTGTGTGACGATGAACAGCAGGGGCGCGAAAGCGTGCGTGCCTCGAAGGTATTTCCAGTCCGTGCCTCCTTCTCGGATGTTTATGACGGGACACAGGAAGAGCAGAGGATGGCGGTGTACCACGATATGCTGCAGTACGTCAGCGATTATGACAGTGTGACTCCGGGCTGGGCGACGCAGCGAACAGTGTGGTGGAACATGCTGCAGCAAGTTTTCAGCGGGACCGATCCGCAGAAGGCCGCCGACTGGTATACGGATATCGCGAACGGCGCAATCAGCGGAACGAAGCAGAAGCCGGCGGCAGTCTCCGCAGAAGCAGTAAAAAGAGTCCTTTTTATCAGCTCTTATTCTCTCAACGACGCCACCGTCCGCAAACAGATCGACGGCATGCAGGATGCGCTGGGAAACGACGTCTATCTTCATTTTGAATTCATGGATTCCGAATCGCTCAGCGACGATGACTATGTGGCAAGATTTTATCAGTATATCGTCTATAAATATTCGCATCTGGACGGCCTTGGGGCGGTCATCGTCGGTGATGACAATGCCCTTCAGCTGGTCATCCGCTACCAAAACGATTTTTTTCACGGCATTCCGGTGATTTATGAGTCGGTATGGAGCCGGACGCTGGCCGAGCTCGCGGATTCTCTTGGCATGACGGGCGTTCTGGGCCACAATACGATTATGGACAATCTTGACCTTGCCGTGAAAATGAATCCAAACGCGACGCGGATCCTGGCCATATCCGATCAAAGTGCGGTAGGCCATGCCATGGCCGCGCGTCTGAAGGCCATTCGAAGCCGGTACGCAGCCATGGATGTTGAGATTCTCGACACCACTAAATGGTCTGCTACGGAAATCGCCGAAAAGCTGGAGGGAGCGGACGGGCACACAATTCTTCTTTTCCTGAGCTTCACGTGTGACGCTGACGGAACGCCTTACACCGAGCAGAAATCCATCGGCTTCATTACATCCCACGCAAGGACTCCGGTCTATACGCTGAACTGGCTGGGGAACGGCAGTCTCGGCGGGGTTGAGGCAGATGCGGCCGAAACGGGCCGGCGGGCCGGCGTGCTGGCTGTTGATTTTCTGAACGGCTCGGTCCCCTCTGCGCTTCAGCAGTCCTCCGACGATATCCCGACTGTAACCTCGATCGATCTTGTTGTGCTGCACAAGTATGGGATGAGCCGGTTCAGGCTGCCGGGGGATGTGGTTTTCTACAACGACCTCAGCAGCCGGACCAGAACCATCCTTATTATCACCGTACTTTGCTGCGGCATTCTGCTCCTTTGCCTGCTGCTGGTGCATTTCAAGAAGGATCGCAGCCGCATCCTGAAAAGGGAAAATGAACTCCAGCAAACCAGCGATCTTCTGAAAACAGAAGCGGAGATAGATTCTCATACGCAGATCGGAAACCGGAGATTGTTTGAACGGGAACTGCTGCGCACGATTCAGGCAAAGCGGCCGTTTACGCTTTATATTTTCGACATTGATGATTTCAAGAAAATTAATGACACCTTCGGGCATCCGGCGGGAGACGCTGTCTTGCTTGAAACGGGACACCGCCTGAACGCCTTGAAAACCAGAGCTTTTGTGCCATACCGATACGGCGGAGATGAATTTACGGTTATGGAATTCTCCGAAAATGCGTCCGTTTCCGGCAATGCAGGGCCGGAGATCCAAAAGCTGTTCCTCCCGGAAATCGTCACAGAGAACAGACGAATTCAGGTCCATATCAGCCTGGGCAGCGCTGATTATCCGGAGGATGCGGCCAATCCGGAAGAATTGATTCACAATGCGGACAAGGCGCTGTATCTGGCAAAAAGCAGCGGAAAAAACAAAGCGGTCAGGCACTGCGAGCGGAACGTGAACAGACTGTAGAAGAGGACGACACTATGAAAAGAAGGATACCTGCTTTAAGAATGATCACTTGTTTTTTGGCGTTGATATGTCTGACGGTACAGGCGGTTTTTCCGGCCTTTGCGGAGGAGAGCGGACGGCAGACGGTCAAAGTTGCCGTTCTGAACCATTCGAACTATGCAAATCAGGACGCTTCCGGGGAATGGAGCGGACTGGATGTCGAATGCTTGACCAGTATTGCGCAAAAAGCAGGATTTGATCTGCAGTTTATCGATTCAACCACCGATCCGGACTACCTTGGCGGCCTTGACGACGGCAGATATGATATTGTCGCAGATGTTGTCAAAACGCCGGAAAGGGCGCGCGAATACCTCTTCACCGAGGAAGCAATCGGCAGCACGACCAGTACAATGGCGGTGCGCGCCGATGACGACCGGTGGGACTATGGAAATATCGAGCAGATATCACGGATGAAGGTCGGAGTTATTGCATCCTATGCCTACAACGCCGCTTTCCGCACATGGTGCGTCGAGCATGACGTTGCGCCCGTAATAACGGAATATCAGGATATTGAGCAGATGACCGCCGCACTGCTGGACAAGCAGATTGATGCAGAGGTTTACACAGCCGTTTACAGTGCAGATGATTCGACAGAGCTGCGCACGGTCATGAAGCTTCTCCCGGAAACCTTCTATTACGCGTTCCGCCTGGATAACACGAAGCTGAAAAACAAGGTGGATGATGCGCTGGCGCAGCTCCTTGCCGGAAATTCGAGCTTCCTGACAAATATACAAAACAAATACGAAGAAAAATTCAGCGTGAACGATCTGCAGTTTTCAGCGGCCGAAAAAGAGTATATAGCCGCTCATCCGCTGCTGACCGTTGCCGTAATAAAGGGTGACGCGCCCTATTACATTGAAAATTCAGACGGAAGCGCCGGAGGTATCTTCCCGGATTATTACGCGCTGGTTGCGGAAAATACCGGTTTCCAGTTCCGGTATGCCGTGTACGATACTCAGCAGAACGCGATTGCGGCCGTAAAAAACGGCGAGGCGGACATTCTGGGCGTTTACAGCGGCGGGATCATATCGTCCCAGAAGGATGGGCTTGTGCTGACGGACAGCATCGCGGCACTCAACAGTATCCTGCTGACGAAATCCGGACCTGGTTCGCCGCAGATCAAAAGCATCGCTGTCAAACTGCGCGCGCTCGGCTCTCTTTCCGGAAGCATTGCCCAAACGTTTCCAGACGCGGAGATTAAGGAATATGAGAACGCCGAGGCCTGCCGCCGCGCCCTTGAACGCGGTGAGGTGTCCGCTATGCTGATAGGTCTTCCCAGTGCTACCTGGATCATCAATCAGACCAATTCAAGCACTTATGACATTCGCCCTGTGGCAGGCGCGGTTTCAAACATGTGCGGCGCTGTCAGCCGCGGCGATCTGATCCTCTGTACCATTTTGAACAAGCGCATTGCTATTACCAAAATCAGCTTTTCCGGAATTGTGGCAAAGGATACTCTTCCCAAAAATGACCTGAAGACAACGATCGCGCGTGTTCCGCCCACATGGATGATCCTTATAATTTCTGTGCTGCTGTGTATGATCCTGTTTTTGGTTTGGACCATGATTCTGCTCCGCCGCCGCCAGAAGGAGCGCACGGCCGTACTGACCGCGCGGGCGGAAACAGAGCAGCAGAAACTGCAGTTGGAGGCGATTGAAAAAAATACGGAGGAGAGAAACCGCTTTTTTGCCAACATCAGTCATGATATGCGCACGCCGCTCAATGCCGTGATCGGCTTTTCGAACCTTGCCGAGAGTGAGGATGATCCCGGCCGAAAAAATGAGTACATTGCCAAAATTCGGACCGCGAGTCAGCTGCTGAATTCCCTGATCGACGATACGCTGACGCTTTCCAAAGCGAACAGCGGCAAATTTGAACTTCATCCGGAACCAGTTTCTACGGATAAGGTCGGCAAAGCGATTATAGAAACGATTCGTTTTGCGGCGGAAAAAAAGAACATCACGTTTTCTGTCGATGAATCAGGCTATCGCCCGCGCGTGATTTTCGCGGATGAGCTGTATCTTCAGAAGCTTTTCCTGAATATTTTGTCCAATGCAATCAAATATACGCCGCCAGGCGGTCACGTATGGATCAGAATCTGGGATGAGCCCAGCGATTCCGGCGATCCGACACTGTGCTTTTCAATAAGGGATGACGGGATCGGCATATCCGCAGAATTTCTCCCGCATATTTTCGAGCCCTTCAGTCAGGAAAAACGCCCGGGCTATGAATCCTTGGGAACAGGGCTTGGGCTGTCGATCGTCAAACAGCTTATCGATCTGATGGGCGGTGCAATCGAAGTACACAGCGAGATCGATAAAGGCACGGAATTCATTGTCCGGCTTCAATTCCGGGAAGCTTCAGGCGGTCCCGCAAAAACAGAAGAAACGACAGCTCTTTCCGCAGCGGACCTGAACGGCAGAAGGATTCTTTTGTGCGAGGACAACGAGCTGAATCGGGAAATTGCGGTCACTTTATTGACAAAATACAGCATGATTGTCGAGACGGCCGCGAACGGGCAGGAAGGCGTCCGGATGTTCCTCGCCTCCGGGCAGGGAGCATTCGACGCGATCCTGATGGATCTGCGCATGCCCGTGATGGATGGTATCACGGCTGCCAAAACGATACGCGAACTCGATCGGGAGGACGCAAGGACTGTGCCTATTATCGCCATGACGGCAGATGCTTTTGCCGATGATGTTCAAAAGTGCCTTGCTGCCGGGATGAACGGACATCTGGCTAAACCGATTGATCCGAAAAAGCTCTTTCAAACGCTTCTGCGCTGTATGACTGAAAATAAAGACAAGCCAGGTGAGCAATCTTCAAAGCTGCCAAGCTGATATCCGTGCTCATGCAGCAGCAGTTTTCTCTGCTGAGCAGTGATAATCGAAGAGGCAGCCAAGCACCTCATTTGCCAATTGCACACAAATTTTATCTTTTACCGATTTTGAGTTGATGAAATCAATTCGTGATAATATAATTGGAGTCAAATAGAGATGTTTTTTCTGGAAAACAATGAAATTGTCAAAGAAGGCCTGCAAACAGCGGAAAGATACTTCCTGTAATGCATGAATCGGAACGTGAAGCGTTCTCTGAAACCTGAAACGTAACATTTTATATATTCTGTCACGTTGATTCCAACGAGGGTGGGAGGCATGGCAATGGAAAAGTACAAGCTGTGGAAGATCATTGCGGCCTGTCTCTGCGCTGCGGCCGGCTGCTGCATGCTGAACGGCTGCGCGTCCTCCAAAACCGCTGCGAAAGAAACAGTAACGATCTATACCAGCATTGAGGATTACAGAATTGAGTATCTGAACAAACGTCTGGAGGAGACATTTCCGAACTATGATGTGAACATCGTGTTTTATTCGACGGGCGATCATATCGCAAAGCTCTTGGCGGAGGGACTCAATACCGACTGCGACATCACCCACAGTCTCGGATACAGCTATCTCCAGCAGCTGGATGAAAAAGGCTGCCTTGCAGATCTCTCTTCCTATGATCAGTCCATCTATGATGAGAACCTAATCATCAGCGACGATTTTCTGCCGCAGGAGCGCGGCAGCGGCGCGATTATCATCAACACGCAGCTCTTGAAAGAGCTTGGGCTTGATGAACCGACGTCCTATGAAGACCTGCTCAAGCCGGAATACCGGGGTCTGGTCTCCATGCCGGATCCAAAAGCTTCCAGCACAGGCTATATGTTTTATAAATCTCTTGTCAACGCGTGGGGCGAGGAGAAAGCGCTGGACTATTTTGACAAGCTTTCGGACAACATCCTGCAATACACCGAATCCGGTTCCGGACCGCTGAACGCCGCAGCAGAAGGCAAGGCCGCCATCGGTTTGGGAACGACGGCGACCGCCGTCGCCAAAATTAACGAGGGTTCGCCGCTCAAGATCATCTTTTTTGAGGAAGGCGCGCCCTATGCTGTATATGGACAGGCCATTATAAAGGGCAAGGAGGACCGCAAGGCCGTGCGAGATGTTTTCGATTTTCTTGTCAATACCTTCAATTACGAAAACTGCGAGCGCTATATGCCAGAAACCCTTTATAAGGACAGAACCTTTTCGCTGGAAAATTATCCGCAGAATATCCAATACGCGGATATGAGCAATAACACGGTGGATGAAAAGGAAAGACTTCTGGCTGAGTGGAATCACTGAGTAAGGGAAGGCAGGGAGAAGCTTGAACAGTATGCAAGGCAGCATGAGGAAAACCGGGGACGGCGTGATTCATCGTCTTGTCTCCTGGTTTCTTGCGCTGCTTTTTGCCGCGGTCAGCTTCTGCCAGCCGGCGCTTGCGGCCGGGACGTCCGCTGTGGAGCATCAGGTCGTGCATGTGGGCTTTTTCCGGTTTGATGGTTATCACGAAATGAATAACGAGGGCGAGAAGTCAGGTTACGGCTATGATTTTCTGCAAATGATCGCCGGGTATGCCAACTTCAAGTATATTTATGTCGGATATCAGAAAAGCTGGAATGATATGCTGGATATGCTGGACAGCGGCGAAATCGATATGCTTACCTATGCCGTTAAGTTTCCGCAATATGAGGAACGCTTTGACTTCAGCGAGCACAGTATAGGAACAAGCTCCGCGATCCTGACCACATCAACTTCAAACACCGCTTTTGCCGCCAACGATTACAGACCCTTCGATGGTATGAGGGTCGGTTTCATTCGGGGTGCAAACCGCAAGGCCGCTTTTGACGATTACGCGAAAGAAAAGGGCTTTTCCTACACGCCGGTATATTATGAGGATATTGCCGGTATGCAGGCGGCCCTGGCAGCCGGCAGCGAAATCGACGCCATGGTGTCGGACGAGCTGAGGATCCCGTCCAATGAAGTCATCATTGACAAATTCGATCGGCAGGATATCTACGTTATGGTGAAAAAGGGCAACACAGAGCTGCTGCACACCATCGACGAGGCCATCAGGAAGCTGAATATGGCAGACCCGGGCTGGAACGTTGATTTAAAGAAAAAGTACTTTTTTTCTGATTATTCGGCGAGCTTTTCCATGACTCCTACGGAAACAAAATATATTGAGGGGCTTTCATCATCAGGAACAAAGCTTAAAGTACTGTTTCATCCTGCGCGTTACCCGTTTTCGTATTATAAAGACGGCGAGGCCGCCGGGGTACTTGTTGATACATTCAAGAACATAGCCGCTAAGTACGGGCTGCCGTATGAGTTTGTCATGACCGACAGCCCGGATGAATATTATAAGCTGCGGGAGGATGATGAAGCGGATATCGTCCTCGACTTTGCAGAATCAACAGATGAGGCGGAGGTCCTCGGTTACCGCCTGACCTCGTCCTATGCCGACGCCAACTGCTCGGTCATAACGTCAAACAGTTACACGGGGATTCCAGATACGGCGGCTGTCGTAGAAGGCTCCGCGATTTTCAATGACATCGCGAAAGAAAGCAATCCGCGCATGAAGATCTCTAATTATGCCACCTTCGAGGACTGTGTAGATGCAGTTAAATCCGGGGCTGTCGACTGTACCTATACATACTCCATCACGGCACAGATCTATGTGATAGAGGATCAGACGAACAGTATAAAGGCTACTCAGCTGAATGCCAGAACCTTCCAGTTCAGGCTTGCCGTCAATTCCGATGCGGATATGGCTCTGTACGGGCTGCTGAACAAGGCCACACACAGCCAGGATTCCGCAGATACAAACGAGCTTCTGAACGCCTATGTGCTTGCAGCAAAACGCGACTATTCCCTGTGGAGCTATTTTACAGATCATCCGATTGCCTTGATCGCAGCCATTTCCGCCATGATGCTTGTACTTGTCGGTTTTATCCTGTTCCAGCGGAAAAATTCCAGAAGGCTCAGGGCAAGCAACGACGCATTGGAGACCAGCCGCGGCGCACTTGAAAACGCGCTGGCGGAGGCGAACAGCGCAAATGCCGCCAAGACCAGATTTCTTTCCCAGATGAGCCACGATATCCGCACGCCGCTCAACGGGATCATCGGCATGACCAATATCGCCGCTGATAATGTGGAAGATCCCGGATGCGTTTCCGACGCGCTGGACAAGATCCGCCACAGTTCGGACCACCTTCTGACGCTTATCAACGATATCCTTGATCTCAACCGAATTGAAAGCGGCAAGATGACAATTGCGCATGAGCCAACTGATATCCGGGCGACGATAGATCAGTGCACGGAAGTGCTGAAGGGTTCTGTTATCAATCGTGACCTAAAGATAATCACAGACATGGAATGTATTGAATACCCATTCGTTCTCACGGATGCGCTCCACATCCGTCAGATCCTGATTAATATCATCTCAAACGCCGTTAAATTCACTCCGGACGGCGGAAGTATAATCTTCCGCACGGACGGCAGGCGGGACGAGACAGGCGATATACTGCTCTGTCGCTTTGAGGTCGCGGATACGGGGATCGGCATGAGCGAAGAATTTCAGAAGCACATTTTTGAGGCGTTCGTTCAGGAGGATACTTATAACGCGAGAACTCAGTTCAAGGGCTCCGGGCTCGGCATGTCGATCGTAAAACAGCTGGTCGATATGCTCGGCGGCAGCGTAAATATCAAAAGCGAGCTTCATGCCGGTACGTCCGTCATCGTGGAGCTGCCGCTTGAGATTAATAAGAACGCCGTGGAAAAGCCGGAGGCGAGCCCCGGGGAGGAGCGCAGATACAGCTTTGCCGGTGCCCATGTCCTGCTTGCAGAGGACAACGAGATCAATATGGAGATTGCCAAAGCCCTGCTGGAGAGCAGCGGGATCAGGGTCGATACAGCAGAGGACGGGCAAATAGCCGTTGAAGCGTTCGCCGCGTCTGCTGCAGGCGAATACCGCTGTATCCTGATGGATGTTATGATGCCGAATATGAACGGCTATGAAGCCACAAGGGCGATCCGTGCCATGGAACGGCCGGACGCCAAAACGATTCCGATTATCGCCATGACAGCGAACGCCTTTGCGGAGGACGTTCAGGAGGCGATGGACAACGGGATGAACGCGCATATTGCAAAGCCAATAAATGTGCGTATCGTTATGGAAACACTGGCAGAATTTATTCATGTGGAGTGATAATTCTGCATGATCGAACCACTGCTTGTCCGGCCTGCCGGAATATGAACTTATCGTATTTTAAGAGTAATAGTCATTGCTATCCACGTCGCGGCAATGCAGACGAGCGAAACAAGGAACATGATCCCGATACCAGCCATCGTTTCCGGCTCTTGGTATACTTTAGCCAGTATGCAGCCAAATATAGCTCAAACAATAATCGACAAGGTCAGAAACAGCGAGATGATCGTTTCCTCCCGCGAGGCCTTATTGCGTTTTATAAAATCAATCATATCATTTACGGTGAATTCCAATTCATTGCAGAGCGGCAGCAGCAGCGAAACATCCGGAAAGCCATTCCCGCATTCCCATTTGGACACGGTCTTGTCACGGATGTCAAGTTTGTCCGCGAGCTCACGCTGTGTATAGTTTCGTTTCTTTCTTTCCTTCGCGATAGACTTCCCGGTCTCATGTTTTCCTCCTTCATGCCGCAAGTATAGCAATATGGCAGAGTATTTCACACGCATATTCCGTAGAATCCGGGAAACTTCGTCTCTGCGCTGTTTTCTACTGAACGGAGCAGCTCTTTGTTCTCTTCGACAAACGGCAGACCGATATCGACTATACTGGGAAGCATTTTTGAAGGATTATATGTGCTTATTGCGTCCCTTGCATCCTGGATGATCTTTTTTCGCTGCTGTCCCGGCATGAACTGGAAGAAGCCGTATTTGTCAGAAAAATGCCTGTAGAAGGTCGCTCTTCTTGTATTTGCCCTGTTGCATAATTCGTTGATGGTTATATAAAAAATGGCCCGTCACCGGCTGCAATCATTTCCATTATGCCGCCTAACGGAACGGAATATACCGACAACATGTATTATGACGCATTCGATCACAGGGGACCTTAAGGATTGCTCAATTCACGTGGAGCCGGTAAATGGGGTGGGTGCTGCGGCGCGTTTTGGGGCTTTTGATTTGATATCTTCACCCTTCAGCTTGTATTTATCAGCTTTATTTACGATCGTGACAGGTATATAATCAGGTTCCATTCCATCTGGCAGAAAGACGGGAAACGTCGTCAAAAAAGCACCCGCCTTTTCGGAACGGGTGCTTAGAGATGTAAATGTGTGATTATACTTTTTCACGCTTTTTAGTAAATCCGAAAACAGCGGCAGTTCCGCAGGACACGAACAGGAGTATAATCAAAATATACGGGCTGCTCATTTCTCCCGTTTGCGGAGAAGTGACCGTGGAAGTTGTGTCAGCTTTTTTGGCCAGACCTTTGATCGCGGCATCAATAGCCTTGGCATAACCGTCAACATCCGCCTGCTTAGTGATATTTTTGCCCCTGACGACAGCGTTTTCAGCGCCTTTCAGTGCGTTTACGGAATCTTTGGTGTACTGGCTGAGGTCAGCGGGAATCCGGGCTATCGCGGCATCGACTGCGCTGTAATCCGCCGGTTTGTATTGAAGTTTGCTGATCGCGGCATCAATAGCCTTGGCATAACCGTCAACATCCGCCTGCTCAGTGATATTTTTGCCTCTGACGACAGCGTTTTCAGCGCCTTTCAGTGCGTTTACGGAATCTTCGGTGTACTGGCTGAGGTCAGCGGGAATCCTGGCTATCGCGGCATCGACTGCGCTGTAATCCGCCGGATTGTATTGAAGATTGCTGATCGCGGCATTAATAGCCTCGGCATAACCGTCAACATCCGCCTGCTCAGTGATGATTTTATCTCTGACGACAGCGTTTTCAGCGCTTTTCAGTGCGTTTACGGAATCTTCGGTGTACTGGCTGAGGTCAGCGGGAATCCTGGCTATCGCGGCGTTGACTGCGCTGTAATCCGCCGGATTGTATTGAAGATTGTCGATCGCGGTTTTCAGATTCGCCGCATAACCTTCTACCTTATCCTGCTCCAGAATATTTTTACCCGTCAAAACTGCGGCGTTTGCATCGGTCACTGCTTTCATACTCTCTTCGGTATATAAAGACGTGTCTAAAGGGATTCTTTTCTGCTGCTGCGCTACTGCAGTGTAGTCCGCGGCTGCGATATTGACTGTGGCGGCTTGGTTTTCGCTGCCGAGCAGGAAAATATTTTTCAGCTGCGCCGTTTTGAATTTGCCGCTTTCAATGGTGGTATTGCCATGAGAGGAGAAAATCCCCCTCGGGCTGTTTGTAAAATCAATTTGCGTATTTTTTATGTAGATATCCTTCGGATTATCCTGTCCTGCGTAAATATCGCACAGAGGTGAACACAGCGTAATATTGCCGCCTGTGATCCTGACACCGATTCGCGGGGTAGGCCGGGCGGTTCCCGTATTGTAAATAGCTATTCTGGCGGCGTTGATGTTGACTGTTCCGCCTGTGATTTCAATGCTTGCGCATCCGTAAAGGCCGTCATTCATGCCGCTTTCGCTTACTTTTGAAGTATCGACGTTCAGAGTCCCGCCGTTTACATAAATCGAATTGACCGTCATGATTGCGCCGCCGACTGCGTTCAGTGTGCCGGAGTTCAGCGTCAGATTGCTCTGGTCGAAGGTCGACCAGCGGTCGCCGGTATTTGTGACGGTAAGTTCGCCGGTACCATTGATGAACAGTCCGGCATCGGCTGCTGCCGTATTGTTCCTGGTGATTGTTGCCGCGGCAGAAGTGATCGTACTGCTTCCCTGAAGCGTCAGTGTGACGTTTTTCGTCCCGTCGACGATTATCGCAGAGTTGCTTCCGGTATTGAATTTCACGCTGTTCAGCGTAAGAGTATGTGTAGCCGCGACCCAGCTCCATCCCTCTGCCGAATTGGATTGATCAGAATCAAATTCGGAAGCGGTTAGGTTCAGCGCTGCGGTTCTTTCAGTTGCTCCGTTCGCAGACACATTCAGGCGCAGTGCCGGAAGTGACGCGAAGATCAGAGCGGCTGTTACTGCACACGGAAGGATTTTTTTAAATTTCATAATTTATCTCCAATCCTATTGATAAAGTGTTTATGTAAGAGAGCAAAAGATACTCTCCGCAAAAGCCTGAGCCGGTGCCGATCCGATTCCCGAAAGAAATGCAGGACTGTCGTTAATGCTGAGCAAAGAATCTGAATTCCCTAAAGATTTTATGTCACTGACTTTGCGTAACTTGCGCTGTGACAGTTGAAGAATAAATCCTGATTAATTAATTATACTATATAAAGCTGTTTTTTTTCAAGTGATTAGCAGAGAAAACAAAATTTACCTGAAATGAAATCTTAAATCCATACTCTTATACGACGACAGCGTTTACCTCAGCATAGTCAATGTTTCTCTTTCATACATAAGTGATACGCTTAAAGCCCCTTCTGACAGCGGTAGAGGGAGAACTATTATGAGTAACTATATTCCCGAAAACCAAAAACACCTGTCCTTAGAAGACCGCTTCTACATCGGGAATTCCTTGAACAAGAGAATGACGTTTAAGAACATCGCCAGATATCTTTGCAAGGATCCTAGCACCATTTTATATGAGGTCAGAGCGCATCGTTTATCCGAATGGTACCACAAAGGCACTTTCTGCAATGCAAAGAACTTCTGCATTCACCGCTACAACTGCCGGAAACCCTTGGCTTTCGAGGCTTTTTATTTCTGTTGCTTTTCTTCTTATATGCTGCTTACTCCATGCATTTTTGCAGAACGGAATACAGTTTCTGTGGTTCGACAGGTTTTGTGATGTAGTCGCTCATGCCGGCGTCCTTTGCCTCGCGAATGCTTTCTTCAAAGGCGTCTGCCGTCATGGCGATAATGGGTATCGCTGCAGCGTCCGCGCGCTCAAGTGCCCGGATCCGTCTTGACGCTTCGTACCCGTCCATTTCCGGCATGCGGATGTCCATCAGCACCGTGTCGTACCATCCCTCGCTGGATGCTGAAAATTTCTCCAGCCCGATCGCACCGTTTTCAGCGGGATCGACGAGCATTCCTTTGTTTTTCAGCAGCATGGAGGCGATCTCGGTGTTCATCTGATTGTCCTCGCACAGAAGAACACGCTTCCCTTGCAGGGCATCCTGGTTTGCCGCTTTTGTTTTCTCTGTCAGGTTGCTCTCGAGCCTTTTAACCGGCAGTGTCACTGTCCAGCGTGTCCCCTCATGCAGGCGGCTCTCAACGCGGATCGTACCGCCGAGCAGATCGACGTATCGCCTTACAATAGACAGACCGAGGCCGGTTCCCGGAGTCTGTACAGCTTCCGACCGCTTCTCCTGCGAAAATGGCTCATACATATGCTTTATAAATTCTGCGCTCATGCCCATGCCCGTATCTTCGATCGTGAAGCCGCAGCCTCCCCGGTCGGCATTAGCGGAGACACAGTATAGCTTAACAGTGACCGTTCCGCCGGAAGGCGTGAACTTGATTGCATTGGAGAGAAGATTCAGCGCAATTTTGTTGATCTTGAGCTTGTCCGCCCAAATGGGTTCGTTCTGATAATCCGTGCAATCCACAGTCAGTTTGACGCCCTTCAGCTCCGCAGACGGGCGGAGCGCAGTCACA
>Ga0268263_1000388_pt1 | contig 77332 bp, 64 predicted proteins | sample Biomet5_FD_190358 | JGI IMG/M metagenome (GOLD analysis project Ga0268263, IMG submission 190358) | Microbial communities from bioreactor (seeded with sewage sludge) at LBNL, California, USA - Biofuel metagenome 5 (SPAdes) (version 4) | ecosystem: Engineered > Bioreactor > Anaerobic >... | reverse complement strand
TCTTAAATATTTCATGATTTACTCTTCTCCCGGACAAAAACAAATCTCCGCTGAATCTGATAGCTGATACAGAACAGAAAAACATCGACAATGATTTTTACAACAATCTCCTTAACCGGCAGCAGCCGTGAAAGAAGTGTCACACCTTCTGCCGAACAGATCATCTGGAGCGCGCATAATATATAATACCGCACAAATGTAACGCGGTGGTCCGCATGGTTCCGGAACACAATTGTCTTATTGACATAATAATTATAAAGGGACGAACAGATCCTCGCTGTGACCGTTGCCGCCCAGATCCTGCGGTCCTGCGGCAGTGACGCAGCCAGGACCAGCACCAGCTGAAACAGCCCGAGATCGACCAGGGAAGACGTAAGCGAGGAAAGTGTAAAACGGATAAAGGAACCGAAAAGAAGCCGGTAAATTGCGGCGGAATCACGTACCGGCCGGAAATGTGTTCCCTTATTGGAATCGATATACACGGTTTCGATCGGAACCTCATGAAACGGAATCTCCATCCGGACTGACTCGACCAGCTGGTTCGTTTCGAATTCAAACCGCTCTCCTCGGATGGGAAGATACTCTGTAAGCAGTTCCTTCGGAATTCCACGCAGGCCTGTCTGTGTATCACTGACCTTTCTTCCGAACAGAAGCCGGAAAAGGCGGCTTGTCAGGATATTGCCGTGTCTGCTTTTGGCCGGCACCCTCTCCTTGTCGAAAGAACGTACACCGAGAATCAGTTCCGGCTGCACAAGACCGCCGAGGCAGTCATCAATCCGGATTACATCCCGGACAGTATGCTGTCCGTCGGAATCCACGGTTATAACGCCTTTAACCGCAGGATCCTCCGCGTACAGATCCAGAAAAAGCTTATATCCGTCCTTCAGTGCCCGGCCCTTACCCAGGTTGACGTCATGCGTCAGCAGATGGCACTGCGGCATATTATTCAGGTTACGGAAGAAATCCCGATACGGCTGACTGCTGCTTCCGTCGTTTACAATTATCAGCTTGTCAAATCCAGCACTGACAAGGCTTTTAATATAATCCTCCAGAGTCATCGGAGGGTCAAGTGCCGGGATCAGGATCACCGCATTTCTCTTCTGCAATTCATCTCTCCTTGAGTCACTGTTGAATCCTGACATACGTGTAAAAACGGTAAATCAAGTCAAAATATGTCTGCTCTTCCGATACATTTGCTGCCTTCCAGTCCTTGTCCGCGTCAAGGTCCGGAAAATGCGCATCGGCTTCATATGCCTTGTCGATCCGTGTAATATATGCCGTATCACAGTACGGGAGCAGCTCTCTGTATACACTTTCACCGCCCACGACATAAATATCGTCATTATTATATTTCTTTAAAATTTTTAAAGTTTCTTCAATTGAATGTGTTATCACGGCACCATCTGCCTGAAAGGATTGTTTCGTCGTCATCACGACATTCGTTCTGCCGGGAAGCGGAGCACCCTTCGGGAACGTCTCCAGTGTCTTTCTGCCAAGCACGATCACATGTCCCATCGTTGTCTCCCGAAAAAACCGCATGTCAGCCGGTATGCTGACCAGAAGCCGGCTGTCCTTTCCGATTCCCCAGTACTTATCCGCAGCTGCTATCATTTTCATGCTAACGTCCTCCTGTCATCAGACTGCTACCGGAATGTGACTGATCTGCGGACCGGTCACATAATCCGAAACCGTCACGTCATCCGGTGTAAAATCGTAAAAATCATGAATATCCGGATTCAGGTGAAACGATGGAGCCGGATATGTTTTTCTGGAAATCAGTTCTTTTACCAGTGGTATGTGACGGTCGTAGATATGCGCGTCCGCGATCACATGGACAAGCTCCCCCGCCTCCATGCCGCAGACCTGGGCAATCATATGAAGCAGCACAGCATACTGGCAGACATTCCAGTTATTTGCCGTCAGAACATCCTGGCTGCGCTGATTGAGAATGCCGTTCAGAATCAGCCTGTCACTGCCCGGCTCCTTCGTCACATTGAACGTCATGCTGTACGCGCACGGATAAAGCGCCATCTCGTGCAGATCCTGATGCACATACATATTCGTAATGATCCGTCTGCTGTACGGATTGTGACGGAGATCATACAGAACCCGGTCAACCTGATCCATGTTTCCTTCTTTGTAGATATGCTTCACGCCCATCTGATAGCCGTACGCCTTGCCGATCAGCCCGTCGCTGTCAGCCCAGCTGTCCCAGATGTGTGTCGTAAGACCATGGATATCATTGGATTTCTTCTGCCATATCCAGAGAATTTCCTCCGTACAGCTCCGGATTGCCGTACGCCGCAGTGTCAGTGCCGGAAATTCCGTGCGCAGGTCATAGCGGTTTACAACACAGAATTTCTTGATTGTGTACGCCTTCGTACCGTCATCCCAGTGAGGCCGTACAAGCTCACCTTCGGTACTGACGCCGTGCCCGAGGATATCCCTGCACATTTCGATAAAAATATCATCTGCCCGACTCATCAGTGAATCCCCCTTATATCCTGATAAAAGCTCTTCGCGTAGCTGTCTGTCATACCGCAGATCGTATCCGTCACCAGAAGAAGACGCAGATATAATCTCTCTCCCTCTGAGCATTCTGCCGCCTGCCGCCGGTACGCCTGCTTGTAATTATCCGAAATCACGGACATCAGCTTGAAATCAACCGGACTCTGCATTTCCTTCCAGAATTCCGTATCGTAATACAGCGCGGCATGAATATACTTTGTCAGGAGATAGTCGAAAACCTCTCCTGTTGCAATCTCCATCTTGTAAATAAACTTCGTGTCAAACACATACCGGAACCCGATATCCCCAAGCAGCTCCATCAGCCGCTCCGATTTCGTTCCGTAGAACAGGTCATGCGTATAAGATCCTGCCATGAGCTCCTGGTAATGATCGAGAAAGCTGTCCGACGCGCGCTTCAGAAGATAGCTCTGAATACGGACCGCCCAGTTCTGAACCGCGTACATTTCCGGAGCGTCCGTTCCGCTTGATTTTCCCTTCTCAAGCTGATGAAGCAGTATCTCCGCGGAAAGGCCGATATCATCCGGATCCGTACCCCTATGCTTTGTGAATTCGGACAGCAGGTCATGGTATGACAGAAAGCCCTTCTTGCAGGCATCCTCAATGTCTGCCGTTTTATACGCGATATCATCGGCCGCCTCGAGCAGAAAAGCCAGCGGGCTGCGGTGTCCGTGCAGGCATGTAACGTTCATGATATCCTGATACAGGACACGGTCGGCATAAAAATACCCGACCTTCCTTCTGCAGATGTCATCGCTTTCCGGGTCCGCCTCAAGCGAAGAAACAGGATATTTGACAATCGTTGAAAGCAGTGCGTACGTCAGGTTCATCCCGTGCCCGTCAATCAGGAAATGCAGCCTGCTTAACAGGCGCAGTGCCTGCGCGTTGCCCTCAAACGAATAAAAATCCCGGATCATCTGCTCCGTCATCATATCCGTAACCTTCCGGCCGTTAAACATCATTTCCGGCAGATGCTCCCGAAACCACTGACGGATGCAGATTTCACCGTAATGGCCGAACGGAGGGTTTCCGATGTCATGAATCAGCCCGGCACACTGCAGAATATTGCTGATGTCCTCCTTCTGCTGTTCTCCGAAGGAAGCGTCCAGAGAGGAAGACAGGATCCTCGCGCCGACGCTCTCCCCAAGCGACCTTGCAAAGGAAGATACTTCAAGGGAATGCGTAAGCCTCGTCCGGATAAAATCACTGCGGTCAAGCGGAAAAACCTGCGTCTTGTCCTGAAGCCTGCGGAAGGACGCGCTTCCGATGATACGGTGATAATCCTTCTCGAACTCGCTGCGCAGATCATGCGGCACCGTACTGGAAGTAATCTGTCTCTCACGATGCACAGAAAGGATATCACACCATTCCATACGATCTGCACCTTCTTCCTTAAGATTTACGTTCTGACTGTAAAAGACAGGCAGTACAGATTCAGTACTGCCTGCCCTTTGTTTCTGTTGATCCGGATACGGATTATTCGTAAATAGGGTACTTGTCACAAAGCTTCCTGACTTCTGCACGGATATAATCCTTGCTGTTCTCATAATCATTGACAGCAAGAGCGATGCAGTGTGCGATCGGCTTCATGTCTTCCTCAACAAGACCGCGGCTCGTAACAGCCGGTGTACCGATCCTGACGCCGGAAGTAACGAACGGACTCCTCGGCTCTCCCGGAACCGTATTCTTGTTGACTGTGATATTCACTTCGTCAAGACGATTCTGGAGCTCCTTGCCTGTGACGTCGAGGCCGATCAGGTCAAGCAGCATAACGTGATTGTCTGTGCCGCCGGAAACGATCTTGAGGCCTTCTGCCTGCAGATTTGCGGCAAGCGATGAAGCATTCAGAACGATCTGATGCTGATACGTCTTGAATTCCGGTTTCATCGCTTCTCCAAGCGCAACTGCCTTGGCCGCGATCACATGCATAAGCGGGCCGCCCTGGATTCCCGGGAAGACTGCCTTGTTGAAATTAAACTTGTCTGCAGCTGCCTGATTTGCAAGAATCATGCCGCCGCGGGGTCCTCTCAGTGTCTTGTGTGTCGTCGTCGTTACGACATCGGCATACGGGAACGGGCTTGGATGCTCACCGGCCGCTACAAGACCTGCGATATGAGCCATGTCGACCATCAAGATCGCACCGACTTCATCACAGATTTCACGAAATCTCTTGAAATCGATGATTCTGCAGTATGCGCTGGCACCGGCAAGGATCATTTTCGGATGGCACTCCAGTGCTTTCTTGTGTACGTCTTCGTAATCGATAATACCATTTGCGTCGACGCCGTAAGATACAGCATGGAAATATTTTCCGGACATATTGACCGGGCTTCCGTGTGTCAGATGGCCGCCGTTCGAGAGATCCATTCCCAGGAATGTATCACCCGGCTCAAGCATTGCAAAAAATGCTGCCATATTCGCCTGTGCGCCGGAATGCGGCTGCACATTCGCGTAGTCACACCCAAAGAGCTTCTTTGCACGCTCGATCGCGATATTCTCAACGATATCAACATACTGGCATCCGCCGTAATAACGCTTGCCCGGATATCCTTCTGCGTACTTGTTCGTCAGGACGCTCCCCATTGCCATCATCACCGGCTCCGAAACGATATTCTCCGATGCGATTAGTTCCAGATTGTTTCTCTGACGGTTCATTTCCTTCTGCATTGCCTCGCCGACTTCGGGATCATATGCAAGGATGCTCTTCAATGCTTCATTAACCATTACTTCTATACCTTCCCTTTCTCTGGAATATATTTAATAAATGCTGCCCACCCCCGTGGCAACAGCAGTTATTACATCAATAACCGAGTGTCTTTGCCGTATCCATAGCAGTCCTTTCCGTTTCAAAGTGTGTCGTATCTCTGGATAAAGCAGATTCCGACAGCGTCAGGACCTGTATTCGTCCCGATCGTGACACCGATCTGAAAGACAGGATACGGAATTTCACGGCCTGTCAGGCGCTCAACATTTGCCTTCGTCTTCTCAGCCTCCGTAACCGTCATGCCTGTCGTCACAGCAAAATCATAATTCCTGTAGGCCAGATTATGATCCGTAAAATGCTCCTGCGTCATGGTCAGTATCTTGTCGAGCGACTTCCTGCGCCCGCGTATCGTCCCGTACGGGAAAAGCTCCCCCTGACGCATCTGGATCAGCGGCTTCAGATTCAAAATGCTTCCCGCGAGTGAAGCTGCCTTGCCGATCCGTCCGCCCATCTGCAGATAAGTCAGCGTCCCGACTGTAAACATGATGCATGCCGTCTCGCAAAGCAAAGCAAGCTTCTCTGCATTCTCGCCGATCGGAATTCCAGCCTCCCGCATGGCCGCGGCCTGCAGCACGACAAGTCCCTGCCCGGACGTTGCCTGTCTTGAATCAACGATGATGATCTCTGCCTCAGAATGCTTCTCCAGCAGGATACGTCTTGCATTCATTGCAGCCTGATACGAACCGCTGAATAAAGATGAAAGACAGATGCACAGGATATCGGATCCCGCCTTCAATACCGGGGTAAACGCATTGATGTAGTCCTGAACGGACGGCAGCGACGTCTTCGGAAGTGTCTGTGCGGAAGCAAGCTTCGAATAAAACTGATCCACCGGCATTTCTTCGATTTCTTTATAGTAACTGATCTGGTCAAACGATATATAAAAAGGAATTCTGGTCACTCCATGCCGGATCAGGATATCACCGGGCGTATCACAGGAAGAATCCGTAAATATGCTGTAATCCCGCATAAACTATCTCCTTCTGGTCTGGTTATACAACTTCGCTCAATATTATATCACAAAGGTCATTTCCATTACCACCCCTTTGCCAAAAAAAGAAAGGGACCAAAACGAGAACCGTCTGTCAGCGCGACTTTCCGCGGAGAACACGCAGCAGGTTGTTTTTTATATCATTCCGTTTCTTTTCGGCGTCAAGCAGCTCCCTGAGCTTTGTGATCTGCCTGTCAAGAGCGATCTTTTCCCCTGCATGTTCAAGCGCGGGCACGCGGATCCGTTCCAGCTCTTTTTCGGCAGCATTACGCCTGTCACGCGCTGCGGCCCGCCGGGCTTCCGTCGCTTTGATCTCGTCCTCAAGCAAAGCCGACGCTTTTTCGAGGTACGGGTCGTTGTATATTCTATGTTCTGACAAATTCCTGTAATCCTTCTGTGCTTTCATGTACAGCGCTTCATTGCTGCGGAAGCTTTCGTCATGAAGCAGCTCGTCCAGCTTCGTAATTCCGGATGCTGAGATTCTCTGGGAAATATTGTACTTCTTTGTGATCAGCAGCGCTTTTTCGTATGCAAGCTCTTCCGGCGATGCGGCATCCTTGTTTTTGAAATAAGGGCGAAACGTCCGCAGGAAAAGATCATCCGGCATATCGTCAAAAAAGTGATACCGCAGATGCATGAATTCATTGTAAAACCGCGTATCGCGCCCTTCATCGCTGCTGCTTACGCTCGAACGGTCCGAGCCCAGAAACCGCCTGTAATGGATCAGCGGCTCTTCCAGAATGCAGAAGGAAAACCGCTTCGTAAAACGTGTCCACCAGTTAAAATCCTGTCCCTGGATAAACGCAGGATCATGACTGCCTACCGCGCGGCAGGCATCCATGGCAACGACAGACGACGGATTGTTCAGATGGTTTCCCTCAAAGAAAAAGATGCGCAGCCACTCCTCACGTGTCTTCGTATATGCCTCAAAAAGACTTTTGATCTGCGGCAGCCGCTCCTCGGCATCCCTGCCGTTTTCGTCGATCAGATGTACCCAGGTAAAGCACGCCTGGTACTCCCGGTGCTCCGTCATATACCGGATCTGCTTTTCCAGCTTGTCGTCGAACCAGATATCGTCACTGTCGATGATCGCCAGATACTCGCCTTTTGCCTTCGCGATGCCGAAATTCGTCGCGCAGCTTATATTCATGTTTTCCTGCAGCCGCCAGTATTCAATATGATCACGGTAAAATGGTTCCTCTTTCAGAAAGTCACAGGAATGATCGTCGGAACCGTCATCTACAATGATAAACTGCAGATTCTCATATCCGTATGTCTGCCGGAATACGCTCTCCACGCTTTCACGCAGATACCTGCCGGCGTTATAAGTTGTCATCAATACCGAAACAAGCGGTCTGTCCATACTGCTACCCCGTTCTTTATGCCTTTGTTTTCATGAAAAGTTGTTTCGCGCCGTGAAGAAGCTGCTTTAAGACTTTATATTTCCGGTGTTCCCGCTCGATCTCACGTGTAAGGAGTTCTATCTGCCTGTGCTTTTTTTCCGTGACGCGGTTCTTCCGGTCTTCCTCCAGCTCGCCTGAAAGTCTGGCCGATTCTTTTTCGTATATCTGCGCCGCTTCTTCATCCATCTCCGCGGCCGCAGCCATTTCCGCTTCTTCCGTATAGCCGGCTAAAAGCGGCTTCTGAAGGATCGGATCAAAGTAAATATGATGTTTCATCATTTCATAATAATCATGCTGTGTAAAATTATATTTTTGCTTCAAAAGCTCTCGGCTTTCCTCTTCGCAAAGCAGCGATCCGAGCCGGACCATGCCTTGCTCCGACAGCGTGCCGCTTCCGGGCAGCTCAAGCAGCAGAAACGCCTTTTCGCAGGAAATCTCGAGGTCAGAAGACGATTCTCCGTTTCGAAAGATTCCGCGGAAGCTGCCGGCAAAAAATTCTTTATCCATCGTGTTGATCCATCTGCCGAAAATATGTGCCGATTCATTGTAACGCTGTACCTCAGCCTGCAGATGCGGAGCATCCTCTGTCTTATCCGCCCCGGCCGCCGGCATCGCATCCAGATTCTCTTCCAGAATCCGGATCGAATTCTCTGAAAGCAGGCGAAGATACCATTCGAGGAGAAAGCCCTGCTGATACGCAGGATCAAACAGCACGGTACGGCCGTCAGCACTCACAAGCGATGTATACGGGTCCGGCCGGCACGTGCCGGTATATGCGGCCGCGGCCCACGATTCACGCGTCCTGTTCCGCAGCCTGCTGCTGTCATCACTCGTCCAGGTAAAACAGGCCGCATCCTCCGGATATTCCTGAAGACATGATACCTGCTTCCCGATCTTGTGCGGATCCCACACGTCGCCGTATCTGTACAGCGCAACGTAGGAACCTTTTGCAAATGTGCGTCCGTAATTCCACAGATCCACCCCGCTTCCGTCTCCGGAATACGTACAGACCTCCAGACGCGGATCATCCGCCGGACTGCCGCCGTCTCTGCATACCAGGATCACCTGGATATTCTCGTACGTCTGACTTAATACGGAATCGAGTCCGGCCGTGTTTTCGCCCGGCTTCGCGCCGTCTGAAGCCGTAATAATACTGACTAATGAAGTATCCACGCTGTTTCTCCCCCCTCTTCCGGATACGATGTCTATTTCAGGAAAGCATCCAGCCTGCGGAACTGGCCGGATGCTTCTGTCTTAAGCTTTGACGGATCAAACGGCTCAAGACAGGAAAGCCTGTCAAAAAGAAGTGCCGGATCCTGTGCGCCAAGTTCCGGCAGAGAAACCCGGAAATCGATATGATTATCATCGAGCATATGCTCCGTCTTCGGATCATAAACAATTGGCAAAACCCGTTTCCCGTAAAACCAGCCGAACACGATGCTGTGGAACCTTGTTCCGATTACCAGCGAAGATTCCGCAAATGCCCGGATACATTCTTTATAATTCCCGTCATACCGGAGAAGCTTCGCGGACGAACGGCATTCTTCCGGCATTCTTCCGATGATCTCTTCCGCTGCCGCCTCATCGCCCTGCGCACGGCAGAACGACACAAATACCACTGCATATCCTTTGCGGACGCACTGTACCGCCATGTCCGCGCAGAATGACAGATACGATTCTCCGGCCCGGGAGATGTCATATTTTCCCGTCCTGTCCGTCAAGGATATGACGGAAAAAACAACCTGCTTCTTGTTTTCCGTTTTGATTTCATCGCTTTGAAAATTAAAGAACACATCCGGCGCGCAGCACACGTTCGGCAGATCCTGAAACAGCCCGTACGAATAAGAATCCCGCAAAGCAACGCCGTCATACGTTTTCAGGAGCGCATGGTATGCCTGATAATACGCATCATCGGTATACGGACCGAAATTCGCGCCGATCACATAGAGACGTCTGCTCAGCCGCCGAAGCGTACTGTCTGCTTCGTAAAGCGGCGCCCAGTCGTCAAAATGCTGCACGAAAACCGATCCTCCGATATGAACGGAAGCATCGGCGCTTTTCACAAGGAATTTATGGAATCCGTCTTCTTTTCCAAAAAACTTCCGAAAAAAAGCTTCCTCCCGGACTGCTTTCCGGTCGCCCGGCGAACAGACCTCCAGGTTTTCAATATCCCGGAAGCGCTCCTTGTAGGAATTGTCTGCAATTGTTGCAAAATGGGTATGCGGATACCTTCCGCAGAGGATCCGGACCATCATGTCATCGCCAAGATTCCCTGCAAGATAAGCATAGATATATATTTTTTTTCTGAATACACTCACGTGTTCGTCCCCGTCCTGTATAATACAATATATGCTGCAAAATTCTTGCTGCAATCAGAAAAAGCAATGCGCCTTTCGTCACTTATCATATTATATTATACTATAGAATAACCTAATTTGTCTATTATTTGCACAGACGGCTGCTTGCAGAGAACAAATTCGCAAGGACGGAAAAGAAACGAAACCGGCAGTATGGTACGCTTGATTTTGTAAGGACGGTGAAAGAATGGGTTACAGAGATGACATGGCAAAGAGCCGGAACTATATCGATGAACATCTTGACGAGGATATCGATCCGCATACGCTGTCGGATATGTCCGGCTATTCATATTACCATTTCTGCCACGTTTTCCGCAGTGTCAACGGAATGCCTGTCTACGAATATCTTCGTGACAGGCGGCTTAGCAAGGCCGCCGTTGAGCTCTCAAGCGGTGCCCGTGTAATTGACGCCGCGCTTGAAAACGGCTTCGATACACCGTCCGGCTTTACGCGGGCCTTTACCCGCCGATTCGGAATGACCCCATCACAGTATAAAAAGCGAAAAGGAGGCACTGTAAATATGAAACCTGAAATTAAAAAAATGGAAGCCTTTACCGCGGTCGGTTACATCATCCGCCCGGAAGGCGAAATCGACATCAAGACAAACGGCGCGTACTGGATCGGAAAGGATTTCTCGTCCGTTTCCGGGGAAGATTACGCAAAGCTCAATCCTGCCTGCAAGGGCGAGATCGGCGCCTGGATGCATCATCCCGACAAGACGGATGAACTGTATTATTTCTTCGGACCCATTGTAAAAGACAAATCCTTCATTCCAAAAGGCATGGAAGCAATCGATGTTCCCGCAGCATTATATGCCATCTTTCCTGTTGAAAAAGCCGGCAGCAAAGCCGATCTTCACGACAATGTCCAGAAAACCTGGAAATTTGTCTTCAATGACTGGTTCGACGGGAGCGGCTATGCTTTCGACCACACAAGGATGGATTTCGAATTATATTTCGGGGAAAACACATCCGTCTTCGTACCTGTCATAAAGAAATAATCAGTTCTCGATCAGTCCGTATTTTCTTTTAATCCGTTCCAGCTTTTCGATCATCGGCCTTCCTCCGAAGAACAGGAAGAGCGCTGTCGCGGCACCGTGCGTCAGATCGACAGGCAATCCTGAAATATAGATTGCCAGCAGATTATGCTGATTGATCTTATAAGACATCATGACAAGCGACGCCGGATTCATGATGCCGCCGTACAGAAATACCGCTGCCAGAAAGCCAAAGACGCAGAGTGTTTTTTTGTCTGCTTTCATCCAGCCCTTTTGAAACAGAACACCGGCCGCCAGGCCGATCAGACCCATTGCAAACATCTGCCACGGCGTCCACGGTCCTTGCCCGAACATCATATTGGAGGCCAGCATGGAAATGGCCCCGACGAGAAAACCCGACTCCGGGCCAAAGCTTACCGCCGTCACAATAACGATGGCGGCAACCGGCTTACAGCTCGGAAGCATGAAAAGCACGGCACGTCCCGCCACAGCGAGCGCGGCCTGAACTGCGATGATCACAAGCTCTCTGGCCTGCGGCTTTCTGTCTTCAAACGCGATGAAGAAAGGCAGCATCGAAAAGACAGCGATCGCAAGGCTGATCAGCAGATATTTTCTGTCATTCAGGTAATGAACGCCGAGCCAGATCGTAACCGGGATCAGAAACAGCACACAGAAAATCGACAGCCGCGACCGGATCGACAGTCTGCCCTTATGATACGGTACTGCCGCAGCGGTTCCGCCGTCCCAGAGATCCGCGCGGCCGTCTTGTCTGCTCTGCTGCGGATCATTCCAGAAGTCGATATCCGTATCCGTATTCCGTTTTCCGTCAAGAAACGCGTCCAGAAAAGCATCCACGTTATTTTCTTTCAGCATCATTCTTCTCCTGATTGATACAAGCGACCGCATCCTCGATCGTAACGGCGGTCGGATAGCGGTGACGCGCCATGCGGTTCGCCGCCGTCGTATAAAAACTGTTGCCTGCAAAAAACGTGCGTGTCGGCTGACACGTCACGACGTTTCCTTCGAAAAACAGACCGACACGGTCCGCATACATGGCGCAGAATTCCACATCATGGGAAATCAGAAGCACCGTCACACCGTGCTGCGTCAGCTTCTTCAATATTTTTCCGAGCTCCTGCTTGTAATGATTGTCGATTCCTTTCGTCGGTTCATCCATCAGAAGGATCCGCGGCCGGAGAAGGAGGATCTTGGCCAGTGCCAGCCGCTGCTGCTCCCCGCCGCTCAGATCATACGGATGACGCTTAAGCAGGCCATTAAGCTTCGTCAGCGAAACAATGCCCGCTACCGCGTCCTCCTTGGACATTTCGATCGGATACGCGTCACTCTTGTGCTCCCGCTTTCCGTCGATCATCTCGTACAAATCTTCTTCGACCGTTTTCTTTACGAAAAGACTCTGCGGATTCTGCGGCATCACCCCTAAAAAGCCGTGATAAAGCTCATTGTCCGAGTATTTACTGATGTCTTTTCCTTCGAGATAGATCTTGCCGCGGTAAGGTATCCGGATACGCGCGATCAGACTCATGGACGTGCTCTTTCCCGTACCGTTTCCGCCCACCAGCGCAAAAATCTCCCCCTGATGAACATCCAGTGACAGTCCCTTTACGACATCCGGCAGATCACGTTCATACCGGAACCAAACGTCACGAAGCCGGATTTCAGGCACTTTTCCGGCAAAAGCTTTCGTATCTTCCGCATCCGGATACGGTCCCAGATGCTCTGTCGGATGCGGAATCCCGTCCATCTCTTCATCGAGCCATTTACGCCCTTCCCGGACCGTAAGCGGACAGGAAAGCGTGCTGTCCGTACCGGCATAGATCTGCATCGGCGTCGGCATGGAAACGAACATGTCATGCTTCATTTCCCGCAGGCTGTGTCCGATTTCTTCCGGTTTCCCGTGCGCGAGCACTCTGCCCTCATCCATGACATAAACATGATCGGCCCACGGGATCACATCCTCCAGGCGGTGCTCCGTGAGGATCACAGTCGTACCGACATCACGGTTGATCTTCCGCACTGTCTCAAGAAAATCCGAGGCTGCGATCGGATCGAGCTGGGACGTCGGTTCATCCAGGATCAGCAGCTTCGGATGAAGCGCCATGATGGAAGCCAGATTCAGAAGCTGCTTCTGACCGCCGGAAAGCTCCTTCACATTCTTCAGAAACCAGTCCTGAATGCCGAAATATGACGCCATCTCGGCAACACGCAGGCGGATCGTCGGCGTATCGTACCCAAGGCTTTCCAGTCCAAAGGCCAGCTCGTGCCAGACTTTATCCGTCACGATCTGGTTATCCGGATTCTGAAGCACATACCCGATCTCGGCACTCTGAATCCGACGGTCGACCGTACCGATCTCCTGTCCGTAATAACAAATCGTCCCGCTCTTTTGACCATGGTCAGCCAGAACCGTCTTCATCTGACGCAGAAGCGTGCTTTTGCCGCAGCCGCTTTTGCCGCAGAGCACGGTAAAGCTTCCCTCCTCCACGGTCATACCGATATCGGCGAGCGCACGCGTTTCCTGCTCCGGATACGCGAAATTAAATTTTTCAACTTTGATACATTCCAACGCTCAGTTTCTCCTTCGGATCGGTAAGGTACCATGGCAGGCTGCGGCTGACTTTCATCCTCGCCGCGAGACGGGTCCAGCGAATATTCTCAAAGACAAAGAACAATGCAGGAAAGCTGCAGAAAAGCCCCCACGCCAGATACGCAGCAAAGCTTCCCGCGCAAAGCGGCCAGCCCGCGATTTTAATGACAGGATTGTACTCGGCAAAGGCATACCCTTTTGCGAACCCGATCCAGCTGATCCCGAACAGGGCAGCCATAACAGCTGTCACAATTCCGTCCCTGCGGTCAAAATGAAAGATCGAAAAAGCGGAACGGCCCGGAAGTCCGTGCCCTCTTGCCTGCATGGAATCTGACGTTTCAACGGCATTTTCCAGTGCCCACGTTATCAGGATCGACAGAATCGTAACGCCGTGTCTGACACGCTGCAGAAAATTCCCGTTCTTCGTATCACGGCCGACACACTTCTGACCGGCGTGAATCACTTTCTGCTGCGCGGCAAAACGCGGCACAAAGCGAAACACCATGGACAGCACCAGCGAGAGTGCCGGCGCGATCCGCCCGAACAGATAGACGAATTTATCGGTCGTCATGACGGCATTGAAGCACGCGAACCACAGAATTGCGATAAACAGCATGGATGCCAGCACGATCCCGTATACGATCGCTTCCAGCGTCACAGGCCCCGTCTTCAGATAAAACAGTGTTGTCACACCGTAATGATTGAAAGCCGGGTTGATAAAAGCAACGATGATCATCCAGGGCAGCGTATACAAAAGATTAAATTTCAGGACTTTTTTCCAGCCTTTTAAACAGACATCATAAAAGCAGGCTCCGAAAAAGGACAAAAACAGCAGCACCGGATGTGTCATGAACATGGTGACGATAATCACTGCGATGAAATAGAAAAAGGTGACCGCAGGATGACAGGATGCAAACGGATCCGCTCTTTTACTCGCCATTGGAATCTCCTACGTCTCTGCCGAGATCACACGTATAGCGCCAGGCAATGACGTCGCCGTCGCTTACGAGATATTTGGAGCAGCCATAATTGGGGAACCATCCGTTGACCGAAAAGACCCAGCCGGAGAGCTGTCCGCAGTCATATTCATAAAGCTGCCCGATCCCTTTGATGTAATATGCACTGTAAACGGGCGTATAGCTCGCGTCGATCTGGATCCCGTTATTTCTGCAGACACGATACAGAACATCATAGATCGAATCGCCCGTGGAATATTCGACGGTCTGCGGGTACAGAATATAGCCGTCCGCCGGTACAAAGTCCTGCTTTGAAGATGTCAGACTGCTCATGTTGTTAAGAATGGTGGAACATTCAATGGAAATCTGACACGTATGTGAACCGGAAGCGCCGGCAGCAGTGCTTCCGCTGTTTCCGCTGCCGCCAGATGAATCGGTTCCCGTCTGTCCGGCCGAATTGCCGCTTCCTGAATTCCCGCCGTTCTGAAGACTGGCGACACTGTTTCCGGCACCGGAGGAAGAAGATTCAGAATTTCCGCCGACTGCGTAATACGTATCTCCCGTTTCGGATACATTGAAAGAAAGCGTTGTAACACCAGCTGACGCATCTTCTCCCAGCGTGATGTCGCTCAGCTTCTGGGGTGATCCGTCTACAAGCTTGCAAAGTACAGCAGTATCCGCGTTCCATTTCTCGGTCAGCGTTATCGTAAGCACCGCGGGAGCGGCGAGATATTCCGATTCAATGGCAATGCCCAGGCCTACAGAGGCTCCGTTCGCCGCAGCTTTGACATCTTCCGTCTTTTCGCCCGGAAACGCAACCTTCATGTGCTGATCGACCGGATTCTGGATTTTCGTTCCGTCATATGACCACTTATAGGAAATGCCCGTATCCGCATCCTTGCCGCTGAAGGTATAGGTGCCTTCTTTGCCGGCGATCGTTTCCATCTGCGATGATGTGATGATCCCGTCATCCGGAAGTACATTGTCATTCGAAAGAAGCTGCGTTCCGGACGACGAAGCATCTGATTTTTCAAGCTTTGTCACGTCACTGCTTGTAATTGTTCCGCAGCCGCAGAGGAGCATGGCCGCCGCACAGATCAATGCAATTATAGATTCTGTTTTCTTTTTCATTGCGGCTGATCTCCCTTTCTGCGTTTTTTCAGGAACAGAACGATGCACATGGCCGCCGCGGCCGCACAGATCAGAATAACGGACCAAACCGGCAGGCCATTTTCCTGTCTGGCCGCGGCAGTATCTGCCGCATCAGCCGATAAGCCGGCTCCGTCCTGCGCCGGTGCACTGTCTGTCAAAGCCGCTGCGCTTTGCGGAATATACGTTTCCCCGGTAAAGCTCCAGCCTCCTTCATCAGCATCTTCCTGCCCCGCATCCGTATCCCGTGAACCGGATAACGCTGCAGCGCCGCCTGCCTGCGCAGCTGCAGCGGAAGCAGCTTCCGAAGCAGTCCCCGAAGCGATATCAGAAGAATCAGCGGAAGAATCTGCGCTGCTGTCCGTTCCGGAATCGGAATCCGTTCCAGGATCTGTGCCTGTGCTGTCTTCCTGCTTCGGATCTGTCAGTCCGGTTCCGCTGCCGTCGCCGTTCCCGCCGATCGTAAGTGTGATATCCGACAGGTCAAACAGCGATTTCTGGTTCTTTACCAGACGATCATAAGACGCAAGCGCGTAACAGCACTGGATCGTTGCGGTGCCGTTTACCGTTCCGTCCGGCCCGCCGCCGTTGTTTGCCGCGTTTGCCTTTGTGTGCATGAACCCGCTGCCGTCGATATGATAAGTAAGAAGATTATCGACCGCGGAACTGCCATTCTTGATAAAACGGCTGTCCGTACCGGGATCGATGCCGACCGAACAAAGCGCCGTTACCACCTGCGCCGCAGACTCGGAAGTCGCTGCGTTCATTGTGCAAAAGCCTCCGTCCTCCTGCTGCTTTAAACTCAATACAAGTACCGCCCGGTCGATGGCTTCTGTCACATCCTCATATCCTGCGCAGCCATAGAACGGCGCCAGCGCCTGAATCGCCATTCCCGTAATATCAACATCCGCTTTGGTACCCATAAGGGCGAAACCGCCCTTCGGCACAGAATCGCCGTTATCCTTCTCTCCTGCCAGCAGACAGCCGATCAGCTCCCGTTCATAATCCGCATCACGGTACGCCGGATTGCATTCATACGCCAGGAGTGCCCAGACAGGACCGTTGAAGCCCTGTTTTGTCACATTGTCAAGCACACTGATTTTGTCAAACAGATTATAACCAGCGACATTTCTTGCATCATACCCGAGTGATGTCAAAACAAGGATTTCCCTGGAATAATAAGAATACTCACTTCCGGTCGTCAGCTGTCCGTTATTCGCCTTAAGATAATTCGCGATATGATTGTAATACGTCTTGAAATAAGCGCTGTTTAAATCCATCCCTGTTCTGGCCTGGTCAAAAACAAACCATTCACTCCCGTAAGCCGGATTTGTATCAAGCGACGCCATATACGACTTCGTCTCCTGCAATGCTTCTTCATACGTTTCCGAAGCAGCATATGAAGTTATCCGTGCGGGCATAAAAACAGAAATGATCACAAGCACCGCCGTCAGGCATGAGACAAAACTTCTTCCTTTTTTCATTCTGCGTCTCCTTTTCCGGAAAATAACATGAGTCACCCGGCATGCCAGGGCAGGCACACCGGATGACTGCAGATCTTTCTGCTTCGATCAGTCAGGCAGTCCGTATTTTTCTATAAAACGTGTGATAATCGTTGCGCATTCCGCACGATTCGCGCCGTCCTGCGGATTAAGCATACCTTTGCTTCCTCGTATAAGCTGGGTGCCGACCGCCCATTTCATCGCGGAAAGTGCAAACGATGAAATCTTGCCGCCATCCGGATATCCGGCCAGATCACTTGTTTCCGAAACATCATAAGTGCAGTATGAAGCATAACGATACATCATCGTTGCCAGCTGTTCGCGCGTAATACCGTCGGACGGCCCAAATTTTTCACCGGTTCCGTATCCTTTAAATATTCCGACACTCTTTCCCCAGGCTACCGCGTTCGCGTAATACGCATCCGCCGTAACATCCGTAAATGGATCGTCAAACACGACTGCCGGCGATCCTGCCATTCTGTACAGAATGGTCGCGACTTCGGCCCGACAGAGCGTTTTCGACGCGTCAAACGTCGTCTTGTTCACACCGGTCATGATCCCGTTCGCGTACAGGAAAGCCGCGGGTCCGTTGAACCAGTCACTTCCGGAGACATCCGTATACGGCATCATCTGAACGGTAAAGGTATACGTCTGGGAAGGATATGTCGTATCGCTCCAGTCCGGACCGCCGCAGGTCACCGTAATGACCGTTCCCGCCTCGACCGGCACGTCCGACAGCAGCTTATATTCTTTCGTGCCAACAGATGTTTTCACCTGATACGCTGTATTTTCCGCGGCAGGCGTTACCTTGACCGAACTGGTTCCCGCCGGCAGCACAAGACCGTAATCGTATACCGTTGTGCTGAAAACATCATCGAGTGAACCGGTCGAAAAAGATATTCCCTTCAGGTTTTTATTATGCTCCATTCCGCCGGGATCGTTCCAGGAACCGTAATCACTCAGATCCGTGCCCAACCCGTCCGTGGTAAACCGCATTTCGATTTCATCACCGTTTGCAAGACCGCCGTTTACGACTGTATAGCTGCCGAGTCCTGCGGACGTATACCAGTTGTTAATGGCCCCCATCCAGCCGCTGTACGCGTTTGGAGCACCTCCGTCAAGTCCGTTGATTCCGGAAATATAGCCACCGTAGTTCGAATTGTAATTATACGCAATACTGTTTGCGTCAAGTGCCGCGCGGACTGCAGAAATCGCGTTTGCCTGCGAATCAACAGTAATCCAGCTGCTGAGCAGTACCCCTTCCCATGCAGCACCGGCCGTCTTTTTATATGTGGTATTTTCGATCAGTATATGAACTGACCCACTGATACTAACGGTACATACATCGCTCGCCGCAGACGCTGTCGAACTTCCAAGCGTATTTGTCGCGACGGCATAATAGTATGACGTGCTGATGGTATCCGTGGGAGGCGTGTAGGAAGCATCCGTCGCTCCGGAAATTGCCGTTCCTCCTGTATTGCTGTCCGTCGTATTCGAATACCATTGATACGAAACCGTCCCCGAATCCGAAACCGAAGCTTCCGCCGACAATTCAGCACCTGCTTCACCTGCCGTACCCGTAACAGACGAAACAGGCTGCGTTGTAAAAACCGGAGTCTGTGCATCCGCGGCAAGCGCCGCTGCCGGAATCAGCGTCAGCACCATCATGACAGAAAGCAGCAGTCCAAGCCATTTCATTCTCTTCATAAAACTCCTCCTTCACATGAAAAAAGTGGCAGATCAATCTGCCACAGCCGTATTCCTGTGATTCTTCTCCGGATCATTCATTGCAGTCCGTAAAGCCATTTCTGTAGGTCTTCTGACTCATGTGCCTGAAAATCTTCTGACATCCTGCCTTCCCGGATTTGACCAGTGACTGACTCTCGTCAACGGACATCAGAATAAACACACATACAGCGGCGGCAACCGTCCGGGATTCACACCCGGTTCCCTTTTTAAGCCGGCGGAAAGCTTCCGCCGAGCCACAGAAATGCATTAATATGTTTATTTATTCTAATAATAGTAAAACTTTACCGTTTTGTCAATCAAGAGCATGTTGCGCAGAAGTTAACTTTTTCCGAATATTATTTCCGGAAAAGAAACAATTCCTTTTTGCCTTTCATTTTTCATTTGCATCTGAATGATTTCATGAAATTTTGCCGTTTCAATGATTTTAAAGAAACAAATTACAGACCGCCCTTTTCCAGTGTTTCACGCTGCGTCCGGACAACGTTCTCCCGTTCCCGCCGGCTGCCGCAGGAAAGCTCATACGTCAGGTATGCCGGAGCCACAGCTTTTACGATGTCTGCAATGCCGGGATCCGTCCACGGCCGGTGACGGTCGATCTTCAGAATATGCGCATAGCTCTGTCCGAACTGCGTTACATAATCCTCGCTCAAGCCTTCCGGGACACGGCCTGTATTCGCCTGCACATACGCGCCGGAAAGCGACTGGTGCAGATGCATCCCGCGAATGCTGCTGCAGAGCGAGCCGTGAAGCTTCAGCATTTCGCGGATATAAGCGATACCGTCCGCCTCTGTCCGGATATCCCGGTTCGTATTCATCAAATGGCCTGTGTCAAGAAGGATCCCTTTCTTCCGGTATCGGATCGAATCGAGCAGGTACTCCGTCCTGTGCGGATCCGTGAACGTAAAGCCCGGCCACCACTGATTCTCGACAAGAAGCTCAAACGGATAATCGTCCGTGCCGAAAAGACAGTTGATCAGCTCTGCGGAGCCGTCGAGTACGTCACTGTCACTGTGCAGCCACCGGTACGTATACCCTTCCTCGATCGAAACGTCAGAGACATGGAACACGACATACTTCGCGCCGAGCCGCACGGCCCGCGCCATATCATCACGGTACTGGCGGATAAGCGCCTGCCGGTCTTCCCCGCCGTAAAAAGAAACCCACGATTCCCTGCTGCCGAACTTGTCAAGCAGCGCCTTTTCATCGCCGCGCCAGAAATCAAGCCAGTCCGGATAAAAGATAAGATGGTATCCGACCGCCGCTCCGTCCGGAAAACTGTCTATCGCGTCATCTCCGCCCCATACGGCCTCGATCCCGTCCAGCTTTAAACTGCGGCAGCTTTCCAGAAGCTCGTCCGCATCCTTGTATTCCGCCATGCTGTCCCTGAAAACAGGGAAACTCATCATCTTCATCATAATAATACAACCCTTGCCCCCAGCTGCTGTCAGTACAGGTAATACTGCATGAACCGTGTAATGATCGCCGCGCTCTGAGCGCGTACCGCACTTCCCTGCGGATCGAGCATTCCTCCCGTACCGGTTATGAGTTTGGTGCCGACAGCCCATTTCATTCCCGTCAAAGCAAACGCGCTGACGGAAGCATTGTCAGGAAATGCTGCAATATCCGCGGACAACGTCGTATCATACCCCTTATACTGCGCGTACCGGTACATCATGACAGCAATCTGCTCTCTGTTGATCGGATCTGCCGGTCCGAATTTTCCGTTGCCGTATCCTGACACGATCCCGTTTGCCTGCGCCCACATCACTGCTTTCGTGAAAAAAGTCCCATCCGGCACATCCTCGAAAATTGCCGAATAGCTTTCGTCGGGAGAGCCTTCCAGTCTGTACAGGATCGCTGCAAACTGGCCGCGGCTTAAATCATCGCCTGTGCCAAATAAGGAAGATGCGTATCCCGTCATGATTTTTCTGCTGTACAGGAACTGTACAAAACTATAGTACCAGGTATTTTTGGAGACATCCGTAAATGCTTCGTCCGCCGGATTCAGCGCTTCCAGCGCGCCTTCAACATTTACGAGACCGTAGCCGTAATGCTCGTCCCAGCCGGTATCCCCAAGATCCGTCGCCGTCGAATAAAGAATATTCTTGATTTCATCCGTCGTCAGCGTCGGATCCGCGGAAATGAGCAGTGCCGCGACACCAGAGACAAAAGGCGCCGCCATCGACGAACCACTTTTTGTTATGTAACCGATTGACGATACAGCGTATGGAACAGTACTGTAAATGCCCCCTCCAGGCGCGGCAATATCTTTGTACTGATTATAATCCGCGTACGGAAGATATACATTGCTTTGATTCGTCGGAATAACAGAGATACATGCATCGAGGTCCCCCGGAAAAACTGCCTTCGTATAGCCTGTATTCGATCCGTTTCCGTTGCCTCCGGCACAGACCGTTACAATCCCTTTATCCGCCGCGTCCTCGATCGCCTCTTTCAGAAGCTCATCGGTTTCCTGATATCCGCCGACACTCATGTTGATAACGCGGCATCCGGCATCGACAGCCCGATTATATGCTTTCAGCAGTGAAGATGTATGTGCCGTATACTTAGCTGATGTGCCCGATCCCTCAATCTCAAATACATTGTAGCAGCACAGCTGTGCGTTGTAGGACACCCCGGCAACACCAATGCCGTTATCTGCAACTGCCGAAATGATTCCGGCGACATGCGTTCCATGGCCATAGAAACTTGTAGTGGAACTTGTATCCGTAAGCGCGGACGTATCATTTACGACATCATAACTGTCGGCTGTATCGATATTAGCTGCCAGATCAGGATGGTCCTCTGCGACACCGGTATCGATCACACCGACCTTTACGGTACCGCTGCACCGCGCGAGATCCCACGCTTCCGGAAGGTTTACCGATGCAGTTTTAAGCAGATCCCACTGCTGTGAATAATCCGTATCGTTCACATACGATGCCAGCGGACTTTCCCCATCCATAAGACCGTATTCATAATTCGGCTGCACGGAAGCAACCTCCGGCATCGACTCGTATTCCGCCATCGACTCTTCCAGAGAATCAGCCGGCGTCGATACCGTCACGATATCCATGCCGCCTACATTGTCCGTATCAAGCACCGTATCTTCCTCTTTGACAGACAGATCATCCGCCGACGAGGAATCGGCCAGCACGACCAGCATTTCCGCCGAATTCCCGTCACCGGCAACGGACACCGCGCCTGCAGCGGCCCCGGTGTCTTCATATGCTGCTGTGGCTTCGTCTGCTGTGGCTTCGTCTGCCGCGGTATTTCCCGTTGCTTCGACGGACGACGAAAGAAACGGAAGAAACGATCCCGCAAAAAGGACCGCAGCCATTAAGAGTACCTTGACGGTTCGTTGCCTTTTCATCATATACTGTCCTCTCATACAGCAGGGGCTGGCTGTATAAAACAGCCGGCCCCCTCATATTCACGCTGACGTATCTTCTACAGATTCAGGAAGCGCATGATGATCGTTGCGCACTGTGCCCGTACTGCGCTGCCCTGCGGATCGATGATGCCGTCCGATACACCGCGGATCAAGCCTGTACTGCATGCCCAGGCCATTGCGTCTGCCGCGAAATCACTGACGGAGCCGCTGTCTTCGAATGCAGACATTTCACTGATGCCGGATCCTGCCGTCATGTCATAACCCTTATAAGAAGCATACCGGTACATCATCGCCGCCATCTGCTCCCGTGTGATCAAATCTGCGGGGCCGAAACAGCCGTTGTCATAACCTGAGACGATCCCGTTCTTCGCCGCCCATTTGACCGCAGACGTATAAAACTCGCTGCTTCCGATATCGAGAAATGTGTCATCATAAGACACCTCCGGCGAACCTTCCATACGGTACAGAATCGTGACAAACTGTCCGCGGCTGACCGGATCCGACGCTCCGAAATAATAAGGTGTCAGTCCCGTCATGATGCCGCGTCCGGAAACACACTTGACCGCGTCATAAAACCAGCTGTTCGCAGAAACATCTTCAAAATAATCGACAGGATCTCCGCTTCCGCTCACAGAATAGCAGATATAGCGCGAAACACTCGAATAATTCGTCGTGAGCGGAAAACCAGCCGCATAATACGTATACGCCGAATCCATGATGTACACATCGTCATTTGCAAGACTTAATTCATTGTCGACGAGTACGAAATGCGTCGGGTACCGGGTGCTGCTGACCCGCAGGATAATCTGATACCCGGAACGCACAAGATCCAGAATCGTATCTTTGCAGCCGGACGCGGACGCAGAATAATACGTCAGGCCGACATAATTAAGACGTGAAGAAAAAGCTGCCACCCCTTCATAGCTTGCAAGACATGCATTGCTTTCGATCAGATTATTAGAATTAAGCCAGTTCCGCATATCTGCCGGTGTAAAAGAGGATTCGCTCCTGAGGCCGCTCTGCACCATCATCTTGGCCAGTGCCGTTACAAGACAGCCCGAGCTGGCCATCGTATCACCTTCCGTACCAAGCGAAAGCATACCCCAGTCTTTATCGAACTGCGTCCAGTACTTGTAGCCGCCGGAAGACATGGCAGTAATACCGTCCGTACCGTCCGCCGCCATCTGCTCCTGCGCTGCCTGTTCGGAAGGGTCGATATGCTCAAGCTCATCCGCCGTCTGTCCTGCGCTTGCATCTGTGATCCAGTCACCCGAAACAGCCGCGGTTTCGTCCTGCGCCGCTGCCGTCACCCCGGACAGACCAAATACCATCACCGAAGCCAGGAAAAACGTCAGTATTTTCTTATAAGTTTTCTTAAAAAAGCACATACATCAAGCCTCCTTAAAATCGATGCTTGTATGTTATAGTAAAATAATACCGGAAATCTGTCAAGTTTTTGATTTCCAGCTGTGTGTCAGGAACCGCACGATGATCGCCGCACACTGGGCTCTCGTCGCACTCCCCTGCGGATTGATGTTGTTGTGGTCTCCGCTTACAAGACCGGCTCCGACCGCCCACCTGGCAGCGCTGACGGCAAACGAACTCACCTTTGCCCGGTCGGGGAACGAAGAAAGATTATTCACTTCACTCGTATCATACCCCTTGCAGTTCACCGCATACCGGTACATCATAACCATGATCTGCTCACGTGTAATCACGTCCGCCGGTCCGAATTTTCCGTTGCCGTAACCCGTCACAATCCCCTTTTTACTGGCCCAGAGGACGGCAGACGCATAAAACGCTCCTTCTCCGACATCTGAAAACTTCGGTGAATACGTGACTGCCGGCGATCCTTCCATGCGGTACAGGATCACGGCGAACTGTGCCCGCGGCAGATTATCGCCCGGGCTGAAAATCGTCGGCGAAAGCCCGGTCATGATCTTATGGCTGTATACGTACTGAACATAATCATAATACCAGGCGCCGCTTTTGACATCCGTAAAAGGGAGTTCCGCCGCCTTTTTAATCACAAAGGACACAGGGTCACTGTACAATCCGCTGTAATCGGCTGTTTCATAGACAAGAGCCCGGACATACCAGGTACCTGCCTCCTGCGGGACATCACCCGTATACGTTCCGTCCGCCGCGCTGCTGTATACAAATTCGACATTGCCGAAAGCCGCCGCTGCTGAAGGCTCCGGTGCCACCGCTCCAGCCGTCCAGTCCGAAGCAGAAAGCGGACTGGTCCAGTCATTTTTTCCGTAAACATTCAGTGTATATGCAACACCGCCGTTTTTAAAGGCAACCGGTACACCGGCATCAAGACCGGTCAGGCTACTGCCGTCGACCGTCGCTCCGCTCAGATCCGTAATCTCATTCAAGGCAAGGCCGGTGAACATCGCGCCAGGATCGCACGTCCTGTCCGCCGCGTCAATCCAAACCGTACCATACACCTTAGTCAGCGCCGTATTCGCGCGTAAATCAATTCCGAGCAGCCTGTCATACCGGCAGTCAAGCGACGTAAGTGCCGTAAAATACTGAATTCCCGACAGATCCAGAATATCTGTATAAGAAACATCCGCCGATGTCACCCGATTTAATTCATAATTATTCAGAAAGCCGTCATCTGCACCGGAAACATGTTCTGTTATCCACTCTCTGAAGGAAGCATCCGGGAAATTATCTTCATTAACATATACACCCGGCATTTCAATACTGCTGCTGGCTGTGCTGCTCGCCGCAAGTCCCTCAGCAAACGTCTTCGCCTTGACTGTCACCGGACTGGATACCGAGACAGCGCCCGAATATAGCGTACTGCTCACGGAAGGCTCACTTCCGTCCGTCGTATAATATATCGACGCTCCGGCATCCGCGCACGATATTGTAAAAGATTTTCCGGAAGCAGTCTCCTGCACCGTAATAACAGGAGCGGCCGCAGCCGAAATATCGCCCTTTACCAGCTGCCCCGCCGTGCTGCCGTATGAGCCGTTGTCAAATTCCACACTGATATTCAGTGTATTGGTTCCTTCCGCTGTCTGATCCGGGGCACTAAGCGAAATATACGGAATACTCCTCGTCCAGTCACTGTCAAGGACAAGAAACGTACCGGCCGGCAGAACTGTCGCGGCTTTCCAGATAATATCATCGGAAGCCGAATAAACACCGTTCGTCTGGCTGCAAAGCTTCAGGTTCCAGGCTGAATAATGCGAGCCGGTGCTTAAATCACTCAGCGCGCCGTCTTTCCAGAGCGCTGTCAGCAGCGCATTCCCTTCCGAATCAATCCCGCTCTTAAGTGTTGTTCCGCACTTTGACATATAACTGTACTGAAAATGTGTACCTTCCGCTTTCGGCAGCAGATCCGTATATAATGTTCCGTACCGCGTGTGTTCCTTCGATATCGCGGTCGTTGTAATATTGAAATAATCATGACAGAAAACGGCATAAGCCTGGTCGTCCCAGGTTGAATCCACCTCATACCAGCTGTCGTTCAAATGAACCATGTTCCATGCATGCCCGCCGGCGCTTTCACCACTGTACGCATACCCCAGAATCGTTGTACTTTCAATTCCGGCTTTCTGAAGAAGAAGCTCATACGCGTAGGAATACCCGTCACAAACAGCTTTATTCTTCACAAGGGCATTATATGCAGAATGCGACAGATCGTCAGCTCCCGTGGTATTGTCAGCCGTTGCCGTATCGTACACAACATTCGCAATCAGCTTATCATGAATTTTCATTGCGACGGCAGCAGGCGGTTCCGTCATATCAATGCCGGTGAGAAACGATGATACTGCATCGTCAAACGCTTTCTTCTTTGTTTCATAATCTGCCGGTCTGACATCGGAAAAAGCCACCGACCGGATATAATCCGTACCGCCGGCATACGAATAGCTGTATCCGTTCCCGACCCAGAAAAGATCGGGATTGTCGCTTTTCACCGCGCAGTAAGCAATCTGGCATTCAGAATCCGTCACCTGCAGGGCACTTACCTCTGCAAGCTGTTCGGAAGATGTAAACTGCGATGCTTCCATAAAAGCCCTGTATACGCTTTTTTCATTGTCGTTAAGACATGCATAACACGGCTTATCATCATATGAGACTTCCGACAGCGCGCCGATGGACGTATCGCCTTCCATCACGGAGTATCCCGAATCCGTTACATCAAACACCGTGATTTCCGCAAGATCTCCCGTCGGAAGGAAACGGCTTTCCGTACTTTCTTCCGCAGCAGATGATTCCGGAATTTTTTCTTCGGCAAATACGTTCATTCCGGGCAGTGCAACTATCATGGCCAGTGCCATAAAGAAAGATAAAAATCGTTTTCTCATAGACGCCTCCTCAGCGGAAGATAGCAGTATATATTTAATCAATTATATAATATCATGTACGGATTCAAAATGGTACAAAAATCATCTTATCCTGACAAAAAACACTGCCAATGATCCAAATCGTCATTGTGCAGTGTTTTTTATCTGCAATTTGCATTTCCCGGTCACTCATCCATCACTTCGATCAGAAAACTCACCGGCCGGAATCCGTCGTTGCACGATATCATGGCCGATCTTTTATTCTTCATCCAGCCGTCATAAATGTCCGTACCGCCGTGTGCCAGCGTCATGACGAACGGCGACATGCTCTCCCAGGCACTGTCACAAAGACCATCCGGCTTCTTCCAGCCGTCCGCGACAAAAACCTGCCCCGGCTGCATATCACATGCGTGTGCGATCGGGTTTTCATATTCGTCCGCGAGATCCTTGTAAAACGCTTTCTTCATAACTGTGATCCTGCATTTTTTCATTCCGGACACCTCCTTGTACGGATCTGCCGTGCCTTTTATTTCAGCAGTCCGTTCCATAAGCGATAATATGCACCTTTCTGCGCGAGCAGCTGCTCATGGCTGCCTTCCTCCTCAATTCCGTCTTTGCCGAGGACCAGGATCCGATCCGCGTTCCGGACCGTCGTCAGTCTGTGGGCGATCGTCAGCGTTGTGCGTCCTTCCGCCAGCGCGTCGAGGCTTTGGCCGACCAGGATCTCACTCTCATTGTCAAGAGCGCTTGTAGCTTCGTCGAGCAGCAGGATCGGCGGATTCTTCAGGAAAACGCGGGCTATGGAAAGACGCTGCTTCTGCCCTCCGGAAAGCTTCACGCCGCGTTCGCCGACATACGTATCGTACCCGTCCGCAAGCTCCCTGACAAAATCATCCGCGCCGGCAAGTCTGCCTGCCTCTTCGATCTCGGCGCGCGATGCTCCCGGTTTACCGTATGCGATGTTTTCGGCAACGGTCCCTGAGAAAAGATAGACGTCCTGCTGCACAACACCGATCGTCCGCCGAAGACTTTTCAGCGTAACCTTTCGGATATCCTGCCCGTCGATCAGGATCCTGCCGGAGGTAACGTCGTAAAAACGCGGGATCAGGTTGCAAAGTGTCGTTTTCCCGCCGCCGGAGGGTCCGACAAGTGCAAGGTTCTCGCCCGGCCGTATCAGCAGGTTTACGTGATGCAAAACTTTATTGTGATCGTCCGGATACTCGAAGCTTACATCCTGAAATTCGATGGCACCCTTGTTCACAACGATATCCTGCGCGCCCGGTTCATCTGTAATGTCGACCGGTGTATCCATGATTTCCATGAACCGTTCGATTCCTGTCATTCCGCGCTGGAACTGCTCCGCAAACTCCACGATCCTCCGTATCGTCGCGATCAGTGTCGTTACGTACAGAATATAAGCAACGAGGTCACCGGCGCTGATCCTCTGGTATACAAGGAACAAGCCTCCGGCGATGATCACGACCAGATACATCAGTCCGTCGAACAGCCTCGTTGAAGTACTGAAGGCGGCCATGAAATAATACGTTTTCGTCTTGATATCTTTAAAATCCTGATTTCCCTGCTCGAATTTCTTCTTTTCCTCATCCTCCGCGGCAAATGCTTTCACGACGCGTTCGCCGAGAAGACTGTCCTCGACAGACGCGTTCAGCTCGCCGATCTGATACCGCTGCTGCTTGAATGCCGTCCGGAGCTTTAAATTCAGCTTGATCGACACAAAGCCCATCAGAGGCACGCACGCAAAGACGATCAGTGTCAGCGGTACGCTGGAATAGCATAGAATAATAAACGAAGCAACGATCTTGATCGCAGCAATAAAAAACTCCTCCGGGCAATGGTGCGCGAATTCCGTCACATCGAAGAGATCGTTCGTGATACGGCCCATGATCTGACCGATTTTCGTATTGGAATAATACGTATAGCTCAGCTGCTGCAGATGATCAAATGCGTCGCGTCTCATATCGGTTTCGATGTAGACGCCCATAATATGCCCGTGTGAAGCCATGTAATAATTTGCCGCCGCGTCGATCAGCCGGAGAACGCCGTACAGCACCGCGAGCTTCAGCACGATATTTACCGTAAGCGCGGCCGCGCTGCCTGTTGCCGCGTTCGTCAGATAACTCATGATCTTCGGCAGCACAATGTCGCAGAGTGTCGTCAGCGCCGCGCAGAACAGGTCCAGAAAAAGGATGCCCTTATAACGCATCAGATACGGGAGAAAGCGCTTTATCAGCGTTCCCGATTTATATGTACGGCTGCCCCTCTGGTCCATTTTGAAATTCCTTCTTCCGATTTTCTGTCCTCATGATTTTGCTGCCTGCCTAATTCAGTATAACAAACCATGTAAGCGGAAAGCAAGTCATGAAAAAACCGTGCACAGCATCTCTGCCATGCACGGTATTTTACGTTCCCTGTCAGTCTTTCTATCTTCCGTGTGTTCCGCCGCCTGACATGCTGCTGTTCGGATTCGTAAAGGAAAGATTCAGCGCGTCGGCGACCGCTTCAAGAATGCCGTTGCTGCTGAATGTTGCGCCGGAAACGGTATTGACGTTTACGGACTGGCTCTGGATCACTTCCGAAATGATCGTGGATTTCGCCTGATTGAAGAATTCGCTGTCATCCTGATAAGACTTCACCGTGATCTCGGTAATTTTCCCGCCGGAAACCGTTACTTCGACAGTCGTGGTTCCCCGAAGGCCTGTGCCGGAGCCGGTATATACACCGTCTGTAAGGCCGGAATCCGAGGACGCTGTAGCTGTGCCGGAAGATGTGTCTGTTCCCGCTGATGTGCCGGTATCTGCAGAAGACGATGTACTGCTCTGCGTATTGCTGTTGGAAGAAGATACACTTCCGGAAGATGACGATGCAGCGGATGATGAATTGCTGCTGTCCTCTGCCATGACGGACGACGAAACGGTATTCGTCACAGGAAGATTTGCAGCCGCCAGATTTCCCACATAATACATGCCTGTTATGCTCGCTGCCGTTAAAACCGCAGCCGCAGCCGGTGTCGGATTCGCTTTTACATTGCCGCGCGGGCAGATATCCGCACACGCGAAACAGTCGATACATTCTCCGGATGACACGCGGTCATCCTCGTAAAGCGGTATTGCCATCGGGCATTTTCTCGTGCAGGCACTGCACCTTCCGCAGTTTTTCCGCGGTTTCCGGATCTGGAAAAGACGGAACCGGGATACGAGACTGAAGATCGCGCCGAGCGGACAGAGATAACGGCAGAAGAAACGGTCGATCAGCAGCGATGCGGCTATGATGCCGGCCAGGATCAGGCCGCCGGCTGTCAGAAGATAAGAAACGCCCGGCCATCCTTTTATCGTGGCATACATGCCAAATACCGTCCAGGGATCCGCACCGGACAAAAACGTAATTCCAAACGTCCACCCTGGTATGACGATCAGGGCAAGTATCACGTATTTTAAATTTTTCAGCAGACTGTCCGTCTCTTCCGGTACCGCAATGTGCGGCAGATGAAGCTTTCTGCCGATGAACATAAGCAGATCGCCCATTGCTCCGAACGAGCACAGGAAACTGCAGAAAAACCGTCCCATCACAGCTGTGATAAGAATGACAGAAACTACGAGGATGATCTGCGGCATGAGTGCCGCAGCCGAAAAAGTACCTGCCAGAGCTGCCGTATAAAGCGATTTGATTCCTGAAAAAACCGAAATAAAAAGTCCGGGAAAAAGAAGAAACGCGGCAAGCTGTACGATATGCCGTACGATTTCAAAATAATGCGGCTTCCGCACCTGCTTCGCATGCTGTTCCGTATGAACCTGTTCTCTCTCATTCATAGCGATACCTCCTGTTATGAAATCACGCTCTGTTTCGCCGAATGACTGCCCTCCTGCTTTAAGCTTGGACAGTACACGAAACGCGTTGATAAATTTTCTGAAACAAATACATTTAGTTCTTTTGTAACGAGAATCAATCCGCAGCCGAACCGTTCGGCCAGCGCAGCACCCTTCTGCGGCCCCAGGACAAATACGGCAGTCGTCAGCGCGTCGAGTTCCGCCGCGGAGCGCCCGGTCATCGTAACGGAACAGATTCCGGAATCCGACGGCCGTCCCGTCCGCGGATCCAGAATGTGGCAATAACGGATTCCGTCCTGAATAAAGTACCTTTCGTAATCACCGGAAGTGACGACCGCTTCATTCTCCGCGCGCAGGCTTCCCATCGCCGCACCCGTCCCGTACCGCGGATGCTGAATGCCGATCCTGCGCGGACTTCCGATCATGCTGACGGTACCGCCGAAGTTGATCAGTGCTTCCTTCACACCGACTTCCATGAGTATCCCGCGTGCTTTATCCGCCGCGTATCCCTTGGCGATTCCGCCGAGGTCGATTCCCTGGCCTTTCCGCAGCAGCATGGCTTCACCGTTCTTTTCATCCAGAACGAGGTCGTCGTCGCAGACAAGCGCTTTTGCCTTTTCGATCTGCCGTTTCTGCGGCAATTCACCGCTTTTCACGCCAATATGATATAGCGAAGTAAGCGGACGGCATGTTATCTGAAAAGCACCCTCCGAGACGGAGGCGTACTCTTTTGCCATTGACAGCAGTTCCATCGTATCACTGCTGATCTTTACAGGCGACTCTCCTGCATGCGCATTGACGCGGGAAATCTCACTTCCCGCTTCGTAGACCGACATCCTGTCATGAAGCTTTTTTACTTTCCGCACTGCCTTTTCCAGACATTCTTCCTCATTCTCCTGGTAAATTGTAATGGTATTGACGGTACCCATTGCGCGAAATGTTTTACTCTCCGTAAAATTCATCATTCAAGTCTCCTTTCCCTGATTGATAGTACTACTGTACATCATAAACCTTAAAGAAATCTGAAAAAAGAAAAAAAAGATGAAGCCATGCTTTTTTTATCGCCGCTTTTACTTGCTGCATTTCTTTCTTACCTCACGCGCCGCTTGCACCACATTAAAAGCGGAGCCGCTTCCGCAGCTCCGCTTTTAGATATATGAACCCTTCTCCAGTTCAATGCCTATGCTTTTATCTGATGCAGATGCCTGTCTCCGGTTGAGAGACGTTCATAGCCATTCGCTGTAATAACATAGTTTTCTTCAATACAATACACACCGCTGTCCACCAGAATACCCGGCTCCAGGTTAACAATCATGCCCTCCCGCAGCACACACGTGTCATGAATCGTGATAGAAGGTGGTTCCGTACTCATAAGTCCCATTCCGTGCCCCATACGTCCGCAGTCATATGTCGCCTCATATCCATGGCGCTCAAGTGCTTCGCCGCACGCTCTTGCGACATCGGAAACAGGAACACCCGGCGCAAGACTTTCCGCGGCTTCTGATGTAACCTCATATATATCATCCTGCATGCGGTTTCTCTCATCACTGATCGGCCCTACAATACCTGCCCTGCAGAAGTCTGACCAGTAGCCGTTATATACAGCACCCAGATCAAGCCATAATAAGTCTCCCTTTTCCAGCTTCCTCTCACTGCTGATTGCACTGATCCGCTCATAATTTCCCTCGCCGGAGGTAATAATGACAAAGCCCGGATATTCCGCTCCGCCGTCCAGCATATATTTCTGGGCAAGCATGGAAATCTCGCGTTCACTCATACCTGCTTCGATATTATCGAATACCTTGTCGTGCGCATAGCCGGTCGCCTGGCAGGCCCGTCTGTGGCATTCAATCTCAGCAGGTGATTTAATAATGCGTTGTCCCCAGATGATGTCAGACGCATCCACGAATTCAGCATCTGACAGAATGGACTGCAGCTTTAAGAACGTATTGAGCTGATAATTGACTCTTTGCTCAAAGCCAGACTCAATCCCGATCCTGCCTTTATTCATATGCAGCTCTTCCATGATGCCGGCCAGTTCTTCCGCTGTCGGTCCGAGCAGACTGTCGAAATTCTTGTGGCTGCAGCCGCAGGAACGAAGCCGCGCTTCCGGAGTGACAAACGTCTGCGTATAAAGGAGCGGTTTCCCTGTCAACGGAATAAACAGAAACATTGGCCTTGTAAACGTTGTCCATGGCGCATGTGTCCGGTATCCGGAATAATAATTGATATTTGCTTCCGCAGAAACCAGCATTCCCGAAAAGCCCGCGTTGTCCAGTAATTTCTGGCATTGTGAGAGTCTGCCCGCAAATTCTTCTTCCGTAAATTTTACAATGCTCATCTGGCTTCCTCCTCATCCTGTTCTTTCTGCTGTTTTTTTGACATGATGATCAGACGCGCTATCGAGGCAAAAAATCCGCCGATAACGATAGTAAGAACAATAACCATCATGATTATAGCCATTGTATTCATATTTTCTCCTTTCCTGCGCGCAGATATAATGATCAGGCACTATATCCATTATTCGGGATTTCAGGGAATTTACCGTCGTCTTTAAAATACTTGTCTTTGACGGAATCAGCAACCTTGTTGTTGAACAGGAAGCAGATAAGAGCCATAAGTCCGCCCTGGAATATAAAAGTTCCGAGGTTCGAAATTCCAAGAGGATTCCACCAGTTGGAGTCCCAGCCGAGTGACTGAATGCACCACCAGACAAACATGATCGCTGTGATGGCCGGTGCTATGAACTTAATGCATATCTCCCACCACTTTCCGACCTTCATACATGAATATTTGTTGTTTAAATAAACTTCCCTGATCCTCTTCGTTCCGAATTTAATCGCTGCGAAGCAGGAGAACATAGAACCGACAACCATCATCTGACCGACAACCCAGTCCTGATTGGAAAGGAATGTAGCATTCCACGCGGACGGCGCGCCCCAGACAAGCATTACCAGTGCCATGCAGATAATAACTTTCTTTTTATTCTTTCCGGCGTCGCCGAACGGCAGACAGAAAATAACAAACTGAACAATATTGGATGAAAGTCCTGCCATCAGAAGACTGACAAAGAACAGTATCCCGATCAGATATCCTCCGGGCATATTTTCAAACAAACTGGTCATAGACAGAAATGTCAGGCCGTTATTGCCTTGTGAACAAATATCAAGTGCCGCCTGCGGACTTGGAGATAATGCAAACAGCGCCGGTATAACAGCCAGTCCTGCCAGGAGAGCCGCGAATGTATCACCCATTGCATTAACCGTTGAGGTAAGTGCCACATCGGAACGAGGATTTGAAAATACAGCAAGCGTAATGACAAGACCCCAGCCAGGGCCTGCCGACCAGATCGCCTGTGTCAGTGCTTCCAGCCAGATCTTTCCGTTAAGCAGATCCGCTGCTTTAAACGAAAACAGATAGTTCAGACCAACTGACGCGCCAGGCAGCGTCAAAGAACGAATAGCCGTAATAACCAGACAGATAAACAATGTCGGAATAAATATCTTATTGGCTTTTTCAATTCCGGAAACGCCTTTGTACGCTACATACGCGGATATCAGCACAATTCCTACAAAAAGCAGCATCGTAATTCCGTTGCCGTTTGAAACCGATTTGAAAAGTGCCTCTTTATCCGTATTATAGTATCCCTTCGTGGCAGCCAGGCCGATATAATGAACGACCCATGCAAGAACAACAGAATAATACGCGGTACACATAACCATGATCATCGAAACAACCGTGCCCATCCATGTATACTTTCTGCCGATAAAATCGCGGTACGCACCGGGTGCTCCATGACGGGTGGCACGACCCATTACATGTTCACCGAACATGATCGGTATGATAACTGCAAAAACGATCAGGATATAGCAAAGCATAAAAGCGCCGCCGTTTTTTGCGGCAACACGTGGGAATCTCCAGATATTTCCCGTTCCGACCGACCCTGCAATCAGCGAAATAACAAATGCCAGCTGTGATGAATATCCTAATTTCTTTGTCCCTGCCGTACCGGCTTTGGGTTTTGACATATGAACTCCCTCCTTGGAATCAAAAATCGATTCTCACATATTATAACCTGGATAGTAAAGAAATATACACTTTGCATGCATTTTCAATATCTGATATCTGACAGAACTCGTCTTTCATATGTGCGTTAAGCATACTTCCCGCACCGAGAACAATCGTCGGAATATGATATTTTCCAGCTGTTGCAACTGCATTTGTGGAAAAATCATATACCTCACTCTTTACAGAATGCCCAAGCACCTTCTGACATGACTGCATGGCCGCCTGAACCAGTTCCGAGGACTCCGGTATTTCCCATGCCGGCAGAAAAGAATGAAGCGTCACTTCTTTCTTTTTCCAGCTGAGTCCATGGATATCACAGATTTCCCACTCCGCGTCAAAGCCCTCCGTCAGCTGATTCATTTCTTTTCTTATATAGGCTTCATCCTCCCTGATGCTTAAGCGCCTGTCAATAATGACACTGACCGACTGCGGAATCGAATTGCAGGATGCTGTGATACATGAAATTTTTGTAAGAGCGACGGACCCGGACATCGGATCCTTCTTTAAATCCGCTGACAGCTGTTCGATTCTTCCGATCAGATGCTGTGCCGCGTATGCCGGATTGACGCCAAGTTCGGGGTGACTCGCGTGAGCCGGCTTTCCATGCATCGTAATGTTTATGAGTGAACGACCCTTATGGCCGCGGCCGACATTTAAATCCGTGGCTTCGCAGATAACAGCATATTTCGGCAAAGAATCCAGACTGTCCAGCAGAAACGAAACCGCCTCTCCTTCAAAGTCCTCTTCCATAACAGAAGCCGACACACATATGCTCTTATTTTCAAGATATCCCAGCTTTTTTGCAAGATATCCCGCGTAAAGAGCTGCTGTAAACGGCCCTTTCATATCAACACTGCCTCTCCCGTACAGCTTTCCGTCTTTCACGATTCCACCGTACGGATCGAAGAACCAGTCCGCCTGATCAGCGGCATCCACCGTATCCATATGTGAATCAAACAAATATTCAAGCGGACCTGACCCGATAAAGCCATACACATTGCCGAACTCATCTGTTCGGATCTTATCATATCCAAGCTCCCACATCTTTTTATATACTTCAGCAATAACACCGCCTTCATCACATGTGATACTTTTAATCTGCACCAGCTTCTGCGCAAAGCGTATCATTTTTGTCTTGATTGTTTTTACAGATTCTTCCGTACCCATTTTATTCTGCATAACAAGCGATAATCACCTCCTTCCCGATATATCGTAATAATGATTAAAAATATAAATATTTTGATCGATGGCCATTTCACTTTTGCTTACGATGCTATCATACCAAAAAACAAAAAAATTAATATTTAAATATTGCTTCTTTTTATTGCAAAAATGATTAATTCGTAGTATTATGCGGTTACAAGATATTGTTGGATTTGCAAAAATATAATTATTTTGATCTATCCGGCACTTTTTTATCATTATTTTGAGTAGAGGGGTATGATATGGAATTTATATATTTTGATGTTGATGAGAATCTTCGCGAAACGACGCATCATGGCAGTGAGGATTTTCCGCTCGCAATTTATCTTCAGGATGTCAGCAAAAACAAAGAAGGCTTTGTCGCTCTTCACTGGCATGAAGAACTGCAGTTTGTCCTGCCTCAGCGTGGAAATATTCTTTATAAAATCAATAATTCAGAAGTCATTCTTAAGAAAAACGATGTGCTGTTCATCAACAGCAAATGCCTCCACACAGCGCGGGCTATCGATTCAAGAGACACAGAATATATCTGCATAGACGTAAATCCAAGAATGATCGGCGGCTACAATGCCAGCCGGATCTGCCAGTATTACGTGCAGCCGCTGCTGTCTGCCTCCGATCTTGCTTATCTCGTTTTCGATGGTACAAGCGAATGGCATCAGGAAATCATAACTATGCTGGAAAGAATCATTTCTCTTTACGAAAAGAAAGACTACGCCTACGAGTTGGAAATTCAGTCGGTTTTCAGTGAAATATGGCTGATTCTTCTGAAAAACAACCGCGAACGGATAAACACAACCGTGCTTTCCACCATTCCTGATCAGCAAAGACTGGAAAAAATGCTGAATTTTATTCAGGACAACTATACAGACAAAATCATGCTGGAGGATATTGCCAGAAGAGGCTGCATCAGCGAAGGCGAATGCTGCAGATTTTTCAAGCGGATGACAGGCATGTCTCCAATCATCTATCTCACAAATTTCCGTATTGCGAAAAGTACGACACTGCTTACCACATCGGATTACAGCATCACAGATATCGCCCAGATGACCGGCTTCGGAAACAGCAGCTACTACACGCAGCGCTTCAAAGCATTGATGAACTGCAAACCCCTGGAATACCGAAAAAAATTCTCATCCACGCTGATACACGGAGGTTCCCAAAATGAAAAATAGCATTTCAGGAAAAGATCAGTCAAAATTTACTGACAGCATGCTGCATTTTCTTATTTCCGCAATTCAGATAAAAAGCCTGTCAAATCAGGAGGAGCAGATGGCACATTTGCTGTATGACACTATGAAAGCACTGAAGTACGATTCTGTCGTTATCGATTCCACCGGCAATGTACTGGGGCGTATCGGTTTCGGACCTGTGAAGGTTCTGTTCGATTCACATCTGGATACCGTTGATGTCTTATATGAATCAGAATGGAAATACCCGCCTTTTTCCGCTGCAGTCGCAGATGGACGAATCTGGGGCCGCGGAAGCGTTGACATGAAAAGCAGCCTTGCAGCCTCGGTTTATGCGGCAGCTGCCGCGAAAGAACTTTGCTTAACAGATGGTCTGACCATTTACGTTTCCGGTACTGTCGATGAGGAATTCAGTGACGGCGAAAGTTTAAAAATGATGCTTTCAGAAGCCGGTATCACACCAGATTATGCAGTAATATGCGAACCATCCGATAACGATATCGCGATCGGACATAATGGAAAAGCTTTAGTATCCATTACAACGAAAGGAATTTCTTCACACGGTTCCGAACCGCAAAGCGGCAGAAACGCTGTCTATGAAATGAATAAAGTACTTAGCCGGATCGAAGAAATCAGTAATGCTCTTGAGAAGGATAATCATTCCGGAACGATTGCCGTAACCAACATTCAAAGTGACAGTGTGTCCATTAACGCCGTTCCTCAATTCTGCAGCATCTGTATTGATCGCCGCCTTTCCTCAGCAGAATCGGAAGAAACACTCACACAGGAAATGAACAGGATTATATCAGAGACCAATGCATCCTGGCAGATCAGTCCACTTGTCCGGGAAAGCTGGCGCGGCAGAAAGATTCACTATATCCCCTTGCATGAGCCGTGGAGTATTTCCAGGGAACAGCCACTGACGCTTGCCTGTAACTATGCATATGAAAAGACATTTGAAAAGAAGCCGGATTCTTACCGTTTCTGGAACTTCAGTACAAACGCCGTAGCCACCATAGGACTTGGCATTCCTACCATTGGCTTCGGACCGGGCAATCCCATGATGTGCCACAAGACCGACGAAAATTGTAAGATTGAAAAAATACAGGATGCTTTTCGATTCTATCTGAACCTGATAAAAGAATTCAGCAGCCGACAGTAATACCGGAAGGAATCAGACAGGCAGCTTCATTACGCGCCTACTTCCACCGCACAGACACCTGCTTTTTCAGCCTTTGCCTTGTAAAGGCTCCGGTCAGCCGCGTCAAAATACTGTGAAAAACCGGCCTGTCCGGAATTGAAAAAGGCGATTCCGACACTGCATGTAACCGGAAAATCAAAGCCCGGTACTTTGCAGAGACTTCTCAGTCTATCCTGTACCTCCTGCTGCGTGTCGAATTCTTTAAAAAAGATCACAAATTCATCACCGCCGAAACGTCCGGCAATCAGCGTATTGTCCTTATCGATCAGCTGATGCAGCTTTGCAGCAAATACATCAAGCACCTCATCTCCCACACGATGTCCGAACGCATCATTGATATTCTTAAAGTCATCCAGATCGCATATTGCCAGCGCATAGCTGTTCTTCGGAAAACGTTGAAGATACTCCTCCACCAGAAATTCAAACGTCGGCTTGTTGTTTACGCGCGTCATGGGATCCAGCGCGCACATCTTCTGCAGCGCGCTCTGTGCCTGATACGCCCGCAGCTTATAGCTGGTAACGCTGAACAGCGCTGCCCCGGAAATGCCGATTGCGATGGAAATGCTTATAACGTCCAGGGTAAACGCATAATTGTTCCGCGTCATCCTGCAGCAGATCAGATATACTGCAGACGGGATCAAAACCTCGAGCGCCGGAAAAATCAGACGTCTCGTATAGATCTGCGTCATCAGCACAAGACAAAGCGGAAACAGATAAGAAGCTTCGGTCGGAAACACGACGACGCCAAGGAATCCGGAAAGTCCCAGAATCTGCGCCGCGAACAGCGAAATAGCCAGATTCACCACACGGACCGACGGTGTTTTCTTTCTGTGCAGAAGCACCACGATCGTATAGCACAGGTGTAAAACCGTAAACACCTGAACGGCCGATGTCTGCACCGGAATGTCAAGCGCCGGACATACGGCAAATAAATAAACACACAGATAAACAAGGTACACCAGTGACATCGGGCACAGGATCTCCCAGTTCCGTTCGCTTCGTACCTTCGCGGTATCGTCAAAGAAAACACGGCATTCCGCAAGCCACTGCTTTAACGATTCTCTGCTTTGCTTTCCGGTCCCCGGCATATATGCTCCTTTGAGATTGATCAGGAATGATGGATTTCCGTCGCCGGATCCTTGTAATGGCACTCCCTGCATTATTACTGTGACGGTGTTTATTATAATCTTTCCTGCGTAAAAAGTGCGTAAACTTTCACATAAACAACGGCTTCGATACACCCTTGTATCGAAGCCGCCGATGATTCCGCGTCATTTAACGATGCTTTGCTTTTCTTCGTATGGCTGCCAGAATTACCGCAGCACAGACAAGCAGAATAACAGCCCATACGATCCAGCTGTTCGTGTCTCCCGTCTGCGCCGCATTGCTTCCGGCTTTCAGACCGGAACCGCTGTTCTTCGATATTCCGATTTTGGCATCCTTCATGGTAAATTCCTGTCTGTCCGGCGCCGCCAGAACTGTAATGTTCATATCGGAAGCCAGCGCATAACCGTCCGGTGCTTCTGCCTCGTGGATCGTATAATCACCTGCCGGAATAGCGCTGAATTCCGTCTCTTCCGTCTCCGAAACCCATTCCCGGACGACCTCGCCGGAATCATTGATAAGCTGCATCCGCGCACCAGCGATCAGCGAACCGTCATCCGCGTCACTCTTTCCGAAGCAAACCGTGATCGCATCGTCGAACATCGTGATCTTCTGTGCCTGATCGTCCTCCGTCACCGTGAAATTCATGTCCGGCGCTGTCACATATCCGTCCGGTGCCTGCTTTTCGTGAAGGACATAGTCACCGGCATTGAGAAGAAACATCTTGTCACCGCCGCCCGTGCTCGTAAACTCATACAGAACATTTCCGGCCTTATCCAGGATCTGCATCTGCGCACCGGCAATCCGTTCCTTCGAATCCGAAGATGCTTTGGCAAAGGTCACCTGCTTCTTAAACGTCACCGCAAGACTGAAAGGAACAAGCGTTTTCTCTGTCTGAGACAGCGTTCCGATATCCTGTGTGCTGTCGCTTGTGTGGATCAATAGAGCCGCCCAGTCATTTTTGAGTGCGCCGTATAAATTCCCGGATTCCCACTTTCCCGCATAATTGTTGGAAGCAGACAGATAGAATTTCGTTCCGCCTGTTATGGTTACGATACCGCCGGTCTGAGATTGATTCGTGTCCGCATTATGATATGTTATTTCAGCGGGAAGTGTGATCGATACCGAGTTGGAGGAATCGGCATTCAGCGTTATGATATCCGAAACCTGGATATCACCTTCTGCCGTCGTTTCGGAACTGCTTTCCGAAAAAGAAATATCTGTCGTCGGAACGGCCGGCGCATCCTTGATCCAGTTGATCACGCTCCAGACACCGCAGCTTTCCAGTGCTTCCTGTGTGATGCCGGTAAACGCATCGCCGCCTGAATAAAAGTAGCTGAGCGTTATATGTGTAAGCAGATACGCAACGAGCGTATCGATCTGCTCCTGTGAAAAGAGCTGATGCTGTCCCGGACCGCCCATGCCATAATACAGTGCTTTCTGTATCAGCTCATTGTCGAGTACCTGGGAAACGTAATCTCCCGACACAGGCGTATCGACGGCACTCTGCAGACAATATGCAATCTTTCCGTTAACGGTAAAATAATTTGTACTGTAATTGCCAAGCTGCGACGGATAGAAAATCTCCTCTCCGACCTCAAGGGACGCATCCCCCGTCTCTGTCATTGCCTCAACAGAATTTGCTTCGTCCGCCGCATGATCCGTCGGTCCGTCATCTTCCGCCAGAACTGCATTCCCTGCAAGAACGACGATCAGCAGAACGGCTGCGAATGATTTCAGCATCTTTCCGACTATATTTTTCTTCATATTTTCACCTTTTTTAAATGTTTTATTATTTAGCTATTTATTAATTATAGTAGATTATTAATCTACTTCGTCTGCAAAAAAAATTCCTTCTTTCTCCCTAACATCCGTAATATTAAGAAGACTGCATAATTTGATCACCTCACTTGACCTGAATTCTGCCTGGTTATTGATCTTTCTTTCAAGAGAACACCGCGTCATTCCCAGTTCATCCGCTACGGAGATAAATTTCATGCCGCGATCCCTGATGATGTCCCGAAGTTTGCCGCTGTTAATCACTGGCACATTCCTCCTCTCGCTTTTGTTAACCACATATTACCAATATTATCATAAATGGATTATTTGTCAACCTCGCACAGGATTTTTGTTCGATTTTGTTGATTAATTATGGACTTCATGATACGATACCCCTGAGGGGTTGTGAAAGGACGATGGCCATGAAACAGACAGGATCCCGGATCCGCATTTGCCGGGAATCACTCGGACTGACACAGGAAGAACTGGCACGACGGCTTGGATACCGGTCGAAATCTACCGTCAATAAAGTTGAAATGGGTATCAACGATGTATCTCTGACGAAAATCCAGTCGTATGCCAAAGCCCTGCATGTATCGCCCTCCTATCTCATGGGATGGACGGACGAACACGCCAGGACGTATCAAGGCTTAACCGAAGATGAAATCTTTGACGCTTTTTTAAATGCAGAGAAGCTTGACCGGGATTATATTCTGCATATTCTTCATCTTAAGACACCTGACAAGCGGTCAAAAAAGCCAGAGGCATAACCGAATGGGCTGACCCCATACGGAACTTATCGTTGTTATTAGCCTCAATGCAATGAATCAGAGAATTTACAATGTACTTCTCAGAGTAAAGCAGCAGATGTCACGCATCTGCTGCTCGCTCTAAATCATCATGGAAAAAACTCCTTGCGAGGATTCCGGAATCAATAAAGCAATCCCAGCAGCGCTGCTTTAACGTCGCCGGCCTCCACAGGTTTATTGATGTGACCGTTCATTCCGGCCGCGTGGGATTTTTCCACGTCCTCCGCGAAGGCGTTCGCAGTCATCGCGATGATGGGTATTTCTGCCGCGTCCGGTCTTGACATTGCCCGGATGGCCTTTGTCGCTTCATAACCGCCCATCACCGGCATCATCACGTCCATCAGAATGGCATCGTAATACGCAGGTTCGGACCGTGCGAATTTCTCAACAGCCTCCTGGCCGTTGCCTGCCCGTTCCACCAGCGCCCCTGCGTTTTCCAGCATCATCTGGGCAATCATGCGATTGATCTCAACATCGTCCACCACGAGGATGCGCCTGTCGATCAGGTATTTGTCCGAGGTGATTCCGGCTTTTCCCCCCTGACAGACCGAGATGATCTTTTCATAGAGCGCGCTGCGGAACAGCGGCTTTTCCAAAAGTCCGTCCGCGCCGGCGGCCAGCGCGGTCTGTTCCAGCTCCTTCAGCTCCCCGTCGCACACCAGCAGAATGATCGCCTGCTTCGGTGCGGCCTCGCGGATGACGCGCACAGCTTCCACCGCGCCCTCCATCCGGTCGATCAGCGCCACCAGATAGACCTCGCTGCTCTCCGCGGCGGTTCTTGCCGCTGCTTCCACGCTGCTCATACAGACGCTCCTGACACCCGCCTGGCGCAGCATCCCGCAGACTTCCCCGGCATAGCCGTCGGACTGCTCGATGATCAGCATCTTTTTGCCGCGCAGATAACTGTACCGCTCCAGCGCTTCGGCCTCACCATGAATCCGCAGCGGCAGAGTCACGGTAAATTTTGAGCCCTTCTCTTTTTCGCTCTCCACCTCTACGGTGCCGCCGGCGGCGTCCACAATGCTCTTGACGATCGTAAGCCCCAGGCCGGTACCCTCCACCTGGTTGACGGAGGTGTTCACCTCACGGGTGAATGGGTCAAAAATGCCCTGCAGCTTTTCCTTTGCGATGCCGATTCCGGTATCCTCGATGATGAAACGGACCGTTGCCGTCTCCTGAGAGGCGGACGGAAGCTCCTCAACGGTAAAGTCGATCTGTCCGCCCGCGGGTGTATATTTGTTGGCGTTATTGAGAATATTGATGAGCACCTGCTTAAGGCGCACCTGATCTCCAATGATGAACTCATGCCGCAGCTTTTCCACGTGAACGTGATAATTCTGGCTTTTTGCGATGAACAGCGGCAGAATGACCTCCATCGCCTGATTGACGGCGTCCGGCAGGGAGTACGGCTCCTTGGAGAGCACCATTTTCCCGCTCTCGATCTTCGACAGGTCCAGCACGTCGTTGATGAGGCTGAGCAGCTGGCGTGAGGAGCTCTGGACGACCTTCAGGTCAGCGGACGCCTTGTTGTACTGGCCCTCCTCCAGACTGAGCTGCGCCATGTTCGTCATGCCGGCAATAGCGTTCATCGGCGTGCGGATATCATGGCTCATGCTCGAAAGGAAATCGCTTTTCGCCCTGCTGGCAGAGCGGGCGCTTTCCATGGCAGCCGAAAGCTCCTTCGCATTTTCCCTTTCATAGCGGCTGTACAGCATCGACAGGATTACGGAAAGCAGCACCAGTACTGCAATGATAACAAGGGATATGAACGCGGTGGAGCGGCCGAGCGCGGACATTTCGATCGTCGCGTCGCCGTAGCGGTGCATCAGGTCGGAGCTGAACGCCTGTACGCCGGTATCGATTTTGTTTTTCAATGTGAAATAAGACGAGCTCATGATGTACTCGTACCCGCGCGCATACTGCTCCTGTGGCGTCAACGCCTTTTCTTCGTCAGTCAGAATATTTTGCGGGATGCCGGCCGGGAATTTCGCCTCTGTAACGCCGTTGCTGAGCGCCACCAGTTCCATGGCCCACAGTTCCCGATTGGCGAGATCATCGGAGGCGATCTTGGCGTCCTGGATGCGGCTGATCTCGCGCGGGGTGAGGTTCATGCGAAACAGCGACTGCAGCGCGGTGTCGCGGCTGCGGGTTTCGGTCAGCTCCGCAGCATACGCGCGGAAATAAGACATGTCCATGGTTTCGCAGAAGGCCTTTGCATTGTAGGTCAGCGTGTCGGATCCCTCCTCGAACTGCGTCGCGGCCGCGTCCGACTGCTCGCTTTTCAGTTCAAACTGGCGGATCGATTCCGCCTGCGTGCGGATATTGACATACATATAGCCCGCAACCAAAACTGAGACGATTGCGGATACAATGATAATAACGGGCAGAATGCCCAGTACTTTCTTTTTGGAGGCCGTCAGCCGGATGTGTTTTTTCATTGCAGCGCCTCCAATTCAAAATACTGCTGCGGCTCCGGCAGCGTGCCCAGACTCAGCTTTGCCGAAAACGCGCTGAGCAGAGTGTCGGGAATAGAGGCAAAAGATCCGGCGCTTTCATTTTGAAGATAAGACAGCGCGGAGGCGATCGTCTGCGAGATAACCACATGATAGCGGGCGCTCGGATCAATGGCACTTCCGTTCGGCAGACGGAGGGTGCTGTCCTGCCCGTTGGCCGCGAGAAACGCCGTCATTCCGCTGAGCGCGGGATAGTCCACGATTGGTTCAATGTTGAGATAAGCGTAGGTGGTAGTGCCGAGAATCGCATCGTTAAAGACGTCGCTCAGCTGTGCGCCGGTCAGCTCCGCTTCGTACAGCGGTTCGTCGGCGATCACCGCGTTCAGATCGTCCTTCGTGTAATCACTCTTGTAGATCGGCGCGGCGGCGCACTTGGACTCGATCAGAACGACGTCGGCTCCCGTCGCGCTCTGTACGGTCTGCGCGAGAACAGATGCCGCGGAGCGCTCCAGAGGATGATCCTCGCCCAGCTGGTTTCCCGCCTCGAGATTGCTGGTTCCTACTACGGTGGTGTCCTTTGGCTTCGTGATCTGCGCATTGAAGAGCTCCGTAAATTCCGCGTCGGACGGGTCGCCTGTCAGCATTGCCTTGACCGCGGCGGTGGATGCAGAGAACATATTGCGGTTCAGAAATCGAATAAAGCACTTTTTCTCTGAGATCAGGCCGGATACGGGCTCGAAGATATCGCTGATCGGCAGTTCCACGCCGTCATTGTAGGAAATCAGTGCCTCCGCCCCCTGGGCCAGAACGTTCTGTGCTTCCTCACTGTACATGACGTCCAACACACGCTTGACCGCATCCGCCTTCGCGGGATCGTTCTCCGTTTCTCTTGAGACCGCGGTGCTGAAGATTGGATAGGTATAGAGAATCTGATCCGCGGCTGTTTTTCCCAGGCATGGGATAAAACGGCAGGCGGCGCCGCTTTTTGAGGAGTAGATGTGATCCGATCCGTTCATGATCATGGCGGTCTTTCCGGAGTCAAAAGACGTCAGCGAATCCGCGGCTTTGGTGGACAGATCCTCCTGTTCCAGAACGCCGGCCTGCTTCATTTCGCGCAGCGTGTCCGCGAGCCGGGCACCGCCTTCCGCCGTCAGCGCCGGGCTCCCGCCGGACAAAAAGTCCGACAGCCACGTTTTCCCGGACTCTTTTGCGAAGTAGCCGGCATAATTGAAGCCCTCAAGCAGCAGAACGCCGCGGAAGCCGGCGGAAGCCTCGGTGCTCAGAGCGTCGACGCCCAGCGCCTCAAAGCGGCTGCAGGCGCTCTCCAGTTCCTCCAGCGTCTGCGGTACTTTGACGCCGTACTGATCGAACAGGGAGGTGTCAGCATAGATGCCCTCCATCATGCCGGGCGCCGGATACCAGCATATTTTGCCGTTGAACGTAAACCCGTCCAATGAACCCTCCGTAAAGGAAGCGGCCAATTCCGGATTGTCCCGGCCCAGATCGGCGAGATAGGGGGCGAGTTCAGCGGCACTGTCCGTTTCAAAACGCCGGATGGTGACGATATCCGCCATGTCCCCATGCCGGGCCTCATAGATGAGGCTCTGCGTACTGTTGCGGTTATTTTCCCAGATGATCGTGATATCCGGGCACTGCTTTTCCACATAGGTCCGCCATGCGGAGTAGGCGATGTCGTTATACATGGAAATCCGCACGGTCAGACCATCTCCTGATGTTTTGCCCACGCCGGACAATTTTCCGCAGCCGGATAACAGCATGGATATTACCAGTATGGCGGCGAGGATGCAAGCGCCTCTGCCTTCTTTATGCTTCATGAAAGAACCTCCTTCGCCGATTGTCAGGCAGAACCATCGCCCTGTCCGCGGTCGGTATCATTGCTGTATTTCGAATCTGTGCCGCGTATCCCGCAGATACCTGGCCAATTCAGATGCCAGAAGCTCCGGGTTGATCGGTTTGGCAATGTGCCCGTTCATGCCGGCGCTGAGGCATTTTTGCACATCGTCGCTGAAGGCATCCGCCGTCATAGCAAGGATGGAAACGGTTTTTGCGTCGGGACGAGGCAGTGCCCGAATGGCTTTCGTCGCCTCGATGCCGTCCATCACCGGCATCCGTACGTCCATCAAAACGATGTCATAATAATATGCGTTGGAGCTTTTGAACTGGCTGACGCCCGTTGCTCCGTTCTCGGTGACCGTCACGATCATTTTCCAGCTTTCCAGCAGCGTCCTGGCGATCTCCTGATTGAGCGGATGATCCTCGCACAGCAAAATCCGTCTGCCATCCAAAACAGCCCGATCCCGGACCTGATCGGAAACCACGTTTTTCTGCTCTGCTTCCCGGGCCGGAATGCAGTCGAAGCACGCTTCCAGATGAAAATCCGATCCTTTTCCCAGCTCGCTCGTAACCGAAACCGTTCCGCCCATCAGCTCAATGAGGCTTTTTACAATCGGCAGTCCAAGCCCGGTCCCTCTGCTGGAAGAAGTATCGCTTCGTTCTCCCTGTGCAAACGGCTCAAACGCCGTTTGCAGCAGCTCTTCGCTCATGCCGATGCCGGTGTCGATGACATCTCCCACCATCTGCAGGCGGTTATTCTCAAGCAGCTTCTCCCGCAGACGGTAGGTGATCGTCCCGCCCTCCGGCGTATACTTGACGGCATTGGAAACAAGATTAAAAAAGATCTGGTTGATGCGAAGCTCGTCCAGCAGCGGGACCACGGATAGAACCGGCTGTGCGTCCAGCACAAAGGTTTGCCCCTTTTCCTCGCAGAGCGGTTTGATGACGGCGTTGAGATAGTCGAGAAATTGTCCGGCGGAATACGGCTCGGGGTGCAGCTCAATTTTCCCGCTCTCGATTTTGCTCATGTCAAGAATGTCGTTCACAAGGCCAAGCAGGAACTTGGAGGAAATGTCGATTTTGTCCAGGTATTCCCGCACTATTTTCTGGTTATCCTGATGCTTTGCGAGATAGGTCATGCCGATAATGCCGTTCATTGGCGTGCGGATGTCGTGGCTCATGCGGGAGAGGAAATCGGTTTTGGCCCGATTCGCCTCATCCCTGCGCTCAATCGCCTCTTGCAGCAGACCAATCTGCTTCTGTTCCTTCGCGTATTGTTCCGTAATATCCTGAATAGACAGAAAAATTACGTTCTTGACTCCGTTGAAAAAACTGAAATGCAGAAATTTCCGCCGCAGGTTGTTTTCCCGGTTGAAAATGCCGTAGGAGTAGCTGTAATCGCCGGTCTTTTCCAGCTCCCGCGTCACCCTTTCCAGACGGCACATCTCCAATGCCTGCGCCTGTTCTTTTTCGGGTACGCCCTGCAGGATGACCTGGTCCGCATTTTCCTGATAATCCAGCGCAGCAGAGCGTTCGACCCAGTCCCTGCCGTTTTCCGCCAGCTGATAGTATCTCACTTTCGCTTCCGGCATGCTGATGAGCCCCACGCTCTCGTAGCCGATACTGTGCAGGTTATAGGAAAGCTGCTGCTGGATTTTCTGACCCGTAATGTCGTAATTATAGAGAAAACATTCGATGTTCCCGGTATTGGGATTTTGATACGTTCTGCCCTCAATTCTCACCCACATGGCCGGATTGATGCCTCCGCGGCGACGGTACTCCATGCTGAAATGGGATTCGCCGCTCCGAAACCGCGCAATGACGTGTTCCCGGTTGAACAGCTCCAGATACTTATCGCGGTCGTCCTCATCGGCGATCATGGCGGGCAGGCTGCGGTAGGCATCGTCGTAGGTCATGCCGGTGACATCCAGTGCCGCATACTCTGAGCGGCAGTAGCTGATGATGCGGTTGGCGGTCAGATCGTGGTGGCCCTTGGCGATAAACCGCTTTTGCGTGTCGGAGTGGATGAAGCGCAGTTCATATTCGTACTGCTGCTTCACCGCTTTTTCCCTGGTCTTGTCCTGAGAGGTGCCGTAAGCCTTGACCGGTTTTCCATCGCTGTCCAGAATCGTCGTATAGGAAAGGCGCAGAAACAACTGTGCCTGCCCTGGATTGGGCTGGAAGGCGGCGTCGCAGGCGGTATAGGGCTTTCCTGCAGCAACGTCGTCGTAGAGGCGTTTGACCTCTCCGTGATATTCCTCCGGGATAAGGCTGTAAAGACATTCCGGCACGTTGAAGAGCACTGTCGGAAGGCCCAGCTCCCCACAGCGCCGCGCGGTATAGCCGCTTTTGTCAAAAGTGACCGTATGGGCAGCAATATCATATTCCCACACCACGAGCTCTGCCGCGTCGATCGACGAGGCGTACAGTTCCCGCAGCGCGCTCTCACGGTTTTCTGCGTTTTTCAATTCGCTTTCATCCGTGAAGGTGAAGTAGAGGAATTCCTCGTCATTTGCAGCGCGGGCCTTGCAGCCCTTGACGCGCAGCCACAGATACTCCCCGGTGGCGCGGTTTTTGACGCGATAGATGCCTTCTGTGGCCTTCGCGTCCGCGCAGAGCTGTGCCGCCGCGGCGTTCCATTGCGGCACGTCGTCGGGACAGAACCAGTCAGACATCTGCCCAACGTCTTTCCCCACAAAATCCTCAGGCGTTCCGCCGACCATGCCCGCGAAATACCCGTTCGCGCTGACGCATACGATCCGGCCGAAACGGATCTGGCCGATACAGATGCCGCAGGGGATGTGGTCAAGGGTTTCCGTGAGCTTACGAATCTCATCTTTCTGCTGATAGTCGCTGGTCACATCCTCAAATGTGCCCACGAGGCCCACGATCTTTCCGCCCTCGTAAAGAGGACTTTTACTGGCAAGGATGTCCCGCTCCCGTCCACGGACCATGCACGTTCCGTGGACGCGGACGGTGCTTTCCCCGTTTTTCAGAATGCGCCATTCGTCGTTTTTAAATGGGTCGGGGTCTGAATGCCAGCCCATGTCCTCGTCTGTTCTGCCAAGGAGTTCCTTCTCGGAGGCAAAGCCGTAGTAGTCGAGAAAAGCCTGATTCACGCCGATAAACCGGCGTTGGGCATCCTTCCAGAAAATGCAGGTGGAAGTGGTGTTCAGTATTTTGCTCAGCAAAACCTCGGAAGTGATTTGCCGACTCTCTGATTCTTTCATTTCCGATGCGTCTCCTTCTCTTTGTTCAGACTCTTTCTATTCCGTTTTCCAAACAGCAGCAGCGCGAAAAGAATGTCTGCCGCATCCGCGGTCCTGCTGCTGATGTGCTGTATCTGAGCGGCGCAAAACACAGTATCGGCGTGTTCGAAGATCAGTCCTTGTATGAAAAGTTCTGAATGGAACGAAGCGACAAGCCAGACGCTCGCGCAATCATTTCCATGGATTCTGAATATTCTGCTGACGAACGATTTCATTAGCCATAGTTCGTCTCCTGTTCCTGCGAATTTGCAAACCATGAAACGTAACGAAACAATTTATTATAGCATAATTAAATCAAAACATCAGTATTTTGTGCAATACCATGTTAAACTTCGATATTGCTTCACGAAAGCGGAAAAATTCGTATTCCATGAAGTTTGAACCCTCGATTGACGCAGTACCGTTGCTGTCATTATCTCCGGCATTCTGGCAATACCTGAAATTCTTGATGCTGCATCGATCTTTCCGTTATACATTCTGTTTCCGGATAAGTATGATATAATCAGATCATAAGAACCGCATGCTATAACATAAGGGAGATGATCGAATGGTTCTCACAGAAGAACAGCAGGCCATACTCGGCGGAAAGCAGGGCGAAACCATGGCCAGAATCATGAAAACACTCGTCATGTACGGCGAAACGTTCGATGCCGCCAGGATGGTACCTGTAACAAGCGAATACGGTCATACCGTCATCAGCTTCGGACTTGGCGTCATGAAGCCTGTCTACGCGCTGTATGACGAAATACTGTCGGCAGGCCTTACCGGAAAGCAGAAATTCTCCGCCGACCCGTTTCCGACCGATCCGCATGTTCCTTCCAATGTTCTGGAAAACATCGTTTTTAAACTGATGTACACGGAGCAGCGCCGTTATGGAAAGCAGCTTGACGAGCTTGGACTTATGAAGCGGAACGCCTATACGTGCGCGTGCTATCTTCCCGAGGTCGGCAATACGCCGAAGCGCGGCGATATTCTGTCCTGGGCAGAGTCCTCGGCAGTCGTATATGCCAACAGCGTACTCGGGGCAAGATGCAACCGCAATTCCGGCATTCTGGAAATGATGGGTTCGATCGCAGGCTGCGTGCCGGAATTTGGCTTTCTGACGGACGACGGTCGGAAAGCGGACTGGGTTGTAGAAGTTAAAACCTCAGAAAAGCCGGAGGCACAGCTTCTTGGCTCTGCCATCGGCATGAAGGTTCTGGCAGAGGTACCATATGTAACGGGACTGGACCGGTGGCTCGGAGCAGATCTGAACGATCCGGCCTGCGCGTACCTGAAGGATTTCGGCGCGGCGACGGCTTCCAACGGATCCGTCGGTCTTTATCACATCGAAAACCTGACGCCGGAAGCAAAGGATTACGGCGAAACGCTGATCCGTGAGAACGCGAAGCATTATATTATCGACGACGCGGAGCTGCGCCGTGTTAAGGACAGCTATCCATGTATCTGGAAAAACCCCGAAGCAAAGCCGAAGCTTTGCTTCGTTGGCTGCCCGCATCTGACGATGGAGCAGCTGAAGGACTGGACCGTTAAAATCGAAAACGCACTGAAGGAATCCGGGAATAAGCACGTGCTGATCCCGACCGTTTTTACGTCCGCTCCGGCTGTCATCCGGGAATTCCGCAAGACACCGTACAGTGAACGGCTGTCAGACACCGGTGTGATTTTAAGCTATATCTGTCCGCTGATGTATATGGATAACCCGGTCTGCGGCAAAACACCTGTCATCACCTCTTCCAACAAGCTGCGCACCTACACGTCCGCGCGGTACTATACGGATGAAGAAATTTTGCGGAAAATTACGAAGGAGGGCCGGTAAAATGAGCAGAACATTCAAGGGACGCGTGATCACGCCGGGAAAAGCATCAGCGGAGGCACTCGTCTCCCGCGCCGGCTTCAACACACTTGCCAGCTACCAGATGGCGCTGCTGTTAAACGATAAGCATGTCAAATGCGGCGACCAGAACAACCCGGACCTTTACAAAAAATCCATGATCGGCAAGGCTCTCTGCCTTCCGGAGACGATCGGCTCCACCACCGGAGGCATGGTGCTGTATACGGTCTGCTCCAAGAATATGCAGCCCGCCTGTCTGCTTTTTTCCAAATCCATTGACTCCCTGGCCGCATCCGGCGCGATCCTCGCGGCAAACTGGTCGGACGCGAAAATGCCGGTCATCGACCGTCTGGGAGACGATTTTTTGAATTATGTACAGGACGGAATGAAGATAACAATTCAGGAAGACGGCACGGTTTGCGTGGAATAGGAGGGTTACCGGATGAAACAAGAATATGAACCATTATTTACGCCATGGAACATCGGCAATGTCGAAATCAAGAACCGCATCGTCATGTGCTCCATGGGCGGCACCTCCATCTTCGGGTGGATGGAGCCGAACCATTTTGACAAGGAGGCGGCGCATTTTCTGATCGAGCGGGCCAGAAACAACGTTGGCCTGATCCTGCCGGGCATCGCGCCGATCCGGGATCCCATGGGCGGAAGATGGCTTTACCAGAACCAGGGCAAATTCAAAGAGCTCGCCAAATTCATGACCGAATTCCACAAAACCGGCGCGAAGCTTTTTATCCAGCTGACGGCCGGCATGGGACGGGCCATGGCCGTCAACGACCTGATGGTCAAAATGTGCCGGAACAAAGCACTCGGAACGTTGGGAAAGCCTGTTTTTGACATGGATTATATCACGGCCAGCGCTTCCGCGACACCGAACCGCTGGGCGGACAACGTATATTCCCGCCCGTTCACGGTCGAAGAGATCCATGAAATCGTCGAGGCATTCGCGAGAACCGCGAAGCTCTGCATGGATGCCGGCGTCGACGGCATCGAGGTCCACGCTGTTCATGAAGGCTATACACTTGATCAGTTCGCCATGAAATACACGAACCAGCGCACCGACGAATACGGCGGTTCCTTCGAAAACCGCTACCGTTTTCCGGTCGAAATTGTCAAAGCGATCAAGGCGCGCTGCGGCAGTGACTTTCCTGTCTCACTGCGCTATTCCGTCGTTTCCAAGACAAAAGGCTTCCGCGCCGGTGCTCTTCCGGGAGAAGAATACACGGAAGCCGGCCGCGATATGGCAGAATCTGAAAAAGCCGCAAAATATCTGGAAGACGCGGGCTATGACATGCTCAACTGCGACAACGGTACGTACGATGCCTGGTACTGGCCGCATCCGCCCGCTTATATGCCGATGAACTGCAACCTGGACGACGTGGCCCACATCCGGAAATTCGTCGATATTCCTGTCGTCTGCGCCGGCCGTATGACGCCGGAAGACGCCGCGCAGGCCATCGCAGACGGCCGGATCGATGGTATGGGTGTCGCCCGCCAGTTCCTGACCGATCCGAAATGGGTCACGAAGCTCATGGAAGACCGCGAGGACGATATCAAGCCCTGCATCTGCTGCCACAACGGCTGCTTTAACATGGGCCGCTATGAAGGCTCGGCCAATGTCCAGGATTTAAACGACGCCATCCATATGGCCCGCTGCGCGCTGAATCCGCGTACCATGCAGGCCTGGAAATACAGGATCAAAAAGACCAGCCATCCGAAGAAGATCGCCGTCATCGGCGGCGGCATCGGCGGCATGGAATCCGCCCTTGTTCTGTCCGCGAGAGGCCATTCCGTCACACTGTACGAGAAATCCGGCCGGCTCGGCGGCATTTTTATCGAGGCAGCCGCTCCGTCTTTTAAGGAAAAAGACCGGGAACTGATCGAATGGTACCGCACCGCGATCCGGAAACACGGTATCGACATCCGACTGAACACAGAAATCAGCGATATCAAAGCACTCGGTGCGGACGAGGTCATCATCGCCACCGGGTCCGCGGCAAACCGCCCGCCGATCAAAGGAATCGAGCATTCTGTCGAGGCGGCGGAATACTTGTCCGGCAAAGAGGTTGGTGACAATGTGATCATCATCGGCGGCGGCCTGACCGGCTGCGAGATCGCATATGACCTGATTCTCAAGGGCAAAAAGCCGTCGATCGTCGAGATGAAAAATGACCTGATTGCGGTCAAGGGCGTCTGTCTCGCGAGCTCTTCCTTCCTGCGGGAAATGCTGGCTTATAAGAAAGCGCCGGTCTATCTCGAGACGACAGTCCGGGAAATCCGTCCGGACGGCGTGACCGTCACGGACAAGAACGGCACGGATTTTGAACTGAAAGGTGACTCGGTCATCGTATCCGTCGGCTACCATCCGTCACCGCTTTCGGCACCGTCCAGACATGTGCACCTCGTCGGCGACGCGGATCAGGTCGGGAACTTAAGGACCGTGATCTGGCGCGCCTGGGATGTGTGCATGAAGCTGTAACCATATTTCAAATATACCACTTTGTCCTTCACACCCTCTTCTCCAATACCATTACTGGCTCCTGCAGTATAAAAGCGTACCTTCGGCTGTATTTATGACACAATAAACGGGCAGAAGGGAGTAATTAACTCCTTCCTGCCCGCTTAATTATCCATAAGAAGATAATACCTTATCCTACAATGCAAAATGGAACGAACAATTTATGCATGCGATAAACTACGCTTTGACAGCTTTATCTTTTTTATTATTCCTCATAACAATAATCATTCGAATGATCATAATACCTAATACAATAAAGCCTAAATATCCATTTATTACATATACATAATGCATGAGAACATTAAACGGGACATACAATGCAACAACAAATCCAATAGCTGCCAGAATCAGTGTAAGAATTTTAAATTTGGCAGTTTTTTCCTTGGTAAATCGAACAGACGCAGTCCATAATAAAGGACATGCAGTGGTATAAATAGCTGCGAAAATTAATACTCCAAATATATAAGCAAGCGGCGCCCATAACTGGGATGCTATATAAAGATTAGGGATCTGATACGTACCGACAATATCAATCTTCGCCAAAATAGACAAACCTATTACACTGTTTACTACTACAAGTACAATCGAAGAAAGCACATTTGCTTTCATCAGTGTCTTAAAATCCTCGTTCATACCTAATACAGTAGTAAAACCAGCCAGCCATAAAATACAGAATCCCCCGTCAGATGCACCTGAAAGGAACCAGTTCTTCCCTGCTTTTGTTACTTGAAGTGTTCCATTATCAATGGCAGCAATATTTCTTGTTATACTGCCTGTACCAATACTCCCGATCAGACTTATCAATGCTACAATAAATATTAATGTAACAAGAACAGGTGCGATTTTTCCAATGATATCGACAATGGAATTCAATCCAAAAATTACTGTAACAGCAGCAAGTGCTACAATAATTATCGCACCGGCAAAAAGCGGAAGCTTATATTGTTCATTTAACGTTGAACTTGCTCCGGAAACCATTACTATATACGACATATAGCAGAAAAATACAGAAAAAATATCAAAGGCTTTTCCGGCAACCGGACCGCAGTAATAAGAAAAGACTTCACAGCCCTTGGTGATCCCGCCATGCTTTCCTGCATATGCAAATCCGAAATTTGCTATAATTAAAATAACGGCAATCGTAATAGCTGTACCAGCCATTTTATAGCCATACGGAGAATAATACTGCATTATTTCCTGACCAGTAGCCACACCAGAGCCAATCAGAAATGCTAAAAATGCTCCTGACAAAATAATAACTCGCTTCATAATAGCCCTCCTTCATTTTCAATCTTTTCCTAATTGCTTTGTCCGAACGGTTAAAAACAATAAAAATATCAAATCGGAAGAATACTGTTTCGCATCATTAAAAAAGCAGCATCTTCATCGATTTCACGCAGCAGCCCGCCGGCAAAAAAGACATAATCCCGGTCAATATAAAAATCACTGCTCTCTGGAAGCAGAACGTCTGGTTCACTTCGTTCCGTGCGAAGTGCCTGTGATAAAATTGAAGCAGGCTCTCCACCATATATAATAGGTCCACCCGTGCCTATTATCGTATTCACATGAGTCAGATTCTTCCCATGCTGAACTTCCTTTACACCTGCTCCGACAATATGTTCAAGATGTCCTGCATGACGCCGTGCACTGCAGTATACGGCGCCCCGTGCTAATGACAAATCAACTTTTTTCTCCAAAGAATTTTCTGCCAGCTTTTGATGATGATTAAGCCAGTTATTAACAACACTATGGATCTCTTCTTCATTTGCACCGGTTTCCCTGCATATTCTCTCCATACCTACTTCATTGCAAAGTGAATTCGCTGATTCACGCATCCCAAGATCTCCCTCAACGGTACGTTTCGTATATGGTTCAGGCGATCCGACTATCTTTGCGCCTTTATACGAAATTTGTTCTGAATAGGAATGTACGTCTGTTGTTGCTCCGCCGATATCCAGTATGATTAGATCGCCCATTCCCTTATGGGTTTTTGTTCCACGTGACAGCAGCTCACCGGCAGTTAAAACAGCAGCCGGCGTTGGCATAACCATTTTGTCCAGCATCCCGGACACCACATCCAAGCCTTTCATATTAATGATTCGCTTCAGAAACACATCTCTTATAATAGCCTCAACCTGCATCTTATCAAGCAGGCCCACATTTGGTGTGATATTAGGTGCAATATAGAACTCTTTATTTGAAAGCGTAAAGAGTCTTCGAACCAAAGGAGCCATCATAGAATTACCTGCATAGATAATCGGCATATGCAGACCGCTTTTGGCTATCATTTCAGCATTGTGTTCAATGATTGAAGCATTGCCGTTATCATAGCCTCCACAAAACAAAAGAATTTCCAGCGGAAGTGTATATAGCTCATCAATATCCTTATCTGACAAAGCTCCTGACGTTGTTTTTAATATCTTCGCGCCAGCTCCAAATGCAGCATTTCTCCCGGCTTCAAGACTTAATGTTCTGGACAGGCCTATAACGCCCATACGAAGGCCGCCTGCCGCGCTTGATGTAGAAAGCTTAACCGAGGACTCAAACCGCGCCTCTCCCAATACCTTTCTGGCAGCATCGTAGCATTGTTTCAAGCCAATTCTGGCATCATAAGCCACTGTAGAAGGGTATTTTTCACTAAGCAGAACTTTATGCTCTTTTATATCAATACAAACAACTTTCGTGTAAGTACTGCCAAAATCTGTCATAACTGCATATTGACTCATAGAAGTCATTTAGACGTTCTCCTTATAAATTTTCGCAACTGATGTGACAATACTTTCCATAACATTATCAACATTCACACCCATCGCGGCAACTTGCTTCGTTACATCCTGTGCCAGGAGACTTCCATCCATATTCTCGTTCAAAACACCTCCGAGGATCAGCCTGACGTCATCCATCTTATTCTTATGTAAAAGGTCAAGCAGCTCTTTTGAAAAGCTATATGCAATTCCATTGTATGTACTGATCACTACGGCCTTCGTCTCTGTTTCCATTACATTATCGACTATTTCCTGAGGTGTAACATAGGTACCAAGATCGAATACCTCCGCGCCAGCTACCGTGCACAGTGATTTGACAATTTCCTTTCCATATTCATGTATATCAGTTGAACCAACCACTACTTTCTTTCCGGCAAGTACGCCGTCGATTTTCCCGGCACCAGTAAAATATTTCTTTTGTTTATCCTGCAGCGTTTTTACAATATCCGTTGGCTTTACCGGCTCACGTCCGCGCATTGCCGCTTTTTCCTTTTTGCCGACGCCAAAATTAACTTCCAGCTGCTCGGCACCTATCGCTTTCAACGCTGCGAATACTTGGCCAGGATGCTTGATATCTACGCCTAAATCATCAAGTCCGTTAAGAACACGTTCAAAGAACACACGTCCGCACGCCAACAGAATATCTCTTTCCGCATCTACCTTGTTCCAGTCAATAAATGGTTCATAATATTTTGATTTTTCAATCATCATATCAACGCATAAATGTCCGTCTACTATTTCATCCGGAGTCGGAACACGCATTGCTTCTGATACAGGCACCGACGCAACCGCATGACCCGTTGGCTTGTGACGCTGGCAGATCGCATCTGCCAAAGAAAAATTACATAACGCGCCGTAATTTCTAGAAATATCCAGCCCATAGTCAATCGTATTTCCAAAGGTCATGGTACCTGGTGTATTTTTTGTATTTGTAGCATCACACACTCTGTTAAAAACAATTCTGGATATCGGATCACTAAAAAGATTTCCATACGCAAACGTCATTGATGCACCGAGCAGATCTTCTACCAGATATCTTTCGATCATTGTCCAGCCTGTCAGATTTGCGAGATCATGAAACTGATTTCCATATCCGTCATCGAGATTCGAATGAACAATCGTCCCATCGAATTTTCCCATCAGCCCAAATCCAAGCATTGCATTAATCGTGCGCATGCGTTCCAATTCAATCCCCGGATATTCGTACGTAAAGTAATGTGAAACATTGCCGATTGATGTTACTCCGGCTTCCAGCGCCATGCGGCAGTTTTCAAGACCATTCGGGCATCCGATCATATGATCACTCATATGGGGCTGAATTGGGACTACCTGTCCCACAGCCTTCCATTCTTCCGGCGTATTTAAAATCAGACCGGTACCAGGCTGTATTTTATCCCGGTATTCTACCGGTACGCCCATTACCCAGTCACAGATCAATCCCATGCGTGTTAGATAACTGCCACGTTTCTCCAATTCATCATAAATATATTCAAGATTATGTGCTGTCTCACTCCATGAATTCCATCCTACATGTGAGTGTTTAGAAATATAGCCTTCCTTCATTGCTTTCCGCTTGAATTCGGCCTCTGACTTAACACCGTACTTCTTAAAAAAAAGTGTTTCCCCAATTGTTGTCTGTTCGGCAATTTTGTCGATTTGGCTATGGATTTCCTTCATATCCGGTAAATCCTTATACTCAAATCGTTTGTTTAAAACAATGTTCATAATAGCTTTCCTCCTGTACCCTTAATAAATGCTTTCTACTCTCTGCTCAGCACAATAAAGCACGAAAAAGAGGTTTTATGTATTATGCGCTATGCATTATGTGCTATGTATACATACTATAACGGAATAATTCCCTTGTCAAGATGATTTTATATTAATTCTCCATCAAATTGAAGCAAAGCATGCTTTTTAATTCTCTTGCATTTATTCTAAATATACAATAAAATAGATATGATACTATCAAATATGGCGTATTTAAACCATAGAATAAATAAAGGAATTGGCTAACAGATATGAATAAAATACTTACAATGAAACAACAAGTATATGATATTATAAAATCCCGGATTGCTGATGGAACATATGTGCACGGCCAGCATCTCCAGGAGATTGAAATTGCACAGGAACTCTCGGTAAGCCGCACTCCAGTACGGGAAGTTATTAAACAGCTGGTATCTGAAGGCATACTGATCGATGTACCAAATAAGGGAGCTTGTATCAAGCAATTCACAGAAAAAGAAATGACTGATATTTATGCTGTGAAAATGCTGCTTGAATGCTACGCTATTGACTTTCTTGCTCAGTATCCATCCTGCTTTCCTGAAGCAGAACTGCGAAAAGTCAAAAAAAATATACTTGCATTGGATGGACAGGAAATTGACTATGTCGTTGAAAAACGGATAAATCCCCATGATGTTTTTGTCCAGGCAACCAGCAACGATTATTTAATCGAACTGCATCGCCGAGTTTCATATGCTACAATGACATATTTTTGGGCTCTCTTTTCCGGTGAAAATTATAATATAAATCTTCAGCAGCACATTGATATTGTAGATGCTTTGCTGATCTATGATTTCCCCAAAGCAAAAGAAGTTCTTACTAATCATTTGATTCTTTCACGTGATATTATCTGCAGTACCATTCATAAACTTGAAAATGGAAGCATTCAGCGGCCACGTGTGAAATAGATACTTTTATTCAGCTGCCGGCCACGATTTCATGATTTTTTAACCATACAGGTTTTTCACTGATACGCACTGCTCAATAACCACAGCCTCCGTAACACCTTCGCCGGTGTTGGGATGAAACTGCGAATACGTATAATCCGTCATATAAATTCCACCCAGGATGATACAGATGGGAATCACGATCTTCGTCTTAATTCTGGAGAACATCATATCCATGATCGGCGCGATCAGGTAAATGATCATCACACAGCCGATACCGAACACGAGCAGTCCTTCCGCGCAGATCCTGCCGTTGAAGTTCAGGAAATAGCCGGAATAGTCCCACCATTTCTGATGAAAACGGTTCCACAGCGCCGCCGCCGAAGAGTACTCGATCAGTCCGCAGATCACAATGGACCATAAGAAGGCGAGTGCCGGAGTTTTCTTCAGCCTGCTTGTCAGAATCAGTGCCGCCATGCCGCCCATGCCGTAGATCGGGAGCCACGGTCCGTACAGTGTGCCCCGGTTGACGAACTCTCCGAACTGAACCAAATGAAGACTGACCTCCCATATCCATCCGATTACTGAAAAATTAAGGAACATCAGAATCAGCGACCATACCGTATAACAGCGGATAAAGGAAATCCTTCCGGTCAGATGAATCTCGGACGCCCGGTACAGCGGGTTTAAGCGGGACGGATACGCTTCCCCGTCTTTTTCCAGAATATCTCTGCGGTTCTGGAACTTCCGGTTCTCGTTCTTCTGGTATGCACGCTTCGTCTGCGTCTTTCCGATCCAGACGCCAAACCATTCCACCAGGAATTTCTGCCATTTACTGATCGGCACTTCATTTGCCCGGATCGTCTGCTCCATCTCCACGATATCCGGATACGCTGCTTCCCGCTCCTCTTCCGGCGCCGGCGCGAAAAGATACGCATCATTCAGCCGGCCGGCTCCCGGCATGTCACTGTCCTTAGCCATCTTCCGGAGCTCCGCGTAATACTCGGAAAACGTGCAGACCATATACGGTGTCGTATACAAGAGATTCAGCAGCCCGCCGGTCAGAACCGAAAGCGCCTGCCATCCGATAAAAGAAAGCTCGGCTATAAAAAATTCGAACTTGTGACCGTCCATCATCCGCCTGGAGAGTGTGATTGCCTCCAGCGGTCTGATATCCGGATTCTCCGCGACAATATACGGAACCAGATAATAGCTGTACCGCTTGATGATCCCTCCGATAATCGTCAGCCACCACAGATCCAGAAAAATACTTTCGGCAAACATGGTAAGCGCCGCCCGACGCCACCTCCGCACTGCCATGAAATGCGTCAGATGCGCAAAGGAAACCTTCGCGTAGGAACGTGCTTCCAGGAACATCCTCCGCATAGCCGCCGTGTACAGATTCAGAATAAAAATCCAGACCATACAGTAGACGAAAAAGCCCAGCAGAATAAAGACCACGGCGGCAGCCGACTGGGACTTTACAATGGAAGCAAGCGCATTCGCGAACCACACGATCAGCTTGCCTGATGACACCTTATTTACAACATTGGCCAGAACCCCTTTATTGTAGCCAACCTCCAGCCCCATTACATTGACTGACTGTCTTGCTTCGTCCTCTTTCATCGCCTGCTGCGATGCCTGCTCTCCCGCTGTAAGATTGCCCTTAAGAACATCCCCCAGAACCGTCTGATTCGCGCTGTTTCCAAGCAGAAACGATGACTCGCCGCCGGACGTGTTCCCGGATCCAAGCGCTGTGCTGCCGGATTTGAACTCCGTTCCCCAGAACGCACTGACAAGACAAAGAAACACCAGCAGGAAATAATGGGCTTTCAAGGTTTTTTTCGCCCGGTTTTTAAGCTCTTTTCGATTCGGCATTTTCTTCTCCGCTCTTTTATTTCTTTGCCAGCGCCTGTTTCAGACTGCTTCTTGACGATTCGACCGGTGCCAGCAGCACTTTCCCCGTTCCGCGGTATACGTTGACAAATCCCTCGCCGGACGCTGCGGAACCGATCAGCGTTTTCGTGCTTCTCTCAACTGTAAACTCCAGATTGGCGGACCAGGCCACGGCAAAGTTTCCGTCGATCCGGATTTCATCATTCTCCAGAACAACTTCCGTCAGCTCCTCCCGGGGCACAGAGCTTTCCATTACGGCATAGCCTCTGCCCACCAGGGCCAGATTGAACAGACCTTCATTGCCCAGCATTGCAGAAGACAATGTTTTGCGCGCCGCGATTTTTCTGGCGATCTGCTCCTGACATCCCAGGAACATCCCGTCATCCAAAACCATACCGCTTTCCCACGTGCCGATATCTTCAACGATCAAATACTTGTATGTCGGCTCAAGCATCAGGAAGCCTGTACCACGGTAAACCGGCTTGATCCCGGATTCTTTCGTAACCGCGCCCTTGATTGTCTTGCCAAAAAAATCGCCGACCCCTTTCACATCCGTGCCCGCCTGCACATTTCCTGCCGTCCACTGCATCGCACCTGCACTGATCGCGAACCCGTTGTTATTCAGCGTAATCAGCGCCTGACGCTTGCGGGAGTTCATCTGCGAAGCAAAATACTCCTGCATGGCGTTTTCCGCGGTAACACTTTTGTCCTGGATATACTCCAGTACCTGTATGTTTCCCTTCTGTTCCGCGATCCGAATATTCGGATTATCCAATAAATTATTTAGTCTTATCAAAACGTTTCCCTCCTGCTTAGTTTTTCATAATAGATTCGATTTCCCGGCTCGGTGTCAAGGACAGTCAGGTTTGCCTGACAGAGCCCTGCCTTTCCCGCATGCCTAAAGAAATGACTTGACTTTTTATTTCTGCCATCGTATATCTTCTGTCGGATTGATCCGATCTGCAAGCTTCATACCGTTTCGTCAGATCTTTTGTTTCAACTGCATATTCACTCTTTTATCGTCCATGATGACTTCTTGCAGCTGCATTCCTTTCCTTTCGATTTTTTAGATGTATCATGGGCTGTACGGCAGATAACGTAATGCAGCCGGCCAGGCCTGATACAACACGATAATTATACCATAAAAGATTTCTGTATAAATAAAAATATGTGAATACTATCAGAAACAATGTACCTCATCAGCGCATTCTTCATCTCCCGCACACTGCAAACGTGCCATTACAAAAAGTCCCTGACAGAAAATAAATTTCTGTCAGGGACGAATCCATACATCTGTCGCGCTGCCGCCCGGCTTCACGAGCATGAAGCCACGAATCAATCCTTATTCATCCGGCTGTTCCTCGAAGCAGCAAGCAAAATCATCATAGGAGGCTCCGTTTTCCAGCTTCAATTTCAAGTCGATCATGCGGCGCATTCGTTTTCCGCAGTACAGCACACCGTCCGGCGCCAGATATACCATATCACTGCGCTCCCTGTTTGTATGAACGATCCCGATGCGTGATTTGAGTGCGCTTGTCCTGTAATAATCTATCAGCGGATCCTCGGATGAAGTCTTTTCAAGGCTGCCATACCGTTTCCCCAGTATGTCAAGCACCTCATCCGCATCAAGCGGAATAACACCGGATTCATAGCTTCCCTTTGCCAGTTCCTTGAAGCAGATATCAAAATCCATTTTTTTGCCGAGATCTCCGAGAACGGGGATATGCGGCCGCGCGTTTTCAATCAGCATACAGGTTATGCGTGTTTGAATGCCTGCTGCGCATGCGGTCCAGACGCACTGAAAGATTTCATTCATACACTGGCTCATCCCGCATATATTTGCGAAATCAAACGCCTGCATCGCATCGATGCTGACGTGGATCTCGTCAATATACTGATTGACCTCCTCACGGACGCCTTCCGTCATCAGAGAGCCGTTTGTAGAGAGGATCAGCTTTTCGACACGCGGATAATCACGTATGCGTTCCAAAAGACGAACCATCCCAGGCCGAACCATTGGTTCGCCGCCGGTAATATGAACGGTATTGAAGCCTGCCTTGCCGGCCATCCGGATCAGGCGCAGAATCTCCTCATCAGAGAAAAGCTTCTCCATCGGCTTATCTTTGATGATCTGCCGTTTGGATCTGCAGTATATACAATTCATGTTGCAATAATCTGTTACCGCGATTTTAAAAATTCGGTTTGCCATATTATCTCCTCAATCCGCAGGCCGGCAATTCATGGCTCCGGCCTGCGGACTCTGCCGCACTATTGAAGTCTCATAACTGAGGCAGTAATAAATTCCTCGATCTCATTTACCTTATACCGGTTCTTTTCGAATGGTACCGCGTCCTTCAGTGCAGCCTGCGCAGCTTTCCGTGCGTTCTCCACGCTCACGGCTTTTCCGTTCAGGCAGTCCTCTGCCTCGCGGGCGCGGATCGGTATCGGTGCAGCGCCGCCCATTACAAGCCGCGCGCTCTTTATTATGCCATTCTCCGTCCTGTATACAGATGCCAGGCTGACCATTGCAAAATCAACGGCATCGCGCAGGCGGAACTTGTCATAATGCGCCTCGGCATCTCTTTGTTCCGGTACTTCAATCGATGTTACAATTTCATCCTTATCCAGCATTTCACACGTCTTAAGGGTTGAACAGAAGAACTCTTCCGCCGCAAATGACCGCTTGTTCGTGTAAATCACCGCATCCATGGCAATCAGCGCCGGTGCCATATCGGAAGGATCGACGGCATAGCAGCCGCAGTTCAGGCAGCGCCGGGATTCTTTTTCGATCTCTTCCCAGGGGAGTGTCGAGCTGTCCTCTTTGTCAAGAGAACGTTCCGAAACAGACAGTTCTTTTTCCTTTACTGCTTCGGTGTTGGCAGTTCCTTCGGGGTCGACATGCAGAAACGCAAATTCTTTTTCTCCGCTTACGTTAAATCCGTATCCACGGTTAATGTGCTCCGCTGCGTTTCTTCCTCCGCGAATCGCCGCTACTACGGTAGACGGACCGCTTGCCATATCGCCGGCCGCGAAAATTCTGCCTCTGCTTGTAGCCTGTGTTTCTGAATCAACGGCGATCCTGCCGTGGCTGACCGCGATATCATACTGGTCCTGAAGAAATGACAGATCGACCTGCTGTCCTGCACACATCAGAATGGAATCAGCATCGACCAGCAGCTTTTCACTCCTGTCATAAGTCGGATGAAAATGATGTTCCGCGTCAAAAACGGACGAACAGCGAACAAGCTCCATGCCTGTTACCCGGCCATTTTCATACAGTGCTTTTGACACACCATAGGATGGCTTGATCTCGATGCCTTCCTCACGCGCCCTGGCAATTTCTTCTTTAGAAGCCGGCATTTCCGGCTCGCTTTCCAGACATGCCATGATGACTCTTTTCGCGCCGAGCCGTTTTGCCGTAATAGCAACGTCCATTGCAACATTGCCGCCGCCTACCACAAGTACATCGTTTCGGTCTTTCTTATTCAGCCACTGACCCACTTCTATCAGAAACTGAAGTCCGAATTCCGTGAATTCTTCTCCGTCAAATCCTAGTACCGGCCTTTTCCATGCTCCTGTCGCGTAAAAAACGGAATCAAACTCTTGTTCCAGCTGCGCCGGCATAATATCTTTGCCAACTTCTGTTTTCATTCTGAAAACAATCCCCATACCTTCAAGGTTTCCGACCAGTTCACGGACAATCTCCCTTGGCATCCGGTATGAAGGCAGCGCGTACATAAGAAGACCGCCCGCTTCTTCCATTTTGTCAATAACCGTAACACTGCTGCCTGCCTTTCTGAGATAATACGCTGCTGCAAGACCGGCAGGACCAGAACCAACTACAACGATTTTCTTTCCGCTTTCTGCTGACGGCGCCGCATAGAATTTCTCCGGATTCTCACGAATATAGTCACCGATAAACCGTTCTATACAATGGATTTTCACCGGTTCATCCGTAGAATTCCGATTGCATTTTTCTTCACACGGATGAGCACATACACGGCTTGTGACCATCGGCATAGGGTTTACTTCCATAAATTTACGCGCAGCTCCGTCAAAATCTTTCTTTCGAAGCAATTCCAGATAACCGGGGATGTCAGTACTGTTCGGGCATCCTTCCTGACACGGCGTTGTGCAGACTTTCATTCCGCCAAAAATAGAATGATACCGGTTATCACCGCGTACCGCGAAGCATTCATGTCCTCCCTTTCTCATACAATCCAGTCTTCCGCCGATTTCATTCGGATACCGGTAAAACCAGCAGCGCACATCCTGACAGATATTGCCTCCGATCGTAGCAATATTCCGGATATTTGGCGTAGCAACCGAATGCGCTGCTTCCCCAAGCATCGGAGCATTCTTTTTAATTATTTCGCTTTCGGCAATCTTTGAAAGATGTGTCAGTGCACCGATAAAAAGCTTCCCGTCTTTTTCGGAAATGCCCTCCAATCCCGGAATTTTTCTTATATCTACGATCTTCTGGGGCGGATCTGCCAGAATTTCGTCTTTTAATCCGCCGAGCATATCGGTTCCGCCGGCCATGACAGCCGCTCCTTCGGCCTTCAGCCCGGAGGCCTCTTCCATACTTTCCGCACGGAAATATCTAAAATCTTTCATTCTGCTTCCTCCTTACTGAATCTTGCCGAGTGCTTTTAATATTACGTCCGGTGTCGCAGGATACTGTGCGACCTGAATTCCAATGGCATTTGAAATGGCTGCCATTGTAGCACTGGCCGCAGCCGCTCCAGCGATTTCACCGACACCGACCGCCTTAAACTGATATGTGTCGAACTGTGACTGCAGAATCGAAGTGTCGACCTCCGGGAAATTATTGAACGTACGCCACTTGTATTCAATCATGTTATACGTCATGGTCCGCTTGATCGCCGGGTCAATGATATGCTCTTCAAAGAGCGCCGTATCGAGCGAAGCGGAACCAATACCGCTCTGCACCTGCATTTCAAGTGCCGCCGGATCCAGTGTCTGCCCGGAATCCGAACCTCCAAGGAGTTTGATCAGATTGACACGGCCTGTCTCTTTATTAACCTCAACCTCCAGAAATACAATAAAAAAGTTCGGAGTTGAGAAATTTTCAATATGCTTGCCGTATCCTGTCAGCGACAGATCAGCAGGGATCAGTTTTTTCCATGTGACAAATTTACCCGGGCGCGCTTTACAGCAGACACCATAATCCCGCAGTTCCATAGCATCAGCTTCCACCTCCAGATATGGCTCGGCAAGCTTCATCAGCTTATGCTTCACATCCTCGCACGCGTTCGTAATCGCGTGTCCGTATGTGATCGTTCCGCGGGAACCGCAAAGGCCGAAGCCCGTCGGATTGATCTTCGTTTCCGCCGGTGTCAGTTCCACCTTTTCATACGGTATATTCATCACCTCCGCAACAAGCTTCGCCATATTGCTTCGCTGACCCATTCCTGATTCGGTTATATTCGTCTGCAAAACGACATGGGCACCGTCGCCGAACAAATCCGGTACAACCCGAACATACGCTTCCGTGTTGTCTTCTCCGACATCCGCGTTGCCTATGATGCCGCATCCGACGCCGCGTACCAGCTTTCCATCTTCACTCGTCCAGGTCGGAACACCCCAGCCCTTCCACTTGTCTTTCCAGCCGAATTTTTCCGCGGCTGCCTCAATTGCCTTGATATAACTGACGGAATGTGCCTGCCACTCTCTGCCGTCACGCCACGTATACCGGTCACCGTCGCTTACATAATTCTTCTTGAAACATTCCACCGGATCAAAGCCGCCTTCGCGCATAGTACGCCCCATAAGCAGTGAAAGACAGCTGTTCAGTTCCTGGCCGCCGTATCCGCGGACAATACCGGCCGGCTGCTTATTCGTAACAACAAGATTTGTGTCAAGATCCCAGTTCGGACATTTACACATAACAAGCTGCGCTTCGCCGATGCCGACACCTACCTGTCCCTGCGTTGCATTGCTGTAACATCCCGTATCAACCGTCCATTCCGCTTTAATCGCTTTTACAACTCCGTCCTTGTCCATGCCGATCCTGGCGTGTACCTGACTTCCAAGGCGGGTTTCAAAGCATGTCATCTGCTCTGGCTTTGTCTGATAGACCTTAACGGGGCGGTTCGTTTTCAGCGACAGCAGTACCGCGCTCATGACCTGAACAACCATGCTCTGCTTATTCCCGTATGATCCGCCGACATTGAATGTATGAACATCAAGATTACTGCCCATAATAACGGAAGAATTTAAAATTTTCAAAATATAGGAACTCTGGGTATCCGCCCAGATCGTAAAATCATCTCCTCCTTCCCAGCGGGCAATCGCCCCGGGGCTTTCCGGAGCGGCCGGAGACGCCATTTTTTCAAATTCAACCGTATCCTCGGCAATAAAAGCACAATCCTCAAAGCCTTTTTCCACATCACCCTTTATCAGGTGCCAGAATGGACCATCCTTCTGAAACGGCGGATAACCGGGCGTCACGATGTTATTCTTGTATTCCGGATAAAGCTGCGGTGCACCATCCTTAACTGCATCCAGCCCGGAAATTACTGCAGGCAGCTCCTCATACTCAATCTTGATCAATGCAATTGCCGCGTCGGCGATTTCTTTCGTTTCAGCCGCCACAAGCGCCGCCGGGTCACCAGCGTACATAAGTTCCTGCCCAAGGATCGGCTTTGTAGGCGGCCACCCCATTTTCCAGTTTGGATTCACGTCATGAAATGTCAGAACAGCCGCAACTCCGTTCAATTTCTTTGCTTCCGATACGTCAATGCTCTTGATCATGGCATGCGCGTACGGACTTCTGAGTGCGCGGCCGATCAGCATGCGCGGTACGGAAAAGTCATTTAAAAAAGTCGCTTTTCCTGTTACGATCTCCCTGGCGTCCTTCCGCGGTGTATTATGACCGACATACCGATAATTTTCAGGCTTATAATCATCTCCGTACATGGTCTACTTCCCCTTTCCCGCAAGATCTTCCAGCGCGTTGAAAACATGATAGTGACTGATACAGCGACAGTAATTTCCACTGAGTGCATCCTTTATTTCATCCGTTGAAGGATGCGGATTCTTCATGAATAAAGCCTTAGCTGACATAATAATGCCGGGCGTGCAGAAGCCGCACTGAAAAGCATAGTGATCTATAAAAGACTGCTGAATCGGATCCAGCTCTCCTGTCACGGGATCCTGCAGACCCTCAATCGTTATGATATCCGCACCGTCGCAGCAAACTGTAAGCAGCATGCAGGAAGTAACAGCTTCCCCATTCATGATTACCGTACAGCAGCCGCAGGCACCTTCATCGCAGCTCTCCTTTGAACCGGTAAGCCCCAGACGGTTTCGAAGTGTCTGAGACAACGTTTCGCGCGCCGGAATCTGGCCGAACAGATTGCCGACAGAAAACTCATAGTCTGTTCCGTTGATCTTTAACGTAATCGTTTGAACTTCCATTTGAACCTCCTCGTCTCCTGAGTATTAATAAGACAGTTTTTTCTCTCCCGTTACAAAATGCACTGTCATGGCAACTGCCTGATACAACAGATAAAAACCAAATACCGCAAGCAGAACAAATCCCGGCAAAGTAAGCATGCCTGCCCCGTATGATCCTGCCCCGAGAAGAATAAAACCGATTGCAGGCAGGAGTACAAAGCCACCCTGCACCTTCTGACCGCCTTTCATACTTAAAGCTGCCATTACCAGAAGAAATACGCCCGCAGCCATAAATCCTCCGCCTGACATAAGGTTCATGTTTGACGCCAGCGCGGCCGGCATTTCTTTTCCTGCCAGCATAAACGCCAGTATAATCATCCCTCTGCCAATTGCCTGGCAAAGTGCCATACCTGACAGCACGGCATTCACAGCCGCCCCGACAGCATCTCCCTCCTGAAAAAGACGTACGATCACGATCATCAGAATAATGAATCCGGGGATAAGCCATACCAGCGACGCTACAGCGCCCATCGCATCCGTAAAGCCAAGCATCAGAGGAATCATCGTCAGAATCATCACCGCTGTGACAAGCGATGCGAGAATTCCGGCTCCCGGTAATCTCTCCTCCTTTTTCTCTTCCATTCCACTTCTCCTTTCTTATCAATGTTCATTCATGCTTCCAAATCTACCGCCTTTACAATCAATCGTTTGTTTTAATCAAACGTTTGATTTTATTATACTCCTTGTTATTTTTTTTTCAATAGGAAAATTATTCTGCTGCCTTTTGCTTTTTTACTGGATATGCTAAAATATAGAAAACTCTGACTAAAAAGGATGACTCATGAAAGAAGAAAAGACAAACACCAAAGAATTACTTCTGCAGAATGGGATCGAGCTTTTTTCAAAAAACGGATATGACGGTACAACGACACGAATGATCGCGGAATACTGCTGTGTCAATGTGTCCACAATTGCATTCCATTTCGGAAGCAAAGAAGGGTATTACAATGCTGTCATGAATTACGCGGCAGCTATAATGGAGAATTACTTCAAGCCATTCAGTACAAAAGCAGACCAGTATCTGTCCGGTTCAACCTATCCGGAAAAGACATGGACCATGATTGAAGAATTCGTCGATCTGATTTTAAATGTCGTCAGAGACAAAGCTCGCTATTCAACGCTCTATCTTCTTATTCGCGAACAAACAAATCCTCCGGCAGGTGATTATCCGCTGACACGCATTGTCTGCAAGCAGTCTGAGCGGATTCTGACAGAACTGATGCAGAATATCAGCACCGGAATTGATTACAGTACAACAGCCATCGAAAGCCGTCTGATCATCGGCGGAATCATCTCACAGGCGGAACACCCGATGTTTATCCGCCGCGCGCTCAAACTCCCGGATGACGCAGAGCTAAATGACAAGGTGTGGAATGAAATCAAGCGAATTACAATTGAATCGATTTATACTGCTACTCAAAATAAATCTTCCGCGCCAGTTAATTGAATACATATATAGATACTCAGAATTGAATGTGTCTTCATTTTGAAATTTCATACCAGTGTTCCTTCGTCAGCCGGTTCGTATGCCCCACTCTGCTCTCACCCATAAGCGGCACCGGCACATCCCGGCACGTATGATGATAAACAAAGCCGACCTTCTCCTGCACACGCTTTGACCTTAGATTGCCGTCATAGTATCCGCACCAGATCACCTGCATGTTCAGATCCTCGAAGCCATGACGGATCATCTCTTCCGCCGCTTCCGGCATAAGACCGCGTCCCCAGAATTCCTGTCCGATCCAGCAGCCAAGCTCACACTCATCATCCCGGTCGGTCATATCCGTACTGCCGTTCAGCTTCAGCTCAATACAGCCGATTGCCGCGTCATCCGGCTTCAGGCATACCGCGCAGCATTCCTTTCCACAGAATACATTCCGGATAATATCGCGGCTTTCTTCGACACTTTTATGCGGCGGCCACCCGGCGACCGGACCGACAGCCGGGTTCTTCGCGTACCGGAATAGACTCTCCGCGTCCGTTTCTCTCCATGGCCTTAAGATCAATCGTTCTGTTTCCAGCCGCATAAGCGTTCACCTCCGCAGAAATATTCTTCTCTTCCTTCTGCCGAATCTTTCTGTCCTAAAGCATCCCTTCCCCGGAAGGATCATTTCGTACCAAATATCCTGTCTCCCGCGTCGCCAAGCCCCGGACAGATATACGCGTCCTCATTCAGTTCACGGTCCAGATGCCCCACATACAGCTGTACATCCGGATGATCCTCATGAAATTTCCGGACACCCTCGGGCGCGGCAATGATACACATGAATTTGATTTTCCTTCCGCCGTGCTCCTTGATCATCCGGACCGCGTCGGAGCCGGATCCGCCCGTTGCAAGCATCGGATCGACAACCAGAATCGTCCGCTGTTCGATCGGCGCCGGAAGCTTACAGTAATACTCCTGCGGCTCGTGCGTCGCAGGATCGCGGAAAAGCCCGATATGTCCGACCTTAGCGGTAGGAACAAGACTTAAAATCCCGTTGACCATGCCGAGACCGGCACGCAGAATCGGAACAATGGCCATCTTCTTGCCTGCGATGACCGGCGTCCTGCATTTCTCAATCGGCGTCTCGATCTCAATTTCCTCGGTGGGAAGATCCCGGAGCGCCTCAAAAGCCATCAGCATCGCGATTTCGTTGACAAGCGTACGAAATTCATTCGTGCCTGTATTCTTATCCCGAAGCATGGAAATCTTATGCTGAATCAGCGGGTGCTGATTGATATAAATATTGTCCGTACTGTAAAGATCACTGCCATTCATAAGCTCCTCCTTAAGATGTAACCATTATTCGATGATATTTTATTATACCGTGTCCGGTATCCATTGAAAACCCATTTTCTTACAGTTTGACACATGTCAAGCTTCATTTGGTTGCAAACTGTGCCCTGCCTGTGCTAAAATTCAATACAGTGAAAACAAAGAACAGACGATTCGGCTGATCCGGACGCGTTTCCCGCAGAGCGCTGCAGCCGAACAGAAAGAAGTATATCATGCTGCATTTCGAAATTCCAGGACGTGAAACGCTGGAAATTGATCATGTTGTAATGGATTATAACGGTACGATCGCAGTAGACGGCAGACTGCTCTGCGGTCTGCCGGAACGGATCGCAAAGCTAAAGGAATCTGTCTCCGTCACGGTTCTTACCGCCGATACCTACGGCACTGTTAAAGCACAGTGTACACCGTTCGGCATTGACGTGCAGACCTTCCCGAAAGCCGGCGCCGGCCTGCACAAAGAGAAAATTGTGCGCGGAATGCACGGCGGCGTGGCCTGTATAGGAAATGGGTTTAACGATATTCAAATGTTCGACGCGGCAAAGCTTCGCATTGCCGTCATGACGGAAGAGGGACTGTGCTGCGGTCTGCTCTCCCACGCCGATGTGCTGGTCATGTCACCGGCGGACGCGCTGGACCTGCTGCTGCAGCCCAAACGCCTGGCCGCTACCCTGCGGAGCTAAGCGGCCGCCGATCCTCGATCAGTCTTCCAGAAGAATCAGGTAGGGGCCGTATCCCTGCGAAGCCATCTCCGCTTTCGGGATAAAACGAAGAGACGCGCTGTTGATACAGTAGCGGACCCCGTTCGGCGATTCCGGATCATCGGTGAAAATATGGCCGAGATGCGCGTCCCCCACATCGCTTCGAACCTCGGTGCGGTCCATGCCGTAAGACGTATCTCCCGCATACCGCACGACACCTTCATAGATCGGAGCAGAAAAGCTGGGCCAGCCGCAGCTTCCCCTGTATTTGTCCGCGGACCGGAAAAGCGGCTGTCCGGTCGTCACATCCACATAGATTCCTTCTTCAAACGTATCGCAGTATTCACCGGTAAACGGACGCTCCGTTTCGGCGTTCTGCGTTACGGCATACTGTTCTGCCGTCAGCGATTCCGCAAGCTGTTCCTGCGTGGGTTTTTCATACCCTTCCTCCGCCGCAATAAGCGCCGCGACATCATCGATCTCGTGCGCCGGAATATGGCAGTAGCCGCCGGGGTTTTTCTCCAGATAATCCTGATGATATGCTTCCGCGTCGTAGAAATTCACGAGCGGTCCATGCTCCACGGCAAACGTATCGTACTTCTTCTCTTCTGCCGAAATAATCCGCTCCACCGTCTCTTCACTGGCGGAATCGTTGTAATAGATTCCGGTCTGATACTGCGTGCCAATGTCGTTTCCCTGCCGGTCCGATACGGTCGGGTCAATTACCAGAAAATAGGCCTGCAGGATCTGCGGCAGCGTAATCACGGACGGATCATAAACGACCCGCACCGTTTCTTTAAAGCCGGTCCCGCCGGTGCAGACCAGCTCGTACGTCGGAGTGGTGCCGTTCGTTCCGTTGGCATAGCCGCTGACTGCATCCGTAACGCCAGGCAGGGACTGCGCCAGCTTCTCCATTCCCCAGAAGCAGCCGCCGGCAAGATAGATTACATCACGGCCTGATTCTGGTGTGTAGGTTCCGTCAAAGCCTTGTTCTGTCATGGGGGTATCCTCCTTGTCGGATGATGATGAGGCGGCGGGTGGCGATGATTGGGCGGAGCAGGATGTCAGAGTAAATGTGAAGAGTGCTATGAAAGTCAATAGTAAGGGGTATTTTCGCATAAAAAGCCTCCTTGGGATATAGGTTCGTGAATATATCATTTTTTATGTCCGAATCGCTATTGACAATCGCGTTTAAAAAAACATCTGTACTTTTAAATGATATCTGCTAATTTTATTCCATCATATTCCCAATACTGTGCACCCTGATATGCACCTGATTCATTAACAGTACCTTTTCGTGTCTGTATCTCACGCGTTAATGGTGATAGTTTCCAATTTTCTCCTTCAAATTCCACTTCTTTGTCACTTACCACATGCGCAGTAATGCTTTTATCTCCTATAAAATTAATATCAAAACCAATAAGCTGAAGTTCATGAAATGATAAGTGTCTGCCTTCTTTTTAAATGAAATTATTTGTCTTCCGCATTCTTTCGGGAATCGGCAATATAGACTCAAGTAAGAAAGAAATCATCCATGCTGTTCTTTCTTTAATAGCTATTTCATTCCACGCATTTTCAAAGAGCTCACTCGGCAGGATAAGGAATCCTTTCGTGCAGACAAGATCTTCTCTGGCCTGCTTTGCTTCTTCATCCGACAGACTGGCATAATCAAAATCCGGCGTCCCTGCCTCGATCTCGCCTTTATTGATATACGTTTTTAAATTTTCCGAGATATACCGGTAAAACAGCATTCCGAGGACATACTGTTTAAAAAACCATCCGTCCACACTGCCGCGGAGATCGTTCGCAATCCCCCATATTGTTCGATACAGTTCCGAGCGTTCCTGCTCCTGTTTGTTATCTTCCACTTTGCACAGCCTGTTCCGCAAATTCTACCCGTATTTACCGGCAGATATTGTATTTTTACTAATTATCAGTATGCCACATTTCTGCTGAAAAATCACTTACCACTGCCAACTTTTCCAGGAATGGGAAAAAAATACTCATCAGATTGGTGAAATGCATACTGTCAAAAAGACACACATGGCAACTTTCGTCGATGTGTGTCAAATAATAATTTTTACCAATTTTCATTAATGATCTCTGTAATGAGTACCACACTGGGCAATATCTATCTGTCTATTTTTATACGATAAACAATTCGGTTATATTCATCTTTTAATCATACTCTACCTTGTGTACAGTTCCCTTTCCGGCATTAAGATCAGCAATGGATTTTCTGAGTCTTGCCATATTTTCTTCTGAATAGAACGGATCTGCGGATACCTCAAACGGAATACGTCTTTCTCTTCCAAGTTTCTTTAAATAAATAGTAATCGCTGCGGACATAGACAAACCAAGCTCATCACAGGCCTTTTCTGCATTCTTCTTTACTTCGTCGTCAATACGTACACTGATTTGTGCCATATGATCATCTCCCTTTCAATAATATTGAAATTCAAATACTTACATTTGTAAAGCATATTGCTATATCGAATAGCTTAAATAATTGAATTTAATGCCAGAATTTCTCATAAAAATGAACCAGTAATTAATGTTTGATTTTCTAACAATATATCGTTGTGTTTTCTAACTTAAAAGTATATAATAATAACACTGGCAATCAAAGGAGGGAAAACCATGAAAGAACTTAATGAAAGAATCAAAGAATTACGAACTCAGCTTCATCTTTCTCAGGAATACGTTGCCAATTACCTGGATGTCAAACGAACAACATTCACCCAGATGGAAAACGGCAAACGCAAAATAACTGCCGAAGATATATCTAAACTCAGTATATTGTTTGGGATATCAGCAGATTCACTCCTGCATGGAACAGAAATCAGTAAGCCGGCTACAGTATTTGCACGCAGTTTTGAAAGTTTAGATGAGTCTGATCAGTTAGAAATTATGAATCTTATTCAGTTTAAAGAACAAATTAAAGCGCAGAGGGGTAAATAATGCATTTTAGGCAGGAAACGCATAAATACGATGACCCGGAGCGTATGGCAGCAGACTACCTTTTGTCATATTTCGGTAATCAAGACATCCAGTATCCTATCAATCCATTTGCCTTTCTGGAGGATGAAGGTATTTTATTCACGCTTACAAATTTTCATAAACTTGAAGGTGTTTATATTTCGGAAGAATCTTCAGATGACATTCCAATCGTTGGGATCAATGCCAATCGTCCCATAACCCGTCAGCGTTTTACTGCTGCCCATGAACTCTGCCACCATTTTCACGATACTGATAAGCAGATTTCTTGTCCTATATTTGGTTCAAAAACCTCTATCGAACGTTTTGCTGACAGTTTTGCTGCAGCCATTCTGATGCCTGCTGCAGAATTACAAGTTCAAGTTAACATGCGTAGGAATACTTATGGCAATATCAGCTTTGACGATGTCCTTGAAATTGCAGATTATTTCGGTGTCAGTTTTGAAGCCTGCCTTTTCAGAATTGCTTATCAACTTCATGCAATCGATGGAGACACAACTTCTAAAGCACTCAAGAAAAGGATAAAGAACTATGCCCCGGATAAAGTCCGTAAAGTCAGACATATGTCATACACCAGCCTTTACGCTGGATTGATAGACACTTATACGAAACAGTTAGCATTTTCTCCGACCGTTCACTCTAAATACCTGTTTCAGAACGAGTACATATACAATGACAGCCGAATGGAAGGTTTAAATGTAACCATTGAACAGGCTTCAGAAATTGTGACAGATCTCCGCCTTAATATGCAAAACAGTAATTATTGTAATGAAGAAAGCGAAGCATATTTATCCATTGCCGGGCATTATGCCATGTATCAGGATATCTTCGCTAAGCCTTTCAAAACATCGATAAGTATTTATGACATACTGCTCCTTAATAAGAAACTGTTTTCCTTTTATCCTCATCCTGAATTTGGCGGCTCTATAAGACAAAACAACACCTTGGTGCTTGGAGCGAAATTTGAAACAGCTGACTATCATGATATTTTTAATGAGCTAAACAGGATTGATAACGAGATCAAAGATTTTGATAGAAAGCGCGGTGAACGATCGACCAGCGAATTTATTAAGCATGTTGCCAGAATTCATCACCAAATCACTGTTATACATCCTTTTCCAGAAGGAAACGGCCGTACAGCGAGAGCTTTTATGAATGTTCAGCTTGTCCGGGCAGGTTTGCCTCCAATATACGTAAAGGTTGAAGATAAACCCGCGTATATAGAAGCATTGGCTGTGGCAGATAAAACAGGTAATTACGATATATTGTATGAGATTCTTTTTAAGATGATAATTATATCCCATGTTGCACTTAAATAATGATTTCAGGATACTCAGCGTCTTATAAAGCTGAACAAATCATGACCACCGGCTTAGCCGATGGTCATGATTTTAAAATAAGATATATCAGTTCACGTTTTGCTCAGCTGCTAGTTATGATATTTCTTCTTTCGCCTGTACATCACGATTGCAAGCATCAGTGAAGCTCCCGCCAGAATTACATATGGTTTCGCGTTCATGCTGTCACCTGTCTTTGGTGAAGATGTATTGCTGTCTGCTGCACTGTCTGCTGCACTATCTGCCACATTTAGTACAACCTCATTTGTCAGATTCTGAGGATTCGTGGGATAATTGACATCCGGCTTTTTCGGATTATGTGTCAGTGCCGTGAATGCTGTATTTCTAATAACCGCTCCTGCCGGAATACAATCATTAATCGCCACAACCATGGAAATTGTTTCTGAGGAGCCTGGCTTTAAGGAATCAATAAACCATGACACCTGCTGTCTGCCATTGACCGCACCCCGCTCTCCGTCATGATCGGAGGAAATATAATGCGTGTAATCCGGTATGTAATCCCGTGCCCATAAACCTACCAAATCCGTATTGCCTGTATTCGTTATCTTAATATAATATGTTATATAATCACCACATCTTAAGGTTCTGCTTCCAACATCTGAAGTTTTCAACGCTGTATAAGATTCCGTATCTTTCGGTATAATCGTATTCGTCACCGTAAACCCGTCAGCTGCTGTCCCGGTCACCGCTTCCGTGTACCCGTCCATTTCTTTTTCCGTCAGGGTATAGCTGATTTCTTTTCCGGTCACCGAATCATACTTCGGCAGATTCTCGAAGGTATGCTTCCATCCGGTCGCTGCTGTCAGTACCGCCGTGTCTTTTTCTGCTCCGTCGGCCAGCAGT
>Ga0268263_1000385_pt1 | contig 77792 bp, 63 predicted proteins | sample Biomet5_FD_190358 | JGI IMG/M metagenome (GOLD analysis project Ga0268263, IMG submission 190358) | Microbial communities from bioreactor (seeded with sewage sludge) at LBNL, California, USA - Biofuel metagenome 5 (SPAdes) (version 4) | ecosystem: Engineered > Bioreactor > Anaerobic >... | reverse complement strand
GTATGCACCGGAGTTATCGACCTGCTCGCCTTCCCAGGCAGTCAGCGTACCGTCTTTCTTTGCGCCGATCTTATAGCGCAGACGGAACGGATGACGTTTTGAGCTTTCCAGAAATGAGTCTTCCCTTGTAAAAACGAATTTGACCGGTTTTCCTGTAAGAGCGGACAAATAAGCCGCCCTGCCTGCCATCAGTCCTACGCCTTCTTCCTTGCCGCCGAACGTTCCGCCGATCGCTTCCTGGATCAGACGAACCTGATTCATCGGCAGATTCAGTACGTCAGCGATATAATGTCTCGTAAAGAACGGATTCTGTGACGACGCGTGAACCGTCATCATGCCGTTGTTCGGGTCACGGTACGCAACGACAGCTTCCGGTTCAATATAGGAATGTTCAATGTACTGTGTCCTGTATTCGCGCTCGATAATGACGTCCGCCTCCGCGAATCCCTTCTCCGTATCGCCTTTCCGTGTATGAAAAGTGGAATCCGTGAAAATGTTCCCTTTGTATTCGTCATGCACGAGCGGCGCTCCCGGAGCAAGCGCTTCCTCGATCGTATAGACACCGGGCAGATCCTCATACTCAACCTCGACCGCAGCAAGTGCTTCGTCAAGTGCGCGGCGGTCTTTCGCCGCAGCCATCGCGACGCAGTCCCCTTCATACCGGATCCGGTCTGTCAGATACTGGTAGCCAGCCCAGCTCTTTGTTTTCTTCATTTCCATACACGTAACGACTGCTTCGACACCTTCGATCTCACGTGCCTTCGACGCATCGATCCGAACGACGCGGGCGCTGGAACGTCCGCTTCTCAATACTCCTGCCACCAGCATGTTTTCCATGTAAATGTCAGCCGCGTAACGTGCCTTTCCCGTAACCTTGTCGACTCCGTCGATCCTTGGCTTGGAACAGTTGATGACATCAAATTTTTTTTCACCTAAAAGCGGCATAAAATCACCTCCTGTTAAAAATGTTATTCTGCGCCAGATACTTGCCGTCAGGCGCCTCTTCCCGCAAAACTCCGTCCTCTTTGTACTGTCTTCCTCTTAAAAACACATCTTTTACCTTCCAGTCTGTCCGGATTCCCTCATATGGCGTATATCCGGCGTTCGAAAGCTGCGACGAGGCAGATATTGTATGAGGACTTTTGGGATCCATGATCACGATATCCGCATCGCTTCCTTCTGCGAGGATCCCTTTCTGCGGATACAGGCCAAAGATGCGGGCGGCGTTTTCCGCCGTATATCCGGCCAGTTCAGTCAGTTCCAGTCCATGCTTTGTTCCAAAATGATACATAAGCTCCATCCGCTCCTGGACACCGGGCAGTCCATTCGGGATCTTCGTAAAATCGCCGATCCCTCTGTCCTTCTGTCCGCGCTCAGAAAAAGAGCAATGATCCGTAGATATAACATCCAGTTCTTTATCGGCAAGCGCCTGCCACAGCGCCTCCTGGTCAGCTTCTTTCCGGAGCGGCGGGGAACATACAAATTTTGCTCCTTCCGTTCCGTCTGTTTTGTATTTCTCCTCGCAAAGGAGCAGATACTGCGGACACGTTTCCGCATAAACATGCTGTCCCCTCTTTCGGGCTTCTTTTATCACACGCATGCTTTCCGCAGTGCTTACATGTACGATGTAAACGTAAGCACCGGCAATTGCGGCAATGTCGATCACTCTGGAAACAGCTTCCTTTTCCACGAGGTTCGGTCTAGAAAGCGCGTGGCTCATCACATGTGCCGGAGCCGTTTCCAGGAGCTTTCCCGTCCGCTCTTCGATCAAATCTCCGTTTTCACAGTGGACCATGACAATCGCTCCTGCCGCGGCCGCGTTTTCCATCAGCCGGTACATTTCCCTGTCGTCCAGGCCGATATCATCCTTATACGCGGTATATGCTTTCAGCGATGCAATTCCGGCGGATTCCATCTCTTCGATCCCGCCCGGTCTGTCGACGTTCCAGCTTGAAACTGTCATATGAAAGCCGTAGTCACAGAACGAACGGCCGTCTGCCTTTCTGTGCCAGGCGGCAAGTCCTTCCGCGAGACTCTCACCCTTCTGCGGTTCCGCAAAGTCCAGGATCGTCGTCGTGCCCCCCGCAATGGCTGCTTTCGTACCGCTCAGAAAATCATCTGCCGTCATGTCATCATTGCCGGCCGGCATGTCGAAATGCGTATGTGCGTCGATGCCGCCCGGGAGCAGGAACATTCCCGCCGCGTCGATCACGGTCTCATTCTCGCCGGGACAGATCGAAGCTGCGATTTTACCGATCTTCCCGCCTTGTATCCGCAGATCGCTTTTTAAAATTTCTTTTCCTGTTACGACCGTTCCGTTTTTGATTACCATGAAAAGCTCCTTTTACAGAAACAGCGCAAGGTCGACGGCCTTTTTTTAAAAGTCGCCAAACTTGCGCTGTTCTGCTCTATCCTTGTCTTATGCAGATAAATCCGGATAAACAAAAGAAGAGTCTGCCACGCTTTGTAAAAGGTCACCAAACTCTTCTCGAACTTGCTTCGAATTATTTAACTGCAATAATTATAGCAGAACGGTGCAATCGAGTCAACCTTTTCAAGTGCTTTTCAATCTATATTTCTGATATTTTCTTTTGTAACAGGCAGATCCGAAAATTCTGTGTCAAGTGCATTGTTTATGGCATTGACAACGGCTCCCGCAACTGCTACCGTCGCGCACTCTCCGATACTTTTCCCGCCGAACGGTCCTGTTTCCTCATAGCTGTCCAGAAACTCCCATTTGATTTCCGGCATTTCCTGCGCCCGGAAAAGATGACAGTCCTTCATTCTCGTACCCATCACTTTTCCGTTTTCGTCGAGTGAAATTCCCTCGGAAAGCGCGTATCCGAGACCCATCTGGATACCGCCGTGCAGCTGTCCTGCCAAGCCCAAAGGATTCAACGGTTTTCCCACATCGTGTACTGCCGTAAATTCCAGTACTTTTATATCTCCCGTTTCCGTATCGATCCGTACTTTTGCAAAATTGGCGCCGCCCGATATCGGCGCAGCCTTCGTTCCGAATATCGCCGACACGGATATGTCGCGTTCCTTCTGATGCGCGTGTTCCGCGATCTGTGCCATCGTAACGCTCTGTCCGGGATCCGCTTCTTTCAATACCTTGTTGTCGGAAAAAACAAGTTCCTCTGCGCTGCATCCAAGCAGTTCTTCGGCCTCCGTAAGGATCGCGCTGCGCATTTTCTCAGCCGCGGCGACAGCCGCGCCGCCGCCGACATACGTTCCGCGGCTTGCATACGCTCCCACGTCAAAGAGAGTGCTTTCTGTGTCTGTCTTCACGACGGCGATGAAGTCTTCCGGGATCCCGAGAATCTCGGAAACGATCATGCGCTGCAGTGTATTCGAGCCGTTTCCCATATCGCTTACGCCCGTAAACATCGTAACGGATCCATCTTCGTTCATTTTCAGCATCACGCCGCACGTATCCGGCATGATACCGTAAAGGCTGCTGCCGTGCGGCGCCGCGGCCATGCCGGCACCGATACGGTACCGTCCGCCGTTCTGCTTCGAACGTTCCATTTCCGCAAGGGATTCGTTCCATCCGAATATTTCTTTCCCGCGCGTGACACAGTCTATCGCACGCAGGTTCCCAAGCGGCTCTCCGTTGACGTCCGTCGTGTTTGCCTTGTACATATTCTGACATTCCAGATCACACAGATCGATATGAAGCTTTCTTGCGATCAGATTGAACTGATTGTTCAGTGCGTAAAAGAGCTCCGGTGATCCAAATCCACGCATTGCTCCGGCGACCATCCTGTTCGTATAGACCGGAATCGCGTGATACCGCATATTCGGAATATTGAACAGCTTGAAGAACTTTCCGCCGGCCGCCCACGCGACACTCATCGTCGCTCCGGACTGCGCTCCGGCACTTAAATATACCTTGTAATCACAGGATGTGATCCTGCCGTCCTTCCTGACGCCGGTCCGGATGTAGATGATCTCGGCGTGACGCGTCGTGGTCGACTGCATGTCTTCCTTCCGCGAATACGTAACTTTAACGGGGCAGCCGCTCTTGATCGCAAGAAGCGCACTTACCGGTTCCGTGACCAGATCGATCTTGCCGCCGAACCCTCCGCCCATGGCAGGGCTTACGACACGTACCTTATTCATCGGCAGCCCGAATATCTTTGCCAGGTTCTTCCGCTTTCCGAAAACATCCTGTGAAGGCGTATAAACCGTCAGCTTTCCGTCAGCGTCGTAGGATGACAGAGAAACATGCGGTTCCAGAGCCGCATGGTAAATCGCCGGCACCTCAAAGCGGTTTTCAAAAACATAGTCGGCTTCCTTTATGCCTTCGTCAACGTCACCGGCCGAAAGATCGACCTCTTCCATGATATTGCCTGTCTCATGGATCGGATACGCGTCCGGCTTTGCCGCTTCTTCCGGATCGAAATAATGCGGCAGTTCCGTGTACGTTACTTTGATCAGCTTCAGTGCTTCTTCCGCGATCTGCGGTGTATATGCCGCGACCGCCGCGACCTTGTCGCCGACGTACCGCACAACATCGTCAAATACCCGTTCCGACGGCAGAACGTCGGTATCCTCTCCGTTTCCGTTGTATCTGATTTCCGGAGCATCCTTCCAGCAGACTACACATTTAACGCCTTCGAGCCGTTCTGCTTCCGTCGTATCGATCGACTGTATCTTTGCATGCGGCACCGGGCTGAATAACACTTTTCCGTACAGCATGCCGGGCAGCTTCATATCATCAACATATTTCAGCTGGCCTGTTGCTTTCAGTCCGGCGTCCATAACGGGCGTCGGTTTCCCCAGAATATTGTTCTGAAATACTCTCACAGCTTACTTTTCCTCTCTCATTCGTTTTGCTGCCAAAAGCACTGCTTCCACGATCTTGACGTAGCCGGTGCAGCGGCAGAGATTCGGTTCCAGCGCTTCTCTTACCTGTGCTTCCGTCGGGTCGGGATTCTGATCGAGCAATGCCTTCGAAGACATGATCATACCCGGTGTACAGAAACCGCATTGTACCGCGCCCGCATCGATAAAAGCCTGCTGGATCGGATGGAGTCTGTTTCCGTCTGCCAGTCCCTCGATCGTAGTAATTTCATGACCTTCCATATTTCGTGCAAGAAGACAGCAGGAGTTTTTGGCGATACCGTCCACGATCACGCGGCACGCTCCGCAGTCGTTCGTCCCGCATCCGCATTTCGTACCTGTCAGGTCAAGGACTTCACGCAGGACATATAATAACGTCCAGTTCTTTTCTATCATCAGAGAATGTTTTCTATTATTGATCGTAAGTTCTACAGACTGCATATTTTCGCTTCCTTCATTATTCTCGCCATGATTGCAATTTTTTTGCCGAGTATCTTTGCGTTTTCCATACCCTCCGGATCATCCATGATCGTCGTTCCGTCACCTGGGTTCCAGAGCATCGGGCCGGTATACATCCCATTTCCGCCTGTGCAGAGTGTCATGCCTTGTACCAGGAAGAAATTATTGATCGCGTTCATTGCCATTTCTTCACCGCCGTTTCTTGTTCCGCCGACTGTAATACCTGCCCCGACTTTCCGCATGAAGAACTCAGGCTCTTCGATTCCCTTAAGCCATGCCGAACGGAACCTGTCCATGAAAATCACTGTCTGTGCCGTAATATTCATTTCATAGACAGGGGATGCAATAATGATGCCGTCCGCATTGTAAAACTTGTCATACAGCGGTGTCATATCATCTTCATATACGGTGCAGCGATCCATTTTCTTCTTCAGACAGTTATTGCAGTGAATGCAGGGATTCATCTTTTTTCCGCGCAGCTCGACAAGCTCTGTCTCTACTTCCTCGCCGGAAGACTTTGCGCTTTCGAGTGCCGCCGCCAGTGCCGTGTAGGCAGATTTCTTTCTCGGGCTTCCGCAGATACCTAAAATTTTTACCATGTTCAAACCTCCTTGAAAAGAATCGTTTTTTCTTTCAGCCGCTCACGGATTCGTTCCGGGAGCGCCGGGATATCATCAATTTCAATGTCAAGCGCGTTGCAGACAGCATTCACAACGGCAGGAGCCACAGGAACGACCGGCGATTCCCCCATTGCCTTTGCCCCGTACGGTCCTCCCGGTTCACCGCCGTTTCCGGCAATAAAATCGATCCGGAATTCTTCCGGCGCATCCGTCGTCCGCGGCGCCCCGTACCGTTTCAATGTTTTCGGCGAGGGGTTTCCTTCTTTGTCGTATTTGATTTCCTCCGAAAGGGCATATCCGAGACCCATGAAGACACCGCCCTGAAGCTGTCCTGCAAGCATCATCGGATTCAGCACCGCGCCGACATCATGAACGGCAGCATACTGTTTCACCTTAACATTTCCGTTTTCTCTGTCCACCTCTACGGCGGCGATGTGAACGCCATACGAGAAAGCGCCCCGCGGTGCCTGATACGTCGTATGAACGCAGAGTTCCCGCATACTGACGCTCTGGCAGTACACCATGACGTCGTGGATCGAAGCAGAGCGGGATCTGTCGTTTTCGACAAATGCCTGATTGCCCGCGAAGCAAATCTCCTCCGGTTCCGCTTTCAAAAGCTTCGCGGCTTCCGACGCAAGTTCCCCGCGCATGATTTCAGCTGTTTTTTTCACCGCGGCACCGATCACGAACGCGCCGCGGCTGGAATAATCACCTATATGCCACAGGCACGACTGCGTATCACCGTAGATTACATTAATCCGGTCAATCGTAATGCCGAGTATGTCGGATACGATCTGAGCCTGCATTCCTACCGTATCGTTTCCCATTTCGTGAGAACCGCTGTACAGGATACAGGAACCGTCTTCATTCATTTTGATCATCGGACTGACGTTGTCTCTGTGCGCACCGAAGCAGTTGTTTCCGTGGACACCAAGCGCAACACCGACGCCGTAAGCATATCTGCCGTTTTCCTTCCTGCTCTTTGCCTGTCTTTCGACCGCCTCTTCATAATGGATCAGCTCCATCGCACGGTCGAGACAGTCCTTCGGTCTCGGATTTCCGATCCTCGCACCGGAGAGCGGGTTCAAAGAGTCCGGATCAACCATGTTTTTCCGCTGAACAAAGGCCGGATCAAGATGCAGGAAATTTGCGATCTTGTTGACCTGCCGTTCGAAGCCGAAATACACCTGCGGCGACCCGTAGCCGCGCATGGCGCCTCCCGTTTCCGTATTCGTATAAACAGGGATCGACATGATATGCATGTGCTCGATTTTATACGCTCCGAACACCTTATGGAGCAGTGCTCCTGCTACGTTGAGGGCACTGGAAGCATACGCTCCCGTATTCGTATAGATCTTAAAATCAACTGCTTTGATCGTTCCGTCCTTCATAAAGCCCATTTTCACGTAATTTTCGGACGGATGCCTGACACGCGTCGCAGTCATCGTTTCTCCGCGTGTCATCATGACCTTAACAGGCCGCCCGCAGGCACGGCTTAAAACAGCCGCCACGGGTTCAGCCGTCACTTCCAGCTTTCCGCCGAACGCACCGCCGAGTCCCGGCGACACAACGCGTATATGATTGTAAGGAAGTCCGAAAATATCGGATAAAATGACGCGAAACGCAAATGAATTCTGGTTCGGGCTGTAGACGGTAAGCATATCATCCGGCGTCCAGTCCGCGATCGCCGTGTGCAGTTCGATCGCCGCATGATGAATCGGAGGTGTCGTATAACGGCCCTCACAGACATAGTCACAGGATTCGAAAGCTTCTTCCAGCCCTTCCGCTGTCCCGGCTTCCATCTTCATAACGATGTTGCCTCCCGGATGGATCGGATATGCGTCTTCCTTGATTGCTTCATCGATCGTTGTCACGACCGGCAGCATTTCATATTCCACCTTGATCTTCTTAAGTGCCTCGGCGGCAATCGCTTCGGATTCCGCCGCTACGGCCGCAACCCGGTCACCGACGAACCGTACCGTATCATCGAAAATCTTTTCGTTGCAGATCACGTTCTGGTCAATGAAACGCTTCGCACTGTTGAAAACGTTCTGCGGCGTGTTTTCATACGACACTGCCGCGTAAACGCCCGGCATTTCAAGTGCTTCCGACAAATCAATGTGCTTGATCCTGGCATGGGCAACGGGACTGAACAGGATCCTCCCGTACAGCATGCCCGGAAGCTTCATATCGCCTGTATACTGCTTTCTTCCTGTAACTTTCAGATATGCATCATGGATAGGTTTATCACGGCCAATGATTCTGTCTTCCATTCCACCACCTGGTTCCCGGCAGCTTTACCGGCTGCCGAATGTTCATGCTGTTTCTGCAAATAAAAGAAGAGCCAGCCACACTTTGTAAAAGGTCACCAAACTCTTCTCGAATGTACTTCGAATATTCTGTTATTTTGAATATAACAGATCAGTATAAAAGAGTCAACCTTTTCTTTTCAGGCCCACTTATGACCTTCGCCCCGATTTGTAATATTCCCGCGTTCTGCCAGCTTTTCCGCCGTTTTCTGCCCTTTTCGAAGGACTTTTCCTTCATCCTCGACTCCGGTTATTTTCCCGTCCCGCAGGACAAAATGTCCGTCCACAGCAACACTTTCAATATTCTGCATCGTGGATGAGTAAACGAGCGTCGATACCGGATTATGCATCGGAACAGATTTCGGTGAAAGATACGGATTAAAAATTACAAAGTCCGCTTTTTTCCCGGCTTCAAGGGAACCTGTTTCATGATCAAGTCCTATGCTGCGCGCCCCGTCGATCGTAGCCATTTCAAGTACCTTTTCGGCTGTAATAACGGTTGGATTCCTTGTCGCTACCTTCTGCAGCAGCGATGTCGTCTTCATAAGCTCCAGCATATCCTGTCCGTTGTTGCTCGCGGCACCGTCGACTCCGAGGCCGACCGTAACGCCCTTTTCCAGCATTTTCGGAACAGGAGCGACACCGGAAGCAAGATACATGTTGCTGACCGGATTATGCGATACTTTTAAGCCGTAGGACGCGGCTTTTTCAATATCACTGTCCGTGAGATAAACACAGTGTACCATCAGAATGTTTCCGCCTGTCATTTTCAGCTTTTCCAGACAGTCAACACCGGCACAGCCATGAATGGCTTCTGTAGCCTGACGGTCAAACATTGTTTCCGACACATGTATCGTAATACCTTCACCGTACGAATTGACAATTTCATACAACGTTTTAAGCATTTTTTCTGAATTTGACCAAAGCGCCGCAGGTGCCGCCCAGATATGGATCCTTCCATTTTCCGATCCGTTGTACCGGTCGAGAAGATCCACCAGGTTCTTCTCGATCGTTGATACATCCTGCGTGATCTCACGGTTCACCCCGAAATCAAACCCTGCATCCATGCACCCTCTGGCATAAATGCCGCGGATCCCAAGATCCCTGTAAGCGCGTAGGATTCCCTCGTCAAGGCCTTCTCTCGGATACGGATACATGTAATCGACTTCCGTCGTCATGCCGCTCCGGATGCCTTCCATGATCCCAAGCATCGCGGCGTCGTAGCAGTCATCCGGTTCCAGATGACTGGCTGCCGGAAATGTCATCGTTCTGAGCCAGTCGGCTAAAACCATATCGTCTCCAAGACCCTTCAGAAGTGTCTGGAACAGATGGTTATGTGTATTGATAAAGCCTGGAAATACAGCTTTTCCCGTACAGTCGATCGTTTCACCGGCGTCTTGATACTTCTCTTCCAGCAGAGCAGTCTCGCCAATTTCTGCGATTCTGTCGCCCCTGACGGCCATGGCTCCGTGAAACAGTACTCTTCTGTCTCCGTCAACTGTAACGATGACCGCGTTCTTCAACAGCATATCTGCCATCTCTAAGCCCCCATTTCAGCAGATTCTTTATCCTGCATTCCGGCCATGTACAGCCCGACCTTCTCGATCGTAGCATCTTTTCTGTCCATTTCGCCGATGATCTGTCCTTCATAAATAACTCCGATCGTATCGCTCAGTGCAAAAATTTCATCCAGCTCGGAGGATACAAGGAGTACGGCACAGCCTGCCGTTCTCGCTTTTACGATCTCCTTATGTATAAATTCGATCGCACCGATATCGACGCCTCGCGTCGGATCGACCGCCAGCAGAAGCTTCGGGCTCTTTTCCAGTTCCCTGGCCACAACGGCCTTCTGCTGATTTCCGCCCGACAGGAATTCGATGTTTGTATAAAGTCCGGGGGCTTTGATATTGTACTTCGTAATGATATCCTGCGCGTGCGCCGCTTCTTTTTTCCAGTCGATGAACGGGCCTTTCTTATATTCCGGCTTCTTGTAATCATACATGACCATGTTTTCCATCAGACTGTTTTTCATAAGGATCGCCATTTTCTGACGGTCCTCCGGTATGTGAGAAACGCCAAGCGACAATACTTCACCCGGCTCGTGATTGATCATGTCTTTGCCGAGTATCCGGATCGTACCGCCCTCGGCTCTGCAAAGCCCCGTTATCGCTTCCACGAATTCTGTCTGCCCGTTTCCGTCGACGCCTGCAACACCGTAGATCTCGCCGGCTCTGACTTTCAGGCTCAGGCCGTTGACTGCCATGTTTCCCTTATGGCTTTTGACCATAAGATCGCTGACTTCCAGTACGGTATCGCCCGCCTTCATCTCATCCTTCTCGACGGTAAAGTTGACCTTCTTGCCGACCATATAAGCCGCAAGTTCTGCTTCATTCGTGTCTTCTTTCTTAATCGAAGCAACCATTTCCCCGTTCCGGAGCACGCCGATCATATTGCTGACATGCATTACCTCGTGCAGCTTGTGAGAAATAAAGATAACCGATTTCTTTTCGCTTCTGAGCTGATCGATGATCACATACAGCTCTTCCGTTTCCTGCGGCGTCAGAACGGCAGTCGGCTCATCCAGGATCAGCAGACGGCAGTCATGGTAAATCGCCTTCACGATCTCGACTCTCTGCTGCTGCCCGACACTCATTTCTCCGACGATTTCATCGGGATCGATGTTAAAGCCGTACAGCTTCGATATCTCACGGATCCGTTTCGACATCTTGTCTTTATCGATAAAAATACCTTTCGTATCATCCATTGCCAGGATAATATTCTCCACGACCGACAGTGCGTTTACCAGCATGAAATGCTGGTGGACCATGCCGATCCCGTGACTGATGGCATCCTTCGGAGAACGGATCTCGACTTTCTGTCCGTCGATAAAAATTTCTCCGCTGTCCGGATCAAGAAGACCGTAGAGAACATTCATCAGCGTACTCTTCCCTGCACCGTTTTCACCCAGAAGACTGTAAACGGTCCCTTCCTCGACACGGAGGCTGATATCCTTGTTTGCAAATACGCCGCCGAAGGATCTGGATATATTCTTTAATTCAAGCATTACGCTCATAATAATCTCCTTTCCGGACTATTCCTTTGCGTTCTTAAAGAACGGAACACCAAGAGCTGCCGGTCCTTCGCCTTTTTGACCGAAGAAAGCTACGACAATAACAGTAAGCAGATACGGGATCATCAGGATCATCTGCGTCGGAACGCCGCTTCCTATAGCCTGGAGACGATAGACAAGCGCTTCGCCTGTACCGAATACAAGAACTGCCAGGAATGTTCCGACCGGTGAATATCTTCCGAAAATAACAGCAGCCAGTGCGATATATCCACGCCCTGTTACCATGTCCTCCGTGAAGAAGGAAAGCTGTCCGAGCGACAGATACGCGCCGCCGACCCCGATCAGCATCGAGCCGAATATGATGCTCAGGAACCGGATCCTGTCGACACTCAGTCCGAAGCTGTCGAGTGCCATCGGGTATTCCCCGACGCCCCTGATTTTCAGTCCGTACTTCGTTTTGTAAAGCAGTACGGAAAGGACAAAGATCAGCGCTATGCCAAGATAAACCGGCAGGCTGAACGGACCGAGATCCGTGTATCCCACTACCTTCGTCGAATCGGATTTCATGCCGAAAATATGACGGTACAGCGTCGTGGTAAGGCCGGATGCCAGAATATTGAACGCAATGCCGACTACGACCTGATTTGCTTTTTTAATAACCGTGCAGTAACCGAAAAGAACTCCTGTGATGCCTGCTGCCGCTATGGCAAACAACGTTCCGATAAATGCGTTGCCCGTTAGAGATGAACCAAGCACGCCGAAAAAGGCCCCCACCAGCATCATTCCTTCAGCGCCGATATTCAGAACGCCCGCGAGCTGCATGATCAGCACACCGAACGACGCAAACAGGATCGATGTGGATGATTCAAGTACGGCACGGATAAAACTCATGAGATATGTCATGCTTTTTTCCTCCTTTCCGACTTGAACACATCAACAACTACAAACAGAATAACAAGTGCCTGAAGAATATAGATGACTGCGATCGGGAGACTGGTGAACATCTGAATCGCATTTCCTCCGACACGGAGTGCTCCGAACAGGATCGATGAAAACAGAATTCCGATGCCGCTGTTTCCTCCGAGAAGCGAAACGGCGATTCCGTCAAATCCGTACCCGGCTGTAAGTCCCTCCATGATTTTATGCTGAACGCCCATGACCTCCATGCATCCTGCAAGACCTCCGAGGCCTCCGGAAACCAGCATGGAAATCATCACCATCTTATTTACACGGATACCGGCGTATCTTGCCACATCGCGGCTCGCGCCGAGCATCTTGATTTCAAATCCGGTAGACGTATATTTCCAGTAAATAATGTAAATGACTGCTGCGATCAAAGCCAGAATAATTCCGATCGTCAGAGTCGTCTTCGGAAGCAGATTCGGCAGCTGCGCCGTAACCTGAATCTTCTCGCTCTGCGGGAATGTACCCTTCGGCTCTTTGATCGGTCCGTTTACCATATATTCAACAATATATATGGCAATATAATTCATCATAACGGTCGTGATCATTTCACTTGCTTTAAACTTCACTTTCAGAATACCTACGATGCCGCCCCATACGGCTCCGCCGACAAACCCGGCAAGAAGGCAGAGCGGAATATGAATTGCCGACGGCAGTTTAATATAGATCGCCACGAGCGAGCAGAGCAGACCGCCCATATACAGCTGTCCCTCGATACCGATATTGACCAGCCCGCCTTTGTAAGCAAATCCGTAGCTTAATCCGACAAAAATCATCGTCGTCGTTTTTACAAGGGTAGTCGCCGTCGCACCCTTGCTTCCAAACGCGCCTGTAAGCATGGCCTTGTAAATCTCAAGCGGATTTTCCCCGACCAAAGCGATCACTAACGCGCCCACGGCCAATGCCAGCACGATCGACAGCAGTGGTTTGACTACTTTCTGTACTTTCATCCAGTTCCTCTTTCCTGGTCCGTGATCCTTCAGTTTTTATCTTCGACCATCAGTTTACCGGCGGCAAATCGATCACGGTTACCTAAAGATTGTTTTTGTTTTTAATACCGGCCGCCGGTAGTGGACCGGCGGCCGGCCGGTGAATAATTATCTGTTGATTAGTCCTGCGCGCTCTTAACTGTGATCTCGCCCGATGAAACTTTTTCCATCGTCGTCTTGATATATTCTTTCTGCTCGTCTGTCAGAACGTTTGCACAGTCATGATAATCAGCAAGTCCGATAACGCCTTCCTTGATGCCGAATTTATAGCATTTTGCTTCCAGCGGTGCCTGAAGGAATTCCTGAACAGCAACCTTCATGCCGTCGCCGATATGGTTCGTCGCACTTGTAAGGACCTTGCCCGGTGCTTCTTCATACTGATCACTCGTTGAGCCGATCGCATAGATTCCGTCCGCCGTTCCCTTGATCGCTTCGAAAAGTCCGAGGCCTGCTTCATCAGCATCCTGGGAAACGATATCAGCGCCCTGATCAATAAATGCTGTTGCCTGCTCTTTTACCTTTGTTGCATCGTTGAAATCGCCTGTGTAAGCTGTCAGAGCTTCGGTTCCGTTGTTGACGTAAGCAACGCCCTGCTGGAATCCTAAGATATAGCTCTGGATCGATGGGATCTCCATACCGCCGATCGCCGCTACCTTATGTGTCTTGGAAGCTGTTGCAGCAACAACGCCTGCCATAAAGCCCTGCTGATTGTTCAGATTCTGCAGTGAGCAGACGTTCGGTTCCTGATAGAAATCGGAACTTGTTACCATGAACATGACATCCGGATAATCCGGAGCCACCGTCTTGATCGGATCTTCAAACTCTGTCCCGTGTCCGATGATGATGTTGTAGCCCTGGTCTGCATAGCCACGGAATGTCGTTTCATAATCAGATGCCGCGACGCTTTCCGAATACGCTATTTTGCAGCCGAGCTGCTCGATTTCCTTCAGGCCGTTGTATGCTTCCGCATTCCAGCCCTTATCATTTACACTGCCGGGAAGTACAAGGGCAACCTTGACGTCCGATGCCTTTTTCGTCGTACTTGCCGAACTGCTTGACGATTTGCTGCTTGATGATGATTTACTGGCTGAAGATGACGTCGAAGAACTCGACCCGCATCCTGCAAGCGCCGCGATCATAACAGCCGATAAAGCAACTGCTATTATTCTGCCAACTAACTTTTTCCTCATACCTTGATCCTCCTAATTTTTTGAAGCTCGATAAGTTACAGAAACTATATCAGAAACCCGGCAGATCTCTGCCGTTTTTCCCATAAAAGAACAAAAAAAGCGTTCCCAGCTATATATAGCAACGGAACGCTTATTACCATGAAATACAAAAACAACAGCAAAAAAAGTACATCCGTTCCTTGCTGCGGATTCTGACACACGGTGCCACTCCCTCCACGAAAAGGACAGGATGTACAATCGATAAGAATCATCGATTACGGAGACCTATAGGGTTTATTCAGTTTTCAAAATCCATCTATAGAGAAACTATACCATATTTGTTTGTTTCAATCAATTTATATTTCATGGTCTTTTTTTACGAATTATCCGATGAAATTTCGTCATTTTTTATAAATCTCGTTGTTTCTGCCTGATTATTCTCTGTTTCTTCCAATGCAGGCTGTAAATGAATTCAGTTCGTACGGACAACTGTCTTTTGTAACTAGATCTGTCACAATTATCCCTGAAATGGCTGACATTACTACGGCACTTTTGAAGCCTGCATCGATAATCAGTCCGGGAACCGGGCTTTTGCCCAGGATCGGATTGTAATCAGCTGTAGCCGGTGAAGGCACGCACCAGCTTCGAAGCACCTGGATATTTTCGAGCGCCGGGAAATACTTGATGATCAGTTCCCGTATATTCTCACAATGTTCCATGGAACATAAGTCATAATACTCCGGTCTGACGATCTTGTACGGCTTCGTTGTTTCTGCAATCAGAAGGTTTCCGTAATGGCTCTGGGATATACACAGAGAAGTGCTTGCACGTTCCGGATCATGCGCTTCCGCAAAGAACGCAGCCGATGAATAGTAGTTTTTCAGAAACGGCGCAAGTGCTTCCGTCACGATACATTCTGCTTTCACGGAAAGCACGGGCACGTCAAGCCCTGCCGAAGCGCAAAGTCTGCCTGTTCCAGATCCTGCGGCGGCAATGACATGCTCTGCCCGAATGACTGTGCCATCCTTCAGAACTACACCGCGGCATTCTCCGGATTCGAGATAAAGCGAACCCACTTCCGAATTTTCGGCCACCGTAAGTCCGTTTTCACGCGCGCGCCGTATAAGCGCATAAAGGTATGAAAACGGATAGACTTTGCCTTGTACAAACTGTGTTGCAGCAAGCACGGTGCCTTTTGCCAGATTCGGTTCAGCCTTCGTGACATCGTCTCCTTCCAGCCAGCGGATATCGAGACCGGCGTTCTTTTTTTCCTCGTACAGCTGACGCAGCATCGGAATATGTTTTTCCGTTTCGGCGGTTATGATCGACGGACACGTCTCGTAGCCGATGTCGCAGCCCAGCTCTTCCGTCATGTTCTGCATCAGATGAAAGCCTTCCAGCGTCAGCTGAAAGCTTAATCCCATATTGGAATCCTGTACCTGGACATTTCCGAAATTTGCGCCGGAAGCACAGCCTGCTATTTCACCGCGTTCGATCAGCATTGTTTTCACACCGGCTTTTGTCAGATAATATGCGGCAGCACATCCGAAATAGCCGCCTCCGATGACAACCGCACCGTACATTTCATGATTCTGCATATGCATCACCTCACAGACTTTTTACAGAACAAGGGACAACAGGAAAACGTGGTTTATCGGTATCCGTGCTGTCTGGCTCCAGAACACCTTCTTCGATCAGAATTCTTCGGATCAGCCGGCCGCATGTACGTCCCTGACATGCTCCCATTCCGGCCCTCGTAGCCCGTTTGACGGCCGATACCGTATGGCAGCCGGATGCGATCGCTTCCAGGATATCTGCTTTCGTAACCTCTTCGCATCTGCAGATCATGATTTCATCGTTATCCATGGAATTCATCTCCCTTCGGCAAACGTTTCATGAACCGGATTTCATCCTTGTACCGGCGTGGAATTTTCAGTGTGACAAGCCGTGTTTTGTTGTAGGCCTTGCGGTCATCGACGGACAGAACAAGTGCTTCGCAGACCGCCTGACCGTTTCGGTTGACTGCCGTTACCGTCTGACCCTTTTCCGGAAGAGGCAGGTACTCGTATGGAAACGTAATCGTGGAAAACCCTTCTTCATAATCTTCGATCTGAAAGAAAATAGCCTGGCCGGAGCATGCTGCCACACACATCCTGCATCCGGTGCACTTTTCCGGATCCAGCTTCGGAAGTGACGTCAGATGCTCCATCGTTATTGCGCCTGATTTGCAGACGGAAACGCAGGGATTGCAGGGAATTTCCTGGCAGCATTCGATGACAGGCAGGCCGCGTTTTTTATCATGCATAATACATCGCTCCTTTTCTGATGATACGTTCCTTGCATGCCAGCCGTTTCGCGGCATACTTTCCGCTTCTCAGTTCCATCAGGCTGTTCTGCACTTCTTTGATCCGTTCCCGGCTGCTTTCATTTTCAAATCCTAAAGAAGCAGCGGCATGAAGGCCTGCAAGTCTTCCCTCGTCAAGTGCCGAATTCGCCTCTTCTACACCGGTTTCGTCTCCGCATACATAAACGCGCGGATTGCTGGTCCTCATAAATTCATCATGTATCGGAAGCACGCCGCCGAGCGCTCCTTCACTTGTCATTTCACACCGGAACATGGATGCGAGCTCTGTTCTGGGATTTAATCCCACCGCAAAAAGGATCGTATCCGCTTCGATCGTTTTCTCCGTTCCCGGAATACACTGAAAATGCTCGTCGACTTCCATGATGACAGCCTCTTCCACGTGTCCGCTGCCTCTGGCTTCTGCTACGGTATGCGATACGTATACCGGAACACCGGCGCGCAGGATTTTATTTTTGTGAACGGTATAGCCGGTTATTTCCGGCGCCGCTTCTACAACAGCGCTGATCTCCGCTCCGCCCTGCATCAGCTGATACGATACGATCAATCCTACATTCCCGGAACCGATCATGACGATCTTCTTTCCGACAAGCACACCATGGACGTTGCTGAACGTCTGAGCCGCCCCGGCCGTCATGACACCCGGCATCGTCCATCCTGGGAAGGTAAGCATGTTTTCCTTCGCGCCGACCGCAAGGATAACCTTCTTTGCCGTAACCGCCTCTGCTTTCCCGTCACGGAGCACAGCTACATCGCCGCTGTCCATAAGTCCGAGTGCCCGTGTGTCGAGAAGAAGCGGCACATGAAGTTCTTCTGTTCTTCTGACAAGTGCGTCGGCAATCTGAAAGCCTCTCTGGCCGGCATAATGATTTTTCGATCCGAAAAACTTATGGATCTGTTTATAAAGCTGACCGCCCGCGCGCAGGTTTTCATCGACGATACAAACGTCTGCCCCGCACGAAGCTGCTTCGATCGCAGCGCCAAGCCCTGCCGGTCCCGCACCGACTACCAGAATGTCTGTCTTCATAACACACCTGCCTTTCCCAGTCCATGCTGTGTCTCGATGACCATGCCCTCCTTGAGCGGAGTCACACATGAGCGGATATTCGGGCATCCATCCACGATCACGACACAGTCACTGCACTGACCGATTCCGCAGAAAATGCTCCGCGGCTGCTTTTTCTTCTCTGTATACCGAAACACAGAGATCCCGTTCTTTAAAAGCGCGGCCGCGATCATTTCCCCTTCCTGTCCTTTCATCTCCCTGCCGTCAAACCGAAACTTCACTTGTTTTCTCTCCGGATAGTCGACGATCGGATGAAGCTTGATTTCATTCAAACCTGACACCTCCTCTTTTCTTGCTTTCTATCGTTTCTCCCGCAAACGGGGTTCGATCCGTAAACAGATAAAAAAAATATCCTGTCCCAAGCGGATACTGGCACACGGTGCCAATCCCTCCACCAGGACAGGATGTACAATCAATTCTTCCGAATTGATCACGGAGACCTATTCATTCTTGCTTTGTAATTTTACGACATAATAGCACGGTTCTTCTGATTTGTCAATAGACCCGGGAATCAGTATTTCGGCAGGACCAGCCTCTTTTCGACAACGTCCGCGACCAGCTGCAGTGTGCTTCGATACCCAGTTTTCTGCATCAGATTCTTAACATGGTATTTCACGGTATTCACGGTGATTCCCAGATTTCCCGCGATTTCCTCGTACCGGTATCCTAACGCAAGCTCACGGACAACTTCCAGCTCCCGGTCTGTAAGTTCACGGCTGTCCGCATTTCCGACCCGGATCGCAGGAGTGTTCTCTGGCCACACCTGCTCTCCCTTCATAACACGGTCGCAGGCATCCAGAAGGTCCTGTGTTCCGTATTCCTTGTACCAGAAACCGTCACAGCCGCTGTCACGGGCTTTTCGGAGAAACGAATACTCCGGCATGGACGTCATGATCAGGATTTTGATGCGAGGATAATGTTTTTTGATCCTGACCGCCGCCTTCAGACCTGATTCATCATCGGCCGTACAGACATCCATGAGAATCAGATCGATTTTCCCTTTCATGCATGCGATTTCCGCGTTGGCAGCATTTTCGATCGAAGCGATCACAAGATAGTCCTGCGAAGCCGCAAGGCGGCTCTCTACATTTTCTCTTGAAATTTTCGAATCTTCTACGATAAGTACATTGATCATCCTCTGTCTTCCTTCTTTCCGTCATCCGGAATCTCCACGACCAGTACGACGCCGCCGTCGCACCGTATTTCAAGAGAACCGCCCTCCTGCTCCAGACGCTTCCGCAGATTACCGAGCCCGTCGCCTTCTTTTACGGAGGAAACCGATCTCGTTCCGTTTCCTGAAATTTCCGCGCGGCAGCCGCTGTCTGTTCTGGTCAGGGAAACGATCAGACAATCCGCACCTGCATGCCGGACAGCATTTGTCAGTGCCTCGCGCACCGCGGCGTACAGAAGCAGCAGTGCTTTCCGCCCGGCAGGCTGTTCGCCGATAAATTCGATATGACATCCGATCATTTCGGCCACCTCAAGCAGCTCTGCTTCCGGAGACGTTTCGATCTTTGCCTTGGCTAAAGGAATGTTCGTCAAGTCACGGATCGCGTCTTCCCAGCCCCTTGAAAGCGGCATGATATCTTCATCGAGTGTACCGGCAGACAGCGATTTCTTCGTAGCGACAAGACATCGTCCCAGTTCATCATGGATACGCATCTTGGTGGCAAGAATTTCCTTGTCGTGATTGATCGAAACGATATTGGTCAGAAGGTTCTTCTGCCGCTCATGAAATTGTGCCAGCCTTTTATTATTCTCATAAAGCTCTTCGCTCAGATGGTATAATTCCGTAAGATCTGCTGCTTCGATCTGTACGGTAGACGGAACTTCCTCATCCATGACGTTTCTTGTGAACCTCCACACGGTACCGTCTGAAAGAAGATACAGCACATGGTCCTCCGCACTGTCTTCATCCGCATTTCCCGGAAACCATGGCTTATGCAGTTCTTCCGCCCCTGAAATTTTTTCTGCACATTTCAGATTGTCCCACAGTTCGTTTGCGTTCATTACGGTCTTTCCCGTCATGGCAAATGCCAGTTCATTCATTTTTTTATTTACCAGGATCGGACGTCCGTCCATTGTCGAAAAGGAAAGTCCGCCGGGATAAGAATCGATCGCTTCCCGCAGCGCACGTACCGCGTGCTGTCTTTTCTGAAGCACGAGCCTCATTTCACTCCGCCTCCTCACAAAGGACAAGCCGGTATCCTGCCGGGATGACCTGCCAGAATGTACCGTATCCCTTCTTGTTTATACGTGCCGTTTCCTCACGCGGCGCTTCACACGGCCGCACACCGTCCGACTGCACGGATATGGAAAACGAAGACAGATTCTCCGCCGCAATCCGGACAGAAACCGGTGAAAAACGCAGAGACTCGATCAAAAACTCCAGCACGTCAAACAGAAACAAAGAAAACTCTGCCGAATAAGCTGTATCATGCTTCCATTCCATGGACGCATGGATCCCGAACTGATTCATACTGCTGATCATATCCCGGAAAGCAAGTTCCAGATCGACTTCTTCGATATGTCCGCTTTCCTGCTCGAGAAGACGCAGATTGCACCGTCTTTTGATATACGTTCCAATCAGACAGATCTCGCGAAACAGCAAATTCTTGTCCTCTGCCGTTTCTCTTTTCTTAAGAAGCTCTTTCAGCAAAGAAAGCTGCCCGCCTACTTCCTCTGTAAGTATATCATAAATATGATTCTGCGCCTGGATCTTTGCTTCTTCCGATTTCGTTCTTAACTCCTCACCAAGCAGTGTGCTTTCCTGTTCCAGCTCACCGGCGGTTTTTTTCAGTTCCGCTATCAAGGGCCGGATCTTCGAAACATCTTTCTGCCAGATAAGATATCCTCCGTGTATCTTGTATGAATGCAGTTCCAGCGTACTGCCGGCAAACGCAACTCCGTCGCTTTGAAGCTGTGAAAACAGCCTTTCACTCAGAACGGGCGCACGTTTCGATTTCAGAAACATACTCCCGTCTTCCTTCACAATCTGCATCGCGATCGTCGAACGGTCAAAGACCATATCATACTGTGTATTGACCGGAACAAGCCCGACAAAAATACATGCTTCCCATTCTACCGCTTCGATAAACATGACACCCGCTGAAAATTCAATCAGTTCCTTCGTGACGAAAAAAGCTGAGAGCGCGTACGGAATGCAGAACAGCGGCAGCAATATTACCTCGCAGAACGGCAGCAACTTATAAAAACTGGATTTCTCCTGCATGACCCTGTTTCGTCTGTATATAACAACGATCCTTGCAATGACGAAGATTCCTGCCCACGCAAAAATCAAGTACATCCCGATATACGGATGAAAATATAAATTAGGCCGGGGTTCTCCCGCCGGTGCGGAGAACATAAAGTGGTGATATTCATTCGTCACTGCCAGAAGGATCAATGCAGCGGCAGGAATCAGAGTAAAATGCCATTTCTTCTGAAAACGATAGCTTTCACCTTTGCCAAGTCCGAACGCAGCATACAGTCCGAGCAGCGGAATCGCCACGGCAGGTACACTGATCAGATAGCCGCTGGCCCGCATCAGAGAAATATTCCTGTATAAAAAGGATTCCTGTATGAATCGGATCGTCAGCCAAAAAACCATCACGGATATTTCCGCGCAAAGAAAAATACGCATGGTTTTCTGCGTGACCCGGCTGAGGATCCGGTACAGCCAGAAAATGATGAGCAGCAGATAGACCGCAAACACGATCCCCGTATACATCCGGTCCGACGGATAAAAATTTCTGCAGATTTGTCTGTATAAAGAAACGGCACAAAGGACCAGGAACGCTGTGCCCAAACGTAAAACCGCTTTTCTGTTTTCTTTCAACGTGAAGCCTTCCTCATAAAGTGTATTGTAACCGTCTGCAAACAGAACCATTGCTATTATACCATACCGGCATCCATGTATGCCCCACACAATCAGGTAGTCTGCGGACGGATCAGAAAAGGACTTTGAAAACTTCAGGAAGAAGATTTTCCAGTGCGGACAACGTAAAAGCAGGAGGAAATACGAAATTTCCTCCTGCTTAAAATCTTTACCCATATCTTGACAAAAATCTGTTATTTCATTTGTTTTGCGACTTCTTCCGCGAAATTCTCCTGCTTCTTCTCGATGCCTTCGCCGGTCTCGTAGCGGATAAACCGTTTGATCGACAGATCTGCTCCGGCTTCCTTGCCAGCCTTCGCAACGTACTGAGCTACCGTAAGTTCACTGTCCTGTACATAAATCTGGTCAAGCAGGCATACTTCCTTCAGCTCCTTGTTCAGACGTCCTCCGATCATCTTCTCGATGATGCTGTCCGGCTTATTCGGGTTCTCAGTCTTGGCCTGAGCAAAAAGGATTTCCTTCTCATGATCGATATAATCCTGCGGTACCTCGCTGTCCGAAACATACTTCGGAGACATGGCCGCTACCTGCATGGCCACATTCTTCAGGCATTTCCGGACATCATCATTGATCACGTCCGTACTGCCTTCAACAAGAACACCGATACGGCCGCCGCCGTGAATATACGGAACGATGCAGCCGTCCGTGGAAATCTTCTCAAAACGGCGGATCTTCAGATTCTCTCCGATTACAGAGATCTGCTCCGTCAGAACTTCCTGAACACTCTTGGAAGAATCAGCCTTCCACGGCTCAGCCAGAAAACTGTCAAGATCTCCCGCTGCGGAAGATAATACCTGATCTGCGACTGCTTCCACATATTTCTGAAATTTCTCATTCTTCGCGACAAAATCTGTCTCAGAATTCACTTCTACGATAGCTGCTTTCTTATCACCGTCCATCGCAACTCTTACAAGTCCCTCTGCTGCGATTCTGGCTGCTTTCTTAAGTGCCTTCAGTGCTCCGCTCTTGCGAAGAAATTCCACTGCCGCTTCCTTATCACCGTTCGTCTCGGTAAGAGCCTTCTTACAGTCCATCATGCCGGCTCCTGTCGCTTCTCTTAATTCTTTAACCTGTGCTGCTGTAATAGCCATATTGATTATTCCTCCGTTCCTGCTTCCGATACTTCTTCAGCTGCTTCATTGTATACTTCTTCCTCTGCAGCAGGAGCTGCTTCTTCACCCTCATAAGGAGCTTCCGTCATCTGAGCTCCCTGATTCGCCGCGATAACGGCATCCGCCATCTTGGAAACGATCAGCTTGACGGCACGGATCGCGTCATCATTACCAGGGATCACATAAGTAAGTTCCTCCGGGTCACAGTTCGTATCAGCAATACCTACAAGCGGGATGTTGAGTTTATGCGCTTCCTGTACGCAGATACGCTCTTTCTTGGGATCTACAACAAAAATAATGTCCGGAAGCCTCTTCATATTCTTGATACCGCCGAGGTTCTTCTCCAGCTTCTCCCATTCCTTGCGGAGAGCAATGACCTCTTTCTTGGGCAGCACTTCAAATGTACCGTCTTCCGACATACGCTCGATTTCTTTAAGACGTGCAATTCTGGACTGGATGGTCTTGAAATTCGTAAGCATTCCGCCGAGCCATCTCTCGTTTACATAATACATACCGCAGCGGTCAGCCTCTGCCTTGATCGCATCCTGGGCCTGCTTCTTTGTCCCGACAAAAAGAACGGAGCCTCCGGCCGTAACCGTATCCGAAATCGCATCATATGCGTCATCAATCATACCGACTGATTTCTGAAGATCGATGATATAAATGCCGTTTCGCTCGGTATAAATATACGGAGCCATTTTAGGATTCCATCTTCTCGTCTGATGTCCGAAATGAACACCTGCTTCCAGTAACTGTTTCATTGAAATTACACTCATGTTCCATACCTCCATTGGTTTAAACTTCCGTATGCTTCGTTCAGGCTGAAACCGCTCTGTAAAATACGGAACCATCAGCCGATCCGCATACGTGCTTTTTTGCGACTTTTTGATTCTATCACAAGTACGGGGATTTCGCAAGATCTTTTGCCGTGTTTTGCACCGTTTTCCTTCTCTTTCCGAAAAAAAGGAGACGGGCTGCTGCCTGTCTCCCTGAAAAGCCATTATGAAATTCATCAGAACCTGATATAATACGTAACGCGGACATTGCTGATGCAGACCGGCACGCCTGTCTGCTGTGCCTCGATCATCTTCCCTCCGCCGATATAGATTGCTACATGGCCAGGCGTCCAGCAGATATCACCGGGCTGAGGATCCGAGACCTTCGTCCCTGCCGCAAGCTGTTCGGATGATGTTCTTGGAATATTGATTCCTGCGCATGCGTAACAATACTGGGTAAGTCCGGAACAGTCAAGTCCTACATACGGTGCTGTCCCGCCCCATACATACGGTACGCCGAGCTGGCTGTATGCCGCGCTTACGATCGCATTGCCGGAAGCAGCACTGTACGATGCACTGCCGGACGAGGAAGAACTGCCTGAGCTTGTGCCCGAGCCGCCTGATACGGACGCAGGCGTCGTTGCCGTCGTTCCTGTCGATTTCGTCGATGTCGAATTTGAGCTGGCCGTTACCTTCTGCTGTGCCGCAGCCTTGGCTGCAGCTTCTTCTGCTGCCTTCTTGGCCTGCTCCGCAGCGACTGCTGCCTGCAGCTGTGAATCAAAATCTGCTACCTCAGCCTGCTTCTCTGTGATCATCGAATCAAGGCTGTCCTGCTGCGTCTTATAATCTGCCTGCAGGGACTCCAGCTTCTGCTGATCCTGCTCCAGGCTGTCTTTCAATGTTGCGATATCATTCTTCGTCTGAACGTATTCCGTAAGCATGTTCCTGTCATACGTGCTGATATTCGACGCATATTCGACACGGTTCATCACATCCGCTACATCTGTCGAAGACAGGACCGCAGCTACAAGAGACGCGTTGCCGTCTTCGTACATATACTTAATGCGGAGCTTCATCGCTGAATACTGCTCGTCTTCCTTTGCTTCCGCCGCCTTCAGATCACTGTTGGCCTGATCGATTTCCTGGCCCTTTGTGATAAGGTCATTCTCAAGCTGATCGATATTGCCGATCAAAGTTGTAAGCTGTGACTGCAGTGAGGTTACTTCGCTCTGCGCGTTGTTCTTCTGCTGCTGCAGCGTATCGACATCGGATGCCATGACCGGCGCAGCTGCCATTAAAGCTGCCAGTGCTGCAGACAAGAATACTGTTCCGAATTTCCTCATGATTCACCTTCCTTAAAAAAGCTGCGTTTTCCTTCTCATTCCCAATATTAAACAGGATGTTTCTCCCGCCTCAATTATTAAATAATTATTACAATTTAATAGTATGCTATCATAAAATCAAGAAAAATGCAAGCCGGTTAAGGCTTTTTTAAGAAATATGCGAAGTCCGGTCCCATGCCCTGAATGCCGCATTTATGCGTTTTTTGTAATGATTAAATTTTGTATTTATTGTAACACTTTTGTAATAATTACCGTGCTTTTATTTTGCCGGTCCGCTGCTTTTCACGATGCAGATTCGTATAGCCCATCAGATATTCATCAACCTCTGCCGCCGCGTCACGCCCTTCCCGGATCGCCCATACGACGAGTGACTGTCCGCGGTGCATATCGCCTGCCGCAAAGATGCCGGGCTCACGCGCTGCGAATGCTCCGGGCTTCGTCATCACACAGCCCCGGTCCGTAATCTCCACACCGAACGAAGACGCAGTCTGTTCCTCGCAGCCAAGAAAGCCTGCCGCGATCAGGACAAAATCACCGTCGACCGTATATTCACTGTCCGGCACCTCATGCGGGACCATTTTTCCGCTGTCGTTTTTCGTGAACTCAAGTTTTACAAGCTGCACTTTTTTCACAGTTCCGTTATCATCCGGCAGAAATTCTTTTACCGTTGTCGTGTAGATTCTCGGATCACTGCCGAACAGTGCGGCGGCTTCCTCCTGTCCGTAATCTGTTTTCTTTATTTTCGGCCATTCCGGCCATGGATTATCCCTGGCACGCTTTTTCGGCGGTTCCGGCATCATCTCGACCTGGAGCACGGAAGCGGCTTTCTGACGGATCGCGGAGGCGACACAGTCGTTTCCGGTATCCCCTCCTCCGATAATGACGACATGCCTGCCTTCCGCGGAAATGTACCGGCCGTCTTCCAGATTTGAATCGAGAAGACTCTTTGTAATGGACGAAAGATACGGAACTGCAAAGTAAATGCCAGCAAGATTACGGCCTGGAGCATGGATATCGCGGGGCTTCGAAGCACCGCAGGCCAGAATGACCGCGTCATATTCCGACATCAGTTCTTCTTTCGTGACGTCCGTCCCTGCATCCGTGTCCGTATAAAAGGTAATGCCTTCCTTTTTCATGATCTCGATTTTTCGGTCAAGAATTTTTTTGTCCAGCTTCATGTTCGGAATACCGTAGCGGAGCAGTCCGCCGATGCGGTCGCTGCGCTCGTATACTGCAACGGAATGTCCTCGTCTGTTGAGCTGGTCTGCAGCAGCCATGCCGGCAGGCCCTGAACCGATAACGGCAACATGCTTTCCGCTCCTTTGCACCGGGCGCTTCGGAGATGTATATCCTTCCCGGTAAGCATTTTCAATAATACTGTACTCATTCGCCTGACACGTTACAGGATCGTCATAGATATTGCAGGTACACGCTTTTTCGCAGAGTGCCGGGCAGACACGCGATGTAAATTCCGGAAAATTATTTGTTTTTATCAGGCGCAGATATGCTTCCTTCCAGTTGCCCCGGTATATCAGGTCGTTCCATTCCGGCGCCAGATTATGAAGCGGACATCCGGCAGTCATCCCCATCAGAAAATCCCCGTACTGACAGAACGGGACACCGCACGCCATGCAGCGGGCTCCCTGAAATTCCTGTTCTTCCTTTGAAAGTGGCTTTCGGAATTCGTTATAATGCCGGATCCTCGAAAGCGGCTCTTCTGCTGTTTTGTCTTTTCTCTGATATTCAAGAAACCCCGTTGCTTTACCCATTCACCGTTCCTCCTTTCGCGGATTCGGAAAACGCTTCCATCTCCGCTTCTTCCTTCGACATTCCATTCTCCTCAAGCCGTTCTATTTCGTTCGTTATCTTTTCGTATTCGTACGGAATGATTTTTTTGAACTTCGTAATGTAATCCTCGAAATGGTCCAGTATCTCCCGGCCTTTTTCCGACCGGACTGCAGCCGTATGCTCTTCCAGCAGGCTGCGGATCTTCTCGATATCTTTCTTCTCCCGGACATGCTCGATCGAAACAAGCTCTTTATTGACACGCATGTACAGATCACTTTCCGTATCCAGCACATATGCAGTGCCGCCGCTCATGCCTGCCGCAAAATTTTTGCCTGTTCTTCCGATCACGACGACACAGCCGCCTGTCATATATTCACAGCCATGGTCTCCCACGCCCTCGACGACGGCTTCCGCACCTGAATTCCGCACGCAGAACCGCTCGCCGGCCGTACCGCATATAAATGCCTTTCCGCCGGTCGCGCCGTACAGGGCAACATTTCCGATAATGATATTTTCATCTTTTTTAAACGTAACACCTTTCGGTGGATATACGATCAGTTTGCCGCCGGAAAGTCCCTTTCCGAAGTAGTCGTTGCTGTCTCCTGCAAGCTCGAGCGTAAGGCCTTGCGGAATAAAAGCACCAAAGCTCTGGCCGCCCGCGCCGCCTGCACATACGCGGTACGTGTCTTCCGGAAGACCGTTCGGATATCTTCTCGTTATTTCGGATCCGAAAATCGTACCGAACGCTCTGTCGGTATTCTTAACTTCAAGGCTGATCTGTGCCGGCTTTCCCTTTTCCAGATACGGCAGCAGCTTTTTCATCAGGACCGCTGCGTCAAGACTCTTCTCAAGGCGGAACGGATATGCATGTTTCGAATCAAAGCGCTGCTTCGTCCTGCTTTTTGCGTACGGATTGAAAAGAATCGATTCCAGCTTTATTTTCGAAGCGTGATTTGCTTCCGGATTCTCCTTTACTCTCAGCAGATCCGTTCTTCCTACAAGCTCGTCGATGCTCCGCACTCCAAGCCGGGCCATGTATTCACGCAGATCTTCCGCGATAAAACGCATGAAGTTCACAACGTATTCCGGACGGCCGCCGAACCGGGCGCGCAGCTTTGGATTCTGCGTTGCGATCCCGACCGGGCACGTATCAAGACTGCAGGCACGCATCATGACACATCCCATGGCAATCAGGGGTGCCGTTGCGAAGCCAAATTCTTCCGCGCCAAGGATCGCGGCGACGGCAACGTCTCTGCCTGTCATAAGTTTTCCGTCGGTCTCCAGGCGAACCGCCTGACGAAGTCCGTTCCGGATAAGCGTCTGATGTGTCTCTGCAAGTCCCATTTCCCAAGGCAGACCGGCATTGTATATGGAACTAACGGGTGCCGCTCCTGTGCCGCCGTCACAGCCTGAAATCAGGATCACCTGTGCACCTGCTTTCGCCACGCCTGCCGCGACGGTTCCGACACCGGCCTCGGACACCAGCTTCACGGATATTCTTGCGTCACGATTTGCATTTTTGCAGTCATAAATAAGCTGTGCAAGATCTTCGATCGAATAAATGTCGTGATGCGGCGGCGGCGAAATCAGGCTTACGCCCGGTGTGGAATGACGCGTCGAAGCGATCCACGGATATACCTTCTTGCCGGGCAGATGTCCGCCTTCTCCCGGCTTGGCTCCCTGTGCCATTTTGATCTGAATTTCCTTTGCACTGACAAGATACCGTGAAGTCACGCCGAACCGCCCGGATGCAACCTGCTTGATCGCGGAACAGCGGTTCACGCCGTCTTCCTGCACATCGAGCCTGCTTTCATCCTCTCCGCCTTCCCCGGTATTCGATCTTCCGCTGATCGAATTCATCGCGGCCGCAAGCGTCTCATGCGCTTCCTTCGAGATCGAACCATATGACATGGCTCCTGTCTTGAAACGCTTTACGATCTCATCGACGCTTTCGACCTCCGAAATCGGAACGGCACGGCGCGGATAATTGAAATCGAGAAGACCGCGCAGTGTCACTTCAGCCTCTTCCGCATTTACGTGCTTTGTATATTCTTTAAAAATACTGTAGTTTCCCGTCCGCACCGAAGTCTGAAGCAGATGGATCACCGCCGGGTCATACAAATGTTTTTCCCCGCCGCTTCTTTCTTTATATTTTCCGGTGCTCTCGAGCTCCAAATCAACGCCAAGTCCAAGCGGGTCGAACGCGGCCGAATGGATACGGTTATAATCTTCCGCGATATCTTCGATTCCGATGCCGCCGATCCTGCTTACCGTATCCGTAAAATACCGGTCGATAAACGTCTTATCAAGCCCGACCGCTTCGAAAATCTTGGCTCCCTGATAAGAACGAAGTGTGGAAATGCCCATCTTCGAAGCAATTTTGACGATACCGTCCAGAACGGCCTGATTGTAATCATCGCAGGCAGCGTAAAAATCCTTGTCAAGCATTCCGGAGTCGACGAGACTTCGGATCGTTTCATGAGCCAGATACGGGTTGACAGCACACGCGCCGTAGCCGAGAAGGGCTGCAAAATCATGGACGTTCCGGGGTTCTCCCGATTCAAGGATCAAAGCAAGCTGCGTTCTCTTTTTCGTCCGTACAAGATACTGCTGCAAGGCAGAAACGGCCAGCAGTGATGGAATCGGAACATTGTATTCGTCAACGCCGCGGTCAGAAAGAATAATGATATCCGCTCCTTCCCTGTATGCCCGGTCCGCTTCCACAAAGAGATTGTCAATTGCTTTTTCCAGATTCGTGTTCTTATAGTACAAAATGGAAATCACTTCAACTTTAAAGCCTTCCATGTTCATATGGCGGATTTTCTGAAGATCCGTATTCGTAAGGATCGGGTTGTTGATCCTGAGCACACGGCAGTTTTCTTCTTTGTCGCAGAGAAGATTTCCCGCCCTGCCGGCGTATACAGTCGTCGACGTGATGACTTTTTCACGGATCGCGTCGATCGGGGGATTCGTCACCTGCGCAAATATCTGTTTGAAGTAATTGAAAAGCGGCTGGTGAATGTCCGACAGTACCGCAAGCGGTATGTCCGCGCCCATGGAACCGATCATTTCCTTGCCTTCTCCCGCCATGCTTAAGATCGATACATCACATTCTTCAAACGTATAGCCGAATACTTTCTGAAGCCTGGCCAGTTCTTCCTTGCTGTACCGGGGGACCTTCTCGTTCGGGATCCGCAGGTCTTTCAGGTTTACAAGATTTCCGTCCAGCCATTCGCCGTACGGCCGTCGTGACGCGTATCGCTCCTTCAGTGTTTCGTCATCGATGATGCATCCGGCCGCCGTATCTACAAGCAGCATTTTCCCCGGATGAAGCCGGTCTTTCTTCACGATGCATTCCGGTTTCACAGGCAGAACGCCTACCTCTGATGAAAGGATCAGCCTCCCGTCCTTTGTAATGTAATACCGGGACGGCCGCAGGCCGTTGCGGTCCAGAACGGCTCCCATTACTTCTCCGTCCGAAAAAACAATCGATGCAGGTCCGTCCCACGGCTCCATCATTGTGGCATAGTATTGATAAAAGTCTTTTTTGCTGCGGCTCATGGCGCGGTTGTTCGACCATGGCTCCGGAATCGCCGTCATTACCGCAAGAGGAAGCTCCATCCCGCTCATAACAAGGAATTCCAGCATATTGTCAAACATGGACGAATCCGAACCGTCTGCGTCGACAGCCGGAAGGACCTTATACATCTGTCCCGACAAGGCATCCGATTCCATCGTTTCTTCCCGGGCACGCATCTTGTCAACATTTCCGCGGATCGTATTGATTTCGCCGTTATGGACCGTGTATCTGTTCGGATGCGCACGCTTCCAGCTCGGGTCCGTATTTGTACTGAATCTGGAATGGACGACCGCGATCGCCGACATGTAATCCGGGCTTTGGAGATCATCGTAAAAGCTGCGGAGCTGCTTCACCAGAAACATCCCTTTATATACGATCGTTCTTCCGGAGAGCGACACCACATACGTATTTTCACTGCTTTTTTCAAAAATTCTGCGGACGATATAGAGGCGCCGGTCAAAGTCAATTCCGGGCGCACAGTCCTGCGGCCGTTTCAGAAAGCACTGCATGATAAACGGCATCTTTTCAAGCGCCCGCTCGCCAAGAACGTCCGGATTGACCGGCACGCTCCGCCAGCCAAGGAATTCCAGCCCTTCCTTCGCGGCAATGATTTCAAACATTTTTCTGGACTGGTTTCGCTCCAGTTCGTCCTGCGGGAAGAAAAACATCCCGATTCCGTAATCCCGTTCCTGGCCAATAAAAATGCCAAGTGCTTCGCAGGTCCGGGAGAAGAATCTGTGCGATATCTGCATCAGTATTCCCACTCCGTCGCCTGTTTTGCCCTTGGCATCTTTGCCGGCACGGTGTTCAAGATTTTCAACGATCGTTAAGGCGTCCGCTACAGTCTCATGGCTCTTATCACCCTTGATATTGACAACTGCGCCGATCCCGCAGCTGTCGTGCTCAAATCCCGGGTCATAGAGTCCCTGAGGAACGTCTCCGTCTGCTGTCCTCATAAGAACATCCCTTTCTGTTCAATTCATCAACGTCAACAATAAATCCTGTCTCATCTCTCCTTGTTCTATATGCATAATTAGAATTTAAATCCTGCATATGATTCATACTATACAATACCTTGTTTCTTATGTAAACAGTATTTCTGGACTAAATAAAGTACAATCCTGTCATCTGATTTTCTCTGCATTTTGTGGCTTTCCGATCATCATCAGCAAAATTGCAAGCAGGACGCCCGTCAGAAAAAGCCCGATCAGGGTGCAGATCGTGGATGCATAAATAAATTCAAACGCCTGCATTTCCGAGGCAGCTACGGAAGTAACGTTCAGGACGATATGTGCGGCGGCCGCTGCCTTCACCGTACCGTACCGCTCCATCAGCCACGCGATCATGATGCCTGCCAGGAAAGCATACAGAAACTGCACGACGTTCCCATGATAGATGCCAAACACTGCTGCGGAAACGAGCAGAGACGGAACAACGCCGAGCCATTCCCTGAGCCTTGCGTAAACAAGCCCGCGGAAAACCAGCTCCTCCGCGATCGGAACCAGAATTCCTGCCAGTAGAAGTTCGGCCCAGATTCCGTCGGCATACAGTGCTTCCGACGTCGTCTTATACCCGCTGAATATCCGGCCGATGCCGGACAGGTGTATCAGGATATTCAGGAAAAAGCATGCCATAACGGCAGCTGCCGCAAGAAGCAGAACATTACGGAACGAAAGCTTTGCACCGCTGTCCTTTCGTTTTCTCCTGTCATTTCGTATCATCCGCATGAAAATCGGTATCCCTGCCGCCGCGGAAACTGCCGTAAGAGGAAGGACCGCTTCCACGGCCAGCTTCTGATACGCATTGCTTTCACCCGCGATTCCAAGCCGCTCCGCCAGATAAGGCAGCAAGGCATAGCCCGCCGCCGATACGGCGACCGTCACTGCCGCATATATCAGACACGGCATCAGGACCCGAAGAATATTTTCCGCAGTATTTCTTCCGTTTCTGCATGTTTTAAACATATCGTCACATTCGATCCGGCGCTTCAAAGCCGAGCAAATCAATACTTGTTTCCATGATTCCGTCCGTCAGGACAAGGAGGCGGATCAGAGAAGCCTTCCGGTCTGTATCCTGTTCTCCCAGTATCTTTGTTTCATGATAAAAGCGGTTGAACGCATTCGCCAGATCATAAAGAAACGCACAGATCTTGTGCGGTGCGATTTCTTCGCAGGCTGCTTCGACCACATCGTTGAATTTGACCAGTTCCAGCATCAGTGCCCGCTCTTCATCGGATCCGGGAGCAAGAATGCTTCCCTTCTGCGTCACGCCGCCCTCTTCCGCATATTTTCTCAGAATCGACTTGATGCGGACGATCGTATATAGAAGATACGGGCCTGTATTGCCTTCAAAGGAAGTGAAGCGGTCTGTATCAAATACATAGTCCTTTGAAGCCTGATTGGAAAGGTCACCGTATTTAATAGCGGAAAGGCCGACGATTTCAGCCGTTTCTCTGGCTTCTTCCTTCGGGATCTCCTCATTGGCCGCGATTTTGCCGTACATTTCATCGTCGATCTCCCGGATCAGATTCTCAAGACGCATAACCCCGCCTTCTCGTGTCTTGAACGGCTTTCCGTCGCTTCCGTTCATCGTGCCGAAGCCGAGAAAAAACAGTTTCACCGACTTGTCAACGATCCCAGTCTTCTTCGCGCAGCGGAATACCTGCGTAAAATACAGTTCCTGCCGCTTATCGACGACATAGATGATCTCATCGGGATGAAAATCTTCCGTTCTCTGCACCATCGTCGCGAGATCCGTCGTATTGTACAATGAAGAGCCGTTTGACTTCAGGATCATGCAGGGCGGAATTTCTTTTGTATCGGAATCTTCTTTGACATCGACGACAAGAGCACCCTGGTCATAATGTGCATACCCTTCGTCCTTAAGTCTTTGAACCATGGCCGGAATATACTGCTGCGCATCTGACTCTCCCTTCCACCAGTCGAAATCAACGTGAAGGTTCGCATAATTCTTCTTCAGATCCGACACGGATACACCAATGATCTGCTTCCAGAGAGCACGATATCCGCGGTCCCCGTCCTGCAGCCGTTTCGTCGCTTCCATGGCCGCGTCATAGAAATCCTTGTCTTCTTTCGATTTTCTGGACGCCGTCGGATAGATTTCCTCCAGTTCCGAAATGGTAAACGGTGCTTCTTTCGGATATTCTCCTGTATAACCGTCACAAAAATACTCCAGTTCCGGCTTTCTTTCCTTCAGTTCCGTAATGATGAGTCCCATCTGCAGACCCCAGTCTCCAAGATGGATATCCCCGATCACTTCATGGCCCATATAACGGTGGATCCGTTTCACGCTTTCCCCGATGACCGCCGATCTTAAATGGCCTACATGGAGAGGCTTCGCCACATTCGGTCCTCCGTAGTCTATAATAACGCGGCGCGGATGTTCGTCCCTGCTGCATCCGTAATGCTCCGCCTCCTGCATCCTGCTTAAATAATCCGCAAGGAAGCTGCCCGTCAGTTTTAAATTGATGAAGCCCGGTTTTACTGCCTCTGCCGTTCCGAAAAAATGATTCTTCCCCAGCGCATCCGCAATCTCCTGTGCGATCAGGACCGGTGCTTTATGATACTGCTTCGCGGCAGCCATTGCCCCGTTGCACTGGAATTCACAGAGATCAGGCCTGTTTGAAATACTGCAGAGTGCAAACTTTCTGTCATATCCGCAGACGTCAAACGCTTCTTCGAGTCTGCTGTTGATCATGTCCATTATTTTGTCCATTCTATCGTTCCTCCAACAGAAATACTATAACATAGTTTTCTTTCTTAGAAAATCATGAAATTTAAGCTTGACAAACGTGACCGTCTTTTGTATTATTGTATTAAACAATTAATACACATAGAGGAATTTCCAGTCGCACCAGGAAAGGATGTGGTTTCCATATGGCATGGAAGATGAATGATACGGAGCCGATCTATCTTCAGCTTATCGAGAAGATACAGATGGATATCGTATCAGGCCGGTACAAACCCGGTGATAAGCTTCCGTCAGTCCGCGACCTCGCGGTTGATGCAGCCGTCAACCCAAATACGATGCAGAAAGCTCTGTCCGAGCTCGAACGCAGCGGGCTCGTGTTTTCACAGCGAACAAGCGGCCGCTTTATAACGGATGATTCCGTAATGATCACAAATGTACGCCAGGATCTTGCAATGGAAGAGATACGTCTCTTTTTCACCAGGATGCATCAGCTGGGATACAGCGAAAACGAAACACTCGTATTACTTCAGAATACGCTAAAGGAGGATGTATAACAATGGAAAGTATTCTGCAATGCCGCGGTCTTACTAAGAAATACGGCAATCTCGTGGCTCTGCATGACATCAACCTCGACCTGCCGGCCGGACAGATCATCGGACTTCTCGGTCCGAACGGAAGCGGCAAGACTACCTTGATCAAGCTGATCACCGGTCTTCTGACTCCGAACGAGGGAAGCATTCTGATCGACGGATTCGCACCGGGCGCCGATTCCAAGAAGCTGATATCGTATCTTCCGGAACGGACATACCTGTCCGACTGGATGCGTGTCAGCGATGTGATCGCATATTTCGAAGACTTCTATGATGACTTCCGCGAAGACCGCGCATACGATATGCTGAACCGTCTCCAGATCAATTCGTCCGCAAGGCTCAAGACACTCTCCAAGGGCACGAAGGAGAAGGTGCAGCTGATCCTTGTCATGAGCCGTCAGGCGCGTCTCTATATTCTCGACGAACCGATCGGCGGCGTCGATCCTGCTGCCCGTGATTACATCATGAATACGATCCTTACGAATTACGATCCGGGTGCGACAGTACTAATCTCCACTCATCTTATCTCGGACATTGAAAGCATCCTGGACTACGTCATTTTCCTGCAGTATGGTCAGATCACACTTGCTGACGGCGCTGATGACATTCGTATGAAACACGGCAAATCCATCGATACTTTATTCAGGGAGGTTTTCAGATGTTAGGTAAATTATTCAAGCATGACATGATCGCCGTATCAAGACTTCTGCTGCCGCTGCACGTGATTCTCATCGCAATGACTGTCATCGGGCATTTCGTATTGGCTGCAGGGAAGAGCCTTACCGATTCTTCCGTTCACTACAGTCAAATGAGCGGGATCCCTTATATGTTTTACTTTCTGTTTTTGTTTTTCACGGTCTGTGCCACGTTCATCTATATGCTCGTGTATTTCTACAAGAGCATGTACGGTGACGAAGGATATCTGACTTTTACGCTTCCGGCCGATACGTGGCAGATCCTCCTGTCCAAATCCCTGACAGCCGTTCTGTGGGAAGTTATCGATCTGTTTATAAGCATGTTCAGCCTTATGCTGCTTTTCTTTACAGATGAAATGTGGGTCAGCTTCGGCGAACTGTTTTCGAAACTTGGCTATTATTTCTACCGGGAATTCGGTGTCCGACTGACAGGCGTCCCGATCATACTCATAATCGCCGTATTTCTTCTGGCCCTGCTGCAGGGGATCCTCGTTTTCTATCTCTGCTTCACGATCGGGCAGATATCGAACAACCACCGCGTCGCGGCTGCAATCGGTGTATTCTTCGGAATCAACATTCTTCTGCAGATTATCGTAACATTCGCGATCACGCCGTTTTTCAGCACGGTCAATTATAATAATACCTACTCAAATATAATGGGATTTCTTACCTATTCGCTTATCATTGAAGCATGTGTCTGCACAGGCTGCTGGCTCCTTACGACATATCTCATGAAACACAAGCTGAATCTTCAGTAACAGCTTCTTCCGCGGCATTTCCGCCTTAATGGCGGAAGTGCCGCATTCCTGTATACACCATTGCAATACCATATTCATCGCATTTATCAACAGAAAGCTGATCCCGTACGGAACCTCCCGGCTGAATGATCGCCGTGATGCCTGCCTTGTGCGCCGCCTCCACGACATCGTCGAAGGGAAGGTACGCGTCGGAAGCGAGCACCGCACCGTTCGAAGCTTCGTCTCCGATCAGCTCTTTTGCATGATCAAAGCACTGGACCGCGGCCCATACACGGTTTACCTGACCCGGGCCGATACCGATACTTTGTTTTCCTTTTGCGCAGACGATCGCATTTGATTTCGTATGCTTAACGATTTTCCAGGCAAACATCATGTCTTCTGTCTGCTCAGGGGAAGGCGCGGTCTTCGTCACCGTCTTAAGCTCCGTTCCCTCCGGCAGAAGAACATTGTCGGTCGTCTGTACGATAAGTCCGCCGTTCACTTTCTTAAGGTCAAGTGATGACGGATCCTGCGGCAGTCCGATCTGATCGATCGCAAGGATCCGGACATTCTTCTTCCGGCAGAGAATTTCCAGCGCCTTTTCTTCATAATCCGGCGCAGCCGTTACTTCCAGGAAGACTTCTGCCATGGAGGCCGCCATTTCCCCGGTTACCGTACGGTTCGAAACAACGATTCCTCCAAAGACAGACATCTTATCGGCATTGTATGCCTTTTCCCATGCTTCTTCGATCGTATCCGCCGACCCGACGCCGCAAGGGTTTCCGTGTTTGCAGCAGACTACCGTCGGCTCTTCAAATTCTTTAAGAAGCTCCAGTGCTCCGTTCGTATCATTGATATTATTGAAAGACAGTTCTTTCCCGTGAAGCTGCCTTGCTTCCGGGAGCGTGCCGGGATGCTTCGATATTTCCCTGTAGAAAGCAGCCTGCTGATGCGGGTTCTCACCGTAACGCATATCCTGTATTTTCTCAAAGGTCATCGTAAACTCCTGCGGCATTTCACGATCGCCGCGCTCACGCCTTAAATAATCAGCGATCATGGCATCGTATGACGCGGTATGTTCAAAGGCCTTCTGCATCAGACGAAACTTCGTATCTTCCGAAAGCGGCCCGTTCTTCAGTTCTTCCAGGATACCGTCATAATCGCCCGGATCGGTGACGACTGCCACATCCTGATAATTCTTGGCTGCTGCACGTACCATGGACGGTCCGCCGATATCGATATTTTCAACAGCCTCCGCACGTGTGACGCCTGCTTTCGCAATCGTTTCCCGGAACGGATATAAATTGACGACGACCATATCGATCGGTGTCACATGAAGCTCTTTCAGCTGCCTCATGTGATCCGGATTGGAGCGCACAGCCAGAATGCCCGCATGGATCATCGGATGAAGTGTTTTGACGCGGCCGTCCAGGCACTCCGGAAATCCGGTGATTTTCGATACTTCTTCCGCATGAATGCCGGCCTCCTTCAGCACGCGGTACGTTCCGCCGGTCGATATGATTTCCGCGCCAAGTCCCGCAAGCGAACCTGCAAATTCTACGATTCCTTTCTTGTCCGACACACTGATAAGAACACGCATAATAAACCTCCTCTGAATATACAAAAACCGCCCGGGCTCCATTTACACAAGCGGCAGCCCAGGCGGTCGGCATTTTATATTCATCATGCTTCCTGTAGGTACTCCTACTGATCCGCCGGTCACATGATGTACTTTCATCATAATGGATATTCTGTTTCTGCGCAAGCATTACTTTAAGAGTAAAAGCGATTCCGGCGGCATATGCCAGAACTTCGGCTCTTCGACCGGTATGAATTCATCCGTATATTTTGCGGTCCTGCGTGTCAGAATGACACCCGGGTCATCTCTGCTCTCGCAGTAAACCATGATGTCGAACTGTGTCTGCATGGAGTCGTGAAGCCGGACCGGAATCGTGTTTTCCAGGCTGCCGTCCCCGACCTCCTCGATATTCATGGCACGGATCCCTACATAGCGGATATCTTCTTCCGCTTTCACGGCAGTATGCAGCTTCATATGCCAGTCCACTGCTTCTACCGTATGATCATCGATCCGGCGTGCGGCCGAAATATTCTTGCACCCTGTGATAACGGCAGCATCGCAGTAACACGGATCCTTGAAAATATCACGCGTATTGCCCGTGATGACAGTATGGCCTTCGTTTATGACCATCAGCGACGGACAGAACTTATATACCTCGTTTCTGTCATGCGTTACCATAATGACTTCACCGCCGTATTCCGACATCATTCGGAACAAATCTTCCTGAAGTTTCTCCTTAAGAGAAGCATCCAGCGCAGAAAACGGCTCGTCCAGCAGGATGATCGACGGCTTCGTAACGAGCATTCTGGCCAGCGCCACGCGCTGTGCCTGTCCGCCGGACAATTCGCCCGGGTATTGTTTTTCAAGGCCGGAAAGACCGAAACGCTCCAGTTCCTTTCTGACCTGCTCCGCCCTTTCTGCCTTCGATCCTTTCATCGTGACCGCAATATTTTCTTCGACCGTCATGCCGGGAAAAAGCGCGTAATTCTGGAAAAGATATCCGACACTTCGTTTCTGCGGAGTCAGATTGATGTGTTTCTCCGAGTCGAAAAAAACTTTTCCGTCAAGAACGATCCTGCCGGTATCCGGTTTTTCGATCCCGGCGATGCACTTCAGTGTCATGGATTTCCCGCAGCCGCTTTTTCCAAGGATTCCCATAATGCATCCTTCTGTTTCAAATGAAACATTCAGGAAGAATTTGCCCAGCCGTTTCGTAATGTCTACGGAAAGAGCCATTATTTCCACCTCCTGATCTGTTTCATCCCGCGCCCGGTAATAACATTGATCGCAACGATGATCAGGAAGGAGAGACAAATGATCACAACGACCCAGAAACCTGCGACCGTATAATTTCCGGATGCCGTTTCCGCGGCAATGGCAGTCGACACCGTCCTGGTCTTGCCGAGAATATTGCCGGCAAGCATGACTGTAGCTCCGTATTCTCCAAGCGCACGGGCAAAAGCAAGCACCGTTCCGGAAGCGACACCGGGAGCGGCAATCGGCAGGATCACCTTCCAGAATGTTTTGCGCTCTGACAGGCCGAGTGTCCTCGCCGCATAGATCATCGTTACATCGACCTGCTCAAATGCAGACCGCGTATTTCGGTACATAAGCGGAAAAGCAATCACGATCGCCGCCAGAACACACCCCGCCCATGTCTGTACAAAGCGAAAATCAAACGTCGTATCAAGAAATATTCCGAGCGGTCTTTTGAGGCTGAACAGCAGAAGCAGCAAAAAGCCTGCTACCGTCGGGGGCAGAACGAGCGGAAGTGTAAAGATTCCGTCCAGGATCCACTTTGTCCTCTGGCTGCGGTACATCACGAACCGGGCAATAAAAAGGCCGAGGAAAAAGGCAACTGCCGTCGACACGACTCCAGTTTTCAGGGATATCCACAAGGGACTCCAGTTAATATTGGCTATGATCTCTGACATACGTTATGTACCTCGGTTTTTCAGGATATATTGTTGTTTCGATAACGAAAATACTTTATCATGAAACGACCCTGAGGTATGCTCATTGGCCGTAAGCATACCCCAGGGACGTTTCTATTTTGCATGAACTATGGAATGGAAAAAGCTTAATTATTTATGTATGGTGAACCCATACTTTTCAAATGTTGCGGCCGCGTCAGAAGAAGTAATATATTTCAGGAAATCTTCTGCGGCTGCTTTCGCTGCGTCGTCCTGTTTGTCATTCTTAATAAGCGCAACCGGATATACGGCTGTCTTCATGCTGCCTGCAGGCGCTTCCGCGATCACTTCTACTTTATCGCTCATGGAGGCTGCATCGGTTGCATATACAATTCCTACTTCATTGCTGCCTTCCGCAACAGCAGTAAGAACTGCTGTAACATTGGCACATTCGTTGATCTCCATACTCATGACACTGTCGGTAATGCCGAGACTGTCGAAAATTTCCCGTGCATATTTGCCGACCGGTACGTCCTCGCCGGCAAGTGCAAGATTTGCAGCGTCCGTAATATTCTCAAAACCTGTGACCTTTGTTGATGAACCCTTTGCCTTGATCAGAACAACTTTGTTCTCAAGAAGATCGGTCCTCGAATTGGCAACCATATAGCCGTCCGTGTCAAGTGTATCCATTTTATCCGTTGCTGCCGAGAAAAACATGTCACACTCAGCGCCTTCTTCGATCTGTTTCTGAAGTGTGCCTGAACTGTCCGCGTTATACTGGATCTTGACATTCGGCTGTGCTGCATTGTATGACTTTGCAAGATCTTCCATTACGTTGGAAAGACTTGCCGCGATGAAAACATTTAACGTCGCGCTGGAAAGCTGGCTGTTCTTTGAAGAAGAAGCTGCCGCCGATGAAGTCTGCGTGCTCTTTGCAGATGAAGAAGATGTGGTGCCTGATGTCGACGATCCGCATCCGCAGATAAGTACTGCGGCCATAGCAGCACAAAGCAGCAGTGATACAAATTTCTTTTTCATGTAATAGATCCTCCCAATACTTAAATGATATTGGTATTATACAATAAAAAAGATGATTTGTATGTTTGTATGACAACATTTTGTAATTTTTTTAAATTTTCTATTCTGCTACAGCAATTTAAAGTAATCTTTACGGAAATCGATCAGCCCGTCTTTCCGCATCATGCTCAATTCATGTGACAGCGCACTTCTGTTGACGCAGAGATAATTTGCCATTTCCTGCCTGTCATACGGGATTCGGAACTGTTCTTTGCTTAATTTCCGGCTTCTTGTTTCCAGATACATCATGATCCGGTCACGCAGGCTGTTTGTAGTCAGCACATCGATCTTATACTGCCGCCGGATATTTTCATTTGCGAGAAACGTCATGATATTTTCCATGAGAATAATATGCAGATTCTCCGGCAGACGGTTCCTGCCGTAAATCAGATCAATCGGGAATTCAAAAACATCGGCGCCGCTTACGCTGTAAACTCTGTATGGATTGATCTGCGTAGTCGTACATGCAATATCCACCCCGGCCATATACCCGGCCTGCAGCTTCTGGATCAGATTCTCCCCGCCTTCTTTAAGCATCTTGCTGACGACGAGGCTTCCCGACAGGACGACCCCCGCTCTCGTGATCTTCTCGCCTTCCGTATGATACGTCATAAGCGGTTTCACGGTCACAATATCACCTTTCAGTTTCGGAATGAGTGCCTCTATTTCGCTTGGGGCAATTCCCTGGAAAAGCTTGCTTCGGCAGAAAATCTTTACCATTTTAGCAGTTGTGTATTCTTCTGAAATAATCTCTTCTTCCGGCATAGTATCCTCACACCTCTCCCGTTTATCCGCTCATGCGGCATTTTTTGTTCTTTGAAAATCGTATGAATCGATTTTACCATAACCTTTCAAAATATTGAAGTATCAGAATTGAAAAGTCATTTTTCCCGATGATACAATACACAAAAAAATTATTTTGTCAGCCTTTGCTTGACACTTTTTAACTATATGGTAAAATTAGGGTAGTAACGAAACTGGCTTATCGCCTGAAAAGCACTTGCACGCTCGGCAGCGGAAATCGACATCACTGTTCCGCGTGATCTGCAGTGTAAAACCGGCAGCGAGACCCTGTATTGTCTTTCATGCAAGGAGCGCTGCCGCTATTATTTTACGAAAGGTTGTGAAAGCATGAACATTGGAAAAGGCGTTACAAGAGTAGATGCTTATGACAAAGTAGCCGGCCGGAGTAAATATACGGACGATCTCTGTGACAAGAGCGCTCTTGTAGCAAAAGTGTTTCGTTCGACAATTGCAAACGGCATTGTAAAGTCCATTGACACCTCGGAGGCCGAGAAGATACCGGGTGTCGTCAAGATCGTCACTTGTTTCGACGTACCGAAGAATTATTTTGGCACGGCGGGTCATCCGTGGTCGCTTGATCCCGCGCATCAGGACGTTGCCGACAGGCTTCTCCTGACTGACCGTGTCCGTTACTACGGTGACGATGTAGCTGCTGTAATTGCCGAAGATGAAGTTGCGGCTGCCAGGGCACTCAGGGCCATCAAGGCAGAATACGAAGAATTTCCCTTTGTACTTGACGTACAGGAGGCAATGAAAGACGGCGCACCGCAAGTCCACGAGAAGTATCCGAACAACATTCTGGCCCATACGACTGTCGTTAAGGGTGATTATGACGAAGCCATCAAGGAACCCGGACTGATTAAAGTCGAAGGATGGTACAACACACCGACCGTACAGCACTGCCATATTGAAAATGCCATATCTTACGCTTATATGGAAGCCGGACGCATCGTTGTCGTCTCTTCGACTCAGATTCCGCATATCGTACGCCGTGTCACGGGACAGGCACTTGGCGTTGACTGGGGACAGATCCGGGTCATCAAGCCGTATATCGGCGGCGGTTTCGGTGACAAACAGGAAGTACTTTATGAACCGCTCTGCGCATTTTTAACGACGCAGGTCGGCGGCCGCCTTGTCAAGATCGACATTCCGCGTGAAGAGACATTTGCCTGCTGCCGTGTCCGCCATCCGATCCGCAGCCATCTCATCACATACGTCAGGAAAGACGGCACGATTGCAGCAAGAAAGCTGGAAGCTTTTTCTAATCAGGGAGCATATGCTTCGCACGGGCACGCGATCTGCGCGAAGGGTGCAAATGCTCTTCCTCAGTTTTATCCGTGTCCTAACATGCAGATCGACGCCTACACCGTATATACGAACAGAACGGCCGGAGGCGCAATGCGCGGATACGGAATTCCGCAGGCCATGTTTGCCGCCGAGAGCCATACGGATGACGTGGCGCGGGCTATCGGCATGGATCCTGTAGCGTTCCGCAGAAAGAATCTTATGCCGAAGGGCTTCGTCGATGGCTTCAGCAAGAACGAACAGTATTACGATACTTACAACCAGTGCCTTGACAAAGCAATGGCTGCCATCGATTATGAAGCAAAATACAGAAAATATCAGAACCAGACCGGTAATATCCGCAGAGGAATCGGCGTTGCCGCATTCTGGTACAATACCGCAGTCTGGCCGATTTCGGTCGAAACCAGTTCCTGCCGTATGCTCATGAATCAGGACGGTTCGATCCAGATGCAGCTTGCAGAAACAGAAATCGGCCAGGGTGCCGATACGGCATTCGCGCAGATGGCTGCCGATACGATCGGGCTTCCGCTCGACAAAATCCATGTCATTTCCTGTCAGGATACGGACGTTTCACCGTTCGGAACCGGTGCCTATGCGTCACGTCAGACATATTCCGGCGGTTTTGCCGTACGTCAGACATCGCTCCTGCTCAAAGAGAAGATCCTGAGATGCGCACATGAATTCGTCCGGATGCCTGTGTTCAATCTTGATATCGTTGATGGACAGGTAATACGGACTACCGACAAACGTCCGCTGATTTCTGTCGCCGATGTAGCGATACGTACCCTTTACAGCACAGAGCACAGTGAACATATAACCGCAGAAAGCACGTACCAGATCAAGTCAAACGCATATTCATTCGGCTGCTGCATCGCAGAGGTGGAAGTTGATATCGAAGCGTGCAAGGCCAAAGTGATCAATATCATCAATGCCCATGATGCGGGACAGATCATCAATCCTGCGCTTGCCACGGCACAGGTCCACGGCGGCGTCAGCATGGGGATCGGATTCGGCCTTTCGGAAATTCTTCTTTATGATGAGAAGACAGGGCGTCCTCTTAACAACAATTTCCTTGATTACAAGATCGCAACCGCGATGGATCATCCGCATCACATGGGTGCTGAATTCATCGAGAACTACGAACCTACAAGTGCATACGGAACGAAAGCGCTCGGCGAGCCGCCGACGTGTCCTGTAGCTCCGGCGATACGAAATGCCGTCCTTCAGGCGACCGGTGTTGCCTTTAATGACCTGCCGCTTCGTCCGCACAATTTATTTGAAGGTTTCCGCAAAAACGGACTGATCTAAGGAGGACACTGACATGTATGATATCAAAGCACTTTATGAAGCAACGAGCGTACCGGATGCCATCCAGCTTCTTCTCGATCATCCGGACGCCATCATAATCGCCGGGGGAAGCGATGTTCTGATCAAAATGCGCGAAGGCAAACTCGCCGGCTCGACACTGGTCAGCATTTACGGAATCGACGGGATGCGCGGCATTCATATGGAGGACGACGGGACGATCTGTATCGGATCCCTTACAAGCTTTTCCCACATTACGAAAGATCCGGTCATCCAGAAATATTTTCATGTTCTCGGCGAAGCTGTCGATATGGTCGGCGGGCCTCAGATCCGAAATATCGGAACGATCGGCGGGAATACGTGCAATGGCGTTACTTCGGCAGATTCTGCCTCCACCCTTTTCGCGTGGGACGCAGTCATTGAGCTGACCGGACCGGACGGCGTACGCAGGCTCCCGATCCAGGATTTCTATATCAGTGCCGGCAAAGTTGATCTGAAGCCCGGTGAAATCCAGACTTCCATTCGTATTCCAAAAGCTTCCTGGGAAGGATACGAAGGCAATTACATCAAATACGCAATGCGCAATGCAATGGATATTGCAACGACGGGATGCTCCGTCAATGTAAAGCTGTCCGATGATAAATCCACGATCGACGACGTCCGGATCGCATTCGGCGTTGCCGGACCGATCCCTATGCGTTCTCCGTCCGCCGAAGCTGCCGCGAAGGGCAGGAACGTTTCATCCGAAACTGTAGAAGCCTTCAGCCAGGCTGTTCTGGAAGATGTCAAGCCCCGTACAAGCTGGCGTGCCACGAAGGAATTCCGTGAGCATATAGCCGTTGTTCTTGCAAGACGTGCCCTGACGGAATCGATCCGCTTGTCAGGAGGTGAACTGTAATGCAGGAGAAACAATACAAATGTGTACATTGCCGAATAAACGGAAAAGAAGTAGAAACCGTTGTAGACGTACGTGCTTCCCTTACCGATATGCTGCGGAATGATTACAGGCTGACAAGCGTCAAGAAAGGCTGTGAAGTCGGTGAATGCGGTGCCTGCAATGTTTTGATCAACGGAGAATGCTTCAATTCCTGTATCTATCTGGCCGTTTGGGCAGAAGGAAAAGATATTCTGACACTGGAGGGACTTCTCGGCCCGAACGGAGAGCTGTCTGATATTCAGCAGGCTTTCGTCGACGAGACCGCTGTCCAGTGTGGTTTCTGCACACCAGGTTTTATCATGACTGCATATGAAATACTGGAATCCGGAAAAGAATATACGGAAGATGAGCTTCGCAAGCTTCTCTCCGGTCATATCTGCAGATGCACAGGATATGAGAATATTCTGAAAGCCGTTAAGAAAACGATGCTGAAGCGGCTCGGCAAAGAAGAATAATTCAGACTTTAAAATCGCCGGGAGTGTCAATATCTGATGTTTCCAGCGGATCGGCAGAATAATAAAGAACATCATCCGGATACCGGCGGAATAACTGTTTTCCGCCGGTATCTCCTTTCAGCGAAAGAAGTTCCTCCTTGTAACGTTCCGAAAATACAACCGGATTTCCCGGTTTTTCTCCCGCTTTTACACAGGCAATTCCTTTGCCGCTCTCCGCAAACGCGTCAAACAGTCCTTCGATCGTTTCCGCGCGCAGATTCGGCTGATCCGCTACAAAGAAAGCATAGGATATCTCGTCATCGCAGTTCCCGCTCTTCTGTGCGGCTGATAATTCCAGGCCCAGCTTTAAAGAGGAGGCAATGCCTTCCTCACTGTGATCATTGATTACATACGGTATTTCCCGCCGGGATGCTTCTGCGGCGATTTCACGATACCGTGTAACAATAATTATGCTTTTTACATCTTTTCGTTTCTTTTTAATATTTATCAATTTCTCAAATGTATACTGATACAATGGCTTTCCGTTCAGACAGTACAGCAGTTTATTGGAACCAAACCTTGTACTCAGCCCAGCCGCAAGAATAATCAAATGAAAAATCACATTATTCCTCCCGTTTTAAATCCTGAGGTTCCAGAAGTGCACGGATCTTTCCTCCGCAGATCATGCCGAGCACGGCTCCCTTTGCATTTGACAGATCATAGTTCTCAAGACGCACTTCCTTCTCTCCCCGTTCCATCATTTCCCTGGCCGTACAGATAGCCGCGTATTCCAGCGAACCGCCTCCTATTGTTCCGCGTATCGTTCCTGACGGAAGCACGATCATCTTCGTTCCGACACCGCGCGGCGACGATCCCTCCTTGTTTATAATGGTAACTACAACGCCCGCTTCTGCCGTTGGCGTTTCGATTTCTTTCCAGATATCAGGATCCATGACACTGTAAAATCTGGCATACCGCGACTGAACGATCTCAGCCATGATGCTTACCGCGATCTCCATCGGTGTCTGTCCTCCGATCGGAAGTCCGATCGGTGCATGAAGCTCCGCGATTTGTTCATCCGTATACCCGGCCTCTTTAAAATGTTTCTTCGTCGCAGCGATCTTTCCGCGGCTTCCGATCATACCCTTGTAAACACATGTCCGTTTCAGAATTTCCAGTGCACAGACCTCGTCGCCAAGATGTCCCCTTGTCGCGATCACATAATAACTGTTCTGTGTGTCCGGGATCTTGTCCCAGATATCCTTGAAATCTGCGCATATTAAAGCGTCAGCCGTCGGAAAGCGCTTCGGATCCGCGAACTCCGGCCGGTCATCGACAACCGTAACATGAAAATCAAGTTCCTTTCCTAGCTTTGCGGTACACATGCCGACATGACCGCCGCCAAGGATCACAAGTCTCGGCTTATCCATAAAAATCTCTACAATGATCTCCGTTCCGTCTGCCGAAATCACAGACGTCTCCTTTGTTTCTGCAATTTCAGCAAAAAAAGGCTCCCAGCAATCCGGTGAATCATTTCCGGCAAAAACAGAAGTTCTGCGGACGTGCTGCTCATCTCCGCGTTCAAAAAGCAGCTTGTTTCCGACTAACCTGCCGTTTAAAATCGTGGCACTGCAGATCGATTCTTTCTGATCCAGCAGGCTGATCAGTCTGCTGTATATTTTACAATCCATCGATAACACCCTCCTTCTTTTCATAAGTCGTTACGAGATAACCATCCGCGTGTTTCATACCGCTGTTATTCTCAAGTTCCTCCAGCAGCCTGCAGATTGCAGCCGCATGCTTTCTTCTTGTTTCATCGTCCGCTTTATTTAAAATGTAATAAAACTCAGCATTCCGGTATGTTTCTGAAAGTGGTACCCGGTATCCGTAGAACAGCGTCCGCGCCACCGTATCCTCCGCAACCGGTTTGATGCCGTCGATTCCAGGCAGACGAAGCATTTCTTCTTTTCTGCACGTGCAGTCGTCAAGACTCTGCCCTATCGCGTCAAGGCCGGTGCAGACAATGATGATCCGGGTCTCTTCCGGTATAACGGGTTCATATCCGCGCGGTGCCTTGATCGGAAGACGTCTTGCGCCGTCCGCTTCGGCGAGCATCAGATCGCAGTCATCCAGAAGGCCGGAAAGCAAATCATCCGGCAGACTCTCGATTCTTGAAGGCGAGCCTTCTTTTCCGGCTATCACGTACGGTAGTTTCCGCAGTGCTTCCCGGATTCCTTCGCGCTCTTCATCAACGGAACCGCCCTGCCAGATGTAACCGTTCTGCACCGGATGCTGCATATGTGTCGTCGTTGTCACGATCACTTTATCGCCGCGGGCAGATGCTTCTCCCGCCATTTCCAGGATCGTGCTCGTCTTGCCTCCGGCTCCGGCAGCGCTGATCAGACAGCCTGGATAAAAGCGCTCCGGACGGATGGCTGCCGTGAGGGAAACACATTCGGCAAGCTCCTGTTTTGCTGTATTCCATACGGAAATTTTCACATGTATACCTCTTTTCAATAGATTCGAACCGTGTCACGTTTGACAAGGTGACGGATTGCTCCGCCGCTTAAGCGGCTCCCGTGGGTCCTGAAAACACGAGGAATCCGCTGATTTGCTTCGCAAATCGCGTCGACCCGTGTCACGTTTGACAAGGTGACGGATTGCTCCGCCGCTTAAGCGGCTCCCGTGGGTCCTGAAAACACGAGGAATCCGCTGATTTGCTTCGCAAATCGCGTCGACCCGTGTCACGTTTGACAAGGTGACGGATTGCTCCGCCGCTTAAGCGGCTCCCGCAATCCTGAAAACACGAGGAATCCGCTGATTTGCTTCGCAAATCGCGTCGACCCGTGTCACGTTTGACAAGGTGACGGATTGCTCCGCCGCTTAAGCGGCTCCCGCAATCCTGAAAACACGAGGAATCCGCTGATTTGCTTCGCAAATCGCTGCTTCCTCGTGTTTTCCTGTGGTCAAGGTCCTGGCGTTTTTTCCCGCAAGCGGGAAAAAGCGCCAGGACCTTGACCACTCACCTTGTCATATGACATAATTATCGTTGGCGTCTTGCCAGGCGGCGAGGTCGGCCAGGGTGTAGCGGTCGATGACGCCGCGGATTGCTTCGTCTAGTTTCTTCCACAGCGGAAGGGTCGCACACTGTCCCTGACGGGGACATTCGTTCGGTGTGTTTTCCAGGCAGGCCACGGGTGCCATATCGCCTTCTGTCAGCCGGAGGATCATGCCGACCGTATATTTGTCAGGCGTCATAGTAAGACGGTACCCGCCGCGGGAACCTCTGATGCTTGTCAGATAATTCGCACGCACAAGGGTCGCAACGATATGTTCCAGATATTTGACCGATATCTCTTCTCTTTCCGCGATGTCTTTGACGCGGACCGGCTCTTCCTGATCATGCTCTGCGATGTCCAGCATCAGCCGCAGCGCATATCTTCCCTTCGTCGAAACTTTCAAAGAATGACTTCCTCCCTGCCCCGTCTTCATTCCTACGGGGTTAATATGATATACACATCATATCGTCTGGGAATGCTTTTGTCAAGATAAGGGAAAAGGCCGCGTTCTGCATCTGCGCGGCCTTTTTATGCCTGTTACTTCACAATTCTGACGATTCTTTATGCATTTGGATACGGCAGTTTTATCTTAAAGGAGGAGCCTTTCCCGACTTCCGAAGCAACCTCTATGTTTCCGCCGTACATTTCCACAATATGCTTGACGATCGAAAGCCCAAGACCTGTGCCGCCCTGTTTGCGGGACCGGCCTTTGTCAACACGGTAAAAACGTTCAAAAATTCGATCCAGGCTTTCTTTGGGCATTCCGATCCCTGTATCTTCAACCTTCAGTATAAGATTCTTTCCTGTTCCGCGGGCAGTAACCGTAATCGTTCCTTCTTCCGTGTATTTCACCGCATTATCGACCAGATTGATCACTAGCTCTTTCAAGCGTGCTTCGCTGCCGGGATATGGCTTTATATACGGTTCCGATTCGAAAATCATTTCCGTTTTCTTGTTCATCTTCGGACGAAGCAGCTCGACAGCCTCTGTCATGATTTTATTGACGTCACACAGTTCTCTCTTTACATCCTGCCGGTTTTCAATTTCGGAAAGGAGAAGAATATCCTGTATCAGATTATAAAGGCGCTCTGATTCGATGTCGATAATATCCAGAAAGCGACGGGCTACTTTTTCATCCTTGATCGCTCCGCCTTTCAGGGTTTCCACAAAGCCTCGGATACTCGTAAGCGGCGTCTTAAGCTCATGTGTTACGTTTGCCACAAATTCACTGCGCATGTTTTCAAGTTTCTTGATCTCCGTAATATCATCGATAACGAGAAGAACACTTGTCATTGCATGCTCCCGACCATCTTCATGGATATTGAGCGGTGTTCCTGTAATGCGCATAAAACGCGATTCGGCCGGGTAAACCTTTCCTTCTTTCATCACAGCCGTCCCGCCTGTGCGTACCTCATCGATCACGTCATAGACAGGCACGCTGCGGATCTCCGCGTAAAAATCCTTGTTCTCAAGCACCTTGTCCTTATCAATATTCATATTTGCCCGAAAAGCATCGTTCAGGAAAAGGATATGGTTCATCGAATCGATGGCAACAACCCCGCCTGTCATACTCTTCAGCATCGTTTCAAGTTCTTCGTTTCTGTCCTTCAGATCGTCGATACTTTTCTTAAGTGTAAGGGACATTTTCGTAAAAGATTCCGCAAGACGGCCGATCTGATCTTTCTGATGCGTATAGATCTTGCCGCCGTAATTTCCGTTGGCAATTTCCTCCGCCATGCCTGTCACATCTTCGATCGGTTCTGTAAGCTGACGGCTTAGCAGATACGCGATCGCAAGTGCCGCCGCGATCGCAATGATGATTGTCGCAGCGATGGAGCGAATCATGGAATTCCCAAGTTTTTCCAGATTTGACAGTGGAAGGGAAAGGCGCATAACCATAGCGGTACCGTCTGAATATGTCGGCACCGCCACATAGAAATACTGCATTTTCATAGTTTTCGAATATCTTTTGATCGTTCCCACACTGCCATTCATGGCTGTCTGGACTTCCTCGCGGCTGCTGTGATTGTCCAGTTCTTCCGTAACGGCAGAATCGGCTGTCACGTTGCCGCTCATATCGATCAGCGTAAGGCGGACATTATATTCGCTCCCGTACGACGTCACAAAATCCTTGTCCGAATAAGAGGTCGTCGTATACATCTCAGCCAGAAGCTTTGCTTCATTCGTATACCGCTCCTCCGTCTGCTGCTCGCTGCTCTTGTACGTCCGTACAAGCGACGTAAGTCCAAGTATCGATACTGTAATGCCAATGATGATAAGATACGTCAGAAAAAGTTTTCTCTTCATTCATTTTCTCCGTTAAAAAAGCGGATCACACACATTTGTAGCCGACACCGCGCACCGTCTTAATGTATTCCGGATCATTGTCATCCTTCTCGATCTTGCGGCGCAGGTTCCGCACATGAACATCTACCGTCCGTGTTTCACCGGCGTAATCATAATCCCAGATCCGTTCCAGCAATGTCTCGCGCGTCAGCACCCGGCCGCGGTTGCTTGCGAGAAACCAGAGAAGATCGAATTCCTTTCGTGACAATTCGACATCCTTTCCGCTGACCGTCACTTCATGCGTCGCTTTATTGATGGCAAGATCCCGTATTGTAATGATCTCCTGGTCGCCCGGATTGCTCATGCTTCCGCCTGAACGGCGCAGGATCGCCTTGACACGTGCTTCCAGCTCATGTATGCCGAACGGCTTCCCGAGATAATCATCCGCGCCCATTTCCAGGCCGATCACTTTGCTGACTTCGTCCGTCTTTGCCGTAAGGACAAGGACCGGTATGTTTCTTTTCCCGCCTCCCATACGGATCTGCTTCAGGACCTCGATTCCGTCGATGCCCGGAAGCATAAGATCCAGTATGACAAGATCGACTTCCGACCTGCCAAGCGTCTCCAGTGCGTCTTCTCCCGACTGCGATGTAAGGACGCGGTATCCTGCCTTTTCCAGATTATAGGAGATCAAATCAAGAATATGCTCTTCATCGTCTACTGCCAGAATTGTAATTTCTTCCATGCTGCTTCTTTCTCTCAAATTGCCAGTTCTCCGGTTACGATAAAATGGACCCACTGCGCAATATTCGTGCAATGATCCGCTACTCTTTCCAAATGGTTGATGATCATGATGTAGTCCGTGTACGGACGGATCTTGTCCGGATTATGCTTCATCGCGATAAAAAGCTCCTCCTCGATATCCTGCGAATACCGGTCGACTGTATCGTCTTCTTTCAGGACCATGTCTGCCTTGGCTGTATCTTCCCGGACATACGACTCGATCACGAGACTGACCATTTCCGTGACATCGCTTACCATTTCCCGTATATGCTCGGGAAGCGGCAGATTTTCACCTGAAATGCGGATAATAAACTCCGATATGTCGCTGCAGTGATCCGCCATCCGTTCAATATCCGATATGATCCTCATAACAGACGCGACCTGCCGGAGATCTGTCGCCACCGGCTGCTGCTTCGCGATCAGATTGATGCACTCATCCTCGATCAGGCGCTCCATTTCATCGATACGGTCATCTTCCAGGATGATCTTCTCAGCCTTCGCCGCGTCAAGATTTTCCAGGGCTGCGATCACTTCGCCGAGAGAATCCTCCAGAAGACTCCCCATTTTAATTACATCACTTTTAAGCTTTGCAAGCTCTTCCAAATAAACTTGTCTGGTGGGCATTCTGCTCCTCCTCTATACTATCGTTTTTCACCATAAAAAGCAATTTTTTCCGGCATCATCCAAATCTTCCTGTAATATATTCTTCTGTCTTTTTATTCTTCGGATTATTGAATATTTCTTTCGTCCTGCCGTACTCGACCACTTCACCGAGCAGGAAAAATGCAGTCCTGTCTGAAATACGGCTTGCCTGCTGCATATTATGCGTTACGATGAGAATCGAGTATTTCTTTTTCAGTTCGATAGCCAGATCTTCGATTTTAAGTGTGGAAATCGGGTCGAGCGCCGACGTCGGTTCATCCATCAGTATCACATCCGGCTCGACCGCCAGTGCACGCGCAATGCAGATTCTCTGCTGCTGCCCGCCCGAAACACCGAGTGCGCTCTTTTTCAGACGATCCTTGACCTCATCCCAGATCGCCGCCTTGCGAAGACTTTCCTCTACGATCGCGTCCAGCTTCGACCGCTTCTTGATTCCGTGGATCCGCGGGCCATACGCAATATTATCGTAAATACTCATCGGAAACGGATTCGGCTGCTGAAATACCATGCCCACACGCTGTCTTAAGCTGATGACGTCGATATCATGAAAAATATCCCTGCCGTCAAGCAAAACGGTGCCCTCTGCACGGGCACCGTCCACAAGATCATTCATGCGATTCAGTGTTTTTAAAAACGTTGATTTGCCGCATCCGGACGGTCCGATGAACGCAGTGATCTCACCGGAAGGAATATCCATATCTACTTTCTTCAGTGCCTGAAAATCTCCGTAGAAAAGATCGAGATCTTTGATTCGGAATTTTGGCTCTGCTGCCGGACCTGGCATTTCTGATTTCTCCATGCTCCTGCTCCTTTATCCTGTTGATTTAACAAGGATACTGTAACAGAAGAATGTTAGCGCATTATTTTTCTAATGTTAAATCTATGTAAAAAACTTTACTTTGTTAAGTCGATCGTTCCTGGCAGGTATTTGTAAATATAATTATCGGAGCCTTTCAGCTTCACTGCAGCGAGATATCCCTCCTGCGTCATGCTGTACGTACTGCGGAGCCTTGGCAGAAGCTCCGCGATTCTCGCTTCGTCCGTCACAGGCTTCTTCGCCCCGAAATCCACCTGTACGATAAAGTCGTCAAGCGATGTACCGCGGTATCCGATAAAGAAATTCGAAAGCGGTTTTTTCCGTCCGTTGATGCCTCCGTACGGTTCATATTTCTGCAGTGTAATACTCTCGATCTCTCCCGTAAAGGCAAGACATTCCGACAATCCGTTATTTTCAAGAAACGTAAACGTATTCGTAAAATCCTCCGTGATGTATACGGAAGCATTGCCGAGATGATACGAATAGCTCTTGATATCCGATTCTCCGGCCGAGGTAAAGAAAAGGACTCCCAACGCTTCGTTCTGCGGAAAATACCGGTCAGATGCAGACTGCTGCGAAATATCTTCTGCAAGCGCCGACAGGAGGCCGCTTCGCGCATCGGCAGAAAGACTGAGGCGGTACGGCTTGTCATACCAGACATTCGACAGATAGACATCTCCGGATGCAAATGCTTTGGATGCCCAGTTCACAGGGCTTGAATCTGCCAGAGTTCCCGTCACTACGGAACGAATGCCGTCCTGTACCGTAACGCTGTCGTCCAGCGACAGCATCTGCTCCAGGATTGCGAGCGAGGAACGGTCATAATACCATACCCTGCGGCTGCCGTCATCCATGGAATACGTAATCTGAATATCGTACGGAACGACTGTGCCCGAAAAATCATTCTCGTCCGCTGCTTTTTTCTGCATCCCCATATCGGAGAGTTCCGAGTGGATCGAACGAATTTTGCTGATATCGTCTTTCCGGTCGTAAGAATAATCACTCACCATATAATAGGATGTCCCGGAACTGCTGCCGGAAGTCTCCTGGCTTATATAGCACGGGTCTCCTGCATATGACATGGAAACAGAAGCGATTTCAGACGTTTCCGGAATATCGGATTCCCGCATGTTTCCTGCCGCGCAGATACCGGCAAAAACGAGGACCGCAGCAGCAACCTGTACGGCGGCAAAGACTGTGCGGCGAAGGAGATTTCCCTCCGTATGAAGAAATAATGCCTGCCAGATCAGGTAAAGCAGCGCCGCAGCCAGAAGCGCCATAACGAAGGCAAAGCGGCGGCTTCCCGAATCAAACAGGACGTAAACGACAGAAAAAGCACAGAAAATCGTAACCGTCACTATGATTTGCGTCATGACACGGCACTGACCTGACATACCGGCCTGTTCTGCCTTTCTTCTTTGAAGGAGAAAAAGCGCAGCGGCTATAAGAACGGCAAGGATCACCGCCCATAAAACCAGTTTCCGTACAGAAAAATCAGCCGGTCCCCGTGTCGTGAACCCGCGGTAATACATGGAGTATTCGCCTGTATCGTCAAGAAAAAACAGAAGCGGATCCGCAAAAGACGTGATGTCTGTCAGGTTTCCGCAGACTCCCTTTGTACCGGAATAGAAAACGACACCGTATGCGTTTCCCCATACGGTATGGATCATAATTTTATTTACACAGTACAGAATCCCGGCCGGCCCTGCAAGAAACAGAATATCAAACAGCAACGCTTCCGAAAGGACACCCGAAAGCATGCAGGCAATTGCAGTAATCGTATAGGATATGAGACCGCCCAGAAAAAGTCCGGCCGCAACGTACAAAAAACACTTTGTCATGCCCTCATAGCTGCCAAGCGCCGAACGATTCAGAATATACGAAATCAGCATCGGAACGGCTGATGCACACGCTGTTCCGATGACACCTGTCAGATATCTGGCAGCAAAGAGCCGATTGCGCGTCGTTCCGACCGAAAAATAAAACGTCGTCTGCTTTTTGTCGAGCAGAAAGTAAAAAGCAAAGAAACCCAGGACGGCGCCGTATGCAATGATGCAGAACCATACCGGCTTCACGAAGCTTTGGTTAATAAACCGGAACATCATCTGGTCGTGTGTCGTGTCAATATTAAAAATCGAGTTGTCCGGTATCCCAGCCGTGGCAAACGGAATCAATACCAGAAAGATGCACATTCCCGCTATGACAAGCCCGAGGCTGCGGCGAAGGGTACAGACAAAATCATGCCGGAATATCCGGTATCCGGAAGATGTCTTCCCAGTCATCAGCTTTTTCCTCCTTCTCTCTAAGGAAGTATTCTTCCAGACTTTGTCCGCCTTCGCGGATCTCTTTTACATCTTTGTCGCAGATCAGTCTGCCGTCCTTGATCATGCCGAACCGGTCGACACATTCTTCCAGCTCCTGCAGATTATGCGAGGTCAGTATCACGCATGCTTTTCTGTCCCGCACATAAAGGCGCACCATCCTGCGCATCATTCTTCGGACACCAAGGTCGAGCCCGTCGAACGCTTCATCCAGAAAAAGGTATTCCGGTCCTGCCGAAAATGCCGTAATAATTCCGGCCTGGCGCTGCATGCCTTTGGAAAAGCCGCTGATCTTCTGGCTGCGGTCCAGTCCGAAGATATCCGTCAGCCGCTCAAAAACACGTTCGTCCCACTTTTCATAGTAGCCGCGCAGGAACCTGTTCATATCGCGAAGCGTTGCCTGCGGCAGAAAGTAAAGTTCCTCCGTCATCATAAACATTTTCCGTTTCTGCTCTTCTTTTTCATAGACTGGCTTTCCGTCGATCAGAATCTGACCGCCATCCGGGCGATAGATGCCGTTGATGATTTTGAGCAGCGTCGTCTTCCCGGCCCCGTTATACCCGATCAGTCCGTATATCATCTGGCCAGGTATCGTTAGGCTGATATCGCTTAAAACATGTTTTCCGCCAAAGCCTTTTGTCACATGCGAAATCTCGATCATTTCTTTTCCGTTTCCTCCGCGGTGCGTCTTTTATGCATAACAACCAGTACTGCCGCAAGGACAGCTGCAAGAACGGCAAGCACGGCAAGCGCTTTCCATATCAGGGAACCTCCCGTTTTTGCCGCGATTTCTCCGTTCGTCATGAAATAATCGGATGCGTGACTGATTTCGATCGTCACATATCCGTTTACGACCTCAAGGTCCGACGATACGAGCTCGGCTTTCTTCGTATCCGGGTTGTAATAATACAGCGTAAGTTTATCACCATTCTGGTAATAATCACTGACACGTAAATTGATCACTGCCTTGCCCGGGAACGTGCCGGAGGCCGCAAAGGATAGATAAAGCGCATCTGCTCCGCCGGCTGCTTCCATCACGGAACCGCCGGCTGTCTTCGAAACCGTAATGTTCATATCCAGATCGTCATCAGAAGTCACATCCGTTCCGCAGAACTCCCAGGAATAAAGGATGTTTCCGCTCGCGTCTTTCTTCTGGAAATCAGCATATTCCTTTTTCCCCATGATCTCTTTAAAAAGATCGCTTCCCATCGGACCGTCTTTGATTTCCTGAAATGTGATCTTACCCTTATCGCTGTTGATGACAGAGGACCCCTGACCTTGCGCGGCCGATGATGCGGCCCCCGCCGATGTCTGGTCCCCGCCGTCTGCCGTTTGTGAAGAAGCAGTGTCATTATTTCCGACCACGATCGTCGCCGTACCCGTACCGCTGCCGTCCGAAGCCTGCACGCCCGTATCATTTGATTCATCTCCGGCGTTTCCGTTCTGCTGTGATGATTCCGCAACATTTACCGTCATAGAGGCGGAGGAAGATGTATACTGCCGAAGTGACGCTGTTACCGTGATCACAGCACTTCCGGGCCCGTTGGCGTGGACCGCGATGTTTCCGCTTCCGTCGTAGCTTGCAGACGCGACAGACGTATCACTGGAGGAAACATCTGCCGTTGTATAGTACGTCGAATACGTCGTCCCGCCGCATGTGCAGTTATTATTGGCGTCGAGACAATTTTTTTCACCGCACGACTGCGGGCATTCCGGCATGCCGCACCCGGGAAGCTGGTCTGAGGAGGACGGTGAAAAGCTGACCGTTACATTCGCCCCGTCTCCTGACGTCAGATCCACTTCGCTTTGTCCGAGGCTGACCGATACGGTGCCTCTGTCAAAGTAAGCGTAGGCAGGTATTGTCTGCATCAGAAAAAGCAGCACGGCCGCGGCCGTCACGAGATATTTCCGCACAACACATTTTTTCTTCATAATTTTCCCTCTCTACTCGTTTAAATGAATATCCATACGGACACAGTCTCCGCCCGTTTCGATCTCGTATCCGCCGTAGTATCCGTCGAGATTTCCAAGGCAGGCGATAAACGGCCCGTTATGATTCTTGACAACACCGATCTCCGAAGAAACACCGAGACTCTCCAGTGTATCGTTCAGCCGGTCATATGCAAGGTACCCGGCTGCCTTGTGGTCGTGTTTCGGAAGAAGCGGGTAGCCGTTCTTCGTGAACGCGATCATCGGAGTGCATCCGTACGCTTTCACCTTTGACCGTGTGAGCGTATAATAGTCAGAAGCATTGTGATCTTCCGTATTCAGATAATCCAGGTCACTGACGGTCGTATACAGCTCGCTGTCCCTGCTGTAAAAGTCGGCCGAGCCGTCCGTGCTGTCGATTCCGGCCTGATTCGTAAGAAGCCACCAGAGATCGATCCCGCGGAAATAATCGAACCAGCCGTCGACACCCATCGAATCTTTACTCTTGTCGTTTCCGATCGTACCGTAATAATTGGCTCTGACAGCTTCCGGGTTTTCTTTTGCCAGCTCTTCGAGCCGGGCCGTCGTAAACGAAACACTTCTCTCACAGTCCGTGCTGTTCCCTCTGTAAATATTTACGGTAAAAGCAATATCGGCACTATCATCATAAGGAGCACGGTCGTGTGTCCCGTACAGAGGATCGTCACATGATTCCGAGGCAGAAAAAATGATCTTTTCAACATTCTGTACCACGCCTGTGCTTCCGTCCGCTTTCTCATATACAACTGCCATCGGCCCGGCCGTCTCTGTCCCGGAAGGTTCCAGCGGATTCCCGTCCCCGGCAAACGCGAGGATGGCCCGTTTCTCATCCGGCTGCTTTTGAAGCTCAGACAGACGCAGTTCGGCAGTTTCTGTCCCGATGCATTTCATATATACTTCTCCGGAGCCGGACGTATCGATGCCGCACATATCGATAAGCTTTACAAAATCAAGTCCGCTGAAAATAACATTGCTTCCGCCGAGTGAAAACGTTTCGGAAACAGCCAGCTTTTCATTGTTCAGCGACTGTGTCTCAAAACAGAGCTGCACCAGCTCTTCAAGCTCCGTAACCGCATAATTCTGCTCTTCGCCAAGGCTGTCTCCTGTCATGGTAATCGTTTTATACAGCATTTCCTCGTTCGTACCGGTTTTTTCCCAGCAGACGGTATGGAGTCCGTTCAGAAAATCCTGATCCTCCGCAGTCATTTCACGATCCAGTGTCGGTGTTTTGATGACAGAACCGCCGCCGGCTTCTCCGGAATCACTGTCTCCCGCAGTCGATGCGGATGCAGACGAATCTGTCTCCGGCGATGCGTTCCCGGCTGATGAAGCATGACTCTTATACATTGTGACAGCGATAAAAATCAAGTCTGCTGCAATCGCGGCCACACATAGAATCAATATCACCTTCAATATCCTGCCCCTGCTGTCTTTTTTCATGACTGTCTGTCCCTGTCCTTTTCTGACGCATCAATTTTTATTTAAAATCCGTATATGTATAGATTTGCAGATCAAGCTTCGTGCCGTCGCTTTCATCGAGCTTGCTGCCGTAAATCCGGGTCCCGTCCTGATGAAATACGTATGCGCTGCCGTAATGATCATTCAATGATTCTACGATAGCCCCGGCGATCATCGTCGTATCGCTTGTCAGGAAATCGTGACCGTGCACGGCGATCGCGCCGTCAAGCTCATCCAGCTGTGCGCACGGCTCACCGGGAACTGTTTCTCCGTTTTCCAGAAGCTTTACCCATGTTATACATCGGATATTCCAAATGCCCTTTACATTCTTTACAAAACCGTTCCCGTTCGTTTCCTGTGTATCTTCCAGTGTAACGCCGGAGGGAATGACTGCGTCGACGGAAAACGTCTTAGCATAATAACGGCCTGTGCTCTCTGTAATTCCGCTGTAGCCTTTGCCTTCCTTCTCTTCCGCTATGGAAAGAAGACCCTTCGTAACCGCAGCAACAGGAATTTCCAGAGTTATCGTGTCATCGTCTGTCTTCGATGCCGTTATGTCAGTCATACGTGTTCCGGAAATCGTGACCTTCATATTACTGAGGATCTTTTTGCCGGCCGCGATTTCGCGGTCGAACCGAAGTGTAACCTCAACAAACTGACTCGATTCCGAGCCATTATTGTATGTTTTTAAAAAAACATTTTCCAGACATGGTGATTTTTCATCGCTGATTTTGGCAGCGCCGCACCCGGACGTCCCCATTAATGTAACAATCATGATAAAAATGAGAAAAAAAGCCAGTTTTTTATTGTTCATACCATCCTCCAAAATACAGCTTCTATCGTATACTATCCACAGATCAAAGTCAATTTTTTGTTCACAGAATGTTTTAAATGTTTGCGTGACAACATACAAACGTCTCCGACTGTGCTATAATTCGATCGACGTTCAAAGTAGCTGAAAGCATTCCTGCTGTAAAAAGGCTATTTTGATATCCATATTATGAAAGAGGAGGTTTAAAGCATGAAACACAACAAACGGTCTGCGAAATTGTTCAGCTGGATACTGGCTGCTGCCATGATTTTCAGCCTGACATCCGGAATCGGCATCAGCTCTTCCGTTTATGCCGCAGACACCAGTGACAATGCCGTACAGGCAGACTCCGCGCAGGCAGACACCGCGCAGGCAGACACTGTACAGACAGACACTGTGCAGACAGACACCGCTCAGGCATCCGAGGATCAGGCTGTCGTTCCGGAGAGCGCAGCCACGGCTTCCTGGCAGTCGTACAAGCTGTCAGCCTACAACAACACAGATACAACATACAGTGAGCCTGAACAGCATGTTGTTCTGACGCTTACGTATGCGCAGCCGGTTACGATCACCGACGAAAAAGCACTGAATAACTCCATCTTCGGTACCGATCCGACACTTACGCTTACCATTGCCGGATCCAGCATTACCGACAGCGATTACTATCGTCCCTGCACTTACGGTGCAAGCGGCAATGATCTTCTGATCGATATCGGCAACGTAGTCGACACGGCCAATAACAACGCTCTCGCTTTTACGGCCATCTATAACGGTTCCTTTACCGCTTCCGGGTCGATAAGCGGCATTTCCGTAGGCGGTGCTGCGGTTTCATCCGATGTGAACATCGCGGAAACCAGAATCCCGGTCGGTGTAGCGTTTTCAAAGGTCAGCGGCTGGGATACAAATACGGTAACAATGCAGGTTTCACACGCGGCTAATGTTCGCGCCATGTATCATTTCGCCGTTTATAAAGTAATCGACGATACAGCATCACCGGCATCCGTTATTCCTGTAACGGCAGGCACCGGTCAGATGAATGCTTACACGATGACAAGCCATGCCCACATGTTTTACAAAATGACAACTGCCGATCTCGCGAAAAACATCGTCAGTGTCATGAACAGCAATCTGCCGACAGGCTTTTCCGCATCTCTCGACGGAAGCAATTTCACCGTAACCTCCGCGGATTCAACAGATAAGCTGCGTGTTTACATGTACGATGACAATTTTATTCAGTCAAATGACTGCCAGCTTCAGATTTCTGACCCTGGTATTTCCTTTGCTGCGGATGATGACGGAACCGTATCCGATTCCTTAAGCGGGACAGGTTCTGTTTATTTCAAGCTGAATGTCACAAATCCGGACGAACTTGCAGCATGGGCTGCTAATGCCAAGCTGACAGTCGACGGCATTTCCTACACCGTCGTCATGAAAGAGCCGTCCAGTTATACCTATACATCCAGCAGCGGCAAAAAAACTTATTACGCCTATATTGAAAAGTACGTCGGACGCAGAGGCACGACTTATTATCTGAACCTCGCGACAGAACCGCTTGACTGCTCCGCCGGCCAGGCCACGAAACATACGATCGTCATCAATGATGCGATCGGTTCTTCGATCACACAGGAAGTCACCCTTTATAAATATGCGGCGAATTCCTTCCGTGTCCGCTATATCGACGAAAACGGCAACATTGCCATTTCCAAAATGTATACAATGGATCAGCTCAAGAGTAAGTTTACTGCCGTTACACAGGACTACAGCACCGTCTGCACGATGGCAGGCGTCCGCACATTCCAGGCAGAAGGTGTGCTTTTAAATGATCTGCTGAAGGACTGCGGCATAACGATCGACGACAACATGACGATCCAGCTTCGGACAAATGATTCCACGACGCAGGGGATCAACGATCCCGGCGACCGCGTAGGTGAGATCACCGAAGGATATTACAGTCCGTCCAGCTTCGATGATGACGGTTCCTTAAGTCAGGGAAGCGGACAGTTCGATTCCACCGATCTGTTTGCGGCAAGATATTATTATCCTTCCGTCTATGATGACACAACGACATTTTCTGATCTCGGCGATTCTACGATCTACAGCTCCCTTAAATCGATCAGCGGACAGCTGATCCGCAACTGGGGCACATATGCGGATACGTCTTCGAAGCTGCGCAAGATACTGCCGACAACCGCAGATAAAACGCTCGTGACTCCGCTTATCGCATGGCAGTATTCGGAATCGATATTCGGTTCCGACGGCAAAGCGATCAGTACGACGTATGACAGCACCTTGTCAAACGAAAAATCATTCCGCTTCCTCTTTGGTATAAAAGAAGAGAATGGGGAAGTCGCACTTCAGACAACAACATGGTCCGCAACATACGAAGCGTTCGGCATTGATATTATCGAAAACAGTGCAGCCGTGAATACCGCAAAGGATAAGATCAGCGTAATCACGGATCCTGTAACGCTTGACAGCAAAGATGTGATCGATGCAGCCCGTACGGCGTTCGACGCTGTACCGAAAGCGGATCAGAACAAAGTAAGCAATTACAATACCCTTTGGAACGCGGAAGCTGCGTACGGTGTTCTTAATACGACAGACCTGATCAGTAAAATCGGCACTCCGGTCACAAAAGACAGCGGGGATGCGATAGCTGCCGCAAGGGCCGCGTATGACGCGCTTTCCGATGACAGCAAGAAAGAAGTCACAAATTATGATACCCTTACCGCGGCGGAAACAGCATATGCCGCAACACGCGTTTCCAACATTTTTACGGATGTAAACAGCAGTGACTGGTTCAACAGCGGTGTACAGTTCGTATACGACAATGGTATCATGACAGGCAAAAATGCGGCTACCTTCGCTCCGAACGCAGTCATGACACGCGCGGAATTCGTTACCATTCTCTACCGAATGGCCGGATCACCAAGCGTGACATATACGGATAAATTCAAAGACGTGCCTGAAAAAGCCTTCTATACGAATTCTGTTCTCTGGGCGAGCCAGAAAGAAGTCGGAATCGCGAACGGCTACGGCAACGGCAATTTCGGGCCGAGCGATACGATCACCCGCGAACAGCTGACACTTATGCTTTACCGGTATGCAAAGCTGAAGGGTCTTGATACATCCGCAGCAAATGATCTTTCCTCATTCCCTGACAAGAGCAGCGTAAGCGGTTTTGCTGTCGATTCCATGAAGTGGGCGGTCGGCGCAGGTCTTATCAGCGGAGACGGCGGAAAACTGAAACCGCAGGGAACGGCTACACGCGGTCAGGCTGCAACGATCATTTATCGTCTTTTAAAGAAATAAGCACTTTCTGTGATATAATAAGTGCAGATAAAGATGCCGGCCGGATTCAGCGGCCGGTATCTTCAACCAGGAGGTGCATGATGACAGAAAAAGCAATCGCAATCTACAGAAAGATCCAGTCGAAATTTACAGATATCATTAACGAGAACCAGCTTGACCTTTCAAGCATCACGATCCACAGCCGCGGCCTTTCCGCGGAGGAGGCGATCGGACAGACGGAACGAAAGGACTATCCGATCCTGACCGGATCGGAAACCATGCTTCAGGCTGAATACAAGGGAGCCTGCGGACAGGCCTTTACAGACGCTCCTTCCGATTACAGCGGCTCATTAAAGAATATCCTTGATATGGATATCATCCACGATCCGCATGCGCGCGGCGTCTATATAGCGTCCCTCAACGCTGTTCTGAGGTACCTTGGTCTGATCGAAGGCACGGTCCACTGCCGGAACGCTGAGCCGCCGGAATGCGCGAAGGAATACACCGCGTGGCTTTCCGAAAGGTACCCTGCCGGCACACGCATTGCTCTGATCGGTTACCAGCCTTCGCTTTTTGAAGCGATTTCAAAAGAAAATCATTTTGTTCTTAAGGTTTTAGATCTGAATCCGGAAAACGTCGGACAGACACGGTTCGGCATCAAGGTCGGACACGGCATTGACGATTACGGCAATACGGTCCTTAAGTGGGCAGATCTCGTCCTTTGCACCGGAAGTGTCTTCTGCAACGGGACAATGGATCGTTACGTCGATATTGATAAAAATGTTCTTTTCTTCGGCATTACGGGAGCCGGCGCATGTTATCTGCTCGGTCTTAACCGTCACTGTCCGAAATCTTCATGATTCCGTATGTAATAAGGAGGTACAGAATGTCACCAAAAAAAATTCCTCACAATATAATAAAACGAGTCATTACACTTTTGCTTTCCATTTCCATGACTGCCGCATTGCTGCCGGCTTTTACGCTTTCGGCATCTGCCGGCATTTCGCCGCAGTCTGTGCGTACACCGGTGGAAACGAGTCTTCTGAGCGTAACCGGTGCGCCGGAGACGGTCAACGTAGCGGAAGGACATACGTACGAAACAACGCTCGGAACTTCACCGAATACGACCGTTACACTGCCGACTGGCTGCGGATACTGTCCATCCATGGCAGGCTGCGGCGACGGCTGTCTCGACAAATGGGGCTACTGTTCCTGTGACACCACGCCTGTATACCGAACCCCGTATCTGCAGCTCGTAAGTGCCGGCGATTCGAATATCGCCGCCGTCACCCTTGATACAGCAACGGGAAAATTAGATATAACCGGTCTTTCCAGCGGAACTACGACAGTCCAGGTACGCACGGCTATGGACGCGCCAAGTCCGACACAGGCTGACACCCAGCCGAACGCATACGGCCGTGTATCCGCCACTGTATCGATCCCGCTTACCGTCGAAGCAAAGACTCCGGACTGGACAAGCTTCTCACTTTCCACAAACCACAGCGGCACTGTTTCCTACGGTTTCGATCAGGCAGCCGGCACGGACGACCAGGTCGTTACGATTGCACTTTCCTATGACCAGGCCTTGAAATTCACGGATCAAAGTGCTGTCAATTCATGTCTCGAAAGCGCTGGCATCTACGTCGCTGACGCGTCAAATCCTTTTAAATCAATCGACACCGGCCTTTCGGACGACGGAAAAACGTTTTATATCTACGGACATTTGACGGCCGCACCGTACGGAAGTGTTCTCACGATTCCAACGATCAGTTCTCTGACCGGACTTGTAAGTGCTGTTACCGGCAAAACGGCAAGCCTTACGACACTTGGCGATCCCGGTCCGATTATCCCCAACGGCATCAAATTCCAGACGGTAAAACAAACCGTGGCAGACGGCACCGCGAATGCCTCCGTAACCACAAAGGTCACCGTTCCGTCCGCATCCACGCGCAGCATGATCCATATCCTGCTTCTTAAAAACGGACTTCCTGCTTATGAAACTGATTCCTATAATTCAAACTGTACCGCGCATGACCACGATTATCTCACAATGACAGCCGCGAAATTCGTCAGTCTTTTATACAGCAAGACAGACAGCGGCACGGAAACAGGATATCTGTACAGCAGCTTCAAGGACGGTTATACCTTCTCAACAGACAACGATACCGTTACCATAACGGCGAAAAGTTCAGCCGCCGGCGACGTGCTTGACCTGCGTCTTATTGCATATCCGATCGACCGTGACACAAAGTCCGATAAAACAGCACTGGAAGCAGAGATTAATACCGCTTCTGCTATCAGTACAGCCTCCTATTCAACAAACAGTGTTAAGACTCTTACCGATCAGATCGCCATTGCAAAAGCAGCCGACAGCAGCAACAATTATACGCAGTCCGAAATCGATTCGGAAACAGCCGCTCTTACGAGTGCAGCTGCCGGTCTCGTATATCCTGCTCCGACTGTCAACGCTTCTTCCGTATCGAAGCTTGTGAAAGCGGGCGGCAATCTTTCCATAAAACTGGACAATGCTTCTGAAACGTGGATTAACAGCATTTCAGGCATAACCGTAGGCACACAGCTTCTTGACAGCTCACAGTACAGCATCTCCCTAAGCGGCACGACAGCTACGCTGACATTGATCCGTACGGATGACAAGCCGATCGTTTCCGGAACAGACAGAACCGAAACAGCCGGACTTACGATCAAAGCCGCCGGCTACGAGGATGTTCAGAAGGATCTCACATTCCTGAATTACAATGCTTCCACACTGCAGATCCGTGTTGTTGACGGTGACGGCAATATCATTCCCGCCAAGACGTATTCCCGCAGTGATCTGGTCTCCATGGAAGAAAGCGGCGACGCCTCCTATCAGACGATCTGCGGCATGGCTGGTCTCAGGACATTTAAGGCAAAGGGCGTGCTGCTCACAAATATCCTTTCCAGTGCCGGTGTTCCGTTTACAGGCGGCATGACGCTGAAGCTGCGCACGAACGACTGCGCATCCTCTGAAAATGACTCCACGTCAGATAACGCATACTATGCAAAAGGTTCTTTTACATACGAAGATCTTCTCGGGCAGAAACGTTATTATTTCCCGAACGTCTATACAGACCCGCTTCGCACGAGTATCCTGAATGCCGGTAAAATGGACGATACGGTCCGGAATCTGATCGGCACGAGCGGCAATGCCGTGGAAGTGACGCCGATGATCGGTCTCGAATACACAGAAACAATTTTCCGGGATACTTCCGGAGCCGCGCCGTCCAGTCTTTACAGTTCTCTTATTTCGAACGAACGCTCATATCGTTTTCTGTTCGGGCTGGCGATGGACCCGAACAACACATCCTCCATTGCCAATGTAACGACTACATGGTCGGCGACATACTGCGCTTTCGGCATCGATATTTCCGCGCCGGACAATCATGACAAAAAAAATACGGAATCATTGATTTCCGCGATCGGAACCGTCACAAAGGACAGCGCTGCAGCCATTAAGAGCGCAAGGGACGCTTATGACGCCCTTCCGTCTTACGAGCAGGCAGTCATTTCAAATTACAGTACGCTTACAGCCGCTGAAAATACACTGGCGGATCTTGGCAAGGTCGAACATATCTTCTCGGACGTACCGGCCGGCACGTGGTACCGCGATGCTGTTCAATACGTATACGACCGGAACATCATGACGGGTATGGGCAAAACAGATTTCGGAACTGCCGTCACACTTCCGCGCGCACAGTTCGTTACGATGCTTTACCGAATGGAAGGTTCCCCGGCCGTCGTTTATACACCGAAATTCCTTGACGTTCCGGACAACACATTCTATTCGCTCGCTGTCATATGGGCAAGCGACAGCTCCCGCAAAATCGTCAGCGGATACAATAAAGATTATTTCGGTCCGTCCGACAGCGTTACACGTGAACAAATTGCCACCATTCTCTACCGTTATGCAAAATACAAAGGATATGATACCGGCAAAACAGCCGATCTGTCAGCTTATCCGGATGCCGGCAATGTAAGCTCCTACGCAAAAGCCGCCATGGAATGGGCTGTCGGCACGGGACTCATCTCCGGTGACAAAGGGTACCTGAATCCTCAGAAAACAGCGATCCGCGCAGAATGTGCCGTGATCCTGATGCGTTTCCTTATGAATTACAGTTCCTGATACACTTAAAAAAAGCCGGTACAAAGCATTGTTTTCATCTTCTGCTTTGTACCGGTTTTTTCATGTCACTGCCTTATAAAAACGGGAATATATTCTTAACTGTTCTGCCTTCTTCTGTTTCCGCTTCGATTACTTTCGCCCGGATCCCATACATTTCCCGAATCAGCTCCGGTGTTATGACAGCATCCGCCATGCCCGTCACGATCTCACTCCTGCCTGTGATGGCCGCTGCATGAGCGCCGCAGAGAAAAGCATGCTCCGGATGATGCGATGAAAAAAGAACAGCGATTCCTTTTGCGGAAAGGAGCTGCATCTGCTTCAGGATCTGGACCTGATTGCCGTAGTCCAGATTCGACGCCGGTTCATCCATAAGAAGCATCTCCGGCTGCTGCGCGATCGCCCGGGCGATCAGCACCATCTGACGTTCACCGCCGCTGATCTCCGTATAGACTTCATCCTTCAGGCGAAGAATGCCAAGCTCCTCCATGACTTCTTCCGTTATTTGTTCGTCTTCCGCGTCAGGCGAACGGAACGCATCCAGATAGGCACTCCGCCCCATCAGTACGATTTCTTTGACCGTAAATGGAAACGGCGGTGTATGATACTGCGGTACATATGCGATCTTCTTCGCCAGAAGACGGCGCGGCATACCTGCCAGGTTTTCGCCGTCGCACGTCATCGTACCGCCAAGCGGCGGGATGCCTCCCAGAATCGTACGGAAAAGCGTCGTCTTTCCGATCCCGTTTGCGCCCAGAATACACCATATTTCTCCGTTTCCGACCGTCAGACTGATATGCTCCAGCACTGTCTTTGTTCGTTTCGCGTCCATGCGGTAACCGCATGTAAGATCATTCAGTTCGAGCATGCGGTTCCTCCTCTTCCTGACATCATGGGTCCTGCCGGTTCAGTATCTTCTGTGCCTGATCGTATGTCAGGTCGTACTGATAAAATGTCCTGTAAAATGTGATTACCTCCGAAGTCATATCAAGATCCGTGAAAAGATCCGGATGCAGGATCTTGGCCATATTCATCATCAGCAGTACCTTCTGCAGTCCCATATCCCAGTAAAAGACGCCGGACGGCGTCAGATAAATCTGTTTTTCGATGACGGCGTTGATATCTTTGTATTGATCGTCCGAATTGATGTCGTTTTTAAGCTGCTCTACCGTCTCTCCCTCCCCAATGCCGCCGTGATCGATAAAAATATAATCCGGATTCCAGGTGGCGAGCTGTTCAAAGTTGATCTGCGTATGATTGCCTGCCTGCAGATCGGCTGTAACAGCCTTTCCGCCGGCAGCTTCGATCACTTCCGGGATGTCGGAATACGATCCGTACGTAGTCAGCAGATCGATTCCGGCATAGTAAACCGACGGTCTTTCACTGTCTGAAAGTGAGGAAGTCCGTTCCGTAATATACTGATATTTCTCGTCAAAATAGGCATTATACGATTCGGCCTTTTCGACCGCTCCGTTCCCCAGTGCGTGCGCGTATACGAGAAGAAGCTTCTTCATTTCATCCAGATTCTTCGTCGTTGTTCCGGGGACATAACAGATTCCTGCCTCTTCAAGCTGCTTCTCCTCATTCGGCCGCGGAAAGGAAAAGACAAGATCCGGATCGTATTTCATCAATTCTTCAAAACTCACCGACGTATGGACATTTTCCAGACACGGCAGACTTCCGATTCTGGAGAAGACAACGGAAGCCCACGGAAAATCATCCTTCTGCACATCGGAGCAGACGACGATCTTATCCTCCTGTCCAAGCACGACCAGCGCTTCATAGGAAGGTCCGTAAACAGCCGCCAGTCTTTCCGGATCGACCGGTACGCTTAACCGGCTGCCGTCGAGATTGTTGATCGTCTTCACCGTGTCCACGCTCGCGGAGTCTTCTTTTCCGACATATTTATGGCCGAAATTATCTTCGATCGTCAGTCCGTATGGAGCGTCAAGCGTGCTGAAATCCTTTTTGCTGACAGAACCGGCAGCTCTTTCCGTCAGCGTAACGGTATTGCCCTGCTGTTCCGAAACATCCCACAAATCATCGGCACGCTTCACCGCTTCTGCGATCGCAGCGGCTGCGTCTTCCTGTGTCGCTCCCACATAAAGATGTGCAGGCTGGTCGGCACAGTCTCCGCAGCTGTTGCTCGCTTCATCCTGATACACATTGATGTCATAATTCAGGAACGAGAGAACACCTGGTTTCTCGGCACTTCCGGTCACCGTGAGTTTATATGTAATTTTACTTTTACCGCAGCCGCAGCAGAACAGAAAAAGCATTGCGATCAGTACGACTGTCCGATACGTATTTTTTTTCATTTTCACCTGTCATCTCACAGAAAGCTCTTCCGGCTGCGATGCAGCAGGAAGAGAAAAAACGGTGCTCCGATCAAAGCCGTCAGTATTCCAAGCGGCACTTCATGCGCGGAAATACAGCGGGCAGCATCGTCCACCAGAATCAGAAAAAGCGCTCCGAAGACCAGTGCTGCCGGCATAAGACGCCGGTAATCGGGTCCGACGATCATTCTGCATATATGCGGTATCAGAAGTCCTACCCAGCCGATCATTCCGCCGACCGCAACGGATGACGACGTCAAAAGCGTCGCGGACAGGATCACGATCAGACGAGTCCGGCGCGCATTGACGCCCATGGACCCGGCTTCTTCATCGCTGAAGCAGAGAACATTCATCTGCCACCGAAGCAGCAGAAGCGGTACCATTCCGATCAGCACAGGTATCAGCAATGTCAGAACATCGGATTTTGAGACATATTCCAGACCGCCCATCAGCCAGAATGTAAGAGCCGGCAGTGTATCATACGGATCTCCGATATATTTGACGATCGAGATCCCTGCCGAAAATAGAGCTGTCACGACCATGCCGGAAAGGACAAGCATCAGCACGCCTCCCCGGTCGCCGCTCTTTATGGAATTACTGACAGAATACGCAAGTGCCACGGCTCCGACACCGAAAAAGAATGCCATGATCTGTATCGCAGACGCATTAAAATTAAACAGTATCCCGATCGCCGCGCCAAAGCTGGCTCCGGACGAAGCGCCGAGTATATCCGGCGCGACCATGGGATTTCGCAGAATTCCCTGATATGCCGCTCCGGAAACGGACAGGGATGCTCCGATCATAAGTCCTGTCAGTATTCTTGGAAAACGGCTGCTCCAGAATACCGTTCTTGTCATGCGGGGAATGGCATCTGACGTGATGCCGCCTGTTCTTTCCTGAAACAGCAGGATCAGTTCGCGGAAGCTAATCGCATACCGTCCGGCCATCATGGACAAAATGACAGCCGCGGCAAGACAAAGGATCAGAACCGGCATGACTAGATTTCTGTGCCCCTTCAAATCACTTCTCCGGGAGAACCACAGTCAGCTCGTCGCCCTCCGTGATCGTACCGCCGTGAAGTACCTTCGTAAAGACGCCTTCTCTCGGCATGATACAGTCACCCATCTTCTTGAAAATCGCACAGCCCTGATGACACTCTTTTCCGATCTGGGTAAGCTCCAGCACGACATCATTACAGTGAAATTTCGTTCCGATCGGAAGCTTCGCAAAATCGATCCCTTCTACAACCAGATTTTCACCGAATGCGCCGTCTTCCACTTCCGCACCGCGCGCCCGGAACTCGTCGATCTTGTCCTTCGAAAGAAGACTGATCTGCCTGTGCCACTTTCCGGCATGGGCATCCGACTCGATCCCCCAGTCGTCAAGAATCTTCACGGAATGTACGTTCTGCTTCTGTGTTCCTTTTGCTTCACTTAAACATGTCGCGATTACTTTTCCCATTTATATTTCCTCCTGTTAAAAAATGCTTCGAATTTATCTGTTCTTACCGCACGCTCGGAAAACCTTTCCGCCAATCATGTCTGATATTTCTTTCGTAAGCTCGGCCGGCGGTATTCGATCCGTATCACGGAACCAGCAAAGTATGACACGTGTCAGCGCGCCGGAAAGAAAGTCATATTCATACCTGCTTTCGTTTCTTCCGGAAGGTGCGAATGCCAGCGGCAGCAGTTCATCGAGAAATGCCATGATCTCGTCAGAAAGTATATCTGCCGGACTTCCGTCCGTCATCAGTTCCAGCAGACTCGCATTCTGTCTCTGAAAGCTGTCAAAGACACGAATAATATCCTGCAGTGACAATGATTTCCGTGACCCAAGCATCGTAAGGAACGGCTCCAGCCGCCCGCGCAGACAGCTCCGGATAATATCTTCCTTTGTGTCGAAAAAATTATAAAACGTCTGCCGTGAAAGGTCCGCCTTGCGGCAGATATCCCGAACCGTTATTCTGGAATAGTCGTTTTCCTTCAGCAGGGCAAAAAGTGCCTCAACAAGCCATTCTCCCGACTGGACCGCTACCGGGTTCGATCCTTCATACATAGGCAGCCTCTCTTGAATTCGCGTGTCAGTTACTTGGAAAGATACGATTTCAGATCGTCAAGACGTTTCCGCATCTCATCATATCCATGATCATAAAAACGCATCAGGTTATCGTAATCCTTCTCTGCTCTCGCTATCAGCGGGATACTTGGGCGCAGGACAAAAATCTTCCCCGCCTTCTCCAGCTTCGCCAGATATTCCGTCGTCTGATTATACCGAATATAGCGAAGCTGCATCGCACGTATAAGGTTCGGGTACTCTCTGTACCGCCGCTTCGCGACTCGCTGTTCCGCCCTGCTCATTGGCTCTTTCTGATAAGCTGCGTTTCTTGTAAGGATCGCAATGATCTTATGATTTCCGTATGTCTTGGCACGCCCGATCGGCACGGAATCCGCAACGCTTCCGTCAACGTACGGCTCTCCGTCTATCTTCACCACAGGAGACACAAACGGCATGCTGCTCGAGGCTTTCAGATACTGCATCAGCTTCTCGCGGTCGCCGTTTGCTGCCGTCTTATATTCCGCATGTCCCGTTCTGCAGTTCGTAACGACGATCTCACATTTCATCGGTGAGTCGAAATAAGTGTCATAATCAAACGGAAAAAGATCATTCGGATACCGGTCGAACAGCATCTCCATGTCAAAAAGACTGTGCTGTGTTATAAGGCTCTTCATCCCGATGTATTCCAGTTCCTTCTCCTTATGAATCATACAGTCGCGCGTACGGCCGATCTGCCGTGAAACATAATCCGCAGCATTGCTGGAGCCGGCCGAAACCCCGATCACATGAGAAAAATATATATTCTCTTCCATGAGACAGTCCAGTGCCCCTGAAGAAAAAACACCTCTTGCGGCTCCGCCCTCCAGGATAACGGTGCCGCGAATCAGATCCGCATCACTTGTCTGCGTCATGGAAATCTTCTCCTTCCTCTGCGTCCACAATATCACCCGACAGGTCCGTCAGCTGTGAATCCTTGTCGCTTGCCGCCTCGGCTGCCGAAGCAGCCTTTTCAAATCGTCTTGCAGCCCCCGAAAGCGCCAGAATAATCCAGATATCCGTTGCCCCGTCGATAATCAGAAAGATCCCGACGATCATAAAAGGAATCGCGTTCGTGTCATAGATAAAAAGCAGAATACCCATGACGGCTGTAGCCAGTGCGAAAACAAACGACAGCCACCAGTTCCTGTAGTTAAAGGATTTCATCTCGGACGCAAATTGGAAATCGGCAATACTGCTGATCAGCAGGATGCCTCCGAATATCCAGGAAATGATCTGCAGGAAAACTGACGGATTAAATGCAATCACGGCAGCCAGGCAAAGAAACAGGATCCCGAGCACAAGATTGACCGGATAAAACATCGCCATCGCTTTCTTGCGGAATCCGGTGAAAAGCTGCAGCACGCCGCATACAGCCATAACAGCCGCCAGAATATAGCAGACAACCGTTCCTACATCTTCCGACCGCATCACCATAAAGACACCAAGCGCAATATAAAGCAATGCAATTATTATGTTATTCCCTTTAAACTTCTTCCATGCTTCTTTCATTTTATGACACCTCCAATGAGTGATAATATTTGATCCAATAATACATTATCATACCACAAATACGATGTCCGGGCAACGAAAATGGTCATATTCCTCAAATCTCATCCCTTGCCATTTACCGGCTTCCATGGTATCATACCATTGTTGCAGGCAAGACTGTCAAATCGCATTTCATACAGGAGAAGTTTCAGCATTATGATAAGCACATCGAATATTTCCCTGCGTCTTGGTAAAAAGGCGCTTTTTGAAAACGTAAACATCAAGTTTACGGAAGGTAACTGCTACGGCGTAATCGGTGCGAACGGAGCCGGTAAATCCACTTTTCTGCGCATCCTGTCGGGGCAGCTGGAACCGACGAGCGGAGAAGTCATCATGACACAGGGAGAACGCCTTTCTTTTCTCCAGCAGGATCAATTCAAATACGACGAGCATACCGTCCTGGATACCGTTATTCTCGGCAATGCACGTCTGTACGAGATCATGAAGGAAAAGGACGCGATCTATGCCAAAGAGGATTTCACCGACGAAGACGGGATCCGCGCAAGTGAACTGGAAGCCGAATTTGCCGATATGGACGGCTGGAACGCCGAATCCGACGCGGCGACCCTTCTGATCGGCCTCGGCATCGGTACGGAATACCACGACAGCGTCATGAAAACACTGGAAAGCGACGTAAAGATCAAAGTTCTTCTTGCCCAGGCACTTTTCGGAAGTCCTGATATTCTTCTGCTCGATGAGCCGACGAACCACCTGGATCTCGACGCGATCGCATGGCTGGAAGAATTTCTGATCAATTTCAGCAATACCGTGATCGTCGTTTCGCATGACCGCTACTTTCTCAATAAAGTATGCACGGACATCGCCGATATCGACTACGGCAAGATTACACTCTTTGCCGGCAACTATGATTTCTGGTACGAGTCGAGCCAGCTGCTCGTCCGTCAGATGAAGGAAGAGAACCGCAAGAAAGAAGAAAAGATCAAAGAGCTCCAGGAATTTATCGCCCGTTTCAGTGCCAATGCTTCCAAATCAAAACAGGCAACGTCCCGCAAGCGTGCTCTCGAAAAGATCGAACTGGAAGACATCCGTCCTTCCAGCCGCAAGTATCCGTATATTGATTTTAAGCCGGACCGTGAAATAGGCAATGACGTGCTGATCGTCGAACATCTGTCCAAAACCGTCGACGGCGTCAAAGTCCTGAACGATCTTTCGTTCATGATCAACCGGGAAGACAAGGTTGCTTTTGTCGGCGGAAACGAACACGCACGAACGACCTTGTTCGAGATTCTTTCCGGAAGACTCGAGCCGGACGAAGGAACATACAAATGGGGCATTACAACGTCACAGTCTTACTTTCCGAAGAACAACGCATATGAATTTGAAAATGATTACTCGATCACGGAATGGCTGATGGGCTACTCGGAAGAGAAGGACATTACTTATATCCGCAGCTATCTCGGCCGCATGCTTTTCAAAGGCGAAGACGGCGTCAAGAAGATGAAGGTTCTTTCCGGAGGCGAGCGCGTCCGCTGCCTGCTTTCCAAGATGATGATCTCTGGCGCGAACGTGCTGATCTTCGACGAGCCGACCGATCATCTGGACATGGAAGCGATCACAGCGCTCAACAACGGACTGATCAAATTTCCAGGCGTGATTCTTCTGGCCTGCCGTGACCATCAGGTCGTACAGACGACGGCAAACCGCATCATGGAAATCATGCCGGACGGCACGCTGAACGACAAGCTCTGCTCGTACGATGAATACCTCGAGGGTGACGAGAACGCAAGAAAACGGACGATCTATACGATGGTCGAAGAAGATAACTGATCCCGTAAACGCATACCGGGCCGCGCATATTTGATTCTGCGCGGCCCGGTTTTTTTCACAATGGACATGATTATTTCGAAAAAGAATTGAACCCCCGCTTCACGAAGCGCCCTTTCAGCGGTGCCGTGATTTCACCGTCACGAAAGACCTCTGTTCCGCGCAGGTATACGCGTTCAATAACTCCCTTCAGCTTCGTGCCCTCAAACGGCGCGTAATCCATGTTGTAATGCTGTTTTGAAACAGTAATGACATCTTCCTTCTGCGGGTCAAGGATCACGATATCTGCATCACTTCCCGGCCTTATGACACCCTTCTGCGGGTATAAGCCGTACAGCCTGGCCGGATTTTCACTTAACAGCCGGCACATCTGCTCAAGCGATATACGGCCTTTTCCTACGCCGTATGTATACAGCAGCGTCCCGCGCGTTTCCACCCCAGGCATTCCTCCCGGAATCTTCGTAAAATCATCCTTGCCAAGTGCCTTCTGTGCTTTTGAAAAGCTGCAGTGATCCGTTGCGACTGTCTGGATCTCATCCTCAGCCATCGCTTTCCAGAGTACTTCCTGATCGGATTTCTTGCGGAGCGGAGGCGCTATAATATATTTGGAGCCTTCTTCAAATGTTCCTTCGTAAAGACTGTCATCCATCAGCAGATACTGCGGACACGTTTCAGAATAAACAGTCTGTCCGTTCTTCCTTGCCTGCCGGATCTCACGGAGAGATTTCTCACACGTCGTATGAACAACCATTACAGGGGATTTAGCCTCGCCCGCGATCACAAGCAGACGGTGGACCGCTTCTGCCTCCATCGTGTCGGGACGTACCTTCGGGTGTGTGGACGGCTTATTATCTCCTGCTGCCTTGGCCTCCCGGATCTTCGCATCGATCACCCCGGCGTTTTCACAGTGAACACCTGCAAAGCAGCCATATTTGTTAAGTTCCTTCAGAATTTCATAAATGGCGCCGTCATCGACGATCATCGCAGGATACGTCATATACAGCTTGAATGATGTAATTCCCGCATCGATCATGTCCTTTACCTCTTTGCGGACATCTTCGTTCCAGTCTGTGATCGACATATGGAAGGAATAATCGCAGGAGCACTTGCTGTCTGCCATTTCGTGCCAGTGCTTCAGACCGTTTGCCAGTGTATCGCCCTTATCCTGGGAAGCGAAATCCACGATCATCGTGGTTCCCCCTGCGATCGCTGCCTTCGTACCCGTTTCAAAATCATCTGCCGTTACGGTTCCGGCGACGGCAAGATCAAAATGCGTATGGCCGTCGATAAATCCGGGGAAAATCAGCTTTCCTGTTACATCCGTGATTTTCGCGCCTTCCGCATGAATGGAATTCCCGACTTCAATAATCTTCTCATCTTCGATCAGTACATCCTGCTTCGCTGTACCGTTTCCCGATACGATAATACCGCCTTTCAGCAATTCTCTCATTGTCTTCACTCCTTGCTTTGCTTTTTGCCGTGTAAAAAAACGGTTTTATGTTATATCCGTATCTACATTTTACCACTTGCAGATTGCATTTTGAAGACCTATCTACTATAATCAAAGTAGTCTGTTCTGACAGATCTATCTTGTTTTAAGGAGGAGAATACTATGACAACTTATGACTGGGGTAAATTCGGACTTCACATACCGGAGATCATGGTTCCGGCAGAAGGCACCGACTACAGCAAATGGGCAGTTGTTGCATGCGATCAGTACACATCGGAGCCGGAATACTGGAACGATGTCGAGAAGATCGTCGGTGACGCACCGTCAACGCTCCGTCTGATGCTTCCGGAGCTTTATCTTGGCAAACCCGGCGAATCAGACAAAATTGCAGAAATCCGCAAATCCATGAAAGAATACCTCGACAAGGGCATTCTGCGCACTCTGCCGGCAGGATGTATGCTCGTACGCCGTGAGTCGGAAGGCAGAAGCCGTCTCGGGCTCGTCATTGCCACGGACCTGGAAACGTATGATTACAACAAGGGTTCCAAGACGCTGACACGCGCGACAGAGGGAACCGTTGTTGAACGTATCCCGCCGCGTCTTCGTATCCGTGAGGGCGCACCGATCGAAATGCCGCACATCATGATCCTGATCGACGATCCTGACAAATCCGTGATCGAGCCGCTTGCCAACGTTTCCGGCAAAGTAATTTATGACACGGATCTTATGATGAACGGCGGCCATATCAAGGGTACGTTCATTGCCGAAAAGGACCTCGAGGGAATGAAGAAGGCGCTTTCCGCTCTGTACGACAAGGCAGAAGCCAAATATGGCAAGGGCGAAATTATCTTCCAGGCCATGGGAGACGGAAATCATTCACTCGCTACGGCAAAGGCCAACTGGGAGAATCTTAAGAAAACCCTCTCTCCGGAAGAGCAGAAGACACACCCTGCGCGCTACGCACTTTGTGAAATAGAAAATGTACATGACGACGGCATCGTTTTCGAGCCGATCCATCGTGTCGTCTTTGGCAAAAAAGGACAGGACGGAATGGATCTCGTCCGCGAAACAGCGGATATCCTGACGAGCCAGAACGGCAGTGCCGTCATTGCGGACAGCGCACAGAATGCTCCGAAAGGATCTTTCGTAATTCCGTACATCACATCTTCCGGCAAGGGATATCTCATTGTGGAAACGCCGAAGCAGAAGCTGGAAGTCGGTGTGCTTCAGACAGCCCTTGATGTCATCGTCAAGGAACGCGGCGATGCGGACGTCGATTATATTCACGGGGACAAGGCCGTCGAGAATCTGGCTTCAAAACCGGGCAACGCAGGTTTCCTTCTTCCCGCGATGGACAAAGCCATGCTCTTCCCGGCTGTTGCCGCAGACGGCGCGCTTCCGCGGAAGACGTTCTCCATGGGAGAGGCAAATGAGAAGCGGTATTATATTGAAAGCAGATATATTGGATAGGGTAAGGCTTTATCGGTAACATATTTGTAAAGTAATCACCGGCAGGCGGGATGC